>Ga0137465_1000441_pt1 | contig 17416 bp, 15 predicted proteins | sample EasRivERMGT828_2_FD_104906 | JGI IMG/M metagenome (GOLD analysis project Ga0137465, IMG submission 104906) | Soil microbial communities from meander-bound floodplain in the East River, Colorado, USA - East River MetaG ERMGT828_2 | ecosystem: Environmental > Terrestrial > Soil > Floodplain ... | reverse complement strand
CCGGCGCCGCGAGTATCTCGCGGACGCCATGAGCGCGCAGTTCACGCGCAATCCGCTGGCGCTCGCGAGCGCGCTCGAGAAGCTCGAAGCCGCCGCGACGCCGACCGCGGCGATCAAGCGCGGGGCCGCTCACCTCTGCATCGTTGATCCCCTGGGGCGCCGGCTCACGAACCGCGAGGGGTGGCTCGCCGACCGCCTCGCGACACACCCTCCGATGAGCATGCGCATCGCCAGACTGAAAGGGATGGGCTACGCGCAGCTCAAGAAGGAGGGGGGCTCATTCACGAGTTCCGCGCTCGGCTAAGCCGTTATAAGAAGCAGGAGCCGCGGCTAGCGCGCCGGGCGCTCGCAGACGATCCCGTGATCACGGCCGCCGTTCAGGCGCACATGGCCGAGCACGGGCTCACCGAGAAGATGGTGCGCCGCCAGGTCCGCAAATACCTCGACGAAATCATCCCGCACTTCAACGTCCTGTCGTACTACAAAGTCGGCTACAACGTCGCAAAGGTCCTGGTCAATCTGCTGTACAAGGTGAGCGTGGATTATCAGGACGAGCACGCTCTGGAACACATCCCGAAACACGACGTGGTCGTGTACCTTATGAATCACCGGTCCAACGCCGATTATGTCGTCGTGGCGTACGTGCTCGCCCGGGGCGTGCACGTGAGCTACGCCGTCGGTGAGTGGGCGCGCGCCTGGCCGCTCGAGTATGTGTTCAAGAACTTCGGAGCCTACTTCATCCGGCGCCGCTTCCGCGAGCCGCTGTACCACACAGTCCTGGAGCGCTACATCCAGCTCATCACGCGCAACGGCGTGACCCAGGGGATCTTCCCGGAGGGCGGACTGTCGCGGGACGGAAAGCTCCGGCCGCCGAAGTTGGGGCTCCTCGACTACATCTGCCGCACGCTGGCCGATCCCGCGTTCGGCCGCGACATCTGGTTTGTGCCCGTCGCACTCAACTACGATCGCGTGCTGGAGGACCGCTCGCTCATCCGCGAGCTTATCGACGAGCGGGACCGGCCCGGCCGTCTGTCGCAGCTCGGGACCGTCGTGTCCTATCTCGCGAGCAACACGATGCGCCTACTCACCGGCCGGTTGAAACGCTACGGCCGCGTGGCGGTCAACTTCGGGACGCCGCTCTCGCTGCGCGAATGGCTCCGCACCGCGCCGGACGGCGTCCTGACCTCTCCCAAGGAACGGCGTCTGCCGGAGCTCGAGCATCTCGCGCGCAACATGCTCGCGCGCATCGGCGCGATCGTTCCCGTCACCCCGGTGCCGCTCGCGGCCGCGGCGCTGCTGTCCTTTGGGCAGACCGCAATCACCAGGGACGCGCTGCTCGAGCGCATGGACCAGCTGCGCGATCGGCTGCTGGAGGTCAACGGCAAGGTCGTGCGCGGCGGTGCCCGGATCGCGGAAATCTGGGACCGCGCCTGGCGCATGCTGCGGATGCGCCGGCTGGTCGTTGCGGATGGCGACACGCTGGTGGTGTTGCCCAACGGCAGGCCGCTGCTCGAGTTTTATGCCAATTCCATCGCACACCTCGTTCCGATTCGGGCGCCGCGGCTGCCATTTCACAAGACGCACGAAATCGACACCAACCTTCCGAGACTCAAGACATGATGCTGCTTCTGGTGTTGGCCCTGCAGCAGGCGGACATGGTCGTCCTCAACGCCCGCGTCTACACGTCTGACGTGAACCGCCCCGTCGCCGAGGCACTCGCCGTCAGAGGCGGCCGCATCGCGTTCGTGGGGAGCAACCGCGGCGCGCTCGCCCTCGCGGGTCCGCGCACTGAACGGCTCGACCTCACCGGGAAGACGGTGATCACTGGGATGGTGGATGCGCATGCGCACCTCCTCAATCTCGGGCTCGCGCTGCGTACGGTCGACCTGGTCGGGACGCGCGCCTACGAGGAGGTCGTCTCGCGGGTGGTGGAACGTGCAAAGACGGCCCGCCCCGGCGAATGGATTCGCGGGCGTGGGTGGGATCAGAACGATTGGGCCGATACACGCTTTCCTACCCACGACGCGCTGTCACGCGCCGTTCCGAACAATCCCGTCTATCTGACCCGCGTCGACGGACACGCGGCGCTCGTGAACGCGAAAGCCCTCGAGCTCGCGCAGGTCACGGCGGCGACACCCGATCCCAGCGGTGGACGATTCATCCGGGACTCTGCAGGCAATCCGACTGGGGTGCTGGTGGACAACGCGCAGGGAATCGTCGGTCGCGTGATACCGGCGGCGTCGCGCACTGAGCTGCGGGAGCAGACTCTCGCGGCTATCACGGAAGCCAACCGCTGGGGGCTGACCGGGATTCACGATGCCGGCGTGGGTCCCGAGGGAATCGCCGTGTACGAGGAGCTGGCCAAGGAGGCGCGGTACAACCTGCGCAACTACGTCATGATTCGCGCGAGCGACTCCGTGCTCGACGAGTTTCTGCGGCGCGGCCCACAGAAGGCGCTCTACGACGGCCGGCTCTGGATCCGTTCGATCAAGATCACCGCCGACGGCGCGCTTGGCAGCCGCGGAGCGGCGCTGCTCGAGCCATACAGCGACGATCCGGGGAACACGGGATTGCTGACGACGCCGCCGGAGCGCATCAAGAGCGTGGCGGTGCGCGCGCTCCGGGCAGGCTTCCAGGTCAACGTGCATGCCATTGGTGACCGGGCGAACCGCATCGTGCTCGATCAGTTCGAAGCCGCGCTGCGCGAGGTCCCCACGGCCGATCATCGGTTTCGTATCGAGCATGCGCAGATCCTGCGCTATCAGGATGTCCCGCGCTTCGCCGAGCTCGACGTGATCCCCTCCATGCAGGGCAGTCATCAGACGAGCGACATGTACTGGGTGCCCAACCGGCTTGGCTGGGCCCGCGCGCAGGGCGCGTATGCGTGGCGCTCGCTCCTGAATACCGGCGTGGTCATCCCGAACGGCTCGGATTTCCCTGTCGAAGCGGTGAACCCGCTGATTTCCTTCCATTCGTTTTTCACCAGGCAGGACGCCGACAACTTCCCGCCGGGCGGCTGGATGCCCGAGCAGCGCACCACGCGTCAGGAAGCGCTGCTATCGATCACGTTGTGGCCGGCGTATGCGGCGTTCATGGAGAGCGAGAGCGGCAGCCTCACCATCGGGAAGTACGCGGACTTTGTCGTGCTCGATCGGGACATCATGACCGTCGCGCCGGAAGACATCCTGAGAGCGAGCGTGGTGATGACCGTGTTGGGTGGCAAGGCGGTGTACCGGCGGCCTTAGAACGGGCTATCTTAGCCCCGTGACTAGCCTGCGTGAGCGGCTCCAAGGTGCACTGGGCGACGCCTACCGCATCGAGAAGGAGCTCCCGGGAGGCGGCATGAGTCGCCTCTTCCTGGCGGAAGAGGCCTCGCTGCGCCGCCGCGTCGTCATCAAGGTTCTGCCCCCCGAGTTTACCAGCGACGTCTCCACCGCGCGATTTGAGCAGGAGATCCAGCTCGCCGCGCATCTCCAGCACCCCCACATCCTGCCCGTCCTCGCGGCCGGTTCCCGCGGGGATCTTTTGTATTACGTGATGCCGTACGTGATGGGCGAATCACTGCGGCATCGGCTCACGCGCGAGGGCAAGCTCCCCGTCGCAGATGCGGTTCGCATCGTTTATGAGGTTGCCGACGCGCTCACCTACGCCCACGCAGAGGGCGTGATCCATCGCGACATCAAACCCGAGAACATTCTGTTGGAGGAGAACCACGCCGTCCTGACGGATTTCGGGGTCGCCCGGGCGCTGGCCGAAGCGCGCAGCGGCGGCCGATTGACGGACACCGGGATCTCGGTCGGGACGGCCGGCTACATGTCGCCGGAGCAGGCGGCAGGTGAGCGCCACATCGACGCCCGCGCCGACGTTTATGCCCTCGCGGTGGTGGGCTACGAGATGTTGGCGGGCCAGCCGCCGTTCGAGGGCCCGACGGCGCAGGCCGTGCTGGCAGCGCACCTCAGCACACCGCCACGCCCGCTAAACGAGATGCGCGTCGAGACGCCACCAGAGATTGCCAGCGCGATCGCCCGTGCACTCGCCAAGGCGCCGGCGGACCGTTTCCACACGGCTGCGGAGTTTCGCGACGCGCTACGGCTGCCCACCCAGACCGCGCCCCGCGGGCGACGTCTGCCGATGCAGATCGGGATTGGGGTCGTCGCCCTGCTCCTTGTCGGCGCAGCCCTCGTAGCGCGCTCCCGGACGCGCGTCTCGCTCGACCCCAATCTGGTTGCCGTCGCGCCGTTCGACGTGCTGGATCCAAAACTCGCGCTGTGGCGCGAGGGGCTCGTGGACGTCGTGTCGCGCAACCTCGACGGGGCGGGGCCACTGCGCACGGTATCGCCCACGCTCGTCGTGCGGCGGTGGAGCGGCCGGGCCGATCCGACGGCGGCGGCGGAATTGGGACGCAAAACCGGGGCGCAGCTGACGGTGTTCGGCCAGCTGGTAGGCACCCGCGCCGATTCCGTCCGGCTTACGGCGACGCTGCTCGACGTCGCCGCGGGCCGCGTCCTCGGGGAGATCGAGCTGCACGACGTGAGCACGAACATGGATCGTCTGACCGATTCGCTCACGGTCAGGCTGTTGCGAGAGCTGGGGCGCACGCGGCCGATCGGTGCGGTGCGCCTGGCCGCGTTCGGCTCCACGTCCCTCCCGGCACTCAAGGCGTTCTTGCAGGCAGAACAGTTCTTCCGCCGCACGCGGTGGGACTCAGCCACCGCCTACTACGGGCGCGCGATCGCGTTCGACAGCACGTTCGCGCTCGCCCTGCATGGGATGGGCCTGTCGCTGGGGTGGGAACTCGTCGGCGGGGACTCACTGTCGAATGCTTACCTGCTGCGGGCAGGCGCCTTCAACCGCGGGTTGTCGCCTCGGGACAGCCTGCTCATCGCCGCCGATTCCGTGGGCGCGGTGATGTATCAATATCTGAATGACACCGCCTTGGGGCCGCACGGGCGCCGCCTGTCGGCCACGTTGAACGAAGCGGCACGCCGCTACCCCAATGACCCGATGGTGTGGTACGCGTTGGGGGACGCGGGATACCACTTTTTCATGTTCACCGGTACAACCACGAAGCGGCAGGTGCTCTCCGCCTTCGACCGCTCGATCGCGCTCGACTCGGCGTTCGCGCCGTCCTACATCCACCCCGTGGATCTCGCCCTGGGCTTGGACGGCCCCGCCGCGGCCCGGCGCTACGCGGCGCTCTACCTCGCGCTGAAGCCAACCGACGTCGAGGGCAACGGGGTCCCCATTCAGGCGATGCTGCTCGACCCCGCCGGCGTTTCTGAAGCGGAACTCGAGCACCTGGTGGACACCGCGTCGGAGGATGCACTGGCTCAGGCTCGAACCGCGCTGGCTCGCTGGCCCGATTCCGCGGAGACCCAGTTGCGCCTGCTTCGCGTTCTCGCTCGCCGCGCCGGGGCCGATTCGGTCCCGCGCCAACGCGTGGCAGCACAGCTCACATTTCGTGGGCACCTGCGCGAGGCTTACACGACCACACGTACGCATCTCCGCGGTGTCTTTGGCGGCCTCGCGGTTCTCGGCGCGGTACCCGCCGAGAGTGCTGCGGCAGAGTTCAATCGTTGGAAGGCAGGCTCCGGACCATTCCCCGGAAGCGCGTTGTGGTGGTGGGTCGCGCGCGGAGACACGAGCGCGCTCCGCGACCTCGCCCGTCGATCCGATTCCCTGGCGCGCTCGCGAAGCCCGGCGCCGGGCAATGGCTATTGGCGGTACATGGGCGAGTCGGCCCGCGCTGCAATCGCCTTGGCGCGCCACGACACGCTCGACGCGTTGCGCCGCTTCGAGGCGCTGCCGGACTCGCTCTGCCCGTTGTGTTACTGGACACGGCTGCCGAAGGCCCAGTTGCTCGCAGCTCGAGGACGCGAGCGAGAAGCCGTGGCTGTGCTCGAGATCCAGATGCCGCCGTTTTTCCCCGCGGAACCGGTCCTCTTCGCGCTCGAAGCCGCGAGGATCCACGAGCGCCTGGGACAGCGCGAGGAAGCCATGACTAAATACCGCTTCGTCGCCGCGGCGTGGCGGCACGCCGATCCCGAGTTGCAGCCATATGTCGACGAAGCCAATGCCGCGATGCGGCGACTCAGCGGCGAACGGCCCTGAGGTCTTTTGAGGACTAGAAAACACGAAGCCCCCGGGACGGCACTAGGCGCGCCCGGGGGCTCCGACACATTGGTTACCCGGAGTCGAGGGCTTGCGCCCTTCGTTCTTCTCTCTGTCGCCACCTATGGACTGTTTCGTCCTCGGTAGGGCAAGCAGAGGCTCCGGCTTCCATCCCCAAGCAACCCCGTCGGGTCGCTCGGTTCACCAATGTGAGTGCTACGGGTCAGATCGGGTCGCGGACCGACCCTCCGCACTGCACGTCGAGGCACCATTTCGACGTGGCTAGGGCAACGCGACTGGCCCCAGCTGTCCGACCCGGTGAGTTGACTCCCGGATCAACGAGCGCCTGAGCCCTTGGTTGCATCGGCGCCCTCCCCGGAATTTCCGTTCGGACTCGCTTTGAAGGCGTTGTCAGGACGCCAGGTCCCAACCCTTCCCTCCATCGCGCGTGGAAGCAATATAGGGCCCTCCAAAAAGCGCGCAAGTGCCGATGTTTCTTCGGGTTAGCTCACTTCGATGTGCATCGTTTGTGGAGGGTAACTAACAGTGGTGCCGCTCATTCCAGAGATCATCCACATGATGTGGAGTTGTGAATCCACAGTGCGCACGTTCCCACATCGGGGTATTTACCCCTCGATCGCCACCTCGCAGTAGGCAAACGGCTCGTCGGAATCGGCCGGAACGAATAGAAATCCGGCGCCGCTGGTCGCAAACCAGCCGGCGAGCAGCTGTGTCGAACGACCGACGGCGGGCTCGGCGAACAACGCCTGTGTCCAGCGACGGATGTGACGCAGCTCCGGCGCGCGACGTGATAACAAACTCAGCGCTGCGCCCAAACCGTGCGTAGCTCTTAGGAAGTGTGCGATCGCGTGGCCGCGTTGTGCGAAGATGTACGAGCGGACTCCCGGCTCGTCATACAGCAGGGTACCTTCGTACGGATCGGCTGGTGGCGCGTCCATGCGCGGGCCGAAGTAGACGAACAAGCGATTGTCGCCTTCGCGCCGCTCGACGACGATCGCGGCGGAATCGGGGCCGAGGCGCGCCGCATGCACGAGATCTTCCGCAGCGAGAATGCCGACCTGCGCGGTCCACTCGAGTGCGGCGAGCGCTTGATCGAGCGGCAGACCGACGGCGTCGTCGTAGGCGATCAAGCGTGGCGCTTCCCCGGCGCGCTGAAAGAAATGCGCAAGCGCGTCGGCGCGATCCTCGAATGTCCGCATGATGCGGGAGGTTGCGGGAACGGCCATGCCGAGATAATAACGGAGCAGCATTTCAACTGTTAGAGGAGTTGTCAAAGTGACGCTTGCTGGATTCGTGATGGCGATCACCGCTGTGACCTTGCAGCAGGACACAACGACGCGAGACACCGTGCCGCCCCCCCCGGTGGCACCGGTGCCGGCGCCAGTGCCTGCACCGCCCGTACCGCCGCCGGCGCCGACCATCGAGCAGACTCGGTACATGGAAGGCTTGAAGACGGCGACGCGCGGCATTGCCCAGATTCGGGACGGCCTGAATCGCGTGATTCGGACGCAGTCGGCCGACTCCGTGACGCGCCGCAGCGCGGCTCGGCGCCTGGGCGGCCTGTGCGGCAGCGGGCGCTCGTTCATCGTGAGCGGTCGCCCCAAGATGCAGGCGACGGCGTACGACGACTCGCTGCGCGTACTCGCCAAGCAGCTCACGACGCGGCTCGACTCGTTGTCGAACGTCCTGCCAACCTGTGAACAGACAGCGGGGCGGGATCCCACCGTGGCGACGACACTGACGACGCGGTTGAAGAGTTATGACGATGCGCTGCTGGCCTTCCGGAACGCTCAAGCGGCGCTATCCAAGCCTGACAGTACTAAGACAGTAAGCCAGCAGTAGAAGCTCAAGACGCCAAGTACAAGACGCCAAGCGGTTACAAGCTAACAGCTTGAAGCTGTTAGACTTACAACCACTTGGCGTCTTTCACTTGGCGTCTTCCTATTACGGTGTTGCTTGTTGTTTCGGCTCCAGCCTCAGAATCCACAGTCCGGTATTGATGTCGGGGACAAAGATGTTCCCATCGCGTACGACCGCCCCCCAGGCAAACGGCGCTCGCCGATGCCCCAGCGAATCCACGGTCAGGATCCAGCTCATCTCGCGGCCCTGACGCAGCAGGTCACCCTTCAGCTCGCCCGAGACATCCAACGCCCGAGCGCCACCCTGGTAGTTGCCCAGGTACAGCGTATCACCCACGACCCAGACGTTGTGCACGCCACCGTCGGTGGGCTCATACCAGGCGACTTCCTTGGGGTCCTTGATGTCGGACACGTCGATCACGTGCAGCCGCCCGAACGTGAGATTGTTCCCGTCCTGTAGACCCTTGTACGGCCGCCCCGCATACACTTCGTCGCCTACAAACACGTAGCGGCCCTGCCGCCAGGCCGTGTGCGTTCCCCGCACGAAGCCGGCTCCCCAGAGCTGCGAGACGCGCGCGTACACGGCGTTCAGGTCGTATTTGAGCTGCGACACGAGCTGCGGATTGGTGGGACTGCCGCCCTTCATGCCGTTGCCCACGTCGAGAATGATGAGGCCGTCGTTCCAGTACGCGAGATACGCGAGCCCGTCCACGACCATCACATCGTGCAGGTACCGTCCCGCCTCCGTCTGCTCGGTCTGCCAGCGCGCGACTTCCTTGGGGTGCTGCGGATCCTGAATGTCGATCACGCGCATCGAGCCAGTCGCGTCGTCGGTGATGTAGGCATGACCCTTGTAGACGTAGGAGCTGTGCACGCCGCCCGACACTGTCTGGGTGTATTCCGAGACCGGCTTGGGGTGACACGGATTGCTCGCATCGAACACGACGATGCCGTTTTTGCGGTCAGACGCGCCCTCACGCGAGAAGACGCCGTACTTGCCGTCCTCCGTCGTCATCACGTCGTTCACGATGCGCGCGTTCGTCATCATCGAATCGACGATTCTGGGTTTCGTCACGTCGCTGATGTCGATCGCGTACACGCGGTCGGCGATCGTGGAGAGGTAGGCGCACGGCGCGGTCGGATGCAGCCACACCTCCGCCGTGCTCATCGTGATCGGCACACGGCCGCGCACTTCGATGCCACGCCCCACGTCGCGCGGGGCGACTCGCACGACCGCGTCCCCCTGCTTGCCGCCCACCGACGCGGTCACCGTGTACGTTCCCGGCAGCTCGCCCACGAACGTGCCGGTCGGATCGATGAGCGACACGCCTGATCCGGCGGTCACCGCCCAATCCACCGCGACGTTTGCAACCGCGGCACCCGCCGCGGTCCGCGGGGTCGCGGTGAACTTCACGACGTCCCCCGCTCGCACGTTGGACACGCCCGGCTCCACGGTCACGCGCGCGACGTTGTTGGCGAGCACCTGGATCGGGAGCGTTTCAGTCGCGGGGCCCGACGTCGCCGTAATCGTGGCGCGGCCCGCGGCAATCGCCCGCAGCCGGCCATCGCTCGTCACGCTCGCGATGCGCGGATTGCTCGACGTGAACGTGATCGGGTCGTAGCGCTTGTCCCCGTGCCGCGACAGCGCGGTCCCCGAGAGCGTCAGACGCGATCCGGCGACGAGGCGCGTGGGCCGCGCATCGAGGACGATGCGCGCCGCGGGCTCGGGCAGGACATGCACCAGCGAGGACCCGAACACCTGGCTGTGCTGGTCGCCCGGGATGTATCCCACCGCGGTGACGCGCGCATACCCCTGGTAGCCCCCCGTGAACTCGCCGAGCGAGTCGACATCGCCGATGTCCCCGCCGACGAACCACCCGATCTGCGCGCCGGGCACCGGATTCCCGGCCCCGTCGAGCGCGCGCGCGCTGAACTTGAGCTTGCCGCCGATCGGCACTTCACCACCCGACGGCTGGACTTCAACTTTGGCGATTTGTTGTGGCGCGGTGGTACTCGTGGGTTGCTGGAGCGTGACTAACGACAGTAGCGCGTGCAACAACATGAGAACTCCTCCGTCCGACGGCGGTTGAAGTGGAGATTGAGGTTACAGGGCCGATGCGCATTGCGGAAGAGCGGCGTGCGCACGCCGCACTGTCATGAAGCTGTCAGCATAGTGCAGTCAAGACGAAACGGCAGTCGTGATTGACAGGTCTCAGGGCGTTCCATACTTTTGCCCGCGGTTCAAGCATAACGTGGCACCGTCACCGGCTGTCTGCGCTTCCGCGAGGACCACATGTCTCGCGGTTTTTTGTTTGAGCCCGTCCCAGGCCGCGGTGGCCTGGTTCGATCCTGTTCGGGGCCGAGCCCCACTGTGCAGAGGTTAGAACAGCTATGGCTAAGGGCAAGGTGAAGTGGTTCAACGACGCAAAGGGCTTTGGCTTTATAGCCCAGGAGTCGGGTCCGGACGTGTTCGTCCACTTCACGGCGATCCAGGCCGAGGGCTTCCGCAGCCTCGCCGAGGGTGACAACGTCGAATTCGACGTTGCCCAGGGTCCAAAGGGGCTGCAAGCGCAGAACGTTCGCAAAGTCTGAGCGAGCGGTAACGGCTGTAGTGACGGGCCCGGATCACACCGGGCCCGTTTGCTTTTTCGTATATTGGCGGCATGACCCATGCTTTCCTGCTCGTGCTCCTCGTTCAAGCACCAGCGGCTGCGCCTGCCCCCCCACCCCGCTCGTTGGCGTATCGAGGCTTTTCACCCGGGATGGCGTATCGGGATTTCGCGACCAAAGCGCGCGGCATGGCACAGACCAACAAGGACGTCCTGGCGTGCCAGACCATGCGCCATACGGCGCAGGTCATGGATTGCGGCGTCCAGGTCCGGGATCCCGCCGACAGCGCGCGCTTCTATCTGAGCGCCAACGTCATCGAAGGCCGCACCTCCGTGATCTCGCTCTTCGATTCTGGGAGTGTGGCTCTGCTCAAGCGCACTCAGGACGACCTGCGGACGAAGCTAGGTCCGCCGCAGCGCCGCGAGCGGAGCATGTGGGAATGGTCAAACGGCCGGCGTTTTATCCGACTCAACTGGCGGGGCGCTCATGACTGGCGTCACCTGAACATCACGCTCAACGATCTGGATGTCTTGGAGCGGATCGCGCGCTACGTGCCCCCCCGGTCCCCATCGCCGGCTTCAAAGCCTAAGTAGCCGTTACGAGTCGCTCGGCGAGCTGCGCGATTCCCTGCGCTCCCGTGATTTGATCGACCCAGCGCGGCGGCAAGCCGACTTCTCCGTACCGCGCCCCGAGCAACGCGCCCGCCACGGCGGCGTTCGTGTCGGTGTCGCCGCCAGCCTGCGCCAGATAGATGAGCGCCTCTTCCAGCGTGCGGTCATGCGTCACGAACCAGAACGCGATCTCGACGCAATGCACGACGTAGCCCGCTTCTCGTTCGACCGCGATCGGCAGGTCGCCTTCGCCCTCCCGCGGCACGCGATGAATGGCGTCCCGCAGCGGTCGCGGGGCGCGATCGCCGATGCGGTGCAGCACTTCGTCGATGAAGTAGATGTTGCCGTGCAGCAGCTCCCGCACGGCGAGGTTCACCGCGGCGGCCGCCCACGTGCAGCGTTCGTCGGCATGCGTGATCGCCGCTTGCTGCGTCGACACACGTATCAGCCGCTCGATCTCGTCGTGGTAGCGCAGCGCCACGGGAAGGCAGCGCATGACGCTGCCGTTTCCCGCCGAGCGGCCGGGATTCTCTTGGTGCGCGAGGCGCCCCGCTTCGAACGGTTCTTTGCCGCGATCGATCAAGGTGAGCGCACGCCTGGTCGTGATCCCGATGCCGCGGCCATCCACTTTCATCCATTTCACCCAGCGGCCGGCCACGTCGGTCGCGTCAAATCCGTTGCATGCGAGCAGCGACTCGCCGAGCAGCAGCGTCATCGCCGCGTCGTCATCATACGGCGAGTTCTTGGGAGGCGGGGCGAGATCTCGGACACCATTGGGGAAGGCTTGGCGAATGGCGGCTGCCGTGCCCAGGCGTTCGGTGGGAACACCGAGCTGATTGCCCGCAACGAGGCCCAGCAACGCGCCGCGCGCCCGAGAGACGAGTTGGGGATCGCCTTTCATTGCGCCACAAACTAACACTCGTGATGTCCATCGTTGTTGGGCTTTTGGGCATGTATGCGGTCATCGTCGCGCTCCTCTGGGCTTTTCAAGAGAAGCTCACGTTCCCGGCGCCGCGGGCGGCCTTACCCGCCCTGGACTTCGGCGAACGCGTTGAGCTCGCGATGCACGACGGGACGCGGCTTGTCGGCTGGTACCTGGCGGCGCAGGGCGGCGAAGGGCGGCGAACGCCCGCCCTCTTATGGTTCTACGGAAATGGCGAGAACATCGCAGCCATCTGGCCGATCATCCGAGACTTTCGGCCACCTCATGCCGCGGTACTCGTGCTCGATTACCCTGGCTACGGGGCGAGTGGTGGGAAGGCGTCAGAAGCGGGAATGTACGAAGCTGCGGATCTTGCCTATAGCGCCCTGCTCTCCCGCCCCGATGTCGACCCCAGACGCATTTACGTGTACGGCCGCTCGCTCGGCTCCGCCGCTGCTACGCACGTCGCCTCCACCCGCGAGGTCGCCGGCCTGATTCTCGAGTCCCCGTTCACTAGTGCCCGAGGGATGGCGGCGCGTCACTACCGCCTCGTGCCGCGGGCGTTGGTACGTCTACGCCTCGACAACATCGGCCGCATGCCCAGCATACGCTGCCCTGTCCTCATCTTCCATGGCACCGCGGACATGCTCGTGCCGATGGGGATGGGTCAGGAGGTCGCGGCAGCGGCGGGCGGACCCGTAGAGTTCGTGATGATCGAGGGATCTGGCCACAACGACACCTACGACCTGGGCGGGAAACGCTACCGCGACAAACTCGCGGCGTTCGTCAAATAACGACGACCGGCGCGAGTCGGTCCTTCTCCTCGTCGAAAATCCGCTGTGCTTCATCCAGGGCGCGAATCACGTCGGGCTCCTCGGGATCGGGGAACTTGCTGCTGGCGGCGACCTTGCCGGTGAGCTGGCGTACGCCAACCAGCGCGCGTGTCACCTCGCAGCGCTCCAGATCCCGATCGGTGTGCCCCGCCACGAGCAGCTCCTCGTACAGCGGCAGCGCGGCCCGGTCGCCCAACACATACAGCGATTCGAGGATCTTGGGCGCCAGGAACCGGCGCAGCATCTCGTCGCCGCGAATTCGCTGAAACAGCGCGATCACATCCGGTGCCTGGCCGGGATAGTAACGCGTCGCTTCGACGGCCGCCGCCACGAACGCGTGATGCGCTCCCGGAGTCTGCAGATACCGGGCGAACAGCGGCCACGCATCCCGGGGATGACGCTCGGCCAGCGCGAGAAAGGCGAAGTAGCGACGCCCTAAGGGAGCCCGGGTATCGGCGATGACGGTGCGGAGTCCCGCCACGCCCCAGCGCGCGCCCACGAGCGCGGCGGCCGCGGCGTGCTGGAACCGCTCCAGCTCCGGCACGCGAAATGTGACGATATGCGGATCGAGAAATGCACGGCAGCGCTCCAACACGGCGAGCAGCCGGCGATCGACCTGCGTCAACGCGGGCTCGAGCGCTTCGGTATTCGCGCGGCGCGCGAGCGCGAGCGCTTCCCACCCGACCTGTCCGAGGTTCAGCTCTTCCCACTTGGCATCCAGTTCGGCCGCGCCGCGGGCCGCGAGCAGGCGTTCGAGTCCCGCGGCAAATCCGCACAGGTGCCGAATCGCATCCATGCCGTAATGTGGAAAGCCCGTGGATATTGCGCTATCCCATAGAGAGGCTTAACCTTGCCCGCACTCTCCCTCTCCACATCGAGGAGGAATTCTGCGGAGGCTCCTCGCCGGCATCTTGGTGGTCGCAGGCTGTTCACGGGGCGAAAAGGGACCAATCGTGTTGGGGCTGGCGGGCCCGTTCTCGCAGCCCCGCGGGGCGTCGATGCAGCACGCCGCCGAGCTCGCCGTCAAGGAAATCAACGCCCGGGGCGGAATCCGCGGCCGCCGGCTCGCGCTGCGCATCATGGACGACAGCGCCCGTGGCGACGTGGCCATTCGCATCGCCCGCACGCTGCTGGACGATCCCTCCGTAGTCGCCGTCATCGGCCATCTCACCTCCGGTACGTCGCTCGCGGCGGGCCGTGTGTATGGGGAAGGCCGGCGCGCCGTGGTGATGATCTCTCCGTCCGCGTCGAGCCCGGACCTGTCCGGGGTCAATCCGTACGTGTTCCGCATCTGTTCCAGCGATCTGAGTCACGGCGCGCAGCTCGCGCGGTTCGCGCGCGCGACCCTCGGCGCGCGCCGGGTGGGCGTGATCTACGTCGATGACGACTACGGGCAGGGACTCCGACTCAGCTTCGCGGCCGAGTTCCGCCGCCTCGGTGGAGAGATCGTCGAGGAGGACCCGGCACTATCGACCACGCCCAGTCTCGAACCGTATTTGTCGCGCCTGCGGCTGGGCGGTGGTGTGGATGCGGTGATGCTGGCGACTGAACGTGGCGGCGCCGAGCTGGCGCTACGGGACATGGCCCGGATTGGCGTGCGTTGGCCGGCGCTCGGCGGCGACGCCCTGACGGGCATAGAGGGCGCCGGGCCGCTGGCGGAGGGCGTGCACGTGTCGTCGGCGTATCTGGTCGATCGCCCGGGCGTGCGGAACGAGCGGTTCGTGCAGGCATACGCCGCGGCGTATCCGGGCGAGCGACCGGACCATCGTGGGGCTGGAGCCTATGACATCGTTCAGCTGCTCGCGACGGTCTTCATAGAGGCCGGGACCGACCGCCGCGCCATTCGAGACCGTGTCGCGCAGATCGGCACCGAAGCGCCAGCGTTCGAAGGCGTTACGGGAACCATCGTCTTCGACGCCCGCGGCGACGTGCCCGCAAAGTCGGTGGTGATCGGCGCCGTGCGTGCCGGGCGGCTGGTGACGGAGGCCGCGCAGTGAAGGGGGCCGGTGGGGGGGGGCCGCTCGACACGATTCGCTGGCGCATCATCCTGGGCCTGTCGGGCCTATTGGTCGGCCTGCTCATTGCTGCCGTGGTCGGGGTGACGTCGCTCGCCACGCTGCGCCGTTCGCTGGCGATCGAAATCGACCACCTGCTTGAGTCGAGCGAAGTGGGCAATGGCCTCGTGACTGCGGTGTTCGAGGAAATCCGCGCCGCGCATGAGTATCTCGACGAGGGGACCAGGCAGGCGGCCGGCCAGTTTCAGTCAGCCGCGGATGCTGCCTTCCGGGCTCAAAAGCAGCTCGAGCGACTGCCGGGGCTCACCGAAGCGGATCGCATCAGCGTCAACCGGATCAAGCAGCTTCAATCCGCGATCCACGTGGACTATTCGCTGGCGCACGCGAACGTCGACCTAGGTCGGCGCAGCGCCGCGGCGGCCGCGGCGGCGCAGGTGCGGGAGCCGGTCACCGAGCTGACGCGTCTGGTGCGCGAGCTGTCGGCGCGGCAGTCGGAGCGCGCCACGGCGGCCGGCCAGCGGCTGGGACGACTCGCGCGCGAGCGCGAGCTCCTGCTTTGGCTGGTGCTGATCGCCACGATCGTCGTCGGTGCCGTCGTCGGGGCATTCACGCTGCGCTGGGTGGAAGGACCGCTGGTGCGGCTCGTGACGGCAGCCGAGCGGTTCGGCAGCGGCGATTTGCGCCCGGTCACGACCGGACGCATGCCACGCGAGTTCCAGGTGCTGGCGCACGCGATGCAGCAGATGGGTGAACGGCTGCGGGGCATCGTGTCCGAAGTCATCGGATCGGCGGACAGGATCGCGGCCTCGGCGAGCGATCTCTCCGCGGTCAGTGAGGAGCTGGCGGCTTCGTCGAGTCAGGTGTCCAGCGCGATGCTCGAGATCTCGAGCGGGGCCGAGCACCAGCGCAACGAGTTAAACGCCACGCAGTCAGCGTTGGAGCAGCAGCGGAAGGCGACGGCCGAGATGGCGGACGCGGCGTCCCGCGTCGCGCGGCTGGGGGAAGAGATCCGCACGGTCGCCGACCGTCACCGCAATGATATCGCGGTCGCCGGGTCCACCCTCCTCGATGTGCGCGAGGTCGTCCGGACCACCGCGACCGAAGTCGCCCAGCTCGCGGAGCAGAGCGCCGCCATCGATGATTTTGTCGATCTGATCAAGCGCATCTCCTCGCAGACCAACCTGCTGGCGCTGAACGCCGCGATCGAGGCAGCTCGCGCCGGCGAGCATGGCCGCGGGTTCGCCGTCGTCGCCGAGGAAGTGCGCCAGCTCGCCGACGAGTCGGCGCGCGCCGCGGAGGACGTCGCGCGCACCACGCGCGTGATCCGCGAACAAGTGGAAGAAGTCAGCGCGACGATGGCGGTCGGCCAGGCGAAGGTGCGAGGCATCGAATCCGTGGCCGAGGGCGCGGCCCGCGGGCTCACCGAAATCGTGGCGGCCGTGGAACAGGTCGAACAGGCGGCGGCGCGCGTGACCAAGGCGGCGGCGGAGAATCGCGAGGTCACCGAGCAGCTGGGCGCGCAGGCGCAACAGGTGGTGAATCGCGCCGTGTCGCACGCGTCGAGCGCCGAGCAGGTCACGGCCGCTACGCAGCAGCAGGGGGCGTCGACTCAGGAAATGGCAGCGGCCGCCGGAGATCTGCTCCAGGCGGCCGAGAAACTGCGGGGATTGGTCCGCGGCTTCCGAATCTAGCGGCGCTTTCTTCCTTTCTTCGCCACTGTCTTCTTTACGGGCAGCGGCTTCTTTTTTTTGAGTCCTTCCTGCACTTCCGTCAGCACGCGGTCCCCCTCATCCGGACCGATCAGCCCCCGCCGCACGGCGTAACGCACCAGCTCTTCGGCGTCTTCCGGCGTGAAATCCACCAAGCCGGCGGCGCCGCGCATCGCCTTGATGAGCGCGTCCGCCACCGGACTGCGCAGCACGCTGGCGATGCCGGGGAGGGCTTCGAGCAACGATGAAATCTGCGAACCACCAAGCTCAGCAGGCATCGGGACGCCGTCGCGGAGGGTTCAAGGTCGCGCCAAGCTACATACCCTCCTTGCAGGCGTCAAGAATTACGTGGCGCCGTGTCTCTTCGCGACACGGTGAGGTCGGATTGCGACAGCAGCTCCCCCAGGACGGTTCGCGTGCTGGGGTCGAGGGGCAACTCAAAGCGCAGATCGAGCCGGTACATCCCCCGGTCCGGGGGAGCGCCCTGGCCGGTGAGCGTGAAACCCCGATCTGACGGCGTGACCGCATCGATCTCGATCGCTGCGACGGGCTGGTACGCGGGACGGGGTGCTGGGACCGAACGGGTCCGCATCGGACTGCGCTGGCGAGGGATTTCCATGGGGACCTTTCCTGGTTGCCGGAGAGATACCCGCGGGAGGAAGCGCGTCAAGATCAGGGGTAGTATAGATTTCGCTCAGAGGGGAGTTTGCGTGGGCCGACGCGGG
>Ga0137465_1000440_pt1 | contig 17446 bp, 6 predicted proteins | sample EasRivERMGT828_2_FD_104906 | JGI IMG/M metagenome (GOLD analysis project Ga0137465, IMG submission 104906) | Soil microbial communities from meander-bound floodplain in the East River, Colorado, USA - East River MetaG ERMGT828_2 | ecosystem: Environmental > Terrestrial > Soil > Floodplain ... | reverse complement strand
GTATTTGATGATCACACCCAACCTGACGGTCAACGGGACGGTGACCTTGGGCGGAGTTTCCAGCGACGGCAACCTGGGAGGCAGCGGCACCCTGACGATCAACGGGACCATGAACTGGACGCGTGGTTATCTGAGCGGCTCTGGGGTGACGGTCATTGGGAGCAACAGCGTGGTGAACGTCAGCGGTGCGAGCACCAAGTATCTGTATCAGCGAACGGTGAACAATTATGGCACGGTGAACTGGTCGGGCGTGGGGGGCATCTCGGCCGACCTGGGCGCGGTGTTCAACAACCAGACGGGGGCACTGTTCGACGCAAAGAATGATGTGACCTGCGGAGGAATCATGACATTTAACAATGCGGGCACCCTGCGTAAGTCGGCGCGGGACTGGGTACAACCCTCTTGAACACGCCGGTCCACAACAGCGGCACGGTGGACGTGCAGAGTGGGACTCTGCGGTTTTCCGCGGGTATGTCACCCGCACCGTCCAGCAGCCTGAAGTTCACGATAACAGGAGTAACGAACTACGGCGTTGTCGTGGTTGACGGAAACTTTCAGTTGGCCGCTGCATTGAACGTCAGCGTCACCAATGGTTTCAATCCCAGCGTCGGCAACACTTTTCGGATTATCAACTGGGGCAGCAAACAAGGCGAGTTCAGTGCGGCCAATGGATTTGATCTGGGCAATGGCCTTTACTTTCAAGGCATAGCGGATCGTTCGGGGCTGTCGCTGGTGACCAAGACAACGATTGTTCCCACACCGCCGCCGCCGACCAACCTGGTTAATCAGACGGTCGCCTTTGGCGACACGGCGGTCTTCGCCTTCTCACCACCGGGCGTGGAGCCGTTCACCTATCAGTGGACGTTCTCCGGCACTAATCTGCCGGGCCAGACCAACCCCAATCTCATCCTCACCAACGTGCAATTGGCCAGCCTTGGCACTTATTGCGCCGTGGTGGCTGACGCATTCAACATCACCAACACCTACTGCGCTGTGCTCTCCGCCACGAATGCACCGGGCATCAGCGGTCAACCGGCCGGTCAGACGGTTTCGATTGGAGCCAATGTCACGCTCACGGCCACTGCCAACGGTGCCGCGCCGCTGCGCTACCAGTGGCGGCTCAACGGCGAGAATGTTCCTGGCGCGACCAACTCCACTTACACCATCACCAATGCGCAACCGCGGGATGGCGGGACCTACAGCGTTCTGGTGGCGAATCAGGTTCGGGTCATCGCCAGCAGCAACGCCAAGGTGAAGGTCAACACTAACGCGCTCGCGTTTGCGGACAGCTTCGCGGCCCGAGGCACCATCACGGGCTCGAGCGGCGCGGGCAGCGGCACCAACCTCACCGCCACGCATGAAACGGGCGAACCCGATCACGGAGGCAAACCCGGAACTCATTCCCTCTGGCTGCAGTGGACCGCACCGGCCGGCGGGGTGGCCACGTTCAGCACGCGCGGCAGTTCCTTTGACACGTTGCTGGGCGTTTACACCGGCACGAGTGTGACCAATCTGACGAGCGTGGCCGGTGATGACGATCGAGGCGCCTATTTCACCAGCGAAGCGGTGTTCAACGCGGCGGCGGGCACGAACTATTTGATCGCCGTGGATGGCTTGGGCAACGCCAGCGGCGACATCGTCTTGGCTTGGAGCCTGGACACAAACATCACCTTGATTCCGAAGATCGTTCAGCACCCAGCCAACGTGACCGTGGCGGCGGGCGGAGTGGCGCCCTTCAGCGTGTTTGCCGCGAGTGCGACGAACTTGACCTACCAATGGTATCTTGGAAACTGGCTGGCGATTCCCGGCGCGACCAACTCGACCCTGGTTCTGTCGAACGTGACTTACCTGAATGTCGGGACGTACAGCGTGGAGGTGACCAGCGCCAACGGACAGACCGTGGCCAGCCTGCCGGCCAGCCTGGAGATTGGGCCCTCGGCCGATGCACAGTCCTTCGACAAGCTGGAGGACCTGCTGGCAGGGGTGGCCAGCGGCAACAACTTTGCCAACTCGATCCTGGCCCGAAGCGACCGGGAGGAGGCCGGCGCCGGAAAAGGCGGGCGCGGGAAAGGCCGCGGGAAAGGCGGCGATGGCGGGGGAATTACCGCGCAGAGTGTGTCGTTCCCGTCGGTCTCGGTGGGGACGATCGGTTCGCAGATCATCAACAACTTCAACTCCACGACCGAACAGGGCGAGCCGATCCACTCCGACGTGATCGGCGGCGCGTCACGCTGGTATCTGCTCACCGCCGAAACCAACGGGACGATGGTGGTGGACACCTTGGGCAGCGACATAGACACGGTGATCTCGGTTTACACCGGGGAAGACATCTTCACGCTGCAACTGGTGGCCAAGGACAACAACGGGGCGTCTGACGGCGTGCGCAGCCTGGTGCGTTTTAGGGTGACGCCGCAGACCGATTACCTGATCGCGGTGGACGGGGTGAACAGGGCGCAAGGCAACATCAACCTAAACTGGCGGATGGGCATACCGCCCAACGCGACGGGCCCGGCGCAGAACCTGGTGGTGACGGGCGGAGCGAACGTGTTGTTGCAGGCCGGCGTGAGTAACAACGTGACGGCGCCGACGTACCAATGGCGGCGCAACGGGGTAAGCCTGACCGGGGCGACCAACGCCACCTACACCATCAGCAGTCTGCGCTATGATCAAGTGGGCAGTTACAGTGTGCTGGTGAGCAACCTGGTGGGGCAGGTGCTCAACGCGATTGCCACGGTGAGCGCGGACACGGCGCTGCGCCTGAGTGCCGACCCGGGCGGCTTCATCGTCACGGGCAGCGCGCCGGAGGCGACGGTGTTGGAGTTGAGCACAGACCTTGCGCTCTGGACGCCGCTCTACACGAACACGACGCCGCTGTTGCCAGTGAGTTATCTCGATACCAACGCCCCCGCCCGCCCCGAGGGCTTCTACCGCCTCCAACCCTGGCCGTGAGAAACATCTCACTGTTTCCGGTCGCTTATGGATGAGAAGCGCGCTCAGGCCACGACCGAATTCTTCGCGTAGGTGAAACACCTGTGGCGCGGAAAAAGCGGGTTTTGGCGCACACACAGAAGTTCATCGCCAAAACCCGCTGCCCACTCACACGAGTGGGACGAGGATTACTCGCTGCTCACGACCCGAAGGAATCGGATTGGTTGATCTATAAGGACATAAGCGCTGGTCTGCTCGCCGGGCGCAATGAATGGCTGCCCATAGTTCTGCCATTCAGCGTTGAGATCGGTTCGCACCTGTAATTGGTACACTTTGCCAGTCAGTGAAAGCCATGTGCAAAAGAGACGACCATTCTCGGATGTGAGCCGCACGAATCGTGGCGGAGAACCAATCTCCACCGGGATGCTGCCGTTTAGAAATTCCTGATAATTTGTTATTCCATCGCGGTCGGGATCATCTTCCGGTCGTGGAGCAACTGACCCAAAGAACAACGTCTCCCATCGATCAGTCAGGCCATCATTGTCAAAATCGGGTTCGTCGATGAAGCGGTAATCGGCGCGTACGGCGACGTCGTTCGACATATCGAGCCAGATTTCGCGGTTCGTAGCTTGGGATCCAATGTCGTAGCTTGCAACCCAGCGCGTGAACCACCACTTCCCCACATGTGCCGGAGCTTCCAGAGTTACATGTGCGCCATCCCGATAAGTTCGGCGAAACCCGCCGCGCCCGTCTTGTTTTCCATTCAAGTCAGTTGTGCCAACGATGAAATACGGCGCAAGTCCACTCGTATTTTCCACAACATCGAGCGTGCGAATGCCTGTCCGCCGGTCGGTGTAATCAAAGGTGAGTTGAAGGGCGAGATTCGTAACGATTGGGATGTTTGCGGTAGCCGTCTCCACACTGATTTCAAGCTCGGCATCCACCGCAGGCCGCGCAAAGAGCTGGATGTTCCCCTGTAGTCCGTTCCGTGACAGTAGCGAGTAGAGCAGAGATTGTGTGGCGTCACTCGGCTGTTCCGGGGACACGCTGCCGTCGCAGTTGTAACGCACGGCCCACCTGAGCGGGCTTCGTGTTGAGCTGTTGTAGTGCCGGAAGAGATACTCCGCCCCATCGTAAGCCAGGTGGGAAATTCCGGAGTGCGCGATGGTCAGTTTGAACGGCGAGCACTTAACGGAGAAATGCGCCCCCAAACCGCCCGGCGCCACTGCCAAGTTCGCAATCCGAAGGTTTTCCTCTGATGGGAAGAACCATTCGCGCCGCTGCAACCGCACCTTGATCGGATGGCCCGGCCGCAACTCGGCCAATTGTTCACGGGGCACGTCCACCGGAATCGTGAAAGACCGCTCGGTCGGGCTGGCGTTGAAAATCTCGACGATCTCCTGCGCGACTGATGAAAGCTGTTCCTCGTAAACCGCCCGCAACGCTTCGTAATCCTGGAGCGACAATTCCTGCCCTTTGCCTGCGGCAACCAAGTCCCTGAAAGCGTCGAAGAGCCGATCAACCCGCAGTTCACCCGTGTAAGGACGCAGTAATCGGTACTCGTACGACTTGGCGAGGTAATAATGGTACTTGAGCAGTCGTTCCTTGGCCCGGCGCTCCATTTCCTTTAGGTAGCTGACCGCGCGCGCGTCGAGGATCGCGATCCCGTACGATGCATCGCGATTCAATCCGTCAATCGCCAGCAAATCATGGGTGATGCCATCGCTCAGGCGGGCGCCGGCTTGGATTGCCTCCGCCAGCTTGCGTGCGTAGAGTTCCTTTTGCGCCATCAGCTTCGAGGCATCATCCACTGCCTGATTAAATAGGGGGTCCGACGCCTTCAGGTTCTGTAGTTCCGCCTCGACTTCATTTGCCGGCGCCTGGGCCTGCTGGTTCAACTCACGGTAAGCTTTGTACCCAGCGGCCAACGCCTTGCCGTAACCCTCCAGGTTCTTCACGAACTCGACAGGGCTGTAGGTGCGCTCTGAACAATCCGTCGTGATCACGCAGTTCGTGATTGGCACTCCGTTGACGATCTGGATGGTGCAGTTGGTTCGATTTACGCAATTGGTGACCGTCACTCCCCGTTGGGTGAAGTTGTCAAGGCTCAACTTGTCCAACTCACCCTTCCAACTCGCCATGGACTGCTTCATCTTGCCGCCACTGAATTCGCCGGCTACTCCTGCTAACCCCTGGACCGTCGCAAGCGGATTGTCCGAGTCGTAGTCTGCGATCACGTTCAACCCCTGCCCGATGGCGCCAAGCGCCGGTTGGTACACGGGAATGACGCTTATGACTGAGCTGAGCACTTTGAGGTTCTTCTTCCACGACGGCAGTTTATGGCGGTCCTCCACATTGTTCCGCGCCCGGTCCTCCAGGGCCCGCTCAAGCTGTTCGAGGTACCGCTGCACCCGCTCCGTGTTGTTGGAGAGTGCAACGTATTCCGTTTCCAAGGCCGGCATCGCTTCCATCGCCGAGGCGTAATCGGTACGGAACCGTTCCACCTCCTCGGACAGTTTGCCGCGCGCGCTGGCGAGACCCGCAACCTTTTGCTGGAGGCTGTTCGCGGCGTTGCCGACCCAATACGAGAGGTAAAGCACGCGAATTGCCGGCTCGATCTCGTTGCGGAACAGGTTCAGGTTTGCCTCGAAGGAAAGCATGGGCACCCATCCCGCGGGATTGCCGAAGTAATCGAGGTTGTTCGCCAGCCTATGCAAAAGCGCTTGCATCTCGCTTTGCAACGCAGTCAACTCGGCCTGCCATATGGGGGAGAGGGACTGCCATTCTGAGTTAGTACTGTAGCGAGCAATAACCGCATCATACTCCGAGAACACGGCTTGGGCTGTCGCGAAATGTCCGTAGAGATAGGCGTCCTTCGCGTGAGCCAAGACTTGGCGGAGAGCATGTGGAGTGAGCCAGGAAAGCGCGTGACCCACCGCTCGGATCCCACCAATTGTGCCGACGGATACCGCTGGACCAGGCGAAGCCGTCTCAGGACCCCGCGAGGAGGAGTGTTCTCCCATGAGCACGAACCGATCTTCACAACCGTAGTAATAGCGGTACGCCGGGTTGGGCGAACCTCCGCGACCGCCAAGGCTTGGAGGGGCCAAATCCCCGGGTATGCCAGCGGGTGCCGTGACAAGGCCGGCTGGCACAGAGAAACTTGTCAGCAGGTCACCACCATTTCCCGGGTTTCCGGGACGGCCTGCGGGAATGCCCGGCCCGCCATCTCCGGGCCAAGCGTTCCAGTTCCCTCGTCGCTCGTCTCTTGGGCAGCCAGTGCAATGAGTTTGTTTGAACCAAAACGCGGTCGTTCCAGCCGGTGGATAGATTGTGCGACAGCCATCAGTGTACACCACCTGCGGCAGGCTTGAACCTTCTCGTCCTTCTTGCCCCAGACCGGCAGGTTGTCCGTTTCCTCCGCCAAGAACGAATCGAACCGCTCCAGGTGGCGTGACAACCTGCTCCGCGTGTAGCGTGACGTTCCCCGCCTTCAAGCCGTGCGACCCATTCTGTCCTGGATTAAAGCCAGTTGCCGACGCTGCCCTTGTGGGAATGCTTCTCGGCGTCGTGTTAATTGAACTTGTCTCCGCGCCATCCTGAAATACCAATTGTCGCGCGTAAATCGTCACCTCCGTTTGCGGCAGCTTCAGCGCGCTGCGCACGATCATCCGCTCCGCATAAACCGTTAGCGACTTGATGTCCGCCGAGTCGTGGTAGCTGTCGAAAAGGCCGTTGGGATGTCCGCGCTGGAAGACCACGTCCTCGCCCATCAGAACCACTGTGCGCGTCTTTCGCAACTGCGTATTTAAGCTCTCCTCTGTCTCGCTTAATATCTCGTTGCGCACGATGTAGTCCTTCGATTCTGGGTCTGGCAGCGGGTGAACCGGCATAAGGCCAAACGTGGTTTCCTCCGGCGGGAGGTGTGGCATCGGCGTAATCTCGACGTCCTGCGTCCGCGTCTGCCCGGCGAGTGTGGCGACGAATCGCACAATGAATGACCGCTTGTCTTCGGCTGAAGGGCTATAGCGCACCCGCCCGGTTGAAGAATCGAAAGTGAAGGTTCCGGTCGTTGGGGTCAGGGGAGTTGCTGTTAGGCTGGTTTGTCCTCCAAGGTCTTCGGAGCGCACGAAAAATTCCAAAGATTGACCGTGCCACACTGTGGCGTTTGGGATTTGGCCGACGTTGAAAAGCCGATTCGTTTCCGAGATCACAAACAGGCTGGCTTCGTCGCTGGTGACGGACCCGGCGCAATTGATGAGGACAACACTATAAGCACCTACTTGCGCCGGCTGAACATTGGACAAAGTGAGAACAGGATCGGTCGCGGCGGAAAGATCCTGCCCATTGAATCGCCACTGGTAGCTGATAGGCGGGGTGCCCGTAACAGAGGCAAAAAATGTCACTGGCCCGCCAATGACTACAGTTTGAGGTCGCGGGTGCGAAGTGATGGCGATGTTCTCGCATTGCTGCTCAAGAAACACTTCTACTTCGTAAATCCAGCCATGAATGTTGGGGGTGCCGAGAATATTCGTGCCGCAGTTGTCAAATCGGTAGCGCACTTTGCTGCCCGTCACCGGAGCAAACGTGTATTCGTCAGAAGTTGAATTCCCTGAACCCGTGCCTGGAGCTTCTTCGCGTCCATAGACTCTCTGAAACGGAATGTCCAACCAACGGTCGCCGTTCCAGTATTCCAGAAATGGCGCTTGCGGGGTGTGATCGGTGCCGTGGTGCCACACGGAGACTTTGCTGAAGGTTCGATTGTCACCGAAATCAATCGTCGCTTGTCGTGATCCACACGGGGAGAGATAGCCCGGGCTATTCCACCCGTCGGTGTGGCCGCCCGTGAACGCCAACCCGCGTGCCCACGTGTCGTAGGAGCGCTGGCCATCGACGATGTCCCACGGGTAAGATCCGCCTCCCCAACCGCGATCAGATTCCAAAGGATTCGGGAGGCCAGTGCCTGAAGGATTGCTGGCGATGTTTGTCTCGCTCAAAGATTGTGCATCGGCGGGTGAAACCATTCTCAGGACTCCAGCGAAGAGGACCCAAGCTGCAATCTGTGCAGCCAACCGCAGTCGGTGCAAGCGATGAAGAATTTTGGTGTTCATGGTTCTCATGGATTTTTGGTTTGCTTGTTAACGCTACGAGGGTGAACACGACGCCCGGCTGCTAAATCTATCAGAAAAGTAAACGAGCCAATTCGGCGAGGTTCGGTTCTGGTCAGAAAACTTTCTGATAGAAATGATAGCGAGCGTGCGTGTTTACCTTTAGAAAGACATTGACGCTTTGTATATGGAACCAGAAGCCGACGAATTGATTCCGACTCGATGGACTTTGATCAGCCGATTGAAAGACTGGGACGACCAGGAAAGCTGGAAGGATTTCTTCGATACCTACTGGAAACTCATTTACGGCGTAGCCAGAAAATCCGGCCTTTCTCCTCAGGAAGCTCAGGATGTCGTTCAGGAAACCGTCGTTTCAGTGTGCAAGAAGATCAACGACTTCAAAGCCGATCCGGCCGGTGGTTCCTTTAAGAGCTGGCTGCTTTATTTGACACGGTGGCGAATTATTGACCAAGTCAGAAAGCGGCCCAAGGAAGCGGTAGAAAATCTGGACAGCTCCGGCAGTTCACCATACCAAGGCACTGCCACCACGTGCCTCGAGGAACGAATTCCCGACCCGGCGGGCAACGCATTAGACACAATTTGGGACAATGAATGGGAGCGCAACCTGATTTCGATGGCGCTGGAGAAGGTGGAGCGCCGAACCAACGCCAGACATTACCAAGTCTTCCTGCTCCACGTTATCAAGCAATGTGCACCCGAACAAGTGGCCAGAGTGACGGGGGTGCAGCCGGATCAAGTATATCTAATCAAGCATCGGTTGCTGCCGCTCTTCCAGGCGGCCATCCGCGAGTTGGAAGGAAAAATGATCTGACTATGTTTTCCAAAGGTGGAAATTCTTTCTCACGCATTGCACGGCGTAGCGATCAGATGGACTTCGCAAGTCCGCAGCGGCTGGGTGTTTCACGGAGCGCTTCAAGTCTCAGCTCCATCTTGGCTACCACGGGCGGGATGGTGCGCGGTCCGATAGTGGTGTGGACGGCATTCGACCTGCCCTGTCCCGACGACAGTCAATTGCCAACCTGTTTCCGATGCCCTACAAACGTTAAGATTACTTGAAAGTCAGCTATTTCGAGCCCTAAATGTGTTTGAACCAGTTATGGCCAAGCCCGGTACAGCACAAAACCCAACGCCGCCGGACATTCCCGATTACAAACTGCTTCGCTGCATTGGCGCAGGCAGTTATGGCGAAGTCTGGTTGGGCCAGAATGAAGTCGTGCAGACTTATTGCGCAATCAAGGTGGTTCACAGGAAGCGTTTCGAGCAGTCCGAGCCATTCAATCGCGAATTCCGGGGACTTCAAAGATCGGTGGAGGCTTCGAGGAACCACCCAGGCCTGATCGATATTCTCCATGCCGGAAAGAATGATGCCGAGGGCTTTTTCTTTTACGTCATGGAGTTGGCGGATGATCTGAAAACAGGGCAGAGCGTTACGCCCGACCGCTATATCCCCAAGACGCTTAGCCGGCTGGTGTCCAGCACTGGCACGATGTCTTTAGAACGATGTTTTGAGCTTGGCATTGCGATGACGGATGCCCTTCGGCATCTTCACGAGCATGGCCTCATACACCGTGACATCAAGCCGGCAAATATCATTTTTCTAAAAGATACTCCAAGAATTGCGGACATCGGACTGGTCACGGCCATTGGCGACAGCAAAACCGCAATCGTTGGCAGCCTGGGTTACATGCCCCCTGAAGGACCAGGCAAGCCAAACGGTGACCTCTATAGCCTCGGCAAGGTCCTCTATTGCATCGCGACCGGGAAGGGCCCTGAGGACTTTCCTGACCTTCCGACCAATTTGGATGAAATGGTTGAAGTTCCTGCTTTTTCCCAACTTAACGAGGTCCTTCTCAAGGCGTGCGAACGCGATCCAAACAGCCGCTACCAATCCGCGACGGAAATGCACGAAGCGCTTTCTCAGGCTCAGTGGAAGGGAAATCGGCCTCTTGGTGCTGGCTTGCCAGCCGTTAGCCAGAATGAGGCGGGGCTGCGATCACGGCTGGTCTCCATCGTGTACAAATCCAATGTTCAGCCAGACGGCCAATTTTTGGATCTCCTTGAGGCAAAGCTTCGTGAGCATGGCCACCAAGTTTTCATCGATCGCCACCTCAGTATCGGAGTTCAATGGGCTCAGGAAATCGAAGCCAAAATCCGTCGTTCCGACGCGGTTATTGTGCTGCTCTCTGCAGCATCCATTCAAAGCGAAATGGTAGCGTATGAAGTGGAGATTGCGCATGACGCCGCGCAGCTTCATGGCAAGCCGGCCTTGCTGCCAATTAGGATGGCATACGACGGTTCGTTCTCGGAGCCCCTTGCGCGGATTCTCAACCCCCTCCAGCATACCGCTTGGAAAAGTCCCGCAGATGACCAACGCATCGTCAACGAAGTGCTGAAGGCATTGGAGAATCCTCCGACCCCCAGGCCGCCGCCATTGGTTGGACAACTGGCTCCTCCCGTTGGGATTGTCCCACTCGACTCAAAATACTACGTTGTGCGTCCGGTGGATGAAGAGTTTCGGTCCGCCGTTTCGCGTCAAGACAGCATCGTGTTGGTCAAAGGCGCGCGCCAAATGGGAAAAACTTCCCTGCTGGCACGTGGTCTCGAGCAGGCGCGCAAAGATGGTAAGAAAGTCGTTGTAACCGACTTCCAGATGCTGAACGCCGCCGATCTTCAGTCGGCTGAGACTCTCTTCAAAGCTCTCGCTGCCTCCATCGATACCGACCTCCAACTGAATACTCGAACATTCGAGCACTGGAACCCTCAAAATAGTCCGAATCTCAATTTCAGGCTATTCATGGAGGGCGTTTTGAGCAAAACCTCTGTCCCTCTCGTGTGGGGATTGGACGAGGTGGATCGCCTCTTCACCTGTAGTTTTGGCAGCGAAGTGTTCGGATTGTTCCGCTCATGGCACAACCGGCGTTCGCTCGAACCTGCAAGCCCATTGTCGCGCCTGACCCTGGCGATTGCTTACGCGACGGAAGCGCATCTTTTCATCACTGACATTAACCAGTCTCCTTTCAATGTCGGCACCCGGCTGATGCTTGAGGATTTCACTTTCGAACAGGTAGGTGACCTCAACCGGCGCTACGGCACCCCCTTACGCGACAACGAGGAGTTAACTCGATTCTTCCAACTCGTCGGTGGCCAACCCTACCTGGTGCGACGGGCCCTCCACGAGATGGTGATCCGAAGCATTGGCATCTCTGGCTTCGCCAAGACAGTGGATAGCGACGAAGGAATTTTTGGCGACCACTTGCGGCGCATCCTCGTTATGCTGGCCAAGAATCCGCAACTTTTGGAAGTTGTCCGCGTTATGCTCCGCGGCCGACGATGCCCCACGCAGGAAAGCTTCTACCGGCTGCGTACAGCGGGTATAATGACAGGCGACTCCATGCAGGATGCTCGTCTGCGCTGTCAGGTTTACGAATCCTATCTCAAACACCACTTGCTGTGAGCGCTTCGGGAGCCAGCTTCTACATCGCCGGGGGCACGTTGCCCGCCGACGCGGCCTCGTATGTCGAGCGCAGCGCCGACCGCGACCTTTACGAGGCGCTGAAACGAAGTGAGTTCTGCTATGTTCTGACCGCCCGGCAGATGGGCAAGTCGTCCCTCATGGCCCGCACGGCGGCCAGGCTGCGCGAAGAGGAATTCCAGATTGTGGTGCTCGACTTGACCGAAATTGGTCAGAATCTTTCTCCAGAGCAGTGGTACAATGGTTTGCTCACCCTCATTGGCCAGCAGACCAAGCTCCAAACCGAACTGAACAGTTTCTGGAATGACCACCCGCAACTCAGTCCGTGCCAAACACTGTTCACGGCCATTCGGGAGGTGGTTCTGCCCCCGTCGCGGGGAAAAGAGCCAGTTAATGAGCATGATCCAAAATCGGGTCCGCCCTCGACCGTCAGTGCTGAAGTCGCAACTTGCCAGCAACGTCTGGTCATTTTCGTGGACGAAATCGATACGGTGCGCAGCCTGCCCTTTTCGACCGATGAATTCTTTGCCGCCATCCGCGCCTGCTACAATCGGCGCGCTCAAGACCTGGCATGGCGAAACCTGACGTTCTGCTTGCTCGGCGTGGCCACGCCCTCGGACCTAATCCGCGATACTCGTCTGACACCCTTCAACATCGGCCACCGTATCGAGCTGCACGATTTTACCGAGCAGGAAGCGGCTCCACTGGCTCAAGGCTTGGGGCAAGCAGAACAACTCGCCATCGCCTTGCTCAAGAGAATTCTCTATTGGACCAACGGCCACCCCTATCTAACCCAACGAGTGTGCCAGGCCATCGCGGTGGATAAGAGGGTGAGCCGTCCGGCGGCAGTGGATCGCTCTTGTGAAGGGCTTTTCTTTTCAAGCCGAGCGCGGGGGCAGGATGACAACCTGCTTTTCGTGCGGGAGCGCCTCCTGCGAGCGGAAATCGATTTGGCCAGCCTGCTTCATCTTTACGAACGGGTCTTGGTTGGGCGCCGTGTGGCGGACGATGAAACGAACTTACTGGCTGGCGTCTTACGATTGGCCGGAATCGTTCAAACCGTTGGTGGATGGCTCCGCATACGCAATCGCATTTACCACCAGGTATTTGATCGCGCATGGGTAAGGGCGAACATGCCCGATGCGGAGTTGCGCCGTCAACGCGCCGCCTTCTGGCAAGGTGTCATGCGCACCGCGGGTGTTGCGGTCGTAGTCCTGTCGGGGATGGGCTTGCTGGCTCTCTATGCCATCCAGGCCAAGGCGGCGCGGGAAGCTTCGGCGCAAGCCTATCTGGACCAGGCGCGGGCCGGGCGTTGGAATGGGCGGGCCGGGCAACGGTTCGACGGGCTGGCGGTGCTGGCCAAAGCCGCCTTGATCCGGCCCGCCCCGAAGGTCCGCGACGAGGTGATCGCTTGCCTGGCCCTGGTGGATGTCCGTCCAGCCCGGCAGTGGAATGGCTTTGCCCAGGGCATGTCCCTGGCCTTCGATGCATCCGGACAACGCTGGGCCCGCGCCGCCGAGAGCGGACACATCAGCATTGGGCAATTCGGTGAAAGCATGGAGTCGCTCAGTTTTCCCGGCAACGGCCCGCCCGCCCAGCGGTTGCTTTTTAGTCCCGACGGCCAGTGGCTTGCCGCGGAGTATCACGGCGCGGGTGATTTTCAGTTGCGGGTGTACGACGTGCCCCACGGGCAGGAGACCTTGCGTGTGGGAAGAGTTCAGGAGGCCGCTTGGGATTTCAGCGCGGACAGCCAACAGTTGGTGGTTGCAACCACGGAGGGGACGATTGACGTTCATCATTTGGCATCGGGCCGAAAGGAGCGAGTGGAATCACCAGGCCGGTCACTCAAGGCGCTGGCCGTTGCCCCGGAAGGAACGAGACTGGCCGTTGCCGGGCAAACGCTGGTGATTCAAATCCTGGACGCGACTTCAGGGGCCGTGCTGAAGACCTTGACTCATCGCGGACATGTGTCGGGGATGGCGTGGCACCCAAGCGGCAGCTATTTGGCCAGTGCTTGCTCGGACCAAACCATCTATGTGTGGGACGTCGACAACGAGCAGACGCCTTACACCCAATTGAGCGGCAGTGAAGCTGAGCCGCGGCAAGTGGCCTTCAGCCAGAGCGGAGAGTTACTGGCTTCGCTCGGCGCCGATGGTGTGCTGCGGCTCTGGCACCCATTCACAGGCCGCCAACTGGTCCGGGCGGGAAGCAGTCTTTCCTCCAGCCGCCTGCAATTCAGCGCTGACGACCAGTGGCTGGGACACACCCTCTCTGGCAATCAAGTCACACTTTGGCAAGTGGCTGCGGGCCGCGAGTGCCGCACGCTCCATGGCCATGTCGGCACGGCCAAGGGTCCGCATCAGATAGACCTCAGCGCCAATGGCCGGTTGATGGCCTCGGCTGGCGGGGACGGTGTTCAGATTTGGGATCTAGCACTGGGCCGAAAACTCGGCTTCTTGAAACTGGGGATGGCCAAGTCCGTGCTGTTTGAGCCGAATCAGTCAGGACTGCTGGTGAGTGACTTGTTCGGGCTGCACCGGTTTCCTTTCATACCTGGACTGGAGCAACCGACTAACCAGTGGCGGCTTGGCCCCGCTGATCCGAAGGTCGCGCCGCCTGTTGGCCAAGCTAGCTTTTCCGCCGATGGGAAAGTCCTGGCGTTCATTCACAAAGAGCATCTTGACATCGGCGCGGAGGGTGGCGATTCCAACCGGTTTAAAAAGCCTATCGACTCACGGCTCAACAGTTTTGCCTTGAGTCCGGACGGCGCTTGGATCGCGACCTGTTCGATCGCCCCGCAGCAGAGCAAGGTCTGGAGTACGCATACCACCCAGGAAGTCCGGACGCTGCCATTAAATGGCCCGGCTCAATTTGCTTTCAGCCCGGATGGCCGATGGTTGGTCGGCGGCTCTGGCGAAGAATACCGGTTTTGGCGAACGGGCAGTTGGGAACCTGGCCCATCTCTCAGTCGCAGTGGATCGGGCAATCAAAGCGGGCCACTGGCATTCTCTGCCGACGGCAAACTGTTGGCGGTGGCAACCTCGCCGACTCTGGCAGGCCTGATCGACCCCGCGACGGCGCAAAGACTAGCGATGCTGGAAGCACCCGATCAGAAGCGCTTGTCCTGGTTCTGTTTTAGCCGCGATGGCCGCTACCTGGTCGCGGCGACGGAGAACCAGTTGATTCACGTTTGGGATTTGGCGTTGATTCGCCGGCAGTTAGCCGGGATGGGATTGGATTGGAAGCTGCCTCCGTATCCGGTCCCGCAATTGGCGGCAGCGCCGCCGCCCTTGAGGCTGGAGGTGGAACTGGGCCGCATCGAAGCGCCCCCGGAAGACCCCGAGCTGGAAGCGGCCAATGCCTCCACTCCAACGACTGCGCAAGCCTATCACAGCCGAGGACACCTCTACCAAGACGCGGGATATTACGGGCGGGCTCTGGCCGACTTTACTGAGTCGCTCAAGTTGCAGCCCGGCCAGCCCGAAGTCCTGGCGGATCGGGCGAGGGCCCTTTACGCACTCGATCGCATGGACCAAGCGCTGGAGGCGATCGACGCCGCGATACGCCTGGAATCAACCAATGCTTCACTTGTCTATTTTAGGGGACGGGTGCAAACGGCGCGCCGGCGCTATGAAAGGGCCGTTGCTGATTTCACAACGGCCATTTCCTTCACGGACACCGACGCCTATTATTGGTTCCGGCGCGGCCAGGCTTACGCGGAACAAAGCGATTGGGAAAAGGCCAGGGCTGATTTTCAGGAGGCGATCCGGTTGGGGATCGAGGACTCTGAAGCCTTTTGGAACCTGGGATTGTGTTCATTGGCACTGGGCGATACGAACGGCTGCCTCCGAGCCTGCATCGAGGGCTTCAACAAGCATGGCCGAAGTTCCGATCACGACGCGATCGTTTCATGCGCGCGGCTGGCAGGGTTGCTTCCTGGGGCGGTCGGCCACCTTACGAATCTGATCGAGATGGCAGAGAAAGCGGTCACGATCCATCCGCGAACCCAGGCATACCTGCTTCCTGTCTGTCTGGTGCTCTTCCGCGCTGGGCGCTACCAGGAGGTCATCCAGCGGTTGGAGGGCGAGCTTTCCAAGCCGGTCAAAACCTCCTCTGAATCCAATTTCTGGCCGAACGGCGCTTACGCCCTGCTGGCGATGGTCCATGCGCGCCTGGGCCACGCCGAGAAGGCGCATCAATACTGGGACAAGGCCAAACCAATCATTCAAGATTTGCTGACAGAGCAGCAGCCGGCTCGACTCCTTTCCTGGGGGGAGCGCCTGGAATTGACTCTCCTCTCGCGGGAAGCCGAGCAACTGGTCAAGGACGTTAACCCGGTTCAAAAATGACACAACAAAAGACTATGCAAACCACCACACGACTAAGTTCTATCCTCGCGCTGGCGTTGACCGCCGGCTTCACATTCCTCGTCTTGGCGCCGGCTTCCGGCCAGAAGACTGACGCCGTACGCCAGAAGGAAGCGTGCGTGAGCAATCTCAAAAGCATCCACGAAGCCATTCAGCGCTTTCGCCGCGACCAGCAAACGCTGCCTAATTGGTTGTCTGATTTGGTCCCGAAGTATCTTGCCGACTCCTCCGTCTTGACTTGTCCGGCGGCGGCGGCGTTTTCCCGTGACAAAACAAAGTCCTATCCTCACGTGGCCGACCCGAAAGTGCCCAACGCCTACGTTTACGAATTCTGCGATGGTGAAATGGGCGCCATCGCGCCGGGCGGGAAGATGAAACTGCGCGAGTTGCGAAGCCTGCAAATGGCGGTGGTCGGCGGTGACATTCCTATCCTGCGCTGTCTGGGGCATGAACCCGTCCTGAACGTGGGCTTCGATGGGGTGGTATCCGAGAGCCCGCTTCGCTGGGAGGAACAGTTCCGCGACCGCGTCGCCCCGTCGGATTTACAGGCGGAGAAACTGTTGGCGCGCTTTAGCAGCGCGACAGCGCAGAAAGTGGCCGTGCGTCCCGAATCACGGGCTCGGAAAGACGTCAAGCCGGACCGCTTGCTGGGGAAGCCGGCCCCCAACTTCGAATTGGAATTGCTCGACGGAGATCGCTTTGAGTTGGCCAAACACAAGGGCAAGGACATCGTCATCCTCGACTTTTGGGCAACCTGGTGCGGTCCTTGCCGCAACGCGCTGCCTGGCCTGGTTGAAATCAGCAAGGAATACCGCCCTAAGAACGTCCTCTTCCAAGCGGTGGATTTGCAGGAGGAGCCCGACACCATAAGGGGGTACCTGAAGAAGTCCGGCTTGAGCTTCAGCGTGCCGCTGGATAAAGACGGTTCGGTTTCCGAACTCTTCGGTGTCGATGGCATTCCGCACACGGTCATAGTGGGGAAAGACGGCACGGTGCAAGCCATCCATGTGGGCTACTCGCCGGACAACAAGAAGCGCATCCAACGGGAATTGGACGATCTATTGGCCGGCAAGAAACTCGCGCCGGCGCCAAAAGATTGATTTCGTCCCGCGTCTTGTTTTCAAAATTCAAAACGCTTCCCGCTTATGAAAACTTCATTCGCCCAATCGCTCATGAAAGTCTGGATTCTCCTCGCTCTGACGGCCCTCGCGCATCGGCAGGTGCCGGCCCAGAATCCTCCCAGCGCGGCCGCCGGCTCCCTGGCTGCGCGCGAGGCCGAGACTTGCTCCCGGAACCTCAAGATTATTTATGAATCAATCCAGGCCTATCGCAAGGACCACAAGGAAGTCCCCAATTGGCTGTCGGATTTGGTTCCCAAATACCTGGCCGACTCCGCCGTGCTGACTTGCCCGGTCACCACCCGCACTGGGCGGACGCAGACCCACGGATTGTCCGATCCCAAGGTCACTGCCTCCTACGCCTTTGATTTCTGCGCCCAGGAGGTCCCGCCTGAACTGTGGGGCGGCAGCCCGTTGAGCATGCGGCAATTC
>Ga0137465_1000439_pt1 | contig 17479 bp, 26 predicted proteins | sample EasRivERMGT828_2_FD_104906 | JGI IMG/M metagenome (GOLD analysis project Ga0137465, IMG submission 104906) | Soil microbial communities from meander-bound floodplain in the East River, Colorado, USA - East River MetaG ERMGT828_2 | ecosystem: Environmental > Terrestrial > Soil > Floodplain ... | reverse complement strand
GGGCCGCCGCTCGGGACGCCGCTTGGGACGCCGCTCGGGACGCCGCTCGGGACGCCGCCAAGAGCAAGAAGGGCTACGCCGCGCAGTACGGTGCGGCTTACAAAGCGGCCCGCAGTGTGCTCGACGAGGCGTTTCGTGAGACGACCGCGGGGCTGACCGAGTCAGCGTTCGACCTGTTCAGCCGGATGATCGACGTGCGGAGCGAGGTGGCGGCGTGAGCGACTGCTGCACCTTCGCTCACCTCGACAGCCTCCGGCTACTGTGGGGCGATCGGTGATGGAGGAAAGCCCGCTAGCCCTGTTCATCGTCTTCCTGGGGATCGTCGTCTTCGTTTTGTTCGTCGGTACCGTGTGGGCGGTGCCGGGATGAGCGAGGACAGGCTGCGAGCGGCGGTGTTGACCGAGCACGACGCCATGAGCGAGCGACACGGCGAGTCGTGTGACTGCGAAGTGTGCTTGGCGCTGCAACGGCTCGCAGACGCCGCCCTAGCCACCCCCCCCGACCCCGCGCCGGACGTTCCCGAGGATCGGGCCGCGTTGTGGGAGAAGTTCACGGGCGGCGAGAAGCTCGCCTATGGATGCGGCTACCGCGACGCCATCCGCGCGCAGGGCGGGCTGGACGTGGAGCGGCTGGCGCGGTTGGCCTACGAGGATCGCCCGCCGATAGGCAAGCGACCTGTCCCTTGGACGCCGGTTCTGCGGCGGGAGTGGACGGCATGGGCGCGACGTATCCTCGCCCGTCCATGATAACCCGCGACGCTGCGCACCGCTACACATATGAGGGTGTCCAGTACCCGGGGGTGACTACCATCCTGGGCTGTCTCGACAAGAGCGGCCCGCTCATGGGATGGGCGGCGAGGGAGACGGCTACGGCGGCGGTGCGGATGCTGGACGAGCTGCCGAAGATGTTGGAGACGTTGGGCGAGGCCGGGGTCATCAGCGCCCTTACCAAGCGCTCAGCATGGACCCGAGACGAGGCTGCGCAGCTCGGTACCGAAGTCCACGCCCTCGCTGACCTGGTAGTCAGGGGCGAGCCCACGCCATCCATGACCGAGACACAGCGCGGCAGGGTGCTCCACTATGCCGAATGGTGGAAGCAGTCGGGATGGGTACTGCGCCTCAGTGAGGCGATGGTGGTACGGCCTAACGATCACGGCAACGTGCAGTCAGGATGGGGCGGTACCTTCGACCTCCTCGCCTATGACCGGGACGGGCGCACGGTCCTGGGCGATATTAAAACGGGGAAGGGCGTCTACAAGGAGGCCGTGCTGCAGCTCGCAGCGTATGGCATGGCGAGCCTCGTACAGCCCGCGCAGGATGATCTATCGAAGCCGCCGGGGGTCTATCCGATGCCCATGCCGGACCGCTACGTGATATTGCACGTAACGGCGGACGGGGTGCGGGAAATCGAAGTGGCCGTAGGTACGGCAGAAAGGATGGCCTTCCTGGCCTGTCTCGATTTGTACCACTGGATTGAGAGCATGAAGGGGAAGAAACTCTGATGCCGATCGAAGTCACCGCCTACATCCCGAACGTCGCGCCGGGGGCCTATCAGGCCGTATGCACTGACGTGCAGGAGAAGGCCGCGAAGGACGATCCATCCAACATCTTCCGAGTGTGGGAGTTCACCCTGGGGGACGGTACCGGGCGCACGGTGCGCGCGTCGTCCAGCCTCGCCACTACCCCGAAGTCAAAGGGCGGCAAGTGGATCACCGCGCTGATCGGGCATACGCCCCGGGTCGGGGAGAGTGTCGAGCCCATCGGACGCCCCTGTACGATCATCGTCGCTATCAAGGACACGACGGGCTATGAGTACGTCGAGACGGTCGCGCCGGCTACGGGGCCTGCCGTTGTGTCACCCGTGCGGCCCCTTGTGGAGGCACCTACCACCACGCCGCAGGGCGATGGCGGGACAGAGGATGATCAGCTCCCTTTCTAACGGACGGCGAGAGGTTCCGCCAAGGGCGCTATTGGGCGGACGGCATCCGCGCAGTATGGGGCGCAATCGGGGGTGACAATCTGCCCGCGTGGGAGCAGAGTGTGCTAGTCAAGCAGATGGCCGGGATACTCAATGATGAGCCCCGGCCATCTACCACCAGCCCGCTCAATGCCAAGGAAATCATTGAGCTTGCAAGGAGTTTCACCGATGAATAGTTCACTTGTCAACGGCTACGCATCGGCGGCCGACAAGATGGAGCGTGATCCCTACGGCCCGGATGGAGTAGGGCGAGCTCAGGTAGTGAACGGGAGGGGGTTTCAGGCGTGGCGCAGGTTCAACCGCGGGGGTAAGACAATATGGGTCGAAAACATGGACGGTCAAATGTACGAGCTGACGCCCAACCAGTACGCGGTTTTCACTATCTGTCGCTCGAACTATTCGGTGCCCGTGACGATGCGAGCCCTAGCCGAGCATTTGAAACTCTCGCCGTCTACGATCTCACGCGCGATGGTGAAGCTCGCATCCTTCGGGCTGATTGCCTATCTGACTGGCCGTGGTCGATACGCTGTGACTTTCGTGATCGAGCGAGCCAAGAACGATGGGATGGACCGTTTCCGTCGGGCCGCGAAGGCCAAGGTATTCTCGTGGCGACTAGCCGCTGAGGCCCGGATTTCACGCTTGTGGGCCAATGTTGCGCCCTATTCCCTAGAGAGACGGAGGGGGATAGATTCACTGTATTGGGCTGTAGTTACTAGTACTAGTACTAAGGACGCAACATTGAAAGCGTGGACGCCCGACGAGCTGCGGGAGGCGGGGATCATCTGATGATCGACCTCGTGTGCTCGGTCTGTGGCTCTACCCGATGGGGGGACGTACAGCACTCGGTGGATAGCCGATGGCCTGTCGCACGGTGTCCCGATCACCGTGATCGGACGCAGATATGGACGCCGCTTATCTCGTCCAGGGCGTTCAAGGCTAAGGCGCGTCGGCCGAAGGGTGCGACGCCTGATGACCTGTTCGGTGGCCTGTCGGATGAGCAGCGGCGCGAGCTGACAAAGGCAGTCAAGCTGCTATGACCGAGAATGAACTAAAGAAGCTCGTCCTGCGTCTCGCCTACTCGCAGGGATGGGCGGTCTACCACGTTCCTCAGACCACGATGCGCAACGGTGGGGGTACGGGCTACCCGGACCTCACCTTGGCACGGGATCGGGAAGTGCTGTGGTTCGAGCTAAAGCAGCAGAAAGCCAACGTATCGGCGGAGCAGCGTCTATGGTTCGACGCTCTGCCGGCCTACTACATCATTCGCCCTTCCGATTGGGAGAGCGGGTTAGTGGCGGAGTTGCTGGCATGAGGCGCAACCTACTGCCCTACACCCTGACGGGCGTCCTCATCGTCTATGCCCTTGCCATCGCAGGGTGTACGTCCATCGTGGTACTGAGTACGCAGCGATGGTAATGGCCTATATCAAGGGCTGGCCTGCTACTCGTAGGCGCATCTACGCAAGGGACGGGGGTATCTGCGGATGGTGCCACAAGCCTGTTGCGTGGGATGACTATGACGTGGACCACATCGTGCCCAGGGTCCTAGGCGGGGGTAATGAGGACACTAACCTCGCCACTGCACACAAGCGCTGCAACAGGGGGCGCAGTGCCAACGTGACGAGGGTGAAGGGGCACCATCTACCGTGGAGTACACCGTCTAGATGGTGATTAAACAGGGAATAAAGCGCGATTGTTCGTTATTCCGGGCCTATTTTTTGTGCGGAATGGTGTCAACCCCGCTCCTCAGTGCGAAAAATAGCTTTCCGCGCGCGGGATGATCCGCCCACGGTGGGAAACGCCCGATCCTAAGGGCGTCAAGGGAAGCTACGGTCCGCAGGTCACGGCCTGGGCGCTTAGGGAGTTGGGGCTAAAGCTCGATGAGTGGCAGAAATACGTCCTGCATCAGGCTCTCCGATACGACCGGAACGGCGATGTCATCGCACGTCGAAGCCTTTGGAGCACCGCGCGGCAGAACGGAAAAAGCGTCATCGTCCGCAGTTTCTTTGACTGGCTATTGGACCCTGAGGCCGGCGGAAAGGTCGAGGCGTTCAAGGGATGGGAGTACGCGACGTGCGCAGCGCATGACTCCAAGCAGGCGCGGACCATCTATCGGGGCGTCTACAAAGACCTCAAACAGGTCAAGAGGCTGACAGGGAAAGAGGTCAGGACCGATCGCCAGAAGGCAGAGCGCCCGCCGATCTACCTAACCCTCCAGGCCGGCATCCAATCGGACACGCTGACCTTTGATATTTCGACCTCCGAGGCCGACGCTTCGCGGTCCAATAGCTACGGTGCTATCGCATGGGACGAGCTGCTGACGCAAAAGACCTGGGATATGTACAACTCCCTGCGCCCGACGCAGACCATGCAGCGCTCGTCGGTCATGTTCCTGACAAGCACCGCCGGGTTCGATGACAGCGTTGTATTGCGTGACCTGTACGACCGTCTACGCCGACAGGCGACAGGGGACGAGGCACCGGACCCTACGTTTTACGGTGCATGGTGGGAAAGCGAGGACCCCGATGCCGGCTTCGTATGGCCGCAGATACGGCAGGCTAATCCCTCTCCGCGTCTACCCAGGGACGTTGTGCGATCCGAGTATCGAGACTTTCCGCCCGATGGATGGAAGCGAGAGCGGCTCAATCACTTCATCGACGTTACCGCCGCAGGCGCGTTCAACCCTGGCGTATGGGCAGCCTGTCGCTACCCCGATCCCCTCGATGGCGTCGATGGACCCTACGCACTCGGCATCGACATTCAACCCGGATGGGAGCGGGCGACGATTGTGGCGAGTGCAATACGGGCGGATGGCCGCGTTGCGTGCGAGGTCTACCGGGACATCCGCGAAAACGTCACCGCCGACCGGCTCATCGCAGAAGTCCACGCCTTCCCAGAGCCCGTCGTCGCTGTCGCCTATGACGGAGCTTCGGGTGCGGCTGCCGCTTTCCGAAGGGATGCGGCAGAGTCGGGGCATCCGTGGGACGAGCTGAAGCCGTCCGCCGTCGTGGCCGCGTGCATGGACGTTACCGAGATGATTCAGAGTGGCCGGCTCGCCGTGGGCGACCCACTCATCGACGCGCAGATAGCGACCGCCGCACGGCGTAACGTCGGGCAGGATGGGGCCTTTCGGTTTAGTCGAAGGGAGTCGTTAGGCCCCATCGACGCCGTACTCGCCATGACCTTCGCTGCGCACGCTATTGCGTACGGTGCGCAGACGCCATCCCTTTACGTCCCGACAGCGGGTGGTATCGTGACGGCATGAACGCACCATCGTGGTTCCTGGTCCTGGTCGCGATCCTTATTATCCTGGGCATCCTATTCCTCGTGGGTATTAGGGTGAACGTCGGGTAGGAAGCCTTGCTTTCTAATACAAATGACGTAGACTCGGGGCGTGAAACTTCTCGACGCCTTTCTCGGTCGGGGAGAGTTCGCTGCCGCTGATCCGTCGCCGCAGCAGCTCATCGGATTTAGCACCACCGGTGGCATCATCCCGGCCGGCGTTACTGCCACCACCGCCCTCGGGCTTTCGTCCGTTTGGCGGTGTCTCGATATCTTGGCGAACGGGATCAGTCAGCTCCCGTGGATTGAGAGGCTCGGCAATCTCGAGCTCCCGCCGTCGAGGCTGGTCCGCAATCCACAGGACCCTAGCGAGTACACCCGGCGAGAGTGGGTCAGCCTTGTGGTGTCCACGATGGCGCTGTATGACATCGTGTACTTGCTCAAGGCGGGCGGCACTGATACCGAGGGCGTGCCGGCGGCACTGGTCTATCTGCAGCCGGGTATCTGCCAGCCGACGACGAGCGATTTCGGATCGTTCAATAACATCCTCCCGCCGACCGAGTTCATCATCGGCAATCAGCGCATCGGGCGGGACCGTCTGGTTATCCTGCGGCGCAGTCCGCAGCCGGGGGTCAGTGACGCGCTGAGCGGCGTCATCCACCTTGCGCGTATCACGTTCGCTGCGGCGATCTCCGCGGAGGGTTACGCGAGCCGGTACTGGCAGGCCGGCGGTCCGCCGACCACCGTGCTCACGGCGGATGGTCCTATCAACGACACGCTCGCACAGTCCTACAGCGAGCGGTGGCAGGCCATGCGCCAGCTCGGACCGGACTACGCTGCTGTCCTGGGCAACGGCTTAAAGGCGCAGCAGTTCGGGGCCGACCCCACGTTGCAGTCCGCGGTAGAGGCACGGCGCGAACAGGTCGCAGACATCGGGCGGTACTTCGGTATTCCCACGCGCATCCTGAACGCGCCGACCGGGGACTCCGAAACTTATACCAGTACGTCGGCAGCGAACATGGACCTTGTGCGCTACACGCTGCGCAACTACATCGGTGCCATCGAGGACGCCATCACGTCGCAGCTTCCCGAGCCGCGCGCCATGAAGATGGATACGTGGCAGCTCACCGAGGACACGCAGCTTGCCCAGGCGCAGGCGTATCAGCTCGCCACCGGTGGCAAGGCGTGGATCGACGTGGATGAGGTTCGCGATCGTCAGGGACTACCACCCGTCGAAAGTCCAGACAAGCTCAATCCGCCGGTTCCGGTGCCGGTCATCGCAGGAGGGTCCAATGGTGAAGGATAAGGAAGAGAAGCAGACGTCTGCTCGTGACAAGCAGACGGCGGATGATCGTGCCACTGAGCTTGCGTCGCAGGCTGCCGTCGAGAAAGCCGTCTTTGACCTGACGCACGACAAGGAAGGCAATCCGGTCCCCATCGAGGCACCGACAGCATGAAGATCACGACCGACGCCGTAAACACTGTCGAGCTGGCGTCCGCGGAGGATCGGATCGTTACCGGCCTTGCAGTCCCGTACGGTCGCGTGACCGCACGGACGGCGCTCGGTCGGCAAGTGTTCGCACCGGGCGCGTTCGCGGCGTCGGTCGCGCATTGGATGAGCCGCGGAGACGGGGCGCGCTCGCCTTTCCGCCCACGTCACGGTGAGCGTCCGGTTGGTTCGATCATCGAGCTTTCCGATGCGTCCGATGGCGTGCATTTCAAGGCCCGTATTCGCAGCGGGCCGCGCGGCGATGAGTACCTTGCGGACGTGGCAGACGGACTCAATGGCGTTTCTGTCGAGGCGTCGCTACCGGAGGACATCAGGCGTAACAAGCAGGGCGTGGTTGTTTGGGAAAGCGCCGAGCTGACAGGTATCGCCGGGGCAGATAGTCCCGCGTTCGATAGTGCGCGAGCCGCGCTTATGAAGTCGGAGGAAATCAACATGGCAGAGCTTTCCGCGGACGAGCCGCAGGCTGAGGCTGCGCCCGCGCAGCTCGCGCCGATCATTACGCAGCACGAGGCGACGGTGGCTGATCCGGTTATCCGGGCAGTCGAGCGCAGCCCGATTAGCATCACCCGCGAACCGAATATCTACGGGCGTGCGTCGGGTCAGTCGTTCCTCAGGGATGTCTACGCCGCTAAGACCGGCGACGCTGCCGCTATCGACCGGCAGAATCGGCACTATGCCCAGGCGCATGACGTGTCGGTCGCCATCGAGCGCATGGGTGACGCGGCGTACGCGTCGGACGTTCTCAGCTCCGAAATCCCCGGCGCGTATCCTAATGACTACATCCCAGGGCTTTTGACGCCGCGCATTCTCAAGGGCCGGCCGATGGGCAGCTTCTTCGCGCGGCAGCCGATCACCGACGCCACGCCGAAGATTTTTGCCAAGGTCACCACGTCGGGCAGCGTCGCGGTGCAGTCCGCAGAAGGCGCAGCGCTGACGGCGACCGACATTGCGACGACCGCTGTCACGGCCACGCCGCTGATGTACGGCACGTACACCGACGTGTCCCGTCAGGTCATTGACGGTGCCGACCCGAACGCGCAGAACCTGGTTCTCCAGGACCTGATCGAGGGTTACGCGCAGGCGTCGGAGACGGTTATCAAAACCGCCGTCGAGGCTGGCGCTACTGCGTCGGGTACCGCGATCACCGCGGCGACGCCGTTCGCTGGTGCGCTCGGCAATATCATCAAGTACCAGACGACCCGCTTCCGTCCGGCGGAGGGGCAGTTCATTCCGTCCGCCCTGTTCGCCGTCCTGCTTGCCCAGGGCGACACGACGGGTCGTCCGTTCATGCCGCTGCTCAATCCGATGAATTCTGACGCGACGGTCGCAGCGGGCGCGGTGTCGGGCTCGATCCTTGGAGCGACCGCGTTCCTGTCCTATGCCAGCACGACGAACGTCGTTGTTACGGCACGGAAGATCGACTACGTTATCTATGAGTCGAGCGTGGCAACATTCAGCTTCGCTGAGGTTGTCGGGCCACAGGCCGTCCGCATCGGTGTGTGGGCGTACCTCGTGGTTGGCACCCGTCTCGGCGGACTGTCGGTCACAGCGGCGTAGCGATGGCGACCATCGCCTACCCGGGCCAGTTGCAGAACGCACAGACGGGTAACGCCGATAGCACGAATACGATTCAGCGGGTCAGTGGCGAAGGCAATCTTCGCCAGATGATCCTGCGGATTGTCTCGACTATCGGCGCGACGCCGACTGTCACTGTGAACATCATGGGTAGTGGGGATGGCACGACTTGGTGGAACATCCCGTACAGCCCCTTGGCCTCTGCGCCGGGGGACTGGACGGTGGCAGCGCTCACGATCACCACGGCGACCACGGCCATGTACGCGCTCATGCCGGGCAGGCCGTGGACGTTCCTTAAGCTTGTCATGTCGGCCAATACCAACGTGACCCTAACGACGGACGTGTTCTAGATGGTCTACGTCACCGGCGCTCAAATCCTGACGCACGTCGGAAAGACCTCGCCCACTGCCGATGACACGGCATGGGCGGGGACGTGCGCCGATGCCATCGAGGCAGCGCTTGCGTTCCGTCTCGATGACTGGGCTTCGACCGCCGGTGGCGTCGATCAGCTTGAGGCTTGCGCCCGTTCCGATGGCGCAGCCCTGTTCAACTCCCGCGCTGCGCCTCATGGCGTCCTGTCCATCGGGCCGGATGGTGATGCCGTGAGGCTCGGCGCTGACTACATCAGGGCGTGCAATCCAGTGATTGCACGGCTCGTTCGTAGCGGGATCGGGTGACTACCATTGCAGCCGCACGCACGGCCCTTGTCTCCGCAGTCGGAGCCTCGGATGACTATGTGGACCCGCCTGGGTGCATGGTGTGGTCTGATGGCTCGGACACGAAACCGACCGGCAAGGGGAGCGTCATCTGGCGCTTCCGGGTCATGTGCTACATCGGGTATAAGTCCGACAGTGCGGCAAGCGATGTCGAGCTGTCCGCCTACGTCGCCGCTAAGACTCTCATCCTCATTGCCCTGGCAGGGTGGACGGTGGATGGGGTATCGCCAGTGGGCACCCGCGATATCGCGGGAGGCACCCATCTCACGGCAGACATTGCCGTATCCACATACGTCACGCTGTCGTAAGGAGGGTCCCTAGTGGCATCTATCCCGCAGATTCCGAAGATCGTTCTACTGACCATCGCCACGATTGACTTCTCCGATGACGTGACGGCGGCACGGCTGGAGTTCTCGCCGGGTGCCGTACAGTCCGTCACCACGCTGGACGGCGTGGTCCATCAGGACGCGACCCCCGGTACGTGGTCGTTTAACCTGACCTGCGTACAGGATTGGGACCTTACCCGTCCTGGCCTCGCCTACTATCTCAACCTCCACGCCGGCGAGACGGCGGCGGTTGCGTTCAACGCGCATGGCACGGGGACCGCGGGCGACTCGGACAGCCCGCCTGTTTCGTTCAATGCCGTGTTGGTCCCGATCAGCTACGGCGGGGAGGGCGGCGTGTTCGCCACGACGGACGTTAGCCTGCCGGTTACCGGGACGCCTGTCTGGGATCACACCCCGTAATCATGGCCGCGGGGAGTGCTCCGCGGATACAGGTGACCGGGGCTAAGGAATTGCGCCGTGCCCTAAAGGGCATGACGGATGACCTAAAGGACCTTCGGGAAATTCACCTTGCCGCTGCGAGGATCGTGGAGGAGGTCGCGCGGGAGAACGCTCCCGTTCGCAGCGGTCGCCTAAGGCGCACGATCAAAGCCGGGGCTACCCGGACGCGGGGGACAGTGAGTGCGGGCCGGAATGGGAGCGTTCCCTACGCCGGCCCCATCCACTTCGGGTGGCCGGCGCGGAACATCGAGTCACAGCCGTTTATCTTCGATGCACTCGACGCGCGGAAGGATCAGGTTGTGCGACAGTACGAGGAGCGCGTCGGACAGCTTGTCGAGCGCGTAGGGCGGGAGACGCCATGAGAAGGGGAGGCAATGGCCGAGTCAGTAGCGTTCGATCCCAACAGCGTGACCCTCGGGGAGATGGACGCCGCAGAGCAGGCATCGGGCCTAGGGATGAGCGACCTGCTGAAGTCCCGTACCCGGCAGCTCATGCTGGGGGTGTTCGTTACACAATTGCGCAGCTCCGGGCAGGCGCCGAAATGGAGCGACTTGCGGGACCTACGGATAGTCGACGCCTCATCCTCGCTATCGGCGTCCGAACCGGACAACCCTGGTCCGAAGTAGAACGGCTACCGCTGCGCGATGCCTTCTGGCTGACGGGCAAGCTCAATGGCTAGAGGCGACAGCATCATCCGCGTTTCCATTATTGGAGACGCGAGCAAGCTAATCAAAGCGGCGGGGCAGGCGGACGCCGCAACGGGGGGGCTCCTAAAGTCCACGGCGAAGGTTGCCGGCGGCGCACTACTCGGCCTGGGGGTCATTGACAAGGCCTTTGACACTATCTCGGGCGGACTAGAGAAGGCCGATACCTTTGAGGACGCGTTCACCCGTCTAGCCGGGACGATTACCCCCGCGTTCGCGCAGAGCGTCAAAGACATAGCGTTTGACTTCACCAACATTGGCCTGTCTGCGGATGAGGTCGGGACGTTGGCCGTCAAGTTCGCGGACCTTGCCACTGCTGCAGGTGTGAGTGCGCCGCTGATTGCGACGATGACCCCCGACATGCTGAAGCTCGCAGCGGCGATTGCGGCGACCACCGGCAAAACGCTGGATGAGGTTGTCGATGATATCGGCAAGGCCGCACAGGGCCAGCAGCGTCCCGTCAGTGAGTACGGCATCCTGATTGACAAGGCGCTCAATCCTGATGCGCAAATCCTGAGCATTTTCGACCAGCTCAAAGCGAAGTACCCGGACGTTATCAGTGCTACCAATGACCTAGTCGGTTCGCAGGACACCCTCAACGCCAAGTGGGATAACTTCACGATCAGGCTAGGGCTGGCACTCGACGGTCCACTAAAGGGCGTCGTGGACGTGTTCACGAAAATGATCGATGACGATATCCCGCAAATCATTGACGGCCTGGGCGACATGGGCGATCACTTCACGGCATGGAGCGTCGCCGCTGGTAAGGCCATCCGCTCAGTCCTCGACCTTCTAGGGCAGGTGGGCCGGGCAATCAATCAAACCGGGGGACCATTCGGTACCGGCCTGTCCGAGCGTGAAGTGACGTTCGCGCAGCGCCGGGAGAATGAGCGCAACGGCCTGCCGGCGCGTCAGGGTGGGCCGTAGTGGCCGTCATTCAGGGCAAGTCATCCGGCTGGGTGGGTTCCGGCTTAGCTATCACGCTCGTCATGGACAGCACGCCGACGAGCGGTAACCGGCTCATCGCGTTCCTTTGGACCGAGGGCGGGGTCGGCTCCACGATTGACACCGCCGGCTGGACAGAGCGCGCAGTCCAGACGCTTGTCACCACTGACGCATTGCAGATGTACAGCGCGTTCGGGTCGGCGGGCGACACCATCCACGTCGCCACCGGCGCGGGCAGTACGCAGCGATGTCTCACCGTCTATGAAGTGGACGACGATATCGAGGTATTCGATAGCGTCAATAACGGCGCGTTCATCGGCGGTAGCGGCACGATCAGCGGGCCGACGCTGGTGCAGGCCGAGGAGGCCGGTACCCTGCTGGCGGCGTTCACCGGGAAGAACCAGACGTACGTTGCCGTCGCCACGTTCACCGCCGTATCCCCACTGACGGCGTTCGGAGCTGCCGTGCGCGGCGGCAGGATGCATGCGTGGTCGGGGGAGGCCACGACGGCGGACGGCAGCTACACGCCACAGGTCACCGTAACCGGACTGACGGGCAGCTACCAGACGGCCGTCATCGCGGTCATTCTCAGTCACGACGTACCCGACGCGCCTATCGCAGACTTCACAGTGGACGTGACCGATGGTGAGGCACCATTCACGGCCAACTTTGAGGACACGTCATCCGGTACGCCGACCTCTTGGCTATGGGATTTCGGGGACGGCAGTACGTCCACGTCGCAGGACCCGAGTCACGTCTACGCCACCCCCGGAGCGTTCACTGTCACCCTGACGGCGACCAATGCTTTTGGGTCCGACAGTGAAACGAAGATTGCCTATATCAACGTCCTTACCGAGGGCGGCTTTGAGGAGCCGCTACCGTCCGGGGTCCTCCTTGAGATTTACGCCGCCGACCCGTCATCGTTCCGGTGGGGCGTAGCCAAGTGGGGACAGGCGACCTGGGGGAGTGGCGGCTGGCAGGACGTGACCCCGGAGGGCGTCGATATCCAAATCCTGTGGGGAGCGCAGGACCCGGAAATGGGCATCCTGTCACTGCCCACAGCGGACTCCTGGGCCATCACCTTCTATGACCCGGAGCGCCGACTGGACCCTGCGAACGCGGATGGTCCCTTCTATACCGACCTGATCCCGTACCTGCCCGTCCGGGTGAGTCACCGGGAGCGGGTCATCGCCCTGGGCTATGCCGAGAGCATCGGCCATCAGTACGCGAAGTCCACCGGTAACGGCTATATGCGCGTGACCAATAACCTGTCACGCCTCGCCAATGCCGCGGTGCCTTCTGACACCGCCCTGTCTGATACCCTCTATGCGCGGGCGCAGGACGCCATCGCAGCCGCCGGCCTTTCCCTCGTGGTCGGGGCCGCTCTCGGTACTGATCCCCCGTTGGTACCGTGGGCGGCCCTTGGCCCTCAGGAGCGCAGTGCGTGGGCGTGGATCGTGGACGCCGCACGGCAGGCGCACTACATCCCCTACGTCAATCGCCGGACGGGGATCGTTGAGTTTCGCGCCTGGGCGAGTCCGCTTAACCGTGGCCGCTCTATCAATAGCCCAGAGCTTGTGGACCTTCAAGTCATCAGCGATTACCGCGGCCTATTCTCGGTGATCCGAGTGCTCGATGACGCGGATATAGTGCAGGAGCGGGCACTGATACCGCCTCCCCGGTATGGTGCCCGCGTATTCGCCCGGACCGATCCGACCCTTGACGCGGAGGAATGGGCCGAGATTGTCCTCGCGGATCGCGGCACGCCCGGCTACCGTTGGGTCCCCGGTACCGTCTATCCCCTGACCGCCAACAGCGTCGAGACGTTGAATGACATCGCCAACGTCGAGCTTATCAGCATGGCGGTACCCGAGCAGGACCCGCCGGTATCCGCCGCGGGGATCGTCGTCGGCGGGGAAATCATCATCACCGGCAAGCGCGCCAGCGAGGCCATCTGGCGGTTCAAGTTTGAGACGGCGCAGACGGCCATTGAGCCGCTCATCGAGACCGGCGGCGCGCCCACCGACTACCTGCTCGCCACGGGCGGCGGCGAGTTCCTTTACCCGAGCACGTAGCGTAGGATGGCGGCATGGCTCTAGAGGCGCAGGACAATCCGTTCCCATCGGTCCTCTTCCGTGAGACGGTGGACCCCGCCAATCCGTCCGCCGGCGATCAGCGTCTATTCATTGACACCGACCACATCCTGAAACTGCGCGACAGCGCGGGGGTCGTTACCGAAATCAGCTCCACCGTCTCGGCGGCGGCGCACATCGCGGACACGAGCGCAGCGCACGCAGCATCCTCCATCGGGTTCACGCCGAACGGCAGCATCGCTGCGACCGATGTGCAGGCCGCCATTCAGGAAGTCCGCGATGAGGCCGCGGGCGGCGCTGCCGTTGCCACTGACGCCATATGGGATGCGGCAGGCGACCTCGCCGTAGGGTCCGGGGCGAATACCGCTGCCAAGCTCACCATGGGCGCAGAGGGCTCCGCGCTCACCGTCATGGATGGTGTTGTGGGGTGGAACAGTGCCACGTCCATGCCGGCCGGGCCGACGACGGGACAGCGGGTATGGCGTTCGGACCTGGCGATGGAGTTTTACTTCGACGGGACACGTTGGCTGAGCACGACGTTGTACAATGCCCAACCTACCTTTGAGTCATTGCCTCCTCATAGTGCCTCGACGGCGGCCCGTATCGCTAACCCTTCATTGACACTCAATATATGGGTAGTCTCATTCTGGTCCGAGACATTCGTCCAAACAACCAACAGCGGCACGCAATATTGGACGATCACCCTAGACGCCACGTCTACCGTGCTGTCGACTATCAGTAATACGGCCGGTGCGTTGACTCGGGAGAGCGCGTCCGTGGGCGCGCAGATTAGCACTGGCGCGTCAGCATGGATCACGTTCACGGTCACTAAGGTATCGACCCCGGGTACCGCGTTCCTACCGACGACGTTTAACTACCGCTTCATAGGGGTCTGACCGATGCCGCTACCCGATCGCCCGGTAGACGCCGCAGACATTGAGACCGTATGGGGACAGGCCATCCACGATTGGACGTTCGCCCCGGTAGGCTGTGACCTTGACACCGCCACGACGCGCACGGTGGATACCACTGCCGGCGGACAGAAGTGCCACATGGACACGGTGAACAGTGACCCGGCTGGGTTCCTTGACGCCGCCAACGATCAGGCGGAAGTGCCGACCGGCATGGACGGGCTGTACCTTCTCGTGTCACGGTTGAACAGCGTCGACGGTAGCGCCGGGGATGGCTTCCAGACTCGCCAGTACATCTACGTGAACGGCTCTGCGGTGGCCTCTACGGTGGAGGACAACGCCGCGGGGACTAACATCGTGGTGACTGTGACATGCCTTCTGTCGCTGACCGCCGGCGACATCATCACCGTCTTTGCACAGCGGCGGGGATCGGGGACAAACCCCACCGTCCAGCTCATCAGCTTCCAGCTATTGCGACTTGGCAGCGATTACGGGGCGTAGGAGTGACGTGGATTGCAGACCGAGGATGACCCGATCACGCGGCGGGAGAGCGCGCTCCGGTGGGATGCCCACGCCGAGCTGCACAGTGCGCACGAGCGCGCCCACGATCAAGAGCACGACATGACCGAGAAGGCACTTGACAAGGCTGTGGGTGCCATGGACAAGCGGCTAGAGGGGATGAACGAATTCCGGGCGAGCCTAAAGGACCAGTCGCAGACGTTCGCCCGTATCGACACGGTGGACGCGCTGCGCGAGCGCATCGTCGCCATCGAGAAGCTTGATATCAAGGGCGAAGGCCGATCACTCGGACAAGGTGCCGTCGTCGCCGTCCTCGTCGGGGCAATCAGCCTGTCGGCTACCATCGTCGGGATCATCGTGGTACTGGCGAACCTGTTCAGCACGTAGGGAGGTACGGGTGAGCTTTGCGCCGGCATCGCTGATTGCCCTCGCAGACTATTGGAAGGCAAATGGCGGCGTCCTCCTGGGGATCGTCGGCAACGATGCCCACTTGGCCGGCTACCACTTGGGCAAGGATCGTATCTACGACGGCTCCGGTCCGGGGCAGGGCGACAACGATTACAGCGTCCAGCTACCGCGCGACAAAGCCGGCCTGACGAACGCCGCGAGTGCTATTGACCTGGGCAAGCTCAACGGCCAGTACAAAAATCTCCGGTCGTTTAGCCGCTGGCTCGTGGCGCAGCTCATGGCCGACGCCGTAGTGCGCCGGGACTTCCGGGAGGTCATCTATTCCCCGGACGGCCTGAAGGTCCAGCGCTATTCCGCCATAGACAATGACATACACGCCGGCGGCGACACGTCGCACCTGACCCATACCCATCTAAGCTATCTGCGCGACTCTCAGGGCCGCGACAAGACGTTTGTATTCCGGCCCTACTTCGCGGAGGACGTGACCGTGCCAGTGTTCAAAGCGTTTGCCACGCCGAAGTACGTCACCGTTCCCGATGGGGCGTGGCTGTACAAGAAGGCCGACCTATCCACCGACGCGGGCAATATCCAAATCAGTCCGGGGCCGCGCGACATGCCGGTATCGGGGAAGCTCAGCGACGGTACGCTTATCATCGGCTACGTGGACACCACCCCGACCGAGCTGGAGCTTGCCACGTATTACGTCAAGGGACTTGCGCCGAGAGACTACAGTGCCCCTGTACCGCCGCCGGCGGACTGCACTGCAGAGGTCGCAGCGGCGACACAGGCAGAGCGTGAACGGATCGCCGTCGCAGAGGGCGACCGCATCCGTGCCATCTAGGTAGGGAGGTACTTACCGTGAGTGCTGACAAGGTGAAGATGCTATTCACGTACCTGATCGCGCTGCTGCTGATCGTCGGCGGCGGGATCATGCTGTACGCCATCCGGCTTGACCCCACCGATACCGGCTCGGCTACCCTGTCCCTCGCCATCGTCGGGTTCATTGGCGCAGCGGTGCAGTTCGTGTTCTCATCGGAGAGCGCGACCCGCGCCACGCGAGCGGCGCAGTCGTCCGCCGACCAGGGAGCGCAGCAGGCACTGACAGAGCCGCGCTAGGTACTACGTCATTTGTCCTATAGACACCGCCGGGGGAACGCAGTAGCCTCGCCACAGGTGAGGCGTTCATAAGGCCCGGGACCATTGCCTCACCGCTACGGTCCCGGGTCGTTCTTTCTAGGTGAGGCGAGAGACATGGAGCACATCTACTGGTATTACCGCCTCGAGACGAAAGTCTGGATGCGCCGGCACCGCGTCAACTCGTGGTGCCTCTGGACGGAGGCCGAGCTACGGCTACTGTGGGGGGACAGGTGATGGAGGAGATCGCGACCGTCCGGCTGGACACCGGGCACCACGAGGAGGGCTCCGGCAAGGGCTGCCTCCTGGAATGGGTCGCCATCTTCGCGGGCGTCCCCTACTCGGACTCGCCGAGTTGCACGTCGCCGGTCCTCGGGGCCTTCGGGCGCGCGTTCAACGACGGACTCCCCGACGAGACGCGACAGCGGCTCGTGCCGTTCATCCCACGGTTGGTGGGCACGGCCGGCGATCCTGCCGCCGATGAGGTCCGGGCGTGGATGGCGACCGACTGGCTGATCCGCACCTTCACCGTGGCGTGGCTTCGTAAGGCGGGCCTGACCGCGCGCGCTGATGCGCTAGCGGCCTTGCCCGCCCTCTCGTCGTCCGAACTGGCGCGGGCGGCGCAGCCGATCATCGACGGGGCACGCAAGGAAGCGGCCGCCGCTCGGGACGCCGCTTGGGACGCCGCTGAGGACGCCGCTCGGGACGCCGCTCGGGACGCCGCTTGGGCCGCCGCTTGGGCCGCCGCTCGGGCCGCCGCTGAGGCCGCCGCTTGGGCCGCCGCTCGGGACGCCACTTGGGCCGCCGCTCGGGACGCCGCTTGGGACGCCGCTCGGGACGCCGCTCGGGACGCCGCCAAGAGCAAGAAGGGCTACGCCGCGCAGTACGGTGCGGCTTACAAAGCGGCCCGCAGTGTGCTCG
>Ga0137465_1000437_pt1 | contig 17605 bp, 36 predicted proteins | sample EasRivERMGT828_2_FD_104906 | JGI IMG/M metagenome (GOLD analysis project Ga0137465, IMG submission 104906) | Soil microbial communities from meander-bound floodplain in the East River, Colorado, USA - East River MetaG ERMGT828_2 | ecosystem: Environmental > Terrestrial > Soil > Floodplain ... | reverse complement strand
TGACCGGTCGGTGCCATCTGCATGGCGACGCACGCGGGCGTGAGACCGTAGTCCCACGCCAGCAGGATCGGCAATCCCCGGGTCGGTTCCAGCTTCTCCGTCGCAACGTGGTAACGGTCCCGGTACTCGGGATAGACGGGCTTGCCCGCGTGCGTGGTGCCGTACTCACCCAGCAGGAAGACGCGAATCCATTCCTCGTTCTTGCCGGCCAGCTGGTTGAGCCAGTATTGGTAGCCGCCCTTGATGTTGCGGACGTTCTCCGCTTCCGGGTTGGGCAGATACTCCTTGGTCTTCTGGTCCTGATACAGCGCGCCCGGCTGTGAGAAGAACTGCCAGTTCTTCGGCGTCTCCTCCTCGGCGAAGTGATACCACCAGTGCTCGTCGTCGGGCGGGTTGGTGTCGGCGATGATGCCCGCCCACGTGGGTCCGCCTTTCCGCAGCGCCGGGTAGCGATTGATCCGCTGGGTCAGCATGTCGAGGATCGACTTGTCGATCTCCGACGCTTCGTTGATCCACGCCCCGGTTCCTTCGAGTGATCTCAACTTGCCGAGATCCTCGGGCCGGTCGATGGCGAGGAACACCACCTCCATCTCCAGCGAGGTGCCGTCGCCGATGTCCTCGATGAACAGCTTGGAGGTGATCGGCGTGTCCCACTTCATGGGCGCGACGTCCTCCGGAAACCAGTCCTGCCAAGTCTTGATGGTGGTCGACTTCAGTTCGGGATAGGTGTTCCGCACCACGATCCAGCGCGTGCGCCGGACGCCCTCGAACGGCTCCTGCTCCAACGCGCAGAGGACCATTTTCCAGCAGGCCGCGCTCGACTTGCCTGATCCAACGGGTCCGCGCAGGCCGGTCAGGTAGCCGCGCGCCCACAAGAATCTTTCTGCGACCGCGCCCGGCGGGTCATATTGAACAGCTGTGGCCACGCACACCCCTCAATGAGAAAAGGCCGGGGGTTGGCCCGGCCCTCTCGTTCACAGCTGTTGGCCTACTTCTTCCCAACCTTGCCGCCCTTGCTGAACCCCTTCTGCTTCAGTCCCTGATTCATGCCGCTTGGCATCTTGCGGCCGGCGGCGACGGTGGTTCCGGCGGGGGTTTTTTTGGCCCCTACAACGAACGGCGGTGGCTTGGCCATGTCGATCTCCAGTTGCTATTTGACATAACTACGTCTGAAACGTCCCGAGAAAGCAAGTTACTTGGCGTACTTGCCCTTCGGCTGTGCCAGCGGCGGCACCCAGACGACGATGGGCATGTAGCCCGGCTTCCACGCGATGCACGCGGTCGAGTTGGGCGGCACGCTCGGCGGCGTCTCCATGTCCGGGTCGCCCACCGGGATCAGCAGGATCGAACCCTCGGGGAAGTTGGGCGGCAGCGTGATCGGCGGATCGGGAATTTGCGGCGGCATCACGATGGGGTGCGACGGGAACGGCGGCAGTCCCTGATCCGGGCGCGGTTGGCTACCCGGCAACGTGTTGTCCGGCTTCGGTTGTTCGCCCGGCAACGTGTTGTCGGGTTTCGGCTGCTCACCGGGCAACGTGTTGTCAGGACGCGGCTGCGATCCCGGCAGCCCCTGATCGGGGATCGGCTGCCAGCCCGGCAAGCTGTTATCGGGGCGCGGTTGCTCGCCCGGCAGTCCCTGATCAGGCTTCGGCTGTTCACCGGGGAGACCTTGATCCGGGTACGGCTGTTCACCGGGCAAGCTGTTGTCGATGTAGGGCGGCAGCCAGATCGGATGCGACGGCACGCCCGGCGCGATGCTATCCGGGGGGATGACGATGGGGTGCTCGGGGCGCGCGTTGGGGTCGATCGGCGTGATGCGGGCGAAGAAAGCTTTCATGGAGTCTCCAGAGTTAGGGTCGATACAGGGCCATCAAGAAGTCTTCGCCATCGACACGCACGCGAAGCATCTTCACCGGCTGGGCGTTGGACCATGCCGACGTTGTCTTGCCACTGCCTACAGCGAACGCCCAGTTCACGGAGCCATCGAATCCGCTCCATGTCTGCTGGCCATTCTGCCAGATCGCACCACTCGACATATTAACGTCGAAGCGCCACATCTCGGCGTTGCGGACGCTGAACATCCCGGTCGCGCCCTCGAACCTGAGATTACAGACGTTGGCGATCGGCCAGCTTTGCGCCTGCGGTGCGCCCGACAGCACGATCTGATCGTCGGCCTTCAGCATCAGCGCCGCGTTGCTGGTGTACTTGCCGTGGGTCAGGTCGACCCCGACGTCGAACGTCGTCAGCGCGTTCGGTGCGCCCTGCACCCCGCCCATGCTGTAGCTCGGGCAGCCCAGCTGGATACCCCGGTTGAAGGTGCCCTGCGAGTGCAGGATCAGGACGCCGTAATCAACCTTGCCCTGCTGGGCACGCGCCACGTAGCCCACCATCGGGCCATCGACCGTCTGCTTCCAGCACTCGGCGGACATGGCATAGGTGGAATGACCGTGCTGTGCCACCCCAGCGTGATAAGCATCAATGTGCAGCCCGAAGCCGCCGACATCGACTCCGTTGTTATAGAGGCCGAGGTAGGCGGCGCAGGCATCAGCGATCGGAGCACCGTTGCGATCCTGTGTGACTTCCAGCTGGGCGCGGAGTCCGCCGGTCAGGGTGCCGAAGCTGTTGCAGCGCCCGTCCGCCTTGTGCTGGATGTAGACCGCGAAGTTGCCGCCCCAGCTGCTCGACGCCGGCGTCTCGGCTCCGACATCGGTCACCTTGCGGATGTCATGCAAGGCAACGTAGTTGTTCTCCAGCAGGATCGCGCTGTCATGGATGTTGGCCCCGGGCGGGGCCGACAGCGAGCGCAGCGGCGGCACCCCACGCGCGGCCTGCTTCGACCACTCGTGATACCCGGTCCACATGTAGTTCGAGGAGTCGCTCACGATTTATTGACCACCAAGGACAGCACGGCAACGAAGACGGCCGACATGATCAGGGCGGTGATGCCGTAGACCAGCATCTTGACTGGCCCGAACTCGTGCTTGTGGACCAGTTCATGGCGGACGTACCACGACAAGAGCTTGACCTTGGCTTGCATGACCGCCAGCTGCGTCTCGGTACTTTCGCCCCGGTGGTCATCGCTGCCGATAAGATCCGCATCACCCTCGTCCACAGCCCACAGCTGTTACTTCTCCGCGACTTTGGAGAAGTCCTTGCTGCCGCCGGCGGTGTTCTGGAAGGTGCAGTCAGGGCACGGCTTGGTGCTGATCGGATCGGGGGCCGCCTTCGGGTTGGGTCCGCCGGCGGGGTGCCGCTTGCCACCCGGCTCGCAGGCAGCAGCCGACATGCGATTGCTTGCAGATGCTTTCATTTGTTTACACCTGTTGACAATTGTTTACCGTCAAGTTTGGTAAGGGTCCAACCCTCGAAGCGGCCGAACTTCAGCAACCCGACGACGACCTGTCTCGGGATGTTCTCGTGTCCGTACGTCTGCCCAGCTACCACCTCGACCCGGTGCTCGAAGCCCTCGGGGGAGACGATCCAGTAGCTCAACTGGTGAGCTACCCCTTGATCAGATGCCACACCACGCCGGCGCACAGCGCGATCATGCCGATGCACAGGCCCATCATCATCTTCACCATCAGGTGCTCGCGCCGCTCACGCTCTTCCGGGCTGTCCATGTGCTCTCCTAGATGTACCTCGAACGTCCCAGCGCCACGATCCTCTACCAAAAAACTGCGCTGGGACTCCAGCCCCCACCGGGGGGTGGCAGGGGCTTCGGTCCACTGCGGGTCACGCTCCACCCTCATCGCAACCGCAATACCGGTGTATGGATCTGGCCGAACAGCAATCCCAGCAACACTACTAATATGATCAGCCCGAGAATCACTTGCACGATCACCCCGAACGGCTCGGGCAGCGGGATCTTGCTCAACAGCCAGTACGCCACGTAGAAGATCAACGCCAAGATGATGACGGTGACGAGCAAGCCTACGAGATTCTCCATGCGGCACCTCCTTCAATACTGCGCGACTTTGCGATCGCAATGATCGTACGTCTGGTCCGCAGGCAGCGGGGTATACCGTTCCGCCTTCGGCGGCGGCTCCGTATACCTCGCAACCCGAAAACTCTTGTCCCGCCCGCACAGCGGACACTCCCCGACGAAATGCTCGTACCACCGTACCGGCCCCCTCACCTTGTCCACCGCCATTACTTCGCCCTCCGCTTCCGCATGTACTCCCGCTGGCGCTGGTTGTACTTGGCTCGATCCCCGCGCCTAGCCTTGAGCGGCACCTCCTCCACACTGATCGGAGGGGCCGGCTTGACCTCCTCGACCACAGGAGCGTCGAACACGTGCGGCTCCCTCGTTCCGTGCTTATGCCCACACACACGACAGATCGGATGCTCCATGTCGCTAACATACTCCGTTAGCTACACGTTAGCTACACCTGTTAGCTACGTTAGCTACACCCACGGATGGCCACGGGCGCGTGAATGGTCTCCCTCGATGGAACCAAAGACCCCCCGCCCCCACCCCCCTCTGGTCCAGCTAGGGGCCGACCCCTCCCCCCCCGACAGTTGTGAACTGTGCGCCCGGGCGACAGGGTGGAGGGAGCACCACGCCAGCCCCACAGAAAGGGGCACAGCTGTGGTCACCACAGAGGGAAGCACCCCCCCTACCCCACCCCTTGGCAGATCGCTCTACGCCCGGGGAATGCACAGCTGTCGCTAGCTGTATGCAGGCGCTCGGATGGGGCTGGATGGCAGCACGCGCAGACGCCCCGATACTGGACCGTAGCGGTTGACGCGCGGTTGTCGAGCTACTGTGCTAGCGCTTGCCTTCGACTGTTACCGTTTCCGGCTGTGCTTCTAGGGCTACAGGCTCACCCTGATCCACCCCTATGCCCGGACAGTCCGCTACAGCTGTCGGGGCTAGTGCATCCGTTTTGACCGGTTTCCCGGTTTTGGCATTCGGCCGCCTTGGTTTTGCAGGCGGTTGACTCTCGGCCGCTGAGGCTGCGCGTGCTTTGTCTGCCAGTGCCAGCTGCAACATGACGTTGCGGGGCCGTTCCTCTGGCGTCAGGGCTGCCGCATCCGCTGCGGCTTGTGCCTCGACCAGCGGTGTCGACTCCAGCGTTGCCACCGTTCGGCCGCCGATGTTGAACGTCACGTGGTTGGCCCCGCTGAATGCCCGCCGCGCATCCGGGCTGTAGCGCTCCCGATTCTTCGCCTTCGCCAGCCATTCCAGCCGGCCGGCAATAAACGTAAGCGCATCAAGGAGTTCCGGCTTGACGATGGCGACCGGCAACAGCGCGCGCATCTCGTCCTCTAGAACCTCGGACGCATCGTCCCTCGCCTCGCGGTAGTCCCGGTTGAGCGCCGCGTCGGACTTGATCGCCATCCACAGGCTGGCGCTGTTCGTGCCCAACAGTCTGGCGATGCCGACTCCGCCCGGGCTGTCCTTGATCGGCATCCCGGCGCGCGTCAGGTGCAACAGCCGTTCCCGCTGTGCGGCGGTCAGCTTGAGGCCGCCCGGGGCAATGGCGGCGTCGACAGCGGCCATGATTTCCTCGGGCGTCCCGGCCAGCCATTCGGCCTCGCCTGACCGGACGTCGCGGCGGCACGCTTCCAGCTGTCGCCGGTCATCCTCGCCGGGAGCGAGCCGCGCCAGTTCCGCAGCTGTGGGCGGCCGTCCGCCTACCTCGGCGTCTATGAGGCGTGCGGCCTCGACGAGGCTGATCCCGTCACGTGCGGCCCGGTCGACCGCCAAAATCGACTTCCGGCGAGCACGTGTGATCGGTCTGGATGCCATGTAAGTCCTTGATTAAATGGGGATGAAATTAACTGTTGACAGTTGGTTCACAGAAGTTTACAGTGGCGTCTGTTGTCGATGTTGTAGTAGAGGTTGCAGTAGGGGCAGGCAGTAGCCCCGACCCGCCGCAGGGTCACCGGATAGCCCGGCCTCCTCCATCCATGAGGCCAGTCGATTCCGGGCAGTCCGTTCCTTAACAATTCGGAGCGATACCCGGTAAGTCTAGGAATCCACTGGTGAGAGGGGGCCTCTCGCAGGACCAGTACCTGTAAGCGATTCGGGCACCGGGGTTTGACCCTACCCAAATGCCCCGCACCGTCTCAGATCACCGAGCGTGCGGCGGCATTGCCAAGCGTCCGACTGTTGGGCGCTTCGCAATGCTGCATCACTGGCAGACAACGCAGCCCGGGCGTCTCCCGGGCATCTAGCTCTAGGGGTCGAACATGAACAAAGAATCTCTGCAAGTCCTCACCAAGCAGGAACTGGTCGCGCTGGCCAAGCAACACGGCCACGCATTGGCGGACTACGCGCGGAAGTCGAAGGAGGCGATTGTCGACGAGTTGGCCGGTGCCGGGATTTTCCCGACGTCGGTCCCCGCGTCGGTCAGCGTCAAGGTCGACGGCGATGCCGCGCAGCAGTTGCAACAGCTGTTGCAGAAGATCCTCGGCACGCCTCAGATCGATGAGGCGAAGGTGCGCCAGATCGTTGACGCCTGCACCGCTGACGCCATTTCCAAGGCTATCGAGGCCATTCCGGCTCGTAAGCTTGACGTCACGCGGGACGGCAAGACGGTCACCATTGAGGGCCGCCAGCACTTCTCCTACGAGGAGTTGCTGACGGTCACCAGCACCGGGCTGAACGTCTGGCTGACCGGCCCTGCCGGTTCCGGCAAGACGACGGCCGCCGAAAACGTCGCCAAGGCGTTGGGACTCCCGTTCTACTTCACCGGCGCGATCGACACCGAGTACAAGCTACTCGGGTTCGTGAACGCAATCGGTGTCACGGTTCGCACGCAGTTCCGCGAAGCGTGGGAGTTCGGCGGCGTCTTCCTCTTCGACGAGGTTGACGGCAGCGGTGCGTCGGCGCTGTTGGCATTGAATGCCGCGCTGGCGAACGGCGTTTGCCCGTTTCCCGACGTTGTGCTCCCGAAACACAAGGATTTCATCTGCCTCGCGGCGGCGAATACTTGGGGTCTCGGGGCCACGATGGAGTACGTGGGCCGCGCCAAGCTGGACGCCTCGTCCCTCGACCGTTTCGTAAAAATGGCGTGGGACTACGACGAGGCGCTGGAACTGGAAATTTCCGGCAACGTCGAGTGGGCGAAGTACGTGCAGGGCGTCCGGGCGAAAGCCCGGGCCAAGGGTCTCAAGCACGTGATTTCCCCGCGTGCGTCGATTGCTGGCGCGAAGTTGCTCGCCGCCGGTCTGAAAAAGGACCGGGTCTGCGCCATGACGTTGGGCGCGGGCCTCAGCAAGGAACAGTGGGACGGCATCAAGTAGCGTGCAGCGCCCTAGCGTCTTCCCTCCGGGGAGGGCGCTAGACGGTGCGCGTTTGCATCACGCTTCCGGGGCGTCTCCCCGGTGGAGGTTTGTCATGCGTTTTGATTCTCAGGGTCGAGCAATTCTGCACTTCGACAGCGTCGGGGAAATGGCCGATTTTGCCAATGCCAACTTCTCCAAGTCTGCGCGAAACGCGGGCGGCAGCTGGTGCGGTGCGTCATCGATGGCCGACGCAATGCGCCAAGCCAAGCAGGGCGACGAGTCGCTGGTCGAAGAGGCTACCAAGCTCCTCGACAAGTTCGACCTCGCGTCCGAGACGGTTCGCCGCCAGTACGTGCCGAGCGTTGCCGGTGCATTCCCCATCGTCCCCGACTACCTGTCGGGGATGCCGGAGTGTATGCGCCGGATGCAAGAGGTTTCGGACACATCGAACCCGATCCGCATCGTGGTCAACATGACCAGCAGCGCCGGCGTGAACGATGAACAGCTGTTGACGCGCGGGGTGACCATCCTCGCGTTTGTCATGGCTGTCGCGCAGTCGCGGCCGATTGAACTGTCGGCGTTCACGGGCGTCAGCGGTGCGTTGAATCCGGGCGGCGAGGATTACTGCTTCCCGATCACGCGCATCGAGACCGCGCCGCTGGATCTGGCCACGGCTGCATGGGCGTTTGTCCGGAACACGTTCGGACGCCACTTCAGCTACGGCTTCGCGCAGACCATCAGCGACGGTACGGGGTTCCCGATGCACGCAGGGGCCAAGTACAAGCGCTCTGGCTACGGCGGCTGGCCGAAGTTGCAGTCCGGCGACATGTTCCAAGGCCGTTGGGGTCTGAAGGACGGCGAACTGTCCGCGTACGACCAGCGGATGCGGGAAATTCTGGAACTGTCGGAAACCGATGTTTACGTGCCGGAAATCACCAGCGGCGACGCATTCGCTGATCCGATCAAGTGGATCAAGGATCGTCTCCGGGCGGCCAATCTTCTGGTCGAGAACGTCTGAAGTACTCAGCGGCCTGCCCCGGGCAACCGGGGCAGTGCGGTGAGCACTTGCTACACCCCGATGCGCCCCGGCTTGCGGCGCGAAGGATTCACCATGCAACAGCTGAACCGCAGCACCGTCATGTCCGGAATCAGCAAGGGCGACGTTGTCACCGTCCTCGACCTGTTCGGCAACACCGTGAGCGGCACCGTGGCGTACGTGACCGGCGCGTACGGTCCCCGCATGGCGCTGATCGACGTCACCAACGACGGCAAGCGCCGTTTCGAGACGGTGCGCGTCGAGAACCTCGTCGCCGTCCACGGCGTCCGCGTCCCGGGCGAGGCGCACGCCCCGGTCGACCAGCGTCACCGTCCCGATGCGCTGGTCCCGTACAGCAACCCGATGGACTCCATGCACGAAATTGACGCGATGCTGTGGCGCGTTGCCAACCCCAGCAAGTACACCGTCATCAAACGCTAGGGCATAGCGTGCTGGTCCACAGCTGTGGGCCAGTGCAGTGTGCCTTGCACTCTCCGCACCCCGGGCGGCTTCCCGGGAAGGAATCAACATGGCAAAAGCATCGCGCTACTGGGTCACCGTCAAGGACGTTCCGATGACGCAGAAGGAAGTGCGCTCGCACTTCGGCCCGCGCTGCGGGGACTTCGACAAGGACTGCGCTGTCTGCACGGCGTGGAAGCAGTGGGACAAGAACCGCAAGGTCGACTTGCTGATCGACCGCCCGACGCTGTTGGGCGGGCTGTAACCGCAGGACGCAGCGTACTGCCCGCCCGGGCAGTGCAGTGCGCCAAGCACAATCGTTTCGCCGCGCTATACCGCTATGGACGCGGGGCAGCCTGTAAAGCTGTCGCCATTGGCAGGCTAGGTTCGATTCCTAGTCGCGGCACCAGATCACCAGCAACAGCTGTGACCGCTACCCGGGCGGCTCCCGGGACACTGGAGCAACCATGATCTACGGAACGTACATCGAAGCCAAGCTTGGCACCAAGGCACTGCGCCACCCGATCATCCGGCGCATGGCCAAGGGCCGCGAGGCCGACAGCTACAAGCGCAAGTCGCTGGCCGATCAACGCCGCGCCAATGCGCCGCACTACCGTTCGGGCTGCGGTCGCGCCATGATCTGGCCGCCGATCCCGGGCACGCACTTCCACGACGACGTCATCGCCACGTGGGGCTGACCATGATTGCCCAACTGTTGTTCGGCGCAATCGTGACCGCCCTGCTGACCATCATCACCCTCTGCAACCTACTGTCGGTGATCCTCACCGGCTGACAGCTGTGCCGCATGTACTGCGTCCCACCGGGCGCAGTGCGAGCCACATAGCTCACCGCAGGCGCGTCGGCTTACGCGCAGGAGCAACAGACACATGGCATACGATCTCTCGCCAAGCATTGCCGTTCTCGCACTGATCGACTCGATGCGGGAACACCTCGACCAGCTGGAAGCGGCGGTCGAGAAGGGCGGCGCACCTCTGGGCCTCAGCAACGAGCTACAGCTGTCGCTCGTCGCCGGCGTGGACGGCGTCCTGACCGTCGAATCGTGGTCGACCTACTCGGTCGCCACCGAGGACGACGACGGCACCAAGCGCACCCGCTGCCCGGATGCGATCACGCTGGCCGCAGCGATGCTGCAAACGCTGGCCACCGGCGTGACCGAGAAGTTCACCTACGAGCTGGTCGAGCTTGGGTATTACAACGACTGAGGACTCAGCGTACAGCTGGCGACAGCTGTGCAGTGTGCCCTCGCACTCTCGGACGCCCGGGCCGTTCCCGGGCAACGCAATCTCAGGGGTCAAGCATGAACGAAATCATCACCATCACCACCGTGCCAAGCATTGGCGACTTCGCCACCGTGCGCGCGATCCGTGCCGAGGAACTCACGTTCCAGCTGTTGGGCACGGAAGGCGGGCGCATCAGCGAGTTCGTGCGCGGAACCGTGGTCATCCCGGGCGTCGAGAAGCTTGGGCGTCATGGCTGGAACGATTCGGCGACGGTCGAGTTCTTCATCCCGCTGCTGACCAAGGTCAGCGGGACGGCGAACCGCGCCGAGCGCAACAAGGCTGCGATCGTGGCCACCGTCGGCGGCTGGATCGGCGATCCGGTACGTGCCAACGCTGTGCTGGCCGCGCTCGACAAGGCGGTCGCCGAGCGTGCGCGCAACTTCAACGCCGGCTTCCAGCGGCGCGCTGAGGACTTGGCCGGCAAGGCCGACGCGCTGTGGAAGGAAGACACCTTCGCCATCGAGAAGGCGTCCATCGCAGCGCTGACCGAGGCCAAGCAGGCTGTAGCCAAGCTGTTGAACGCGGCGCGTGACGATCTGCACGCGAAGGGCAAGGCCAAGCTGGTCGAGTACCTCCGCGAGCGCGTGGTCGACGGCGTCATCGACTTCGATGCTGTCGCCGACACCAACCGCGCCTTCAACGGCATGTTCGACTAACGAAAGGAGGAAGCAGCGCACAGCTGTGCCAGCAATGGCACTGGCTGTGCAGTGCGCCCTCGCGTACTCGGATGCGTGCCCGCTGCACGCAAGGAGCAAGCATGAACAAAGATAACCGCTGGATCGTCGGCATCACCACCCGCACCGACGCGGGCGGCAAGCTGTACATCCCCGTCCGCTACGCGAACGGCAAGCGCTACGAGCACGACGCCACGCCGACGCACAGCGAAACCATCTGCCGGGGCATGTGCGTGCAGCTGAACCGGATGCTCGCCGACGGTGTCGTCATCACCACCAGCATGGCCATGCTCGACGACGGGTCCGAAGTGTACGACGTCTCCGTCATGTGCCACGGCGACGACGCCATCGAGTTCCACGCCGTGAGCAAGTACGACGCCGGCCAGCTGGCAGCGAAGCTGGAGAGCGCGATCAAGGAGCACACCGTCAACAACACTCGCATCATCGACTGCACGCTCTGAGTGCATCGCCTACTGCATCCCCGCAAGGGGGTGTAGGGGGAGCCGCACTCGTAGGCTCAACCGCAACGGCACCGGTACAGCTGTGCCGAAGGAGAAGCAATGAACCAATTCGCAGTCGAGATCATCGACGCACTGACCGTGGCGTGCATCGAGTGGAACGAATACTCGGGCCGTGGCATGTGCGGCGAGCAATGCGTCAGCGTGCATTGCGGGCGCGACGTCAGCGAGGGCGAAGTGCTCGAAGCTGTGGCAACTGTGCCGGGTGCGCTGCGCCCGACGCGCGACCAACTGGGCTTGGGCACGGTGCTGTACTGGCCGCGCGCCAAGATCGACGAGAAGGAGAAAGCATGAGCGAGCGTGAACACAAAGGACGAATGCGGTTGCACGCCGAGTTGGAAGCCTACCAAGACTGGTATCGCGTCCTCTGTGAGGAGGTAGTGCTGGCTGGATACACCGGCGGCGACCGTGACCAAGTGCTGGCGAGCATCCGCGCCATGCGTGCTGATCTACAAAGGCTCACGCCGTCCGCTTCTCCGAAGGAGGCGACACCGGGCGACTGCCACAACTGTGGCGGTGACGGGTACAGCGTCGAAGGCGGCGACTGCCCTGCCTGCAAGGGAACCGGGAGGAACCTATGAGCCTCACCACGCAACAGCTGTACATCCTGCGCCTGTTCATCAACCACCAACCGCGCAGCTTCGATCTGCCGATCCTCAAGCCGCACATCGAGCAGAGCGAGGAGCACGCGAAAACGTGGGCCTCGCTGGAAGCCGAGGGCTACGTCGAACCACTGGGCCAGCATGACTGGGGCCGCTGTCTCACAGTCGAGGGGCGGCTGGCCGCGCTGCTGCTGGCGAGGGACAAAGCCGAGGAGTACATCGGCCGCATCCGCGAAGCGACCTCCGCACTGGCCCCTGCCATACGGGCCGCAACGGAAATGCGGATGCGCGATTGAGTAGTTGACACGGTCATTCACTGTAGGCTACACTGGCATCAGTAGCAAGGCCGGGCGGACCTCTTCCGCTCATACAAGGAGGGTCACATGAGCAAGCGTCTCATCGCAGTCATGCTTACCGTCGACAGCGACACCGTCGACACCATCGACGACGTCAAGGCAGCGCTCGACGCCGTGTTCCCCAACTGCGACCCGACGGTCTGGTCCTCGCCTCGCGCGTTCCTCACCGACGTCCTCAATACCGGCATCATCCCGGGCGTGGTCGCGGTCGAAGTCTCGACCGAGAAGATGAACGAAGTGGTCGCCGAGCAGTCGGCCGGAGTCCGCCACTAAGCAGCGCGCCGCTCACTGCTGCCCCTCACGGGGCGGCAGGAGGATGCAGCGTTGCATCACCGGATACCGCCCCCGTTAATGGGCGGAGGAGCACAGACATGGCAATGATGCAGAAGGCGGTCTTCGTGACCCGCCTCAAGTACGGGGTGCCACAGCTGTACCCCAACAACGACGTCGCTTCGACCCTCTGCGAACTGACCGGCAAGAAAACGGCCTCGGTCGCGGAACTCAAGATCGTGATGCGTCTCGGCATCGCGGTCGAGATCGTCGAGGACCGCTCGCCGGCCGAGGGCTTGCGCGAACAGCTGAGGTCAGCATGAGTGACGCCAACTTCTCGCGGGTCACCCGCAACCTGTCGCTGACGGTCAACGTCGACAACATCCCGGCGGAAGACGCCTTCATGCTGCTCGACTCGCTGCTGCGCAGACTGGTGGACAACAGCCTGCTGCAAGAGCATGTCAGCGTGATGACCAAGCTGTACCGCCACATCCAAGCCAACATCGACCGCGACCGCAGCGCTCGACTGTTCAAGGAGGGAGCATGAACAGGTACGGATTCCTCATCGACCCCTTCGCACGGACGATCACCGTCGAGCCGTACGACGGGGACTACCGCGCCATCCACCAGTACATCGAAGCCGAGTGCTTCGATGCGGCACGGCTGAACCGCGAAGGAGACTGCGTCTTCGTGGACGACGTAGGTCTGCTCAATGAACCGGAGTACTTCTTCCGCTTCGATGATCGCGACCCGTACGCCGGCAAGGGGTTCGTACTGGGCACCGACGACGAGGGCGAGAGCATCAGCCCGACGCTCACGCTCGACGAGTTGAAGGCACGGGTCCGCTTCTACCAACTGGTGCGTATCGGCAACATCGTGGGACTGGCCGAGCGGGAGGCGGCATGACCAAGCACCAACAGCTGCTCAACAGCGAGATCGAGCGTTGCGTCTCCATCGCGTTCGCGCGGTGGGGATACGACGCCCCGATTGCGGTGCGGTGGGACTTGCGCGGGCTGGTCGCTGGCACTGCCAACCGCACGCACTACCTGATCCGCCTCAACGAGCACATCGCGAAGGCGGAAGGCGAGGCGTACCGGCAGACCATCGCGCACGAGATCGCGCACCTCGTCACCTACTGGCGGTTCCGCCAGCGGCTCAAGCAACCCCGCCCCCACGGGCGGGAGTGGGCCGAGGTGATGAAGGCGTTCGGCTGCGAGGCGCGGCGCTGTCACCAGTACCAGAGCGCCACGCGGGTGAAGCAGCGGACCACCTACGCCTACCACTGCACCGGCTGCACAGCTGTGGTCAACGTCGGCCCGCGCCAGCACGCATCGATCGTTCGTAAGCAGAAGCGGTACAAGCACGCCAAGTGTGGCGGAACCATCATCCCCAAGGAGACAGCATGAACAAGCACGAGCAAGCACTGCGCGCCGAGCGCGCCGTGTCCACAGCTGCCCAGTACGGATTGCTGGATCAAGGCGCAGCCGACGCGCTGCATGACGCGGCACTGATCCTCGCCGAGGTCCGCCTCGCCGCACGTTGGGCGAAGGATGCCATCAGCAAGGGCAACTACGACGGTGAAGTCAGGGACAACATCGTCAGCAGGCTGATGCACAGCATCGTCCTCGACTCAGTCCTCGACAGGGAGCAGGCATGAGCGCACCCGACTTCGATGCACTGAACGACAAGGCGAACCACGAGCACTCGCTGCTGGAGCAGGAAGCCGAGCGCGAAATGGAAGAGGGCGAACAGCCATTCATCGAGTGGCTCATCGCCTCTGGTTATCACAACGAACTGTGGTCGCTGTTCGCTGCCGTCGAGTTCCCAACCGACGCGCACAAGGACCAAGCCACCAGTGCAGCGGCGCTCATCCGCCGCGAGTGGATGGACTACCGCCCGCACGCCTTCAGCTACGCCGAGGAGAACCACATCCTCGACAAGGGCGAGGCTGACGACGAGAAGGCGAGAGCCGAGGACCGTGCCGCCGAAGACAACTACTACGGGAGAGACTAATGACCACCGAAACCAAGGAACGCAAGCAGACCCCGGCCGAGATCGAGATCGATCGGCTGCGGGATATCTACGACCGCGCCCACGTGCATGAGCGTGAGTGCGAGGAGACCAAGTCGGACTGGATCTACCAGAAGAAGGCGGAGATCGTCCGCGAAGCGGCACAGCTGTTCGATCCCGCCATCACCGAGGCATCCAAGCGCAGGGCGGATGCCGCACGGGAGTACGAGGCGGCGGTGTACACCGAGGCTCACGCCAATGCCAAGCCGTACCCGGTCGGCACCAAGATGCAGAAGCCGAAGATGAACCGCTACGGTCGCGAGATGGGCGGCTTCGTCTACGGTGTCATCGAAATCTGGGGGCCGCACTCGGTGTACCCGGAGAACCACGGCAAGTACCGGCGTCCCAACGTCGGCCGCACCGTGATCCGCCTGCTCAAGCAGGACGGCAGCCTGAGCAAGGACTACGACGGCAGCCCGGGGTTCTTCACCAGCAGCGGCAGGAACTGGAAGCCGGTCACGCCGATCGAGTAGCGCTCGACGTACAGCTGTGCCCACCCGGGTACGGCTGTGCGATGTGCGTTCACATCACCGCCACCCCGACGGCATCGGGGGCAGGAGCAACCATGAAACGATTGACATCGACTCGCATCCAGCGCTGCGTCCGAATCATCAACGGCGTCGGCACACAGCGAGAGCAGTGGCAGGACAATTTCTACCTCCTCTACTGGACCCAACGGCTGTGCCTTGCGCTGTTCGGGTTCACCTACAAGAAGCAGGACAACGAACCGACGCAGGCCCGTCGCGAGCGCATGGCCCGTATGGCACGCATCGTCGCGGTCGCACTGCTGTCGACGCATATCACCAGAGGAGAGTGACATGGCTTTCGAGAATCTGAAGCAGATCGCCGAGGCGATGGGCTTCTCCAGCCTACAGCTGGAGTTCCTCGTCCTCGTCAAGGAGCACGGCGTCGGATCGCTGTCCCGCCTCGCCGCGCAGCACAACTTGCCCATCAGCGTGGGCGTGGCCGCGAAGCGGGAGTTCATCGACCTCATGGTGCAGGGCGCGCAGATGTTCGCGCCGCGTGGCACCGTGGTCAACGCCGCACGTATCGCAACCAAGGGAGACTGACATGGCAGCGAAGCGAGTACCCGTACCCATCAGCACAACTGTTGGGGATGCAGTGAACACGGCGTTCTGCTGCATCGAGGAACTGGCCGGCGAAATGCGCGATGCTTTCGAGAACACGCCAGAGTCGCTGCAAGGCAGCGGCGCGGGTGCGGCACGCGAGGAAGCAGCGGACCAGCTGGAGAACATCTACGAACCGAGCGTGCCCGACACCGTGCAGCACCTTCCGGTGGTGTTCGCCCTGCTGCCGCTGTCGCGGCGGGCCACCCGCAGTGAGCGTCTCAACGACGGGTTGCAGTACGCCATGTCCGCCATCGAGGTAATGCAGGAGCGCATCGATACGGACTACGCGGACGAGGAGAAGCTCACGCCCGAGCAGAAGGACCAACTGGCCGAGATCACCGAGTGCATCGACAATGTGCAGGCGATGATCGACGAGGCCGAGGGCGTGTCGTTCCCGGGGATGTACGGATGAACGACTTCCTCGCGGTCTGCGCCATGTTCGGGTTGATGTTCTTCGCCTTCGGCGCGCTGTACGTGATCTGCAAACTGTACGACTGGTACAACGAACTGCGCGAGCCGGCCCGCCAGCGGCGCAGACAACAGGAACTGCGAGCACGGATGGACGCTCGCATCGCAATGGGGAGAAAGCAATGAGCAAGTACAACCGATTCAACCGGGACGGAATGCTGGTCCCGTACGCCGTCATCACCGACACGCAGTACGAGTCGGCCCTGCTCAACATGAGCAAGGCCATCAGCTGGCTGGACGCGACCGACTTCATCCGCACCCGGCGCGCGCACCCGATCGGAGCCATGTGCGCGAACAACGCACAGCTGTTGGCCGAGGAGCACGCCAACCCGAAGGGTCAGGGCGCGCTGTGGCAGGCGCTGTTCTTCCTCGACGCGGTAGCCCGGGTGTTCGGTCTGGTCCACGTGTTCGACGATGACAAGGAGACGACGCGGCTGACGGCGCAGTTCATGGAGCAGGGGCTGGAACTGTTCCGCACCGAGGCCGCACGTAACCGGGTCGAGTGGTTCGACAAGGTCACCGGCGAAGCGGCCGGGCAGCAGATGTTCGTGGACATGCTAGGTCCGCAGCAACGGCAGGCGTAGTGTTCAGCGTACTGCTCACAGTTGTGGGCAGTGCGATGCGCGCTGCATCGAGGGACACCCCGCCCTACCCCGGGGAACTAGGAGCATGAGCATATGGATAAGATTCAGCATGACGAGAACGGCAACGTGAAGCGGCACGCCGTGGTCGACAGCGTCGGCGCACAGCTGGACGAAGTGCTGGCCGTCTGCGCCCAACTGACCAAGCGGGCGGCGGACAACGAACTGGATGCGTTCGCCGTGTGCATGGCGCATGACGTCGGCGATGGGATGCTGACCGAGGTCACCATGTGCGGCAGCCTGCCGGGTCAGATCGACCTGACCGGGGCGATGCTAGTCACCGTCGCGCAAACGTGGTTCGAGTCGCTGCCGGGTGACGTCTCGCCCATCGATCGACTGTTGGGACTGGCCGGACTGGTCAAGTTTATGACCATCATCCAGCAGCTGCCGGGCGTCAACGAGGCCGCGATGGACAAGATGTTCAACAAGATCGCCGAGGCCAGCAGCGATGCCATCCAAGCGCAGGAGTTGAAGTCCTGCAAGCCGGGAGGTCACGCATGAAGAACTTGGCGTTCTCCATCCCACAGTCGGGGGAGATGCCCTACGAGTTCGTGGGTCGGGTGCTGACCGAAGCACGGTCATTCGACCTATCCCAACTGGACCGTGGCTACGCCCTCACCGTGTACATCGACCGGGACGACCAGCTGTACGCGCACTTGGTCTACCACACCCGGTGGAAGTACGAGACCGAGACCGACACCGTGTTCATTGCGGATGACGTCGAGCAGCTGGCGGACAAGCTGTTGAAGTACGACCCGCTGACCCACGTGGTGGGCTACCCGCCGGGCGAGCGCTTCGTCGAGAAGCAGAAGCGACTGTTGGCGTGGCTGACCTTGGAGTACAAGGC
>Ga0137465_1000434_pt1 | contig 17638 bp, 17 predicted proteins | sample EasRivERMGT828_2_FD_104906 | JGI IMG/M metagenome (GOLD analysis project Ga0137465, IMG submission 104906) | Soil microbial communities from meander-bound floodplain in the East River, Colorado, USA - East River MetaG ERMGT828_2 | ecosystem: Environmental > Terrestrial > Soil > Floodplain ... | reverse complement strand
TGTGTAGGCCGACAGGGCCTGCACGTTCGCCGGAGGTATGGACGACAGAGCGTCCGGCGGCGGGAGAGGCTGGCTGGTTACAGTGCCTGGAGAAGGCACCGTCCCGGCAGGTGACGGCGCAGGAGGCGGCAGCGCCTGACCGGCGATCTCCGGCCGCACCCGCGGCAGGGGCGGCCCTGCCGTGATGTCAGGAGTCCGCGGTATGTCTATTGTCGCCGCCGGAGCCCTTCCGGCACGCAGTGATGCAGCGGCTGCCATGCGCGGATCAATAGATATGCTCGGTGCCGCATTGAAGCGATCGGTTAAGGCGGCGGGCGAAAGAGGCGGGGGCGGTCCTACACTGGCTGCGGGTGACGGCGGGAGCGCCTGCAGGGCAGCGGCAGGGCTGGGAATGCCACGGGTAGCAGCAGCCATCTGCGATGTCGATGGAGGCACTCCTCCCATCGCCTGGTCGAAGCCCGGAGCGGGCTGGTAGCCCCCGCGGGTGGCGACAGAACTATTGGGCTGAATGGGAGACGGAGCTGCCACGGGCGGAACAACTGCCGGCGGCTGATTGAAGTCCGCCAGGTCAGGCCCGGGCCCTTCTTGTGGCCGCGGTCTGCCGCCGCTGAACGCGCCGCTTGCAAGCTGTGAATTGTCGCCAAAGCGTGACGCCATACCCGGAGAGCCGGTGAACGGCTGCCCTGCAAGCAGGGGAGCCGCTGGGAGGCTTCCCGGACCACCGGGAGGCATTGGGCGGCCTGCGATCATGCTCTCGAATGGACGAGCCTGTGGCGGCCTGGGTAAACTGCCGCTGAACGCTCCGCCAGCGAGCTGCGACTGGTCGCCAAACCTCGAGGCCATGCCAGGCGAGCCCGTAAAGGGTCTTCCTCCCATCAGCGGAGCCGCAGGGAGGCCCCCGGGAGGCCCCCCAAGGCGCGCTGCAATAGGGCTTTCGAATGGACGAGGACGCGGCAGGTTGCCGGGCGACATGAGGTTGCCGGGTAGCTGCCCTGAAACCTGCGCTGTCGGGTTAGTGCCGGCCGCGCCAACGTCGCTGCCAATACCGCCCGGAGCTATCGGCCTTGGCGCAGCCGAACCCTGCATCATGCGGGCGTCCGCAAGCCGCGAGCGGAAGTCGGGCGCCTGGCCCGGATCGCCGCGATCGGCCATCGAGCGCAGGCTGTTCGGATCGCCGCCCGTCCCGCCGAACGGGATGGCCATTTCGTCGGGCGTCAATCCAGGGGCCGGAGGCGCAGCCGGTGTCCTCCCTGCGTATTTCGCCAGCGGGCCGAGCTGGTCCCCCGTCATCACGCCGGTATAGGAAAGCCCCCCGGCCGGTGGCACATTCGGAAGTGGGAAGCCCATACCCCGCAGCCTTGGCGCATACTCGCGCTGCAAGTCGGGCCGGCGCGAGAGTATCGCGCCAATGATGCTCCGCGGGTCGATGGCCATCGAAGTGCCTTTCGTGGAATGTCTGGAATGGGTAGTTGAGGCGGGCGGAAGGGCTTGCTACGCTTGTCAGGCGGCGTTCGGAGCAGCGTTCAAAATGGTCGTGAAATTCCTGCAGGTCGTAATGTTCTGCGGCCTTGTCGTGTTCTTTTACGAATTTGGGGCAAGAGAGGACGACGGGCCGATGCTGCCCTGCCTCGTTATTGCGTGGGCAATCACTGCAGTCTTCTGGATCTCGTTCGCGCGGCTCGAACTATGGCTGATCGGCTGGCGGGCCAGGAGGAAACTGCCGGGGACCATAGATCGCCCCCAGCCGTGCCGCCTGCCGGAGGTCGGTGCCGGGTAGCGGCGGTCGCCATACTTGGTTTCCGATCAATGGCTGTAGCCAAGGAGACATTGCCCCCCTGCCGAGGGCATAAGGTGCTGCCGCGGCAGCAATGCCTGCTAGGGGCAGCTGCCCCGATGCCAGGTGCGCCGCCCCTCCCGCCAGCACCGCAGGAATAGCGCGCACTGCGGCCCGCTCCACCGTACCCGACCGCGGCGGCAAGTCCAGCACCACCTTGCCCGCATGCGCCAGGTCGGAATAGGTGCTTCGCCCGCGCGTATAGGCTCCTTCGCCAAAGATCATCTGATCCGCTTGAGCAAGCTGCGAGGGCGTAATATGTCCGGCCGCCCCCGGCACACCCGAGCCGGCACCTACGGCCTTCCGCACCACCAGCAGGTTGCGATAACGTTGCCGGGCATCCTGCCATTGAGCCCGCTGCCTTGGAGACATGGCGCGCTCGACTGAGTCATCCAGCGCTTCCTGCAGGCGGCGGAAAGCCCGCGCCGTGTCAGGGTCCGCCATGTCTGCCAGCCGGCCGATATCCGAGCGGATCGCCTGATAGGAACGGCCGGGAATGGTGCCGCCGGTCACGGTCGCGACATTTCTGATCCGCTGCGCGATATCCTGCACTCCGGCCGCCGGGGCGCCATGCGTCATCCGATAGTCGAATGGTATCCGCGTCAGCTCGTTGTCCAACGGGGTGTCAAGGCGAGCCGTCGTTCCAGCCTGCAGGGTATCGAATTCACGCCCGATGTTGGTAAATGCATCGTTCACGACCCTTGTCGTGGCGCGATTGGCGGGTATTCCGGCCGGGCGCAATACAGCCTCGGTGAATTCATCTCTTATCTGGTTCTGCTGTCGCACAAACTGATGCCCGCCCATCTCCTGCTCGAATGCCTGCAGGCGTTGATGCCCCGTCCGCATGCCTGGGGTCAGGGAGCGCACGCCGGCCTGCCGCAGTGTCCTGACCATATCATCCCGCTCTGGCAGGCCGGGGAATGGCGTGACTGCTCGCCGCGCGGTCTTCGGTCCGGCAAGGCCACCGACAACAGCGCCGGCTGTGCGGGCGTAGGGTTCGAGGGACGGGGCGTGCTTTTGGGCGAGTTGCCCTCCCGTCTCGCTAGCACCCCCTGCGGCTAACACTGAAACTGCGCGCCGCGGCAATGCTGCCGGCCCTCCGAGCAGGGCTGGAGCGCCTTCGGCGATCGTCTCGGCATATTTACCTAGGGTCGTCTGCGGCTGGTGGAGCGGCCCGGTGATGTTGCGCTCTGCCATCCCCGTAAGCTCTGCGCTGGTTGGCAAGAGCATATGCAACCCCCGCTCAAGAGTGGGGTTGAGCTGCGGCGGGTCCGGGAGCCCGAGTGCGCGGCCAGCCCGCCCGAGGGCGGTGCCGCCAAACCGCGCGACATCCCCCGCCAGACCGCCAACGGCGGCAACCCCCCTCACCAGACCTGAGCCCGCCGATTTCGACACGTCGTAGGGGTCGGGGGGTGGCGATGCTGCCGCCGCTGCGGGCGCGGGGACAGAAGCGCCCAAGCCTATCTTAGCCCGAAACTCCGCCTCCGGCATATCGCTATAGAATTTCTTATGAAGAGCGCCCGACAGTTGTTCGTCCGATAGGTTGTTGTACTGCGGATATTTCTGGCGAATGTCAGCGATGGTGGGCATCAGAGAATTCCCAGCGGGTCGTCTGGAGATACAAGCGGGGGAGCTCCCGTCTTTGCTCTAATCGCCTGAACCATTGCCCCCAAGCGCTGCTTCTTCATCGCTATTGCTTCGGGCTTGTCGGTTAAGGTCGGCGTTACCAGTCCAGCCATGCGCCGGACCTCCGCGTCAGGTGCCGCCTGACCGGAAGCCGAGTAGAGATAGGATTGCGCAATATTCGTAATAGCATCGGTTGCCACCTGATAATCCGCAGATTGGAAATAGCGCCCTATGTTCCCGCCATACGACGCCGCGAGGTCCGCCGGATTGCTCAGTGAACTGAACGTCGATAGCGCGGTCTGGTAATCCGGCTCGACCATAGTGAGAAGCGCCTCCGACTTCTGCTCGGCTTCGCTCCCATGCACCCCCTCAATTCGCTCAGCGCCTGCGCTGGGATTGTTCGGGTCGATAAATCGATATCCAGTGGGCAGGTTGCCACCGGTATTGATCGTAACGCCCGCACTGGGTGGCGACATCTGGTCCGCCATGACCTTGCTCAGTGTCGGCGGAGAGGCGAGCAGGTAAGCCCGTTCCGCCGGGGAAGCCTTGGCAAGAAGGCCAGTGCCGCTCGTGTCGTCCATCAGCCCCTGGATGGCTGCATTGAGCTTCCGCCGATCGGCGTCCTCCGTATCCAGCGCCGAGCCCGCCACCAGCCCCTTCATGGCATCGCTCGGCCCGCCGCCAAGCATGCCGAGCCCCGCCAGCATTAGCCGGTTGCTGTAGGGGTGCAGGGCACGGTTGCCGGCCTGAAAGCCGCGCCGCAGCCCGCCGAACATGCCCTGCGCAGTGCCGAGCAGGTTGCCGCCACTGAACATCGGCGGCGGCTGAGCACGGGGATCGAAGTCGGTATTTGCCATAGGCTTGCCTCACTGAAAGCTTTAAGCGGGCGGCGTGGGTGCGCCCCACATCCCGGCTGCAGTAGCTCCCAAGGCCAACGCGGTCTCCCACCACGGCTTCTGCTCTGTGCCCTTTGCCGTTCCCGCCGAGCCGGGCACGCCGCCGACCAGCCCCTGGAACTGCCTGAGCGTATCCCAGCCGTAATTCTTCTGCTGCTGCGCCATGGCCTCGCGGGCGGCCCCGGCCTGCATCTGCCGCTGGATGTCGTCGTAGCGCAGTTGCTGCATCTGCGGGGCCATGCCGGCCGCCGACATGCGGTTCTGGATGTCCTGCGCACTGACGCCGGTCAGGGCGTTGGCTGCTCCTAGCTGGTTCTGCCAGTTTTGGCCCTGCACTGCCGTCAGCCCGCCGGCCGCCGCCATGCGCTGCTGGTTGGCCATCTGCTGTGCGGCATTCATTCCCTGCAGGGCACTCATCTGTGCGTTATAATTCTGGCCCTGGATACCGGACAATCCCTGCGCCGTCTGCAGGCCGAGGCTGCCGCGAGCCAGTCCCTCGCTGGAGCGTGCCTGTGCCGCCGCCATCATGTTTGCCGTGTCAGTGTCGTAACCGGCCATTCTGGCCTGCGTGGCGACCTGGCCGAGCGCCCGGCCCATCGCATCGCCATAGGCGTCCGAGCCGTAGCGACCGCGTGAAGACATGGTCGCCTTCACCTCGTCCGAGGTTTGGGCCATCGCGTCAGCAAGGGCCTTCTCGCGATACGGATTGGCGTTCATCAGGTCGCCGCGGGCGATTTGACCGTAAGCCCCGCCGGCAAGGCTACCCGCTCCCTGCGTCCCGCCGTAGATCTGGTTATACTGGCCGGCGTTGCCGATGGCGTTACGTCCATACATGTCGCCGTAGGGATCGACGGTTATGCCGGGGCGCTGATACATTTCGCTGTATTGGCCGGCGTTCTGGATGCCGGGATTGGCATAGAGGCTCTGGAACATGCCGCCGGTGCCGATATTGGCCTGCCCGGAGGCGATGCCCTGCGTGGCTCCGGTTGCGGCGTCCACCATCGGATTGGCGCCCGTGGAGAGCGCCTGCATGCGCTGCAGGGCGGCCTCGCTCTGCGGATCGAAGCCGAGCGCACCGGCCTGCTGCTGCTTGTAGAGCTCCCCCATGGCGCCAGTGGTGGGCATGCCCTCGCCGGAGACTTCGACAAGCTTTCCATCTTTAACTTCACCCGTCATGCCCGTCAGGTAGCGGCGCAATTGCTCCTGCTGCGGTCCCCACGGGTCGAACCTGTTCGTCTGCGTGGTGCTGCCGCCGATGTTGAGGTTCTTCAGGAAATTGGGGTCCTCAGCCGGCGTAACATCTCCCGTGGCATCCCCCTCTGCGCCGTCAGTAGTTGCCGCCATCGTCTGCGGCGCGGCCTCCGGTGCCATCATCGTCTGCTGCTGCGGCATGCCGTAGGACGCCTGCGGCCCATACTGCGACGGCATGCCATACGGGCTGTAGCCTCCGTATGGCGACTGCATCCCGTAGCCGCCGTAGCCCTGCGGCATGCCGTAGGGGCTGTAGCCGCCTCCGTAGCCTCCATACCCCCCGCCATAGCCCCCAGGAGCCCCGTAGGGCGAGGGAGCGCCGTAGCCGCCCCCATACGGCATCCCGCCGCCGAAGCCTCCGTAGGGGCTGCTGTAGCCCCCGTAGGAGCCTCCGTAGCCGCCATAGCCGCCGCCGCCATACGGTGATGGTGCTCCCCACATGCCGCCGCCGAACATGCCTCCGGTGCCCCCGGTAGCGCCGCCACCGAAGGGATTGGTCGTGTCAGCCATGGTGCTAGTCTCCAGACGCCTTCCAGCGGAAGGTGCGATCCGCTACCGCGGAAGAGCCGTGCGTGATGGTGAAACTGCCGAGCAGCCGATCAGCCGCCAGGACATGCATGCCTGTTTCTGCTTCCGCAGTCGCCGTCAGTGGATCAAACTGAATGAAACTGTCCGGCGTCACCGTGGGATCGGTGACGACAGTTGTCGTGGAGCTCGGCGTCAGTGTCACCTCGCCGCTTCTATTGCGGCTCAAAAGATGCACGACCTCGGCGATCTCCGGCACGCTGCGTGAGCGCGCGTCGAGCGTCCTCATCGGCCTGTCGTCGGCACGAAGTCCGCCTCCCAGCCGTGCGCGTGCCGCCAGTCCGTCCCGGCCGGGATATCGATCTGAAAGCGGTGGAAGTGTCCGTCCGCATTCATGCGGTAATTTCCACTGCGCTGCTGCGGTATGGCCGAGGAGGTGAGCCAGTCGTCGCCATAGCGTTGCCGCTTGCTCACTTTGAGCGTGATCGTGCTTTGGTCGAGGAGGAGACCTTCCTCCGTCCTGCGGCTTTCCTCGATGTAGGTGAGGACGCTGCGCATGCGTGCCCGGCGGCCCTCGGCAAAGGCGTAAGAGCCGGTCAGCAGCGTTGCCGCCAATGGCGGTCCCTCCATCGTCGAGAGTTGCAGGTCGGTGCCCACCGCGGCCAGCGTCGGGGCGCCGGAGCGGTAGAAGAAGCTGTCGAGTGACGGCAGGCCCGGCTCGTCCATGTCCATGCTGTCCGGCCCGACGCTGTCGAGACTGACGCTGGCGGTCGCCAGGCGGGACAGGATGTAGGTGTTCACTTCCAGTTCAGACCAGCGGTCGAGGCCCCAGTCATAGACCAGCACCCGGTCGTTCCATTCCTCGTCGCCCACCGCATAGGCCCAGTAAATGCGGGAGGCGTGCGGGTCGAGCGCCGCAAAGACGCGCGTGATGCGCCCCTGGTTCAGGGCGTCATAGAAATAGCCGCTGATGCGCTTTTCCGAGATGCTCTTCTGCTGCTCGGCATTGCCGACATAGAAGCCGTTGTCGCTGAGCCAGTAGGCAATGCCGCCGAACTCCAGCACACTAAATGGCGAGACCGTGCCCTTCTCGCTCGACATCATCGGGAAGCTGAAGGCGTATTTATCGCCAGTGCTGACAATGCCGCGCAGCCCGCGCTGCAGGAACACGATGTGCGCATTGGCGCAAAAGCCCGTCACCTCGCCCGCGTCGGAGAATTCCTGAAAGCCGCTCGTCCCCGTCGTGTAATCCTCGCTGTCATTGATCGCCGACCACGCGATCGAGCGCGGATTGGTGAACAGCCGCGAGAAGACGACATGGTCGTCCATGACGGTGACGAAGCTGGCGATCGGCGCGTTCGGGAGGTTGGCGAACTCCGTGCCGGAGTCCACGTCGATGAATTGCGGCTCGTTGCCGATATTGCAGACGATCAGCCGGTTGCCGTATTGCACGCCGCTCCAGTAGTCGTCGGCAGGCAGGGCGTAGTCGCCGCCGACTGTCCGCGTCATGTCGGTGAAGGTGCCGGTGTCGGGGTCGTATTTGTAGAGCTTCTGCGCGGTGGCGGCGTAGGTATCGTAGTCGCCGGCCGCCGTCTGCACATACCAGAGCCCCTTGCAGGGCAGCGGCAGCGGCGTGACGGAGTGCGGGACGAGGCCGGGAGCGGGCGTGTAGGAGTTTACGCCGGGTAGGACATTGCGGGCAACGTCGAGCGTGTCGGTGTTGAGGTCTGAAACGTCAGGGGCAAATTCACCGAAAGCCCGCATTGGCATCAGCGTTTATTCCTCACTCGGCAGCAGTTCGATGATCTGTCGCTCTTCTTCGTCCAGTTCCTGCGGCGCGGGGTCACCCGCCCAGTTCAAGGCGATATAACCTTCCCTAGTAAGTGGATACCCTTTTCGGATCATGTAACTCAATACCTCGTCGCTGCCAGCTAGGCGTTGCAGCGCCTCCATATTGCTCGATGAGGTCCGCGATGGCGTTCCTGGCTTGCTGCGGGGTAATTCTCCCGGCGCGTTTGCTTGCATCGACCCTTCTCCAAATGTCTTCTGCCGCCGCCATGAAATTCTTATCACGCTTGCGTACCGGCGTGAACATGCTGCGGACCTGTTCCCAGGTAATGCTCTGCATCTGCCGCGGCAGAAGCCCTACCTTGTCGGCCGCCAGTCGCGTGGCATCCTGCCCGAACCCGTAGGTGCCTTGCACGCCGGTCGCACCACTCGAAACCGCCGGCCGGCCGCCGCCTGGGCCGGTGGCGAGGCTGTGCTCGACCTCCCGCGATCCGCCCGCGAGCGGCCGGTAATGTATGGCCGCCGTGGCGTGCGTGTCGATCGTGGTATCGCCAAACAGCCGCAGGTTCGGGACCGAGATATTATTGAAAAAGTTCCTGACCTTGTGCTTGCCGCCCATCAGCGGTGACAAGACCCTGAGATCGCCGCCCGAGCGCAGCGCCGCGTCGGCCTTGCCGATCTCCCCGAGCGACCCCCAGCCAACCTTGCCAGGGGTTCCATCGTCGGTCAGCGCAAAGTCACTGAACTGCCCACGCGGCGTGATGGTGCGATATTCGCGCGGATTATTGACCTCGTCGAACATCCTGATGAACAGCGCCCGCTCGGTCGGGTCGGTAAGCTGGTCTAGACGTTTGTTGCTGATCTCCTCCATTAGCGGGCGATAACGATCGACGAATCTCTGCGCGTCGGCGATATTCTGCTTCCCCTTCGCCCGGAGCGGCTTCTCAAGCAGGAACCTGGTCATGTCCATTGACCAGGGCTGGTCTGCCTTGCCGAGCGAGATGTCCATCACCCGCTGCGCCAGGCTGGCATTCATAAACCAGTCCTTTTGCGGACTGAGCGAGGCAATCGCTCCTGAAACGGAAGCGTGCGGAATGCCGTATTTCTCGCTCCATGCCCCGGCGATATCGTGCGCCCCGTCATACCATTGCATGGCCTCGTCACGCATAGCGGGGTCCATGCGGTTGTGGAGATCGACGAGGTTGTCGCTCCCGAGCTTCAAATACTCGCTGAGCACCTGTTCCGGGGGCGCGTCTTTGACATGCGCGAGGCCAGGGTAATCGCGCAGCAGATCGAGGTTGGTGTAGGGCAGCTTGCTGTTGGGTGCGCCCTCCAGCACCTGCTGCCCGGTGAGGGCGAGCGTGTGCGTGGGGTTCCTTTTCTCCGCAGTGGGAAGCATGTTGGAGATGCGCCCCGGCACCGGCTCGACCGATCCAGCGATGTCAGGCAGTTCACGCAGGGCCGTGGTTACAAGCGGCCTGCCTCTGGCCATCAGGGTCAGCGGGCCTCCTGGGCCGCCGCCGGCAACGCTCGCCAGATCAAACGTCTGTTGCTCAACGGGGACATTCGGATCGCCAAACTGCGTAAACGGCTTGACCATCCCCTGCACAATGGCGTCAGTCGCAGCCTGCCCCGCCATCCCGACGCGGTTTATGCTCCCCAGCGGATCATCCCAAAACGCCTCTGCTGCCATTGGGGCCGCCTGCCACATCTTCTGCGCCCCGCCCACTGCGCGCGGGCCGAGCGATGCGACGGCCTCAACCCCCTCCCGGAATGTCGGCCCCGGAGGCGGGCGATTGCCCAAGAGATCCATCGCCCGCTGATGCTTGGCCTCGTAGAGGGCTCTGGAAGACTCCTGCATTCCCTGAGACGCATCGAATGCCCCAGCAATGCGATTGGATGCGGCTTGGGCCATCATCCTGTCACGCTCGTCGGCACTCAGGTAAACTCTGAGCGGAGGCCTGCGCGGGTCTACCTTCGCGCCGAATATCCCGCCGCGCTGCCCGTCACCCCAGATGCCCGGCATGTCACTATCGCCAACCCGCTCGCGGAGCCACGTAGAAATACAGCAGCGCCGTAAGCAGCAACCAACCCGTCCCGAACCCCATCAGGAACCAGATCAGTTCAATCATCATGGCGCCGGCATCGAGGCGCGCTGTGTCAGCACCCCACCACGGGAATACGTCTGCGATTGCACCAGCGCTTCGACGGCCGTCCCGAACAGCCCCGCATACTTGTCCTGCTGGTCACCCTCCAATGCCACCAGCATCTCCAGAATGGTCCCGAACAGGTAGATGTCGGGCGCCTTGATCAGCAGCCAGTTCGGGTTGGTCGTCGCGAGCGGCGGCACCCTGGCGTAATACAGCACCGTGATCGTTCCCGCCGCCTTGGCGTGCAATATCTGCACGCTGACGCCCGGCGGAAGCGACTCGGTGCCGCCGATGCCGCTGAATTGCGTGTCCGTGCCGTAGATCGAATAAAAGCCGCTCTCGCCGCCCGGACGAGGATGCGCATCCTGATACCAGCCGGGCTCGGCGTAGGTGAGCAGGCGCGGCGACGAGGCGTTCGCCACGACCCGCTTGGCAGCCAGGAAGTCAGGAGGCAGTGTTGCCCGCTCGTCGACGAGCGGCAGTGTCACCTCCGTCTCCATCTCCGGTATGCGTAGCGTCGGCGTCTTGTTCACCCGCGCCTCGCACAGCGTCACGCAGTCGGCGATGATGGTCTCGGCGGCCGGGTCGCCCGTCCGCTCCACCCAGGCCAGGGCCGAGGCTTGCAGCGCGGCGTAGCTGTTCAGAGCCATTCAGAGCCTCGCTGTGGTGCGCAGATAAGCCCATTGCGGATCTCGGAGCTTCCGGCGGAAGAACTTCGCCTGCTCGTGCGACGACATGCGCATCAGCTCCCCGCCCGTCTCCGCGATCCATTGCTCGTAAACAAGCACCGGGATGCTGGCGATGTGTTTAAGCCCATCGGTGCGCTGCGGGACGGACTGCAGCGCCTTGTTAGCTTCGATAGTGGGTCCGGCGTCCTGGCGGCGATGGATGGTGAATGTCCCGTCACTGTGCGGGACAAACTTCGTCGTGATGTCGCTCATAGCGAGCCAAAGGCCGACAGGTAATAGGTACTGCCGTCATAGACGACCTCGCACCATTGGCCCGCAGCGAGCGCCTTTAGCGGCCCCGTTCCGACGTTCAGGTTGAACGCCCCGCCGCTCGTCCGCGAAATGCGGTAGCTCAAGCCCACTAGCGCCCCTGTCGTGGACAGCGTCACGGCGCGGTCTGCCGTCATTGTCCCGGTATGCCTGGTGTGATGCGGCGAGGTGCCAGGCGTCAGCGTGAACGCCACGTCCGCAATGTTCTGCTGCGAACCCACGTCGCGCATCGGCTGGAAGACCGGCGGCGTGGCCGCAAAGTCGCCGGTCAGGATACAGCGCCAGCCCCACGGCTCGCCCTGCAGCGGCTGGGCATTGAGGACGAGGTCGCCCGCCGCCCATTGCCCAGCCGTCGGTATCGCCTCGCTCATCGTCAGGTGATGGATGAGGGTGGGATGCCGGCCCAGCCAGATGCCTTGCTGGAAGATCGTATTGCCGGCTCCGATGGCGTCCGCCCGCCCGCCAGTCATGTTGTTCAGGGTAGTCGTGAAGCGCTGCGCAATGCGGCTGGCATTGCGCGCGTGCTGCATCATCCAGGTGCCGGTTGTCTCGTCCCAGACATAGCCGAAGGTGGATGCGAGCGCGACCGGCGTGCTGGGGTCGCCATCGGCCTGCATGGTGAGCGACTCGCCGCCCGCCCGGCTGATGTAGGTGACGATATCCCTTGGATTGGTTGCATCGACTTTTCCAGCCACTTCGATGGCAGGACCAATGATCGCCGTCGACGAGCCGCCCTGCAGTTTTGTGTTGGTGCTCCTGTCGTCATATTGCAGAGGGGCGATGACGATGGTCGGTGAGCTGACAAGCGAAGCCGGCTGATGTCCCTCGATATAGGGACCAATCAGCACATTCGGCGCGCTGACCTGATCGTACCAGAAGGTATAGCCATACCGATAGTCCTTGAGCGTCACGCCATCCAGCAGGTAGGGCCATAGCGGGTAGCTGGTGTGCGTGTCGATGTGCCCAACCGGACCACTGACAGCGAGAAAGCCCCAGCACAGCTCGCTGTCCGCATGGCCGATCGGGGGAATGCGCGGATGCGGGCGGGCCGGATAGGCGCTGTCGTACTTGAAATCCCAGACTACCGTGCCGTCTGCAAGGTTCTGCAGTTTGAGGCCCGGCCCGCCCAGCACATTGGATGTCGATGTCCCCCCGGTATCGCAAAGATACAGGTTGCCCTTGCTCACCACGAGATCGCCCGGAGAGTAGGCAGTGGATGGCTGCCACGGCAGCGCCTGGCCATTGGCGTATTGCACATTGCGGCAGTAGTAGCGCGACATCTGCGTGACGCCCGGCGTCACGGCATAGCTGCACAGGGCGTCGGTGCCGTTGTTGTCGGTATGCGGCATGATATGGACGTTGCCGATCAACGAGCTTTCGTGGATCGCCGACAGCTTGTTGCTGCCAAAATCCATTCCCGTGAACAGGCCGGCATTGGTGTCCGGCCCGTCGATGTACATCCCGCAGCCGCCGTTCGACAGGCACATCGTATGCGTGACATACATGTTATTGGCGTTGCCGTAGACGGCGCGGCCATCAGGAGTATCAGCGACGGACGCCGCGGCGCGGACATACAGCCCATGCTGCGGAAAATACTGGATGATGCAGTGCTCGATGGTGGCGCGGGAGCGGCACCAGATGCCGTGCCCGATACCATTCCCGACACCTTCTCCGGTTTCGTTCAGCGCCGGATTGCGGATGCCGAGGCTCTGGCTGGAGAGCTTCAGGCCGCGGATGGTCGAGGCATCGCCGCCTTTGGTATGGTCCGGGTGGGACGTGACGATGGGAAATTGCGGGGGGACCATGTCCCCGTCGTAAGTGGTCAGGCTGTTCACCGTGATGCCGGTGATGTTGGGAGCAAACAGCAGCCGCGATTGCCAGCCATTCCTGCCGCCGATCCCGTGGCCCTGCAGGGTCAGCGTCTTCTTCAACTCGATGGTGCGGGTGAAGTAGCAGGTACCGTAGGGGAAGATGATTTCCGCGCCGCCCTCGTAGAATGCGGGATTGTCCGATGGCACGGTGATGCACGCCATCGCATCGTCCATGGCATCGCTGCAGTCGTAGGTGCTGGTGCCGGCGCGGATGGCCGCATGCTCGGACTGCGGGATGAAGTCCAGCAGGTAAACCTGCTCCTTCATGCGGTCCTTGACGGGCCATGTCTCGCCGCCGGTATGCGTGAAGCTGCCGGAACCGCCCATCGACAGCATGAGCACGGCATTGTCGGCGGACGAGTAGATGCAGATCGGGCGGTCCCCGGCAAACGCATCTTCATCTTCCAGCGGCGATGCAACGCCCTCGACCAGCTTCTTGAGCGGCTTCACGCCCAGCCCATTGATGTTGATTGTCGCTGGCCCGGTGATGGCGTGGTTCAGCCGGCAGATGAACATCAGGTTGTTGTCATAGGCAGTCGGCGCCGTAGGGAGGTCGAGGAGGAAGGCGTTGCCGGAGCCAGTGGTCGCGGTGCCGCCGCCCTGGTCGAGCAGGAGATTGGCGATATCAGACATGCCGGCGCGGTAAGCGTTATTCACAGATGCGCGGGCCCACCCCTCCGCGATCGAGATGCCGCCAACAGAGAGGTTGGAAGCCGCAGTAGGGCTGTAGTCACGGATGCCGACCATTTAGACCCTCGTGATGCGGATGTTGTCGCTCATGTGCGGACGCTTGCGGCGAGCAGCTCGGCATCGCTCCAGGCGCGCGGCACGATGCCCAGCTTGGCAATGCGCATGACGTTGGAGGCAGCGGTATTGGCCCCAGAGCCGCCAAACCGCACTTCGGTGACGGTCGGCAGGGTGGCTGTATTGTCGATGACTACCGCCGCGCCATTGGTCGACAGGGCGCAGTCGTTCAGCTTCACCCGGCCAGCCGCCGAATAAAGCGAATTGGCGCTGACTGCCCCGCCCACGATCAGCGCCTGGACAACACCGCCATCAATGACATTCAGGCGCATCGTCGTGGCTGTGGCAGTGAGGAACTTGGACTGCTCGTTCGCCGTCCCGTCCGTCAGTGCCATTGGCGCCACGGCGTTCACGGTCGGGTTGGGAACGGCAAACCGGCAATACATCGAATACTCGGAGCCGAGCGCCGGAATGGTGCTCAGCAGGAATGTGTAATTGTCGGCAATGCGGCCCTGCGACACTGCAAACGTCGGATAGGGCGAGGTGGCCACACGCGCTATCGTCGACACCTCGTGCTGCCAGAACGCCACGTCCACCTGCGAGTTCATGCTGACAATGCGAATGCCGATCGTGGGATTGGCAGAGGTCACCTCGGGAACCGCATAGCGCGCCCAGGAGGTCGTGATCGGCGTTGTCGTCCACGTCGAGCCATTGTCCTGCGTAAGGTCCACGGTGGGAGCACCCAGCCGGCTCTTGAGATAGACGCTGGTGATGCGCAGCGCGCTGGTCGAGGTGATCGCCTGCAGGGCCGTCGCATTGCCTGCCGTCGCCGTCAGCGTCGTGGCGCTGTTGGCATTGCCCATCGGGTCGGTCGCGGTGAGCGCCGCTGTCATCGTGGTCTTCACCCACGCCGTCTGCGTCATGTCGCTCGAATAGAGGCAGATGTTGGTGACGCTGCCTTCCATCAGCAGCGTGCGCCCGACTACCGGATCGACATCGATGGCGAGGCCGAAGCGCCGTGCGGCAGTAGTCGCCACATAGGCCGTTGCCGAGCGCCCGATGTTTATCTGGATGGTCGTCAAACTGCCCGCGAGCGTAAATGTGCTGGTGGTCGTCGTCGCCACATAGGTCAGCGGCGAGGCCGATGTGGCCACTCCTGCCGCGCCCGCCGAGCCGGTCAGTGAGCCCGTGCCCGTCACCGTCACCGTATAGGGTGCACCCACTATCGTGGTGACGCTCTGCGTGGCCGGCGTGGCGCTATTCAAAAACAGATTGTGCGGTGACCATTCCAGCAGCCCGCTGGCATTGGTGACGAGCTTCGGCGTGGTGCCGCCGTTCTGGAAGAACGTGTCCAGCCCGGAGAAAACATCCACGCCGGCAGTCCGCACGCAGACGCGCTGCGCATCCACCGCATGCGTGAAGTTAACGCCCAGGCCATTCGCCTCGCCGGGGATGACATCGCTTCCGGCAGCACCGCCGCCCGCCCCCGCGCCGAGGCGGCCGAAGCCGCCCCCCATGGCTCCGAGCCGCCCGAATGCCATTGTGGTCTAGCTGACTTCGGTGACGTGCAGCGTGCCGCCGGCCGACGACTGGACGGCCGACACCTTCTCACCGGGGCCGATGGTGAAATACTCCACCGAGTCAGCCGGCATATAAATGCCGGATGTCGTCGCCGTGGGAGAGACGCCGATCGCGATGTAGCAGGCCGAGGTGGCGCAGACGCGCACCTTCTGCACGCCGCTCGTGACGGTATTGGCCACCGTCCCGGCCGTTCCCGTGTAGGCAATGCTCTGGTGCGTGCCGATGCGGCCGGCACCCCAATATTGAGTTCCCATGCTCAGCCCTCTCTGATGACGTGCCAGCGCTTTTCGGCAAACAGCGCGACGACGGCATCGGCAATGCCGTATTGCCGCTTGCCGCCGCCGAGCCGCGTGGAAATGAGCTCGCTCACCCGCTTCGGATCGACGATGTCCACCACGCTGCGCTCGGTCGGGATAATGCCGATGATGGCGTCACCGTCGCCCGCATCGCCGCCCTCGAAGGCGGCGTTCGGCATGGCCGGCCGCCGATCGAGGAAGGCCGGCGGCAGCGGCATCTCAGCGCTTGTCATCTTTGCGCTCATCGTCCTTCCTGTCGTCCGGCCTGGTCGAGGCGTTCGGCTTGCGGCCCCTGGCGGAGAGCGTGTCGCCGCTGCCGGCATCGAGCGCCTTGCTGACCGTCCAGTTGGCCTGGTGCATGCGCTCCACGATGCGCTTCGCCGAGGCGTGGTTGTCGCCAGAGCCGCCGAGCGTGCCGGCGATCAGCATCTGGATGTTCTCGTCTGGGATCTCCGCACCGCTCTGCACCTCGTCGAACTGCTGCTCGGGCTCCGGCTCCCCCGCCTTGCCCTCGGGCAGTACGCCACCGCCGGGGAGGGGCGCAGGCTTGCCGGGCTTGATCGGGTTTCCCGGTAGCGCCTCGTCCTTGGCCCTCAGATCGCGGTCTTTCTCCGGGTCGTAGAGCGGCTGGTCCTTACCGATATTCGCCATGGGTTTCTTTCCTCTCTTGGCTTTCGCCTGTTGCGGTTCAATCCTGGGCTTGTTCTTCGATCCGAGCGGGCGGCCCTTCGGCTTGGGTGGGACTGCCACCCTGCGCAGCCAGTCGAAGGCCGCCTCGGCCTTCTTCGCAGGCGACTTGGCGGCCTTCGCGGGCTTCTTGTCCTTCGCCTTCAGCTTTGGCTGTTTCGCCTTTGCCTTCGCCATTGGAGTTCCTCCCGTCAGGGCAAAGAACAATGCTTTGGAAAGAAAAAGGGTCGCCGCCACGCCACAGGAGTGCTCGCTCTCGGTCTGTGTTAGGGACCGGCGTGGCGGCGATGGGTGTCAGGCTACGCGGTTGCGCTTCCAGAGGTACGGTCTGCGATTAAGGTTCTGCTCTCTACGCGTAGCCCACCGACAATTCTCTTTGAAATAGCCTCGATCATTGTCGATGCGATCGATGGTATGTTTGGGCGTCGGTGGATCACCCATGTCACGGTAGAAAGCTTCGAAAGAGGTGTTCCACTCGTCACAGACTTTGATGCCACGTTCACCGTAATTCACGTAGCATGGCTGTTTGGGATTGTTGCACCTGTCCCGCATGCTCATCCAAGCACGGTAGACCTTATTCGGCCCGCCGATCGACTGGCCGTGTGTCGTCCTTCTGCGAGCCCGCAGCTTTTCAAGGTTCAGACAGCCACACGAACGGGTTGCCCCCTTTCTCAAGGAAATGCCGTTTATCACCCGGAGAGTGCCGCACTCACATTGGCATAACCAATGTTTGTGGTGCGGACGCTCTGGACCCGGACCGATAACCGTCAGTCGCCCGTACGTGTTGCCTATTTCATCGATAGTCTTACGTGGCATGAGAACCTCCGCTAGAACGTCTCCATTCTAGCAGAGGTTTCGAGAAGTCACTAACGATTTAAGGCGTAAGATCGAAGACGCCACCGCTCGCCTTCTCGTTTCTGGCCTCCAAGGCGTACTCGCAAATGAGTTGTGTTTTTTCGCTGTCGCCAGTCTTGGCCAAGTCCCACCTACGCATATTCCGCAGGTAAGCTATCGCCCACTTGTCCATTTCCAGGACAAGGCAATCCCGCGTCCGCATGAAGCGGTTGGCGACGACCTTCAAAGTGCCAAAATCGCCTTCGTACACTTCAACATTATTGACGATCTTCTTGCTCGTGGTCGTCTCGTTCGGCCCGGCCGTCCCGGTGCGGCCCGTGAAGGTGCTGAACGCCTGCTTGTTTGCGCCTCCCACCATGATCACGTCCGGGTTGCCGCCCTCGTTCCAGATCAGTTGCAACACCGGCTTCAGGAGCGCTTCCGTAAACGCCCGCTGCACGCCGTCAGTCCTCGTCGCCAGCCCGTCGAGCGTGGCTGGAGACGCGCCCGGAGAGGCTCCGAATGCGTCGTTGGTGCCGATCCACGAAAGCACGCTC
>Ga0137465_1000433_pt1 | contig 17731 bp, 13 predicted proteins | sample EasRivERMGT828_2_FD_104906 | JGI IMG/M metagenome (GOLD analysis project Ga0137465, IMG submission 104906) | Soil microbial communities from meander-bound floodplain in the East River, Colorado, USA - East River MetaG ERMGT828_2 | ecosystem: Environmental > Terrestrial > Soil > Floodplain ... | reverse complement strand
TAGGCTTGGTTATGAGAAAGCCACAGAAGCATTACAGGGTGCTATGGTCAGCGCCACGATCACAACTTCAAGTTCGGGTGCGTCAGTACCAAAGAATTTCATCTGCCCGTCTAAATTAACATTTAGTAATATTGACGCGCAGTATGTTTCAACCAAATCTAAGCTAGACCAAGACTTAGACCCGTACTTAAATTACGGATATACGATTTCGGGCGGGAAGATTTACTTTTACAAGAGAGTTGCAAGTGTAATGACAATCTCAAACGGAGAGTCAGCGACGTTCCTGTATTTCGGTGTGCAGAGGACTGATTCAACCACAGGTTCAGATGTTTCTGTTAATACCGCGCCAGACATTGCGATAGATGCAAGGTGGAATGATTTCCTGACACTGTACGCTGCGGCAAGGGCTTCGTTTGATTCGGTGAGTGCTATTGCAGACCCAGACCCGACAATGGTAGAAAAGGGAAACAGATTTATGGCTATGGCTATGGAGAAGTTACCGCATGGGTAAAGAGAGTCCATTGGTGACGGTGACTAATTTTCAGTTAGCTGATGAGATTCGGCTATCTCGCAAAAGAAGTCCGTCCGACTTCAAGACGATCCTGAACTACTCAAACACCTTAACTGACGGTCTTAGGGTCAGGAGGGGGTATGCTGAGTACACAGGAATAACGTGGCCTGTGGTTAATGGTGTGTCTTTGGATGCGTCATCGTTGGATGTACCGATGATATGCCAGATTGAGAACCCAGAAAAGACGGATGTTCACATTCTGTGCATGGCCTCTATTCCTCAAGTGTGGATGTTCCCGTATTGGAGGGGGTCAACGAAAGTCACTGGGTCAATGGCGTTAGCTGAGTCATTAACGCCTGGATTTATTCCAACCTACGCTCAGGTCACGACACATTCATTCGGGTTTCAGAACTGGCAACTATTCGCTCCATACGGTTCACAGACAGCAGACTATTACAATGGATGGAAGATATACAATGATACCACTGGGACTTCGACGGTGGTTACAGATTTCTCTGCTGTTGATTCTGGTGGCGGAAACATTGTGGCAACTTTTACGGTTGCCGATGATATAAGCCCGACTGGATTGAATTGGTCGAACATTCACACATATGCGTTTTACCGGAACTACCACGACAACCACACGTTCAACCCAGTTTACAATGTTACATTAAGTGACCCTCCATGTGCGGTAGCAGACAATAGCATCATCCATTTCTCAGGTGGGCAAGGAGTTGACCCAGACGCAAACAATAGCTTGAAGGGGTCAATCATCTATCCGAGGATGAACAAGACGTTCTTCCCTGGGTTGGCTGAGACGTTCACGATTGACGGAACGTATGTATCTGAGGAACGATGCAAGGGGTATGATATAGTAGAAGATTTGGGGACTGCTGGGACTGGCTCTGGCTCAACCGCCCTTGAAGCCGGTGATTCTGGGAATACATATTGGGTTGGGATAGCCGCTATCTATGACGATGGGACTATTGGTGAGTTGCAGAAGTACGAGACTCCGGCTGACTATACCACTGTTTCGCAGTGGTTGGAAAACTACATACAGGCAGACGACACCAATACCATTGCCGTAGAAGTTCGCATCCAAGCTGGGACACTGAACAAAACCGTGCAGGGCTTCGCGATCTATCTAGCTCAGGACGTAGGAGATACAAGGGACTCTGGCAGACAGACACCGTATTGGTCTGTTGGGTCAATTTCACTCACAACTGAATCTCAGAACGTATTTTCAGGCAGTGGGGTGTGGAGTTACAGCGCGGGAGAGTATGCTTTTATTTTCAGCTTAACCCAAGAAATGTGGGACGAGAAGGGGAATACCTATGAAACAGATTCAGGCATGGCTGAAATCCAATCTGATACTTCGTATGCTTATTCGGGGCGTAAGGTGGTTGGAGGCAGACATTATCTCTATAACGTCTATGTCACCTCAGAAGCCCAAGCAGACAAGCAAAACCTATTCACAAACCCAATAGGTCAGAACGCTGCCATTAACTCAGGCATAACTGCCCGTAGAGTGTTTCCGAATGAACAGGGATTTTATCGTCTAAGGTGTGAGCCGGACATTGGTTCACGTATCAACGCAGTAGTGCCGATGGGGTTTGATGAGTTTTTGGTCTTGAAGAATTTAGGCATTGTATCGGTAAGAAACACAGTAACACAGGATTTAATCCCAGAACATATAAATAGAATCGTCGATCACAGAATCGGATGTTCCACTTTTCACGGATGTTCGGTTTCCAACCAAGAGGAGATATTCTTTGCAGGATACGATGATTGCTATTCTTACCGTTTGGGGCGACTACAACCACTGATCGAACGCGAGGACAAGCGAGACTGGTTACATACCTATCGAGAAGTCCTGACAAACACTCAGAAAGAGAACGTCGTGGTGATTTGGTTGCCCCAAGATTATATCATGTGGACTTTCGGTGAAGAAGGTTCGCAGTACATCTTGGACAGAGGCGGATGGACACAGGCGGCCTATAAGCAGACATCTGGATTGACTTCGACTGAATGGTTCAAGTTCCCCGTTAAGCTGAACAATGGTACGGTCTTGGCTTTGGGTACTCCGGGCAACACTGGTCTAAGACAATTTCAGAACCCGACTACGGGCGGTTTCTATTACACAGATGACGATACGGAGATAAAGAGTTACCTTGACAGTTGGTACTTTAACTTCGGTCACAACAAGGATATGTGTTTGTCCAAGATAGTCTTTAACCGGACTTTCGATGAAGATACGACTGGGACATTAAGTATAGCGTTATACAAAGACAGGGCTTTGCTTCGTTCGTACAACCCAGACAGTTCTTTGGACAGGGTATATGTATTCTCTGTTGTCGGCGATTCCAAGATTGGATTCGAGTGGAGGTACATCTACAACAACAATTCCTCGCCGGAAGTCATGGGTGGGGATGTTTTGCAGATAGACTCGATTGAGATTTATGGTGAACTGCGTCCGAGAAGTAAGAGGGCGGCAGAACTTGTAACAATAACCAACGTCGGTGTCTGGGATGAGGACGCTTGGGATGGTGGCACATCATGGGGTTGAGAATGAAAATAACATTAACTCTTATTTTACTTTACGCATCATGCGTAACGCATGGGTTTGCACAGTCCAAGACTACCAATTTTAGGTTGAATCTCCATGACCCAGGTACTACGATTGTCTCAGGGTCAAAGACGGACACGGCTACGTCAAACGTAGGCGTGAACGGGTCGATGCTCAGAATTGACACATACTTGGGGCATTGGTTCAGCGTAAATGATTCGTTAAGGAACATTAAGATACTTCGGTTCACAGATACGGTCAGCAAGAAGATTGATTTTGTGGCTAATGGTAATGCGTTCTTGGACGTGGCCAATTCGATTTACAGGCCAGCGATAACACTTGTGTCAAGGGACAGTGGGTACTTGTCCAGCAACGGTGTGGCATTGAAATCCGTGTCTCAGGGGCTGTCCAAGACGCTCTCAGTTGTAGGCGCGGCAGGGGATGGGGAAGTTTACGGTTCGGGTCGCAGGCAGCAGGATTCAAATGCCACGTTCAATCGGTTCTTTGCGGTATGGAATGACACGGCTTTGTTCTATGTCAATGGTAACGAGGTTACGCGACTTGACACAAATGGGCTTAGAGTACAACGAGACGTAATACTGAACAACGGTGGGAATTTAACTGCTCCCTCGCTCAAGTTCAAGATTATTGACGTGGCTGGCGGGAGTGCGCCGGATAGTGTGAGCATTGGCATTACAGCGGGAGCGTTGGGGGTTAGGGCTATTGCCATGAGTAACCCAATTCAGTTGCCATCAATAACCTCAAATAATCTCTCCGGCAAGAGCAGACTCTTAACTGCAAGTGGCGATACGCTCATTTTCAAGGATGAGTCCAACGTCATTAATCGCGTTAAGCTGTCTGGTGCTTCGGCTGGTCAGGCGTTGGGGTGGAGTGGTTCGGCGTGGGTTCCGACAACGATTAGCGGTGGTGGGGGTGGTTCTGGAAACGGTGTAAGATTAAAGCGCGTTGATGGTTCTGTCAACATCTACCCAGATACAACGATTAGCTTAACCGATAGAAACTTCACGCTCTCAACTGGCGTGGGGTCGGAAGGTATAATTAACACAATCCAGAACATTGACTCGACGGCTTCATTTAAAGTCAGGACTTTAACGGTTGACTCAACTGGTGGCTCTGCTGGCAATTTGAAGCTAACAAATGGTACAGGAAAGATAGCAACGATTAATCTTGGCGGCGGAAACAATAATACGTCTGTTCTTTTTCCCGACACATCGGGCACAGTTTTCTTGGCAAATAGCGGTCAGACGGTCACCGCAGGAGTTTGGAATGGAACTCAGATTGGCTACGCCTACACGACGCACATGAGCGGGGCGAACATCGGAGATTCAATTAACACAAAATCAGCCGGAGATACGATAGCCGTTCCGTGGTATTTCACAGGTGGGATGAGTTCGTACAATTCTGGCTCTGCTAATTCACTCAGATTCGGTCGTGGTGCGGTTACAGCAACAGACGCAACTGCGGTTGGCGATTTAGCGACTGCATCAGGGACTGGCGCAGTAGCATTAGGGTATAATGCAAATTCTACCAACTCAAATACAATCTCGATAGGAAAGAACACTACCGTTTCTGGTATCAGTGCGATTGGTATTGGCGTGAGCGTCACATCAACAGATACATCTTCAATCGCCATAGGAAATACAGCCAACGCAAGTTCCCGAAATGGGATCGCAATAGGACTGCAAGCGAACGCAAACGGAAAGCGAACCGTTGTTTTGGGCGCGGGTTCTTCTGCTGGTGGGTACGATTCATCCGTAGTCTTTAATACGACGGCAACGGGCAAGCATCACATTGAAACAGCTTCGGTTGATACGCTCGTTCTACCTTCGGGTAAGGTCAAAGCCAACGGCAGGATAGTGTCACTAGACTGGACAAGTGACTCAATCTATATCGCGGCTGGCGCAACACGGAAAGCCAAGTATATCTCAGGATTAACAACGTACAGTAAGGTTAGGTATTTCTTTCAGGACTCACGCCCCGCTCAGGTATTAAGTGCAACACCCAAAGCATACACCAAAACAGACAGTATAATCATTGAAGCATATCAGACCTTTGACTTGGACAGCGCATATTTCTATGTGGAGTATAGACAATGAATAAACTAATCACAGTCATTTTATTCACCTTTGCGCTCACCGCTTCCGCGTTTTCTCAGATAACGTGGACGTACTCTACAAGAGATGCGATGAATTGGGCTACGGGGGACTCAGCCAACGCCCATCCCAAGTGGCGCAAAATCATTGACACATCGGGTGGAAGTCCTCAGAGGAATTTAAAGGGGGCTACGGCTGCGGGTGGTGCTGGTCAAGCTGCAACCGGGTTTAGTTCGTTGGGGTCGGGGGATCGCGCCGGAGCGTTCTGGGATTCAGCGATGGTCATGGACACCAACTCATTCTCCTTCGTCTGGAAGCAGAACGAGGATTCTAGCTACACTTATGCGATTGGTTCTACGACATTCTACTTTGGCTTGAACGACAGCAACCGCCAGAGATGGCGAGGGTTGGCTTTTAGAGTGGCGAGACAAAATCCGGGCAGTACCAATGGCGGCGATTATCGTTCGTCATTTTACAAGGTTGATTCCACGACAGAGGGTGTGGCGACAGGCAACGTTGACCTTTTCTCTGGTGGGTTTGCCTTGCGTCAGAACGACACACTGCGAGTTGTTAATCATGGTGGCTCTCTGTGGGCGTATTGGGTCAGAGGTGGCGGGGCAGGGACTACGCTGATTGATTCAGTCCCCTACTCAGCCCTGAACGCGGCATACTTGACTAACCCAGGCAGAATAGCTGTGCGTTCGCGTGTATCAGCCGTCCCGCCGATGTTCAACACATTTCAGATAGGTACTAAGAGTGGGGCGGCTTCACCTGGGATATTGCGTGACACGATACCACCCGTGATTACAAACGTTACGCCATCGTTTAGCGTAATGAACACGCAGACATTTACAATCTCTGCCCAGATAACGGATAGTAACACCACGACCCAGAAGAATCCAGGGGTGGATAGTATATGGCTAAAGTTTGGGACTACGTATGCTATTGGTCAGGGTGGTGCGCCAGACACGGTGGTGGGGGATTCGGTTATCATTAAAGCTGGAACCACTAAAGATACGGTGATAAGTAAATTGTTCTCAGCTAAATCTGTTGGGACGTACTATTACCAGATTAAAGCAAAGGACGATACTGCCAACACAAGAATATCCCCGAGGCAGACACTTGTTGTTGGGACTGTCGCTCAGAATCCGTTCAAGATTCATGGGTACTTTTATGTCCAGACTCTTTCTTCGTGGTGGCCTGCAATCGAAGCAAATCCGTCGATTTTGGGTGATTTGGCTACGAACCAAGACATTCTATACTGGTTCTACGATAATCCAGACACCCTCTTTCCACACTTGAGAGCAAGAGTCCCAGATCAGGGTAACGCTCAATACCCCAATGGGTCGATGGCGGCAGACTCCGCAAGGTTATTTGGTTGGACAAGATCGAGCGGGACAAGGAATATCATGTATCAGTTCCGTGATTCCATGCACGCCCACGGCAATAAGTTTGTATTAGCTATCTCGGCCGTTGTTGGATTCGCACCAGCAACAGCCGTCCAGTTACAAATCATTGTCAACGATACGACCAAGAGTAAGAACTTCGCCTCTACTCTGGGCAAATTTTGCAATCTTCATAAGATAGATGGTATAGACTTCAACTGGGAGTTCCCCGCTCAGAGCAATAAAGCATTTATGTTCCAGTTCTTCAAGAAGTTGAAGGACTCACTAACCGTCTATTCTTGGGATGGTCAACCGCCGATTATATCTTTAGACCTTGAAACTCAATCAACCGTTGTCGGGAATCAGTCATACGACTTCTCAGCATTAGATTCTCTGTGTACCTACGTTTCAGTTGTATCGAGAGATAGGTTCTCTTATGCAAGCCCACAGTACACGGCAAATCCTCGTGGCGTATCACGACCGAGAGTCGGTAGCACTTACGGACTACCTGGCGACACGGTAAAAGGTTTTGATATGTACTCAATGAGCGATACAACGTGGCAGAACGGCTTAACCTATATTACGGTTAATGGCCTTAGGGCGGGGGGAATTAGAGCGTCAAAGGCCGTCCAAGTTCTTGGATTTGGTGCTTACGAGGTGTGGGGTGGGGCATCAGGGCCGGGGCAGTCTGCTTCTGGGGTTACTTTTGGAGATGCGGGTGTGCCAAGTGGCCAACTTGGTGAATCAAATAATGGTTCTTCCGCCCAGACCTACTTAGATCAATATTGGAGTCCAATGAGAGAATGGCGCGACTCCACGAACAATCACTATCTTGGCTATCGACTTCCCAGTAATGCTAAACGAACCGTCATTTATGACGATTCGGTTTCGCTTGGCGAACTTGTTAAGCATCTTAAGTCAAGAGGTTTTTCCGGCATCATGTATAACGAGGCGGCGTGGCTACAAAACTCAGCGGGATGGAGGGGCAACAATGACCGTCTATCCTTCCTTAAGTGGATGAGGGCTGCGGCTGACGCTCCTACGTTTACAACGGTTGGCATGCCTGCTCCCGTTGCCCCGACCGACGGTTCTACTAATCAGGGTTCTCCGAGCGCGGGAACGATGGCGGTAACTTTCAGATGGAATAAGGTCTCTAATGCGAACGAGGGTTACCACATCTCTGTTTCAGCGGACGGAAGATTCAATACGGCTGTTGGCGGAGCAGACCAAGACGTGGGCACAACTTCGACCGATACGACCGTGACCATAAGCGGATTAGCTTCAAACTCCGTATTCTACTGGAAGGTCGTTGGCAGGATGGGTAGATTCTATGGGTATTATTCAAGAGTTCACAGATTCACGACAGGCAGTACGACATCCACCCCAACTCGCAGACCGTACAAGCCACAGTTAGTCGCTCCTGCAAATGCGGCGACAGCTCAAGCAACCTCTGTTACGCTCAGGTGGCATCAGCCAACAGGAATAGTAGATACGATCCGCTCTTACTGGTTTCAGATTGGTGTTGATCCTAACTTCGCAACGTGGCACGCCTTCGATTCATTGGCAAGTCCGGGTGGTGTTACGCTCCCCGACACCCAATACACCGTAACTGGATTATCTCAGGGTGGGACGTACTACTGGCACGTCAAGGCAGTCAACGCGGTAGGTGACTCTGGGTATTCAAGTAATTTCAGCTTCACTACAAGCATAGTCACGCCTTCGTCCGTTCCTTCGTTCAAGAGAACGTTCAGATGGTTTGATGACTCGACATTGACGTTCAGGAACGACGCTGCGCCACCGATGTTGATGCGGGACTTTGCTTTCAATAACTTGAGACCACCCCGTAAAAGGGATGGGACGTTAGACACACTCTCGGCTTTTTTCACGCCAAGAGGTGTCATGTTCTGGGATTCGACATTCTATGACTTCTCTAAGGCGGGGAATTATCTCTTGTCTTTAGGTAGCCAATGGACGGCTTATCAGGAGTTCTTAGGTGGACTTTCGGCTGGCTCTTTTACTTTGACTGGGGGGCTAAATTCAAACATTGTCCCAGGTCAGCTAAGTCTGAATGTGGGTCAATGGGGATTGGGAACTGCGGCCTCGCCGTTTGACTCAACCTTTGCTAACAAGGCGTTCAAGGTTTATCAAAGGAACGGCTCATACACTACCGACGAATACGCAATCAAATCTGAGATGCTCCAACCCAACTCAGGTCATCTACTGTGGGAGGAGTTCATCTTCAACGGTAGCGCGGCCAAGACAGTCTTACGGAGTAACACGGTAATCTCTGCCGTAGGTCAGAACAGGTGGAACGTCCACGCAGGGTCACAGGCAACGGCTGGCGGTGGGATTCAGTACGTCACACCCACTCCGGCTACGGTTGACTCGTTAGAGCCAGGCATGATGGCTATTAACTTAAACGGTGCAGGGACGCTTGGTGCTGCAAACGGGGGTGCGTTCTCGTTCAAGGGTGACTCAACTTTCGGCACGATCAATCCAAGAATAAACGGGCTTGTGATTACAGGCAAGTTCTTCATTCCTGCAACAAATACTGACTCTCTTGGGATTGGAATGGGATTGGCCGCCATTGGTGGGGCAGCTACTGACTCGAACAAGTCATTCATCGTTGAGGACACTGCCAGAGCGGGATTGTGGATTGAGCGAAGTGGAAGACTTACCAATGCTCAGGTCGCAGGCACAGCCGATTCGATATGTGCGGTGGCATCGGCGGGGACGGCGGCTACAAGAACAAAGGTAAGACTGGTTACTGCCACAGTCGGATTGTGGTATCACTGGAAGATTGAGTCATTCGGGACTAACGCGATATATACGATATGGTCGCAAGCAGATAATTTCACCACACCAACTACGACAACGATAGTGACAAACTTACCCGCAGCCACGACACAGGCGAGTCCATTCTGTTCGGCTTGGAATCGAGACGCCTTGACTACCAAGCAGGTTCGCTTTGGCTTCTACGGGTTATTCCTGTCCAAAGTTCAGAGAGGGGGGCAATAGTATGAAACTATTGTATTTAGCATTAACAATGATGTTTTGTTGTGGGGTGGCGGAGTGTCAATATCAGATTCAAAACAGCAGAGACCCTAATGCCGACACGGTTTGGTACAGAGCAATTTATTTGCAAGCCATTGATGCCTCTGCCCCCGCAAGACTAACATCTGTGCAAGATGGTTCGTTCTATATTTATCAAGCAAACGTCAACGGTTCGGCAAATGGAAGTGGCGTGGTGTCGTTTATAGGCATGGCTACGCCAATAGTGGCGTTTCAACCAAGCGATACGTCAAAGATTTACAGTTTGCAATTTCCATCCATGTGGTCTGGATATTCGGGGAATGTGAGTGCGTATGTTATGCCTCGCAGTGGTGTAATCCAAACAAATGCTATTGTTGCCAAGACCGCAAGCTACACAGCAACAATTCAAGACGGCATTATCTTAATGAGCGCAAATGCGGCAAGAGACACATTGACTCTGCCAAATGCAAGCGTATTCGGAGCAGTCCCAATTCAGTACACCATCAAGAAAACCGATGCCTCTGCTAACGTTGTTGTAATCAGAACAAACGGTGTCCAGACAATAGACGGTGTAACGGTGGATTCACTTTCAACGCAGTATCAGCGCATGACGGTAGTTTCAGACGGTGTTTCAGCGTGGTACAAGATAGACTGATGATCCGTCTCGCTAAAGCAGAAGATAGAGTAGGGATTGACGCTTATTGCACAAAGTTCAACATCCAAACCCCGTCTGGTCTGGTGTTCATCTCAACGAATGAAACAGGGATAATCGACGGGGTAATCTGTGCTGAGTTACGGATGGTGGTTGAGCCGATGATTTCAGACAATCCAACGATAGCAAGGCGATTGTACGATACTTTGCTTGGGGCTATGATGGCTCAGGGCGTACCAAAGTTATATTTGCAACCAACCAATGAGAAGCTTGTCGCGGAGGCGGAGCGTCTTGGATTTGTGATAATCGACAAAGGCATTATTCAACTTAGAAAGATACTGTAATGGGAAATCCGAAAGAACAAGCACTTGGTCAGGGTCAGGGAGATATTCAGGGATTCCTTGATAATTCACTAGGCAATCCCGCGAATCGTTCGTCTGAAGGAGACTTCGATCCGATTCAAAGCATATGGGGGTATTACACCAAAGGACTAAAGGGCGACCAACTTGATGCTTTAACCAAACAATACTATGGTCAGGCGCAAAATTCTCTTTACGGTCAACAGCAGAGAACAGCCGGAAACGCGGGGGCGTTAGCAACCAACCAAGCATTTGCTTCTGGTGTAAGCAATCCGTATGCCTTCGGACAACACGCACAAGGGAATGTATATCAGGGTTTTGCCGATGCTTTCGGTGGGCTAAAGAGTGATTACCTTAAGCAAATGATGCAAAATCCACTGACAGCATTTGGCACTCAACACGCCGCTAACCAAAGCAATTATGAAAATTATTATCGTATGATGGCTTTGAAGCAGGGACTAAGCGCTCAGAGAGATACTGGGTACGGGGAACAACTCGCTGGTGGCTTAATCGGTATGGCTGGAGATGTTGGGGGAGCGTATCTGAAAAGCAAAATGGGAAAAACATAATGGCTCAGGGGAATTATATATATGATGCTTTCAGGGGGGTGGGGAAAACTTTTGCCGACTTAATCAACGAAAGAACACAGCAAAAGTTACAAGAGGAAGCGTTCAATGACTTGCAGAAAATCCCAACTCAGGTAACGCAATACCCCACCACAGATGATGGGACGTATGCTTTCGGGGGTGAGCATACGAAAGTCCAGAACCCAGACTACATGACTCACATTATGAGTTATCTGGCTAAGACTGGCGTTCCCCCGCAGTTGGTGGCGCAGATGGGGTTACAGCAGTACAATCAGAACAAACCGACGTATCAGGAGATAAGCCCCGGCTCAACCCTAGCGAAGATTCAGGGGGACAAGGTTACGAATATGCTAACCACCCCATCTAAGACATCTACCGGAACTTTCTGGAAGCCGACTGGCAAGCGGGAACAAATGGCTAACAGGGCGGGGGAGTGGTATGATGAATTTGATCGTAGCACAAGTTCGCCCACGGGCGGCAGAGAGTGGAGGGGATATGGTACGGAAGCATCCCCGATTCAGCAGATGTTTGGCTTCGCAAGGGCTGAGGACGCTTTGTCAAGACAGTTCACTTCGCATCCAAATGTAAAAGACTTCCTTGACGTTGCAAGCAAGAATGATTTTGCTCAGGAAGCATATAAAGTAGCCCAGACCAAGAAAGACGATGAATCTTTCGTAGCGGCAGACCAAGCCATAATTACCCTGTTCAACAAGATTACCGACCCGCAATCAGTTGTTCGTGAGAGTGAGTATGCACGAACACCGTCGGATATGTCGTTGGTCAACAGCGTGAAGGCGTTCATTAGCAGACAGTACTCTGGTGGCAGACTTGAACCTCAGACCAGAGCCGACATCATGAAAATCATCAAACTCGGCACAAAAGCATACGCCAAGAAATACGCTACGATTCGTGGCGATTTCCAGCAGAGAGCCAAATCAAGGGGGCTTGACCCGTTCAATGTTACTGGGAGTGATTTGTCGCCACAGTATTTATTTGATGAGCAACCCCAAGACCAGAACATTAAAACAATCTCATCTGACGAAGAATACGATGCGTTACCAAGTGGGACGGTATTCATCGACCCAGAAGGTGTAAAGAGGACAAAGCCGTAATGGGAGAGAAGTGGAAATCCGCCCCCGTTGTTCATGACTCAACTGCGCCCAAGTGGAAGTCTGCGCCTACGGTAGAGGCACAGCCAAAGCAACAATCACTTGAGAGTGAGTTGTTCGGGGCGATAAACGACCCGATGAAAAGGTTCTCCAAGAACTATGAATCGTTTGGCAAAGACAAGTTCGGTTCTGGGGTAGGCATGGTAAATTCTGTTGTCCAACGTGCCGCCGCCCCGCTTGCTATGGCAGATGCGTTGCTTCGCAGAGTCCCAGTTGTCGGAGAGCCAGTCTCAAAAGGGTTGCAAGCTGTGGGTGAAATAATTGCTTATCCATTCCAAAAAGCGGCGGGCGGAGTTATGGACTTGCTTTCTAAAGACCCCGCAGATAAGACAGTCCCGTTTGTGCCACAATTTTTACGGGGGGAGAATTATCCAAAGCAGAAAGCTGAGGTAGAAGAACTTGCGGGAACAGCGGGGCAGTTATTAGTCCCAGAAGCCATTGTAAAAGGCGTTCCCAAAGCAATAGGCGCAACGGCAAGAACGATATTTCCAAATGCAGAGAAGCATCTTTACAACGTGGCTGGCAAGTTTGATGTCCCTACATTTGAAGCCAGAGAGGCAGTTATCAAGCGTGGGCTGAAAGAGAATGTTGGATTGGGTGGTGGTTATGCCCGTCAAGAGGGGTTGTTTAAGAAGATTCAGTCACAGAAAAATTCAATCTTCAACAAGGATTACAGCGTAGAGATTGCGAAGATGGACGATGCGGGCTTAGGTATCAACGTCCGTGAAGTGGCTGATAACGCAGTCCAGTGGGTGAAAGAACACAGCCCAGACCTTGCAGGGCCGGACAGGGCAAAGTTTGAAGCGAGGTTAGATGATCTGGCAAAGGGATTCGTTGAGGACAGGGATGTAATCGTTAAGCCGACAGAAATGCAGAAAATCAAGAGCGCTGTTCATTCAAGGATTCCTTATGATGAAATGGGGTCGGTGAACAATGAGTTTAACAAAGCTATCGCACAACAGTTCAGAACGAAGTTGGAGGAATGGAATCCGAGATTGGGCGAACTCAACAAGAGATGGTCTGAGTTAAATACCATTTCTCAATCTGTTTACGAGGAAGCGTTGGGGTCGGGGAAGAAATTACCGACTGGCGCTACATCTGCCCCATTCTATCTGGCTATTGCTGAGCCAGTGCGAGGAACAGCGTTGAGTTTCGGGCGTAGCGTGGTCAAGAGTCCATTCCTTCTGAGTAGGACTGCCATGACGATAGACAAATTGAAAAACATTGATAAGCCCGCAGTTCAAGATGCGCTTTCTCCGCCATTCTCAGGAACGAACGTAGGCGAAGCCCCAGTTTCGCAAGGCGGGAGCATGGGTGTTAAGGAGGTCAACACACAGATTTCTCTTGACAGAGCGATTAAGGGTGGGCAGATTAAAGTAATGACTGTGAACGGAGAGCCGCAGATGTTCGTCGGTGGAAAGCCAGCGGGAAAGTTATCTGACTACCCAGACCTTGCAAAGAAATATAAGGGGACACAGTTCCCACCGTTTGCCCCGTCATTTCTTTCCCCGTTCACACCTCCGACAATAACGGGTCAGCCGTGAGCGAAACCGCACGATACCGTCAAAGACTGCATCCGTTAGTCCTGTCAAATATGAAGGTGGACGATGCCCTGAAAGCAATCGAGCGTTGGGCTAATGGTGACGTGGCTAAGGAATTTATCTCAGCCGAGAAGATGAATTTCGCTACGCTGGCACAGCAGACTGAATTTATCCAGAGCGTCGTACCTCCGAGTGGGGGGAGTTCGGTTATTACCACGAACAATATTACGGTAGCATCATCGTTCCCGGTTAATTCTGCGAGCGTGGTGCTTGGCAGTAACGCTATATTATTTTCCATCCCACTTGCGAGTGCGTCTTGGGTACTTGTGGCTGCGTACATGATTTCCTCGACTGGCACGACAATCGACCTCATCGACCAAGTAAGTTCACGCACCGCGCTTGGCTTCCTTGTGAACGCGCCAGAGGCAGGGACGTTCTTCTATGCTGTGATGCCATCGGGGTACACGGCGGGGTCATTGGCTTGTACGACATCGGGCAACCCGAATTTGGTAACTTTTACTAATCCGTTCTCAAGTTCGGACTGGGTGCTGATTTCCTGCTATGCCATATCAAGTACATTTACGATCCTCGATTTGCGTGACCAGATTTCGTCTAAGACCACAACGGGGTTTCGCGTGACAGTCCCAGAGGATTGCACCGTTTACTACTCAGCATCACCTAAGACTTGACCTAAAGATAATGCGTAATATGGTAAAAACTGCCCATTGGTATGTTTTATATAGCATATTAGCCCTGATGCTAACTTTCCCTGTGGAAATCTTAGCCCAGAGGCAAAGTTTCTCCATCGTTAAGAGTGACACGGTTAGAGGTTATCGCAAGGACTCGGTGTACGTCACGTCCAAAGTAGGCATTGGCGTTGCCGCGTCTGACTCAGCCCTGACTGCGCTTAACTTTAGGGTGCGTGGCGGCGCACGTATTGACTCATCGCTACGCCTACCATTCCTGTCCACAGGCACAGTCCGTTCCACGTCTGGGGTAATATCATCCACCGCCTCAGATACGGTTGGACTCGGCACGGCTCTGGCAGGTAAACTCGGCACAGGCACGGTCTCAGGACTCGCCGCACCTTCCGTCAAAATCACAGCCACAGCCGTGACTGGCTCAGGTACTACGGCTATGCGCTCAGATGGTAGTCCAGCGTTAGACACGAATTATGCTTGGACACAGACTGGGATTAATACATTCGCAAACAGGATTGACCTCAAGAACGCTTCTTACGGCTATGCGAATAGAAGATTGACAGACACGCTTGCAGGGTCAGATCAGTACGTTTTCAATCAGTGGTATGGTCAGGCGATGCAGTTTAATTATGGAAGCGCCGGTTCTCCTATTACAACTCCCGGCCCAAGCGTAAAAATCAGCCGAGTAGAGCAGTTCACAAAAACGAGCGTCAACAACAACAAGGCAGACCAAGAAGCTACTTCTGCGCTCCTTGTAACTCACATTGGGACTGCATCAGATTCGGTTCAGGCGGTTGGAATCGCTGCGCAAGCACAGACAGCCGGAGCGACAGGTACGGGGACTGACGCACTTGGATTGTATGCAATCGGCAGAACAATAAACGGGGCTGTTGGACTTGGCATTGGCGCATATACGGAAGGACGCAGAGATACGGCAAACTCATTGGCTAATGGACTTGAGGTAAGAGCGGCGGATTACAGTTATAGAACTGCGATAGCCAATACCGGAAGTGCGACAACGGGCGATTCGACAATGGGTATTTGGATTACGGGCAATGGGAGATCTGGGAGATCACTTGGTTCGGCGGTAATTGTTGGAAACCCGTTCTCGATTCCGTTTAAATATGGACTTGTTTTCAGACCAACGGCGATTGACACGACATCCATTCTGGACAACAGTTCTTCTGTAACTTCTTTGAACATAAACGGGACACATACCAATGCCATCATAACGAGTGCTACTGCGGGCAAGGTTGGGATTGGCACAACTTCCCCAACTGGAAGATTCCACATTCTTGGAACAAGCACCTCAGACGCTGACAAACTTTTAAATATCAGTGGCACTACGACCGGCTCAACAATCGTACAAAACAACGCCATAACGACATCTTCAAATACGTCTCAACTAACAGGACTGAATTTTACAAATACATTTAATCCGTCTGGGGCGTCCCTGTCAACAATCTACGGTATGCTTTTCATTCCTACAATCAACAGCAGCTCCCTTACTATCGGGACATACTCTGCTATTGGTTTGAGGGCAGATTTGGGAGCATCATTTTCAGGGGTTGCAACATCGGTACGATTGCTTGACCTATACAATCCGACTGTTTCTGCGGGTGCAATCACGACACTGGATGGACTCTATATAACAAACTTAACTTCGGGTACGACAAATCGTGGAATCAGACTGGGTCTTTCAAGTGGTGCGAACAAATGGAACATCTATGCCGATGGCACAGCCACAAACTACTTCGCTGGCAATACCTCAATCGGTTCTACCACAACCACAAGCCAATTCAACGTAGGAAGCGCGGCACAGTTCCAAGTTAATTCATCCGGGGCTGTGGTGACGCTTGGCAATATCGCCGCTCAAGGCCCGTTTGGAGTTCCAAACATCGTTGACACTATCCAGCAAACGGGGCAAACCGCTACGATTGCAGCATCCAATATCACAGGAACGGCTGTCAACGGTGTATATCGTATCTCGGTCTATCTCTACCCAACCACCGCCGGAACGTCAGGCACGGTCTTAGCAACGATACGTTGGAACGATGGTGCGGCAGAGTCAGCCGTTACTGGGACGCATACATTCGGGGCTTTGGGTACTCCGGTGTTCATCAACGGGCAAATTTGCACCGTGACTAATTCAACGGCTATAACATGGGAAACGACTGTAACTGCATCGGTGGGTGGCGGAGTTTATGTCGTAAATGTAATCGCAGAAAGATTATTCTAACTAATGAGTACAAGCTGATGCCAAATGGAGATAGTTACGTCACATGGGACACTTTCAGGGAGCATGAACGAGATGCCAATGAGGGATATTCGCGGCTATCCACAGTCGAAACGAAGGTCAACACACTTGAGGAAGGTCAGCATGAAATGAAAGCCGCGATTAAGGATTTGCAAAAGACCGTGTGGCAAGCGTCAGGTATGGCAATAGGTGTGATAGCTTTGGTTGAATTATTCCTCAAGTTTGCGAAATGACCCATGCGCCGCTTCTCTGCGCTTGAGATTGTAATGATGATGTTCGCTACGGCTATGTGTATAGCTGTGATTGAGGCGAATACGTCCTGGGCGGTGCGCGGCCCAGACACAATCCCAGAGGAAGCCCGTAACTACATGAAGGAAGTATTCACCCTTATCATGGGTGCGCTAATCATGTGGATAGGGATGGTGGTCAAGGGTAGAAAAGACAAAGAGAATGAAGGATGAAAAAGACCATAGAGGTAGTAATCTTGATTGCGGATGTGGTCGTACTTATTGCGGGCTTAACGCTTATGGCTCACAATGTATATCATTTACTCGAAGGGGAATCGTCAGCTGCCGTTTCGGTGGCACATTTCGGCTCAGTGTCGGGAAATCCTCATTTGGTCAGTCTGTTTCTTGGGATTTTCATGGTCATGGGGTCACTTTTATACCTTCTAAAGCTATATACGCGGGTGACGTGGACGCAGTTACCGTCGAAAGCAAAGAAGATGTGGAAACGTGAACCGACAGAATTAGGCAAAGAAATTCAGCGACTCAAAAAACAACAATACAAAGAGGAATGATATGGAAATGTCAGAGTTAATCATACAGTTCGCAACCAAGTATGGCGTTTACATTTT
>Ga0137465_1000432_pt1 | contig 17777 bp, 16 predicted proteins | sample EasRivERMGT828_2_FD_104906 | JGI IMG/M metagenome (GOLD analysis project Ga0137465, IMG submission 104906) | Soil microbial communities from meander-bound floodplain in the East River, Colorado, USA - East River MetaG ERMGT828_2 | ecosystem: Environmental > Terrestrial > Soil > Floodplain ... | reverse complement strand
CCCGCTTCGAGTTGGCACCGCTGTCATTGGCGGACCTGATTCGGCGCGTCGTGGAACGCAAGGCGGTAGCGCACCGTGCGTAAAGTCCTGGCCCTGATCCGGGCGGGTTGGCTGACCCGCCTCAGCTACCGGCTTCAGGTGGTGTTCTCGGTCGGCGGCCTCCTGTTCATCATCGTGCCGCTCTACTTTATCGCCCAAGCGCTGCAGCCGGTGATGGCAGCCTCGATCGAGCACGAAGGGCGGAATTACTTCGGGTTCTTGGTCGTGGGCATGATCACCCTCTTCCTCGTTACGGCTGCGGTGACTGTCTTCGCCGAGACGCTGCAGTCGGGGATCGAGCGCGGCACGCTGGAGACGCTGCTGATGACGCCGACCCGGCTCCCGCTGCTGCTGGCAGGGATGGTCGGGTACAACTTCAGTTGGACAGGTCTCCGGAGCCTGCTCGTGCTGCTCGCCGCCTGGATCCTGGGTGTGCAGCTGGCCTGGGGTCACGGCGTTCTGGCGCTGGCGATCCTCGCCCTCATCATCCTGGCGTACATCCCGTTTGGCCTCATGATTGCCGCATTCGTCCTCGCCTTCAGGACGACGGGCCCGTGGCCGCAATTGCTGCTGACCGGCTCGGGGTTCCTGGGCGGCGTCTACTACCCCACCCATGTCATGCCGTCCTGGCTGGAGGGCGTGTCGCCGTTCGTTCCGTTGACCTACGGTCTGCGTGCGCGCCGGCGGACGCTCGTCGACGGGGCGGGTTGGAATATCGTGGCCTCCGACGTTGCGATTCTCGGGGGGTTCGTCGTCGTCCTGCTCACGGCGAGCGTGGCGGCGTTCTCATTCGCGCTTCGCTACGCGCGGCGCGCCGGAACGTTGGCGCAGTACTGAGCGACGCCGACCCCATGTCACCCTCCCTGCTCTCGCGCGAAGCCCAGCTGTTGGTGCTCACGGCCGGCGGCCCCGCCAACGATCCCGAAGTGCGCAGACTGTGCAACGGCGAGCTCGACTGGCACAGGCTCCTCGGCCTGGCGCAGACGGAAAATGCCACCCTGATCGTGTGGCAGTCGCTCCGGCGCGTCGGGATCGGCGACATCCCTCCAGAAGTCGAGACGGCATGGCGGCAACTCGCCATGGTATCGGAGTTTCAATCCCTCCGACTCGAGCGGCTCCTACACGAAGCCCTGCAGGCACTTGCGACACGGGCGATCGATGTGATGCTCCTGAAAGGCAGCGCGCTCGCCTACACTACATACGCCTCGTTCCAGGATCGCCCGATGGGGGATGTCGACCTCCTGGTCCCGCCGGAGCGAGCAGCGGAAGCCTGGTCGCTGCTCCAAGGAGCGGGCTGGAAGTGGTCGTCCGACCTCTTCCCTGCTGACTGGTATCGGACCCATCATCATCTGCCTCCGCTGTACGACGCCACGGCGGCGAGTGTGGGTCTCGAGCTTCATCGCGCCCCCTTGCCGCCTGGACATCCGTTCCGACTCGAGCCGGAGATGCTGTGGCTCGGCGCAACGCGGATTCACGTGAACGGACAGGCCGTTTGGGTCCCCAATCCCCTGTACCGGCTGTTACACCTCTCCGTTCACTTTTCGTGGTCGCACGGAATGCGGGGAGGAGTCTGGCGGGCCTTCCGGGACGTGGCGGCCATCAGTGGGGGGCAGCAAAGCAAAGACCGAGCAGCGGTCGACTGGCCGGCGTTTGTCGTCTTGGCGCGAGAGAGCCGCGCAGCGACGTGTTGTTACTGGACGCTCAGGCTGGCTCGCGATCTGGCTTGCGCGCAGGTTCCCGAGGACGTGCTGCAAGCGCTGCGCCCCGCGGCCCCGACATTCGTCATGAACCGGCTCGAGCGCCACTATGTCTTCGATCTCTTCCCCGCCGAGCGCCGCTGTCCATCAGAGTGGTTGCGCCGCCGCCTGTGGGAGCTCGGTATCGCGCCAGGTCGGAGCGAGCACGGCGCGGCTCGCCCTTGGACGGTTCCCTGGAGCGATCCCGCGACCGGGCGCTCGGCGTCGGACACCTGGCTGAGTCGATTCCTGGCCAAGGCCAGGCGCGCTCGCGCCTCGATAGGCTACCTAGGGAGAATCACCGCGATGCCCAGCACGTCGTGATGCGTGACTACGCGTCCCGCGCTTCCCGCCTGAACCGCTCCCAAACCGCGATCCGCTCCGCGATCGTCTTCTCGTACCCGAATTCAGTCGGCTCGTACCACTTCGCCCCTTTGAGGGACTCCGGAAGGTAGTCCTGCGGAATGTAGGCGCGTGGGTCGTCGTGCGCGTACTGGTACCCCGCCCCATAGCCCAATTCCTTCATCAGCGGAGTAGGCGCATTGCGAATGTGGAGCGGGACTGCTTCCGCCGGGTGCTCCTGGGCGGCCGCCTGGGCGCCTCCAAACGCGGCATACACGCGATTCGACTTGGGCGCCGTCGCGAGATAAATGACTGCCTCGGCCAGCGCCAGCTCGCCCTCAGGACTACCCAGAAAATGATAGGCCTCCTTCGCCGCGAGCGCGATCGACAACGCGCGCGGATCGGCGAGGCCCACGTCCTCCGATGCGATGCGCACCAGCCGGCGGGCGAGGTAGAGCGGATCCTCACCACCCGCGAGCATGCGCGCCAGCCAGTACAGCGCGCCGTCGACATCGGACCCGCGCACCGCCTTGTGCAGCGCTGAGATCAGATTGAAGTGCTGCTCGCCGGCTTTGTCGTAGACGGGCAACGGCTTTTCGAGGACCTGACGAATGACATCGGGGGACGCGGGACGGGGGATGGGGGACGGGGACCCCTGGATATGCTTGAGGACCGCCTCCAAAGTATTGAGGGCACGTCGCGCATCACCCTGCGCGTGTGTTACCAGCAGGTCGATCGCTGCGTCGCTCAGTACCCGTCGCTCGTCCCCCATCCCCGGTCCCCCGAGTGCCCGCTCGATCACCGTCCGGATGTGCTCTTCCTTCAACGGCTCGAGCACAAACACCCGGCACCGGGATAGGAGCGCGCCCGTGAGCTCAAAGCTCGGATTCTCGGTCGTGGCGCCGATCAGGGTGATGACGCCGTTCTCCACCCAGGGCAGGAACGCGTCCTGCTGGCCCTTATTGAAGCGATGGATTTCGTCGCAGAAGAGGATCGTGCCCTGCCCCTGGTACTTGAGTCGCTCCTCGGCCTCCTTGATGATTTCGCGGACCCGCGCCACACCCTCGGTCACCGCGGAGAACGGCTCGAAATGCCGCTCGGTGTAGTTGGCAATGATCTTGGCGAGCGTGGTCTTGCCGGAGCCGGGCGGGCCCCAGAAGATGCACGAGCCGACGTCGCCGCGACGGATCAAGTCGCCGAGCGCCTTTCCGGGGCCCAGCAGATGCTCCTGACCCAGGAATTGCTCGAGCGTTTTTGGCCGCATGCGGGCCGCGAGCGGCTCGGTCGATCCCTGAAAGAGCGTAGGCTCGGTCACGATACGCCATCCAGCAGCATCTTGGTGAAATAAAACACCGCAGCGCCCGCGAAGAAGGCCGCGGGCAGGGTCCATCCCTTCTTCCCCTGAAACTCGGGCACGAGGTTCGAGGCGGCGACGTAGATCGTCACGCCGGCCGAGAGCGCCAGCCCGTGTTGAACCAGGAAGCCAAGCTGATCGGTAACAACGACGCCGATGAGCGTGGCGATGCCCAGGAGCGTCGCTGCTCCAACCGCTTGCCGCTGCGAGCGTCCCGCGGCCACCATCACGCTCGAGATCGTCACGCCTTCGGGGAGCTTGTGGAGGAAGATCGCGATGAAGACCATGATCCCCAGGTCGGCACGCACGAGGAACGCGCTCGCGATCGCGACGCCGTCGAAGAACGTGTGCAGCAGCAGGCCGACCAGTGCCGACGTGCCGGCGACCGCACTCACGGGGTGGGTCTCTTCACCAAAGTGGAAATGGGGCGTGATGGTATGCTGCGTGAAGTGCACCGCGAGGTAGCCGACCAGCACCAGCGCCGGCGCAAGGGAGCCGCTGCGCGACAGCGCCGCGGGCAGCAACTCGACGATGGCCACCGACAGCATGAACCCCGCCCCAAACGCCACCAACAGCTCGATCAGCCGCAGCTCGCGCGCGGCGCGGCGTGTCACCGCCAGAGCCCCGAGCACGTTGCCGGCGGCAGCGAAGAGCGCGTAGAGCAGCGCCTTAGACACGGGAGAGTAAATACTCCTTGGTGTTGCGGGCGGGATCCTCCAGCACCTCGTCGAGCAGCCGCGCAAGCGCCTCGCCCACGTCGGGCCCCGGCCGGACGCCGGCCGTGATTAGATCGTCGCCCTTCACGGCGAGGTCCTTGAGCGTGAGCGGCGGATGTGCGTCCCGGACCTTTGCGACCGCCGGGAGCAGGGAGCGGGGAGCCGGGAGCAGAGCGAGCAAATCATCGGCGTACTGACCGACGGCCGCTAACCACCGCCGAATCGCCACGGCATCCTTCGCGTCTGGATACTTGTCACGCCACTGTCCAATCGCGCGTCCCCGTTCGATGTCCTTCGTAGAGCACTTGAGACGGGTCAGCAGTGACGCCGGGTCTTTCGCCAGGTAGGCCGTTATGAGCACAGGATCTCGTGGTAACTTGTCGACTGCTCCCTGCTCCGTGCTCCCTGCTCCCAGCTCCGGCAGCCAGATCCGCGTCGCCCCCACATCGCGCCAGAGCGCGACGAGCTTCGACACCTTTTTGGCCGTCAGCATCCCCTTGAACCACTCATCCCGCACGCGCTCGGCGGAGAGTTGCGCGAGCCCCTGCGCGTTCGCCTTCGCAGCCTCGAGCGTGCGCGCGTGGATGCGGAACTCGAAGCGCGCGCTGAACCGCAACGCGCGCAGGATCCGCAGGTAATCCTCCTGAAAGCGCCAATTGGGATCGCCGACCGAGCGAATCAGTTTCTTCGCGAGGTCCTGCTCCCCCTGAAAGGGATCGCGCCACTCGTGCCGAACCGGGTGGTACGCGATCGCGTTGATCGTGAAGTCGCGCCGCGCGAGATCGTCCATCAGCGAGACGCCGAACTCCACCACCGCGTGGCGCCCGTCGGTTTGAATGTCCTTGCGGAACGTGGTGACCTCGTGCGGCTTGTTGTGTGCGTCGAGCACGGCAACGGTGCCGTGGTCGATGCCGACGGGCACGGTACGCTTGAACACCTTCTGCACGTCTTGCGGCGGCGCCGACGTGGTGAGGTCGAAGTCGTGATTCTCGACGCCGAGCAGGTTATCGCGAATCGCGCCGCCGACACACCAGGTCTCGAAGCCGGCATCTTCGAGCTTCTGCGCGATCTTGAGGACTTCCGGTGGGATGGGAAGCTGCGCCGGAAAAGTCATCCGCAGAGCACAGAGCCACCGTTCACATTCAGAATCTCGCCCGTGATGTGTCGCGCGAGCGGCGAGCAGAGAAACACGATCGGCCCGGCGATGTCGTCTGCGCTGGCGACGCGCTGCAAGGGGATCGTCCGTTCGATCTTCGCGCGCCCGTCGCCGGCGTAGGGCTTCGCGGCCATCTCCGTATCGACCCATCCCGGTGCCACGCAGTTCACGGTGATCCTGGGCGCGAGCTCGACCGCCAGCGATTTCGTGAACGCGATCACCGCGCCCTTGGTCGCGGCATAATCGGCGTGAAACGCCTCACCCCGCTGGCCCGCCGTGGACGCGACCAGCACGATCGTGCCGCCGACCGGTACGCTCGGAATCGCGGCTCGACACACGTAGATCACGGCGTCGAGATTCGCGCGGCGCGTCGATTCCCACTGCTCGTCGGAGAGATCCGCCACCGGCACGTCGTCAGCCGGCCACACACCGTGATTGACGACCAGGATGTCGAGCGTCCCGCCCAGCGCGCGCAGCGCTTCGGCGACCGCCTTTTGCGCGCCGGCCGGCGTGCCGAGGTCGCCGCGCACGGCGGCGACGATGTGTGGCTCCGCGGCGGGTTTACGGCTGCGATAGCCGACCGCGACTTTTGCCCCCGCCCGGGCCAGCAACAGCGCCGTCGCGCGCCCAATGCCGCGGCCTCCACCCGTTACGAACGCGCGCTTCCCGGTGAGATCGATCACCCTTTCAGCCGATCCTCGACTAGATCGCAGATGATGTGCTCGATCGCGAGGTGCAGCTCCTGGATGCGCGCGGTGTCGTCGGAGGGAATGATCAGCGCGACGTCGGCGAGGTCCTTCAGGCCGCCCCCGGTCCGTCCCAGCAGCGCCACGACGCCGACCCCGCGCGCCCGCGCCGCCTGAGCGGCGCGGATCACGTTAGGACTCTCGCCCGACGTCGAGTGCAGCACCAGCAGATCACCCGGCTCCGCCAGCGCTTCGACCTGGCGCGCGAAGACTTCGTCGAACCCCATGTCATTGGCGCAGGCCGTGAGCAGGGACGTGTCGGTCGTGAGCGCAACGGCACGCATCGCCGGACGGTTGGTTTGGTAGCGCACCACATACTCGGTCGCGACGTGCTGCGCATCGGCCGCGCTGCCCCCGTTCCCGGCGAAAAACAGCGTCCCTCCTCCGCGGAGCGTGGTCTCGTAGCGATCGACGATCGCGGCGATCTCGTCCGCGTGCTCGGACGCCACCAGGCCCGCCAGCGCTGCCAGGCCGTCCAGATGTTCGCGGATTCTCTCGACGCTCACCGAGCAGCCTCGACGAACGCCCCCAGGCCTCCGAGTCCGCCCCGCTTGCCCAACTCGCCTTGCGGCCCTTCTTCGACGACGGTACCGATGACGACGAAGTCGGCGCCGGCCTGTCGCGCCGCCCGCACCTGCGCCGGCGTGCGGATCCCGCCTCCGACGAACAGCGGCCGCCCCGGGACGGCGGCGCGGCACGCGCGGATGATCTCGAGCGACACGGGGCGATCGGCGCCGCTCCCGGCATCGAGATAGACCGCCTGCATGCCGATGAGCGTGGCAGCCGTCGCATGCGCGGCGGCCAGCTCCGGCTTGTCCGCCGGCAGCGGCCGCGTCTGGCTCACCGACTCGACACTCGTCACCCGCCCGCCGTCGATCAGGATGTACGCCGTCGAGAGCGTTTCGACCGGATGCTGCTGGAGGAACGGCACCGCGCGGACGTGCTCCTCGATCAAGTACTGTGAATTGCGCCCCGACACGAGCGAGAGGAACAGCACGAGGTCGACCTGATCGGTGAGCTGCATCGCCGATCCGGGGAACAGCGCGACGGGAATCCCCGGGGCGCTGTGGCGCAGGGCGCGCGCGACCTCATGCGTCTGCGCGGCACCGTCGAAGGAGGATCCGATCAACAGGCCACGGACTCCCGCCGCCTTCGCTTCCCGGCCGATGCGCGCCGCATCCTCGGCACTGGTGCGCACCGGATCCACGAGCACGAGCAAACCCCTACCATCAAGTTTCATAGACGGCTCCCTTCCCCCTCTTCGGCCTGGGCCTCGAAGGCATAGGTGGCGAATGCGTCGGCCGCGAGCAGATCGAGCGCCAATTCGCGGCCGCCGTTCGGCTGGGAGGTTACCCCATCGAGCAGACCGCGCCCCAGCTGCGCCAAATACGCAGGCAGCGGCGAGCCGGCAGCGGGGCGCAGCTCATCCACGGCGCGGTTCAGGCGCTCGCGCAACGTACCCGGCGGGGCCGGTCGGCGGGAATCCAACCAGGCCAGAACCTGTTCGCGAGTCATCGCGCCCCCCCCCCACTCCCCGCCACAATGCCGCGCACGATGTCGCGAGTCTGGGCGCGCGCGTCACTCAGCTTGGACGGGTCACCCACGCCCGCTGACGCGAAATGCGGACGTCCCCCACCCTTCCCACCGGTGGTGGAAGCGATCGCGTTGGCGATCTCCCCTGCTTTGACGCCCTTGGAAACCAGATCGTCGGTGACGGCCACGTGGATCCCCGCCCGCTCACCCGTGGTGAACAGCACGGAAATAGCCTGCTTATGCTTCGCGCGGAAGCCGTCCATCACTGCGGCGATCTGATTGCGATCGTCCAGTGAGGATTCGCTGACATGGAGCTCGACGTCGCCAATTTTCTCGACGGCTCCCTGCGCCCCGCTCCCCGCGCCCCTGAGCAGCTCGGCCATGCGCTTCTCGAGTTTCTTCTGCTCCTCCAGCATCGCCTCGATCCGTTTGGCGAGATGCTCCGGCTGTGTTTTGAGCAACGCCGCGGCGTCGGTGAGACGCTGCTGCAGCTCGAGCGCGTACCGGTAGGCTCCGGGGCCGGTGAGCGCTTCAATGCGTCGCACCCCGGCGGCGGCGCCGGTCTCGTGGGTAAAGCGAAACAGCGCGATCTGCCCCGTTGCGCCGACATGGGTGCCGCCGCACAGCTCCAGCGATACGCCGGGCACGTCAACCACCCGGACGACGTCGCCGTATTTCTCGCCGAACAGCGCCATCGCGCCGGCGGCCACGGCGTCCTTATACGCCATCTGTCGTGTCTCGATCGGCAGATTCTCCCAGATGTGCGCGTTCACCTCGGCCTCGATCGCGGCGAGCTGGTCACCCTTGATCGGACCATGGTGGCTGAAATCGAACCGCAGTCGCTCCGGTGCCACGACGGACCCGGCCTGGCGCACGTGGGTTCCGAGGATCTTGCGGAGCGCGGCGTGCGCGAGGTGTGTCGCGGTATGGTTACGCTCGATATTGCGGCGCCGGGCTTCGTTGACCTGCGCGAGCGCGGGCGTCGGCTCGAACGTTTCGCCGAACGTGCCCACTACCGCATTCTTGCCGTCAACCTTCTCCACGCCTTCGACGGTCAGCTCCCAGCCATCGCCCTTGACCACGCCGGTGTCGCTTACTTGTCCGCCGGATTCGGCGTAGAACGGGTTTTCTTCGAGAACCAGCTCGAGTTGATCGCCGCTCTGCCGGAACGCAATCGGCTCGGTCTCGGCCTTGGTGGTCTCGTACCCAATCCACTTCTGCGTGCCTTTTTTCTTCAGCTCGACCCACTCGCCCCGTCTCTGCCGCCCTCCGCCGCCCTCCGCCGCCGTCTTTCTTGCCGCCCGCGATCTCCGCCGCTGTTGTGTCAGGGCCTGCTCGAACCCTTCAACATCCACCGTATGGCCGTGCTCCGCGGCGATCATCTGCGTGAGATCAATGGGGAATCCGTACGTGTCGTACAGTTTGAACGCGTCCTCTCCAGAGATGATCGGCTGATGGCGCAGCTCCTCCATGCGTGTGAGTCCGCCGGCGATCGTCTCGAGAAAGCGCTCCTCTTCGGCGCGTGTCACGCGCTCGATGTGCTGCTCCTTCGACGCGAGCTCCGGATAGACGTCGCCCATCACGGCGCGCACGGCGCGCGTGAGCGGCGCAAGTGTCGGCTCGCGCCGGCCGAGCAGCCACGCGTGACGCACCGCCCGGCGCAGGATGCGGCGCAGCACGTAGCCGCGCCCTTCGTTCGAGGGATAGACGCCGTCGGCGAGGAGAAACGCGACGGCACGCGCATGGTCGGCGAGGACGCGATAGGGCGCGCCCGCGGGCCCGCGGTCATACGGCCGCCCGACGACCTCGACCGCCTGCGCGATGATGGGCTGAAACAGATCGGTGTCGAAGTTGGACGGCACGTTCTGCAGCACCGAGGCGATGCGCTCGAGGCCGGCCCCCGTGTCGACCGAGGGCTTCGGGAGGTTCTTGCGCGTCCCGCCCGGCTGTTGGTCGAACTGCATGAACACGAGATTCCAGATCTCGAGCAGCTTCCCTTCCTCGCTCAGCTCAACGAACTGGTCGAGGCCGAGGTCCCTGCTCCGTGCTCCGTGCTCCGTGCTCCGGATATCGACCAGGATCTCCGAGCACGGACCGCAGGGTCCGGTATCGCCCATCTGCCAGAAGTTGTCCTTGTCGCCAAGCCCAAAGATCCGGGAGTCGGCGATGCCGGTCACCTGACGCCACAGTTTCCGGGCTTCGTCATCGGACTGGTGCACGGTGACGTACAGGCGGTCGGGATCGATGCCCAACCACTTGCTGCTGGTCACCCATTCCCAGGCGTACTCGATCGCTTCCTTCTTGAAGTAGTCGCCAAAGGAGAAGTTGCCGAGCATCTCGAAGAAGGTGTGATGGCGCGCGGTATGGCCGACCTGCTCGAGGTCATTGTGTTTGCCGCCCGCGCGCACGCACTTCTGACAGGTGACCGCGCGCGCATAGTCGCGACGTTCCAAACCCTGAAACACGCGCTTGAACTGGACCATCCCTGCGTTTGTGAACAGCAGGGTCGGATCGTCGGCGGGGACCAGCGGGCCGCTGGGCACTTCCGTGTGCCCGCGTGCCTTGAAATACTCGAGGAACTTGTGCCGCAGTTCGGACGACTTCATTGCGGGGAATATAGCGCGAGGAGGTGCAACTGAAAGGCAGGATACAACTTAAGGGATGATCCGAAGAGGGTTCTGTAATTGCCCCGCGGCGTGGCCGCGGGGCACGCTACCCTTGGGGGATCCTGTCGGGATGCCGCCTAAACTGCGCCGCGATGTACTGCCGAACACCGAGCACATGCGATCTACTGATCGAGTCGGCGTAGTAGCCTCGCTGCCAGCGAAGGGTCTTCCCCACTCGCCTCGACGACTCGGACTTCGCCTCCCGCACGAAAGCGCTGACCGTCGCATCCGGTGCACAGTGGATGAGGACGTGGACGTGATCACTCAACACTCCTTGCGCTAGAACCAGTGTCTTCGTGCGTCGGGCGGCGTTCTGCATTGAATCCGTCACGAGTCGAACAAAGGGTGCACGGATTGAGGGTTCATTTCGGTAGGTATGCCAATTCAGATGTACGAACAACCGACAGACCTGGTGCTGTCCTCGTTCTCTCACGACCTGTTCCGGGTGGGGTGCCCCGCGGCCATGCCGCGGGGCACAATTCAAACAACTAACCGGTCGTCCTGTGGTCAGCTACGAAATCGCTTCTACCACGCTCCGGACTTCTGAACCTTGGAAGCCCCGCCTCACCAGAAACGCCACCAGGCGACGTTTCCTGACCAGCGGCGGCAGGCCCGCGAGCTGTTTGGCCCGTTTTTCCGCCAACGCGCGCACCGCGTCCCCGGGATCGACACCCTCGGCCGCGAGCGACGTACGCACGGCCTCTTCGGCGACCCGGCGATCCACGCCCTGCGCCTGAAGGTCGCGTGTCAATCGCGAGGGACCGCGGCCGCGGCGAGCCTTGGCGGCCGCGTAGTCGACCGCAAAGCGCGCGTCGTCGAGCAGCCCGGCCGCGCTGAGACGCTCGAGCGCGGCATCCACGGCATCGGGGGGATGCTGTTTCTGGAGCAGGCGGCGCCGCAGATCGAAGCGCGCATGGGCGCGACGGGCGATCGCCCGCTGCGCCGCTCGGTGGGCTGCCTCCACGTCCGCCAGCTGCTGTAGTCGCTCCAGGACCAACGGCCCGATTTCTCGGCCGACCACCAAATCGAGACCGGTCAGCTCCTGGGCGGGCAGCGACGCAAAACGCCCCCGATCCACCTCGACCAGCCTGTAGTCTGGCCGGCGTGGATCGGGGGCCAGTCCAGTGAGAATCACTCTTCGCTCGCGGCGCTCTCCTCATCGCCGGCCGCCCCGCCCGCTTCTCCTGGCCCGCCTGCCGCCTTGATGCCGAGGTGCTCTTTCACGCGTACCTCGACTTCGGCCGACATGTCGGGGTGGTCCTTCAGGTACAGCTTGGCGTTCTCACGCCCCTGCCCGATTCGCTCTTTGCCGTACGAGTACCAAGCGCCTGACTTCTCGATGATGCCGGCCTCAGCCGCGATATCGACCAGCAGCGACTCGTGGCTGATACCTTCGTCGAACATGATGTCGAACTCCGCCTGCCGGAACGGGGGCGCCACCTTGTTCTTCACCACCTTCACGCGCACGTGGTTGCCGATGACCACCTCGCCCTGCTTCACCGGCCCGATGCGCCGCATGTCGAGCCGCACCGACGCGTAGAACTTGAGCGCCCGGCCGCCGCTCGTCGTCTCGGGATTGCCGAACATGACCCCGATTTTCTCCCGTAGCTGATTGATGAAGATCACCGAGGTGCGCGAGCGGTTGATCGCGCCGGCCAGCTTGCGCAGGGCCTGACTCATCAGCCGCGCCTGCAGCCCGGGCAGCGAATCGCCCATCTCCCCTTCGATTTCCATCTTGGGGACGAGCGCCGCGACGGAATCGATGACCACCACATCCACTGCCCCCGAGCGCACCAGGATCTCGCAGATCTCGAGGCCCTGCTCTCCCGTGTCGGGCTGGGAAACGAGCAGGTTCTCGATGTCCACGCCCAGCTTCTTGGCGTACTCGACGTCGAGCGCGTGCTCGGCATCGATGTACGCGGCGGCCCCGCCCTCACGCTGGGCGTGCGCCACCACATGCAGCGCCAGCGTCGTCTTGCCGCTCGATTCCGGCCCGAAGATCTCCGTCACCCGGCCGCGCGGAATGCCGCCGATGCCGATTGCCGCATCGAGATTGATCGCGCCGGTCGAAATCCCGGCCACGCGCACCTGCGGCGAGTCGGCGCCCATCCGCATGATGGACCCTTTGCCGCACGTCTTCTCGATTTGTGTAATCGCGAGATTGAGCGCCTTGCGGCGATCGTCGGTCAGTGACTTGGTGGGCTGCGGTTCAGCCATGATGGACCTCGACATGGGTGGCGAGCCTCCTTGTTTGAGGCCCGAATATATACCCGAATAGATACCGAAACAAGATCACCGCCATCCGGGACGAAACGCGTCCTCCAGATGCTCTAACTTATTGTCTACTATCGCGATACAGTCGAAGCGATAGACGTCGCTCGGCGCCCCGTACCGGACCATCCAGGCCCTGGCGGCTTTGACGATTTCCCGCCGCTTGGCACCGGTCACTGCCTCGAACGGACTGCCGAATGCCATCCCCCGGCGCGCCTTCACTTCTATGAACGAAACGAGGTGCCCGCGCCGCGCGACGATGTCGAGCTCGATGCGTCCCACGCGAAACCGGTGCGCGACGACATCCCAGCCACGGCTTTGGAGGTATCGGATCGCCTGCTCTTCGGACGCGAGCCCAAGACGATGGCGTGGATCACTCCATTGCTCAGGATCGCTGTGGATACCGCTCGACATGTGCGAACCTACAACTGCGCACTGGCGGACGCTAATCGGTTTGCTGCGTTCCGGTGCTTTTTGTCGCGAGGCTGGTCTTAGCTGCTCGAGTTTGCACCTTCCGGACCCACGAGCTCGTCCAGTTCTTCCAGTCCGATCAAAACATCTCGCGGTTTCGATCCATTGGCGGGTCCGAGAACGCCCGCGAGCTCGAGTTGATCAATGATCCGCGCTGCCCGCCCGTATCCGATGCTCATGCGACGCTGCAAGAGGGAGGTCGATCCGAGCTGATTCTGGATGCAGACTTCCGCCGCCTGCCTGAAGAGTGAATCCCGCTCGGCAGCTTCCCCTTCCCCCGTCCCCCCTCCGCCTTCCCCTTCCTTCTCCGCCTTCTCCAGCGCCGCCACCTGCTCGTCGATAGATGTTCCGGGCGCGGCGGCGGCGGCGGTCGCATGCGCCTTGTACCACTCCATGAGACGCTCGGTCTCGTCGGTCGAAATGAACGCGCCTTGCACGCGCATGGCCTCGCTCTTCCCCGGCGGCAGGAACAACATGTCGCCGTTGCCGAGCAGCGTCTCCGCGCCATTCTGATCGAGAATCGTGCGGCTGTCGACTTTCGCCGAGACGCGAAACGCGATGCGGCACGGGAAGTTTGCCTTGATCAATCCGGTGATGACGTTCACCGACGGCCGCTGTGTGGCGAGCATCAGATGGATGCCGATCGCGCGCGCTTTTTGCGCGAGCACCGCGAGCGGCGTCTCGATTTCCCCCTGGACCGTGAGCATTAAGTCGGCGAGCTCGTCGACGATCAACACGATGTACGGGAGAATGCTGTCGGTGTAGGCCGCGTCGAACGGCAGCTCTTTCTGAATCCCCGCCTGGGTCGCCAGCGTCTCGCGCGGTCCCTTCAACGGGGCTTTGGCCTCCACCTTCTTGTTGAAGTCCATGATGTTGCGCGCGTGATTGGCGTGCAGCAGCCGGTAGCGGCGCTCCATCTCCCACACGGCCCACTTGAGCACGTTGGCGGCCTTGTGATGACTGGTCACGACCGGCAGGCCGAGATGCGGCAGCGCGCTGTACATCGATAGCTCGACCATTTTCGGATCGATCATCAAGAGCTTGAGCTTGTCGGGGCTGTGCGCGTACACGAGGCTCGTGATGATGGCGTTGATGCACACCGACTTGCCGGAACCCGTCGCGCCCGCGATCAGCAAGTGCGGCATCTTCGTGAGATCGTCGACGACTTCGTCTCCTTCGATGTTGCGGCCCAGCACCACGGGCAACACGCGCGTGGCGCGGCGGAATTCTTCCGTGTCGATCAGATCGCGCACGTGCACGAGGCGAGGTGTCGGATTGGGCACCTCGATGCCGATCGCCGCCTTGCCCGGGATCGGCGCCACGATGCGCAGCGATTGCGCGCGCATCGCCAGCGCGAGATCGTCGGCGAGCGACGACACGCGCCCCACCTTCACGCCGCGCCCCGGCTCGAGCTCGAAGCGGGTGACGACAGGCCCGACGGTCTTGTTCATGATCCGCGCGCCCACGCGGAACGTCTCGAGCGTGGTGACGAGCCGCCGCCCCATGTCTTCGATTTGCGCGGCGTCGGCGTCCTCCACCGCCCCAGGTCCCTCCGTCAACAACTCGATGGGTGGGATCAGTGTACCCGGTGGCGGTGGCGGTGCCGGTTTAGGCGGCGGGGCGGGTTTGGGTTTGCGGAGCTTCGGAGCCGGGAGCCGGGAGTCACGAGCCTGCGCCTCCGGCGAATCGTCGTCGACGACCGCCCGAGCTGCTCGAAGGGGTCTTGTCTTCTCCGGCTCCCGACTCCCGGCTCCTGACTCCCGTTGTCTCAACAGCATCAACGGATGCCACCCAATCGTCAGCACTCCGAGGGCCGACAGCGCAAAGAGTCCGGCCAGCACTGCGCCCGCCGTTCCAATCGCGCCCTGGACGCCGTTCGCGAGAAAACCCGGAAACAGCCCCACCAGCCGCTCGGAGCGGGTCCACTGCGCGTAATCCGCTGGAAACACGGGGCCGATCGCGAGCGCGATGCCGTAGGGAACGAGCAGAATGAGCCCGGCACCGAGCGACGCCGCGCGGCCCCACGACAGCGCACCGAGCCGCTCGAACGCGGCCAGCGCCCACCCCACGCCGAGGAACGGCAGCACGACGGCCCCGAGGCCGAACACCTGCCACAGCGCGCCGCCGATCGTGCGGCCCCAACTGCCGGTGAGCGCCACGGGCAGCAGCGTCAGACCGAGGAACAGGCCCACCAGCAGGGCCGCGATCCCGATGAGCTCCGGCCGCGCTTTGGGATTCATGCGACGATGCGGCGATCCGCGTACACCGGGACGATCGCGACCCGGTCGGGATTGGCGCAGAACGTCACGTCGTCCCCCAGCCCCGCCTCGCCCAGCTGCCGGGCGGCGTCACTCGCGCCGAACGCATCGTGCCAGCCACCCTGCTGCGCGGCGAGATCGAGCGAGACCTGCGCGGCGTCGTTGAGCGTGAGCTTTTTGGGGGGCACGCCCTTCTTGACCGCCTTGATCAACCGGCCGGCCGTGTACGCATCCTCGAGCGCGAACTGCTTCTCCCGCCCGGCGCAGATGACGACCAGGTCGCCGCGCTCGGTGAACAGCGTGCGCGCGCGCTCGGCCACGGCGCTGAAGTTGAGCGCCGCCGCGACCAGCACGGGATCGCCGCCCTGGGCGGCCAGCAGCGCCGGCGTGCCGTTGGTGGTCGCCAGAAACACGGTCTTCCCGCCCACCGACTCCTTCGTCATCTCGCGCGGTGAGTTGCCGAGATTGAAGCCCTCGATCTTGAGGAGTCGACGCTCCCCGGCGAGCACGATCCCGTTCTTCTCGAGATTGGTGGTGAGCCGGACGACTTCTTCCGAGCTGGCAGCCGGAACGATCGCCTTCGCGCCCGCGGCGAGCGCACTCACGATCGTACTGGTGGCGCGGAGCACATCAATGACGACCACCGCTCGGCCGGCGAGATCCCCCGCGTTCAGGCCGAGTGGTGTGTAGTAGACGTCAATCTTCATGGTTGATCTTTGAGTAGTTGCGGCTCGCGCTCGAGGAATTTCGTGTCCACCTTGCCCGCGACAAAATCCGGGTGGCGCATGACCCGGCCCAGGAATGGGATCGTTGTGGTCACGCCCTCAATGATAAAGGAATCGAGGGCCTGGCGCATACGGGAGAGCGCTTCCGTGCGGGTGTTGCCGTGCACGATGACCTTGGCCAGCAGCGAGTCGTAGTAGGGCGGCACCGTGTAGCCGGCATAGATGTGCGTATCGACCCGCACCCCGGGGCCGCCCGGCGGATGATACGCGGTGATCAGGCCGGGCGACGGCTGGAAGTTCCGGCTGGGGTCCTCGGCATTCACCCGGCACTCGATCGCGTGGCCCCGCAGCCGGTTGCCGTTCATCACGAACGACAGCGGCGCGCCGGCGGCGACCGAAATCTGTTCTTTGACCAGATCGAAATTGGTGCACATCTCCGTCACGGGGTGCTCGACCTGAATGCGGGTGTTCATCTCCATAAAGTAGAACGACCCGTCCGCATCGAGCAGGAATTCGATCGTACCCGCCCCGACGTAGCCGATCGCTTCGGCGAGTTTCACCGCGGCGTCGCCGATGTCCTCCCGCAGCGTCTGATCGACCGCGGGCGACGGCGCTTCCTCGACCAGCTTCTGGTGGCGGCGCTGCACGGAGCAGTCCCGCTCGCACAGGTGCATGACTCTCCCGTGCGTGTCCCCCATGATCTGAATCTCGATGTGCCGAGGGCGCGCCAGGTACTTCTCGATGTACACCTCGTCCGAGTTGAACGCGGCCAGGGCTTCCTGCTTGGCCAGGGTGAACGACTGGGCGAACTGGTCGGCATCGGTCGCGACCCGCATCCCCTTCCCGCCCCCGCCCGCGGCCGCCTTGATGATCACGGGAAAGCCGATCTCGCCGGCGATCTCCTGCCCGGCTTCGAGCGAGTCGACGGGCCCGGGCGAGCCGGGCACCGTGGCCACGCCCTGCGCCTTGGCGAGCTTGCGCGCCGCCGCCTTGTCGCCCATCTGGCGAATCTGCTCCGGGCTCGGCCCGATGAACGCGATGTTGGACGCGTTGACCTTCTCGGCGAATTCGGCGTTCTCGGCGAGGAATCCGTACCCGGGGTGGATCGCGTCGGCGCCCGTGATTTCGGCGGCGGCGATCAGGCGGGGAATGTTGAGATAACTGTCGCGGCTCGGCGCCCGCCCGATGCAGACGTCGTCGTCGGCAAAGCGCACGTGCAGTGATTCCCGGTCGGCCTCCGAGTAGACGGCGACCGTCGCGACGCCCAGCTCCTTGCACGCGCGGATCACCCGCAGGGCGATCTCCCCGCGGTTCGCGATCAGCACTTTCTTGAACATTAGGGCGTCAGCTCGATCGCCCCGGCCGCGTCGGACCCACCGAGCCGATTCCCCGACGAATCGACGCCTGACACCTTGAGGGCGAACTCGCTCGGGTTCGTCGCGTAGAAGATCGCGCTCTCGTAACTGATGACGCCCTGCTGGTACCAGTGGAAGAGCGACTGGTCGAAGCTCTGCATGCCGTACTGCACGGAGCCTTCGGCGATGAGATCAGGGATGTTGAGCTGCTTGGAGAGATCGCGGATGTTGTCGGCCACGGCCGCGGTGTTGATCAGCACCTCGGCGGCCGGGACGCGGCCGCGGCCGTCCCTGCGCGGCACCAGGCGCAGCGAGACGATCGCCTGCAGCGCGGTGGACAGCAGATGTCGGATTTCATCGTGCTGGTGCGGCGGGAAGAATGAGATCACGCGGCTGACCGTCTGGGTGG
>Ga0137465_1000431_pt1 | contig 17794 bp, 12 predicted proteins | sample EasRivERMGT828_2_FD_104906 | JGI IMG/M metagenome (GOLD analysis project Ga0137465, IMG submission 104906) | Soil microbial communities from meander-bound floodplain in the East River, Colorado, USA - East River MetaG ERMGT828_2 | ecosystem: Environmental > Terrestrial > Soil > Floodplain ... | reverse complement strand
TTCGTCATACCATACAACATGCAGAGTTGAACCAGACACTGCCACAGAAGGTAACCGTGAATTAGAAGCGTTGGTTGTCAGCCGTGTATCGGCTTCCCAGCTTAAACCTCCATCTGTCGAGCGTTTGTAGTATATTTCCCAGTTCAGATCACGGTCGTCGTACCATACAACGTGAAGAGCATCCCCGCTTGATGCTATACACCATGCATTAGTGGTAGATGTATAAGAGCCAGCAGGTTCATTGGTGAGACGAACATCCGGTTCCCACTGAGCGCGAGAATCCGTTGGCGACAGGAACAGTACGCCGAAGAATATGCCAAGTAGTAAATAAAAGTGTTTCATAAGATTCTCCTTTTTGTTCAGTGAATGGCAATTACACATAACTATTGTAATAATGTATTAATACTAATTTATTGCGTATCCAATACTAAAATAGAGGTGATGAACGTAATAATTTGCTCAATAAATATCCGGGTGTTTATTTTTCTTTCTGCAATAATCTTTTTTCATCGTTCATTCTCATAGCTTCATCTTATAACTCACGATTAATTCAAGCAGAAAAATTTTTCATTTTTTTATTTTATGCTTCCAGATTATCCCCAAAATCACCCGGTCTCGAACCTAATTATAAATTATCAATTGATTAGCTGCTTTTCGATAAAAACTTAATTAAAAATATTATCAGATTCAATTAAGCCGGTAAAAGGAATGGTGATCGAATTGATTCCAAAAAAAAACATGGTGTGAGACATTCTTTGAGCTAAGGCACTACCTGCTTCCCGCCATCATCAAAAACATAAAGTGCATTAACAGGACAAACAGAACAAGCTTCAATAATTTTTTCATTTTCTATTCCGTCCGTAAGCCCTTTAAATGCGCAGATTCGCTCATCATCAAATTCAAAAAATTCTGGTGCAGCGTTTATGCAGTTTGCGGATGCGATACAACTGCCCCTGTCAATCTTTACTGTTAAACCGGAAACTTTCCGCTCAACAAATCTGCTCATCAGCATCTCACATTAATTAAGTAATAAACCAGTTCTACTTTTTATAATAATCCATTGCTTCTGGAAGCCATTTTTTTAGATTATTAATTCTTGTCTGGTCAGAAGGGTGAGTGCTTAAAAATTCAGGCGGGTTTGGCCCACTCTGTTGAGCCATTCTCGTCCAGAAATCCAATGCTGCGGTTGGATTATATCCGGCTAATGCCATAAATATTAATCCCAGTCTGTCTGCTTCGCTTTCCTGTGTTCTGCTGAACGGAAGAATCACTCCAACTGTAGAACCCAAACCATAAGCAGTCATAAAAATATTTTGTGTAGTTGAGGGTTCGTTTTGTATTGCAACAGCAAGAGCAACACCGCCTAATTCCTGTAATAATCCCTGGCTCATTCTTTCTTCACCGTGCTGCGCAACTGCGTGAGCAATTTCGTGACCCATTACAACAGCTAAACCTGTTTCGTTTTGTGTTACAGGAAGTATCCCGGAGTAAACAACAACTTTACCCCCCGGCATACACCAGGCATTTACTTCGGGGCTATCGATGAGATTGAATTCCCAGGCATATCCCTGCAGATCTTTTGAAAGATTGTGCTGCGCAAAATAATTTTCAACAGCTCTTTGAATATTTGCGCCGACACGCTTTACCATATTAGTATTTTGAGCATCTGAGCTCAATCTATTCTGTTTCAGAAATTCATCGTACTCCTGAATACTTAATGCATTCAAATCCGAAGAAGAAATCAGGCTGAGCTGAGATCTCCCTGTGATAGGAACAGTGCTGCAATAATACACCGTTAGTGCTAGCAGAATAACAGGAACAAGTATTTTTAGTAGTTTCATTTTAAACCTCTCATTTATAAATATTTTTAGTTGACCCACATCATCATTATTCAAAATATATGAACATTTTCAGAGCACAACAATCAGGCGAAGGGATGAAAAAAGAACTACATCCTTTTGTTGATTGAATCCCGAATTTAATGTGATTAAATATATAAAAATTAATTAATTGAAAAATCCTTTTAAAGCTATACTCATTTTACTTACTTATATTTGTTTGAAATATTTAAACTATTGAGGACTTAATGCAAATAGGCATTGTAGGGCTGCCGTTATCGGGCAAGTCAACTTTGTTTCAAACTATCACCAAAACTCATCTTGATCCTGCTTCGCTGGTCAAAGTGGAATCACACCAGGCGGTTATTAAAGTTGCCGATGAAAGACTTGATAAGCTGACGGAGATCTTTAATCCAAAGAAAAAAGTGAGTGCAACAATTGAAGTGATTGACGTTGTTGGATTGCAAAAAGGTGATTCAGGCACAACACAGTTTACAAGCAATTTTCTTTCGAAAGTAAAAACGAATGATGCTCTGATTCATGTTGTCAGACTTTTTAAAAGCGATGTTGTTGCTCATCCAGATGGTTCAATTAATATGATACGCGACATCGAATCTTTTGAAACGGAATTTATCCTGTCGGATATGTCTGTTGTTGAAAAGAGACTCGACAATGTTAAAAAGCAAATTCTTAAAACGCAGGATGAAAATTTAAAGAGAGAGCTGCCTGTTTTGGAAAAATGTAACGGTATCCTGCAGGATGAAAAATCCTTACGCACAATTCATTTAAGCGAGGATGAAATAAAAATTTTAAAAACCTATCAGCTCCTTTCCATTAAACCAATGTTAATTGCATTGAATATGGATGAAACACAGGTCGGTTCATCTGAAAAATATCTTGATGAGCTTGTAAAATCAAAACTCAGTCAGAACACAAAAGCACTTGCATTTTTTGGTAAGATAGAAAAGGAAATGTCCGAGCTGCCTGAAGGCGAAGCAGAAATTTTTATGAATGAATATGGTATTAAAGAATCAGCTTTGAATAATATCATCAGGCAAGCTTATGATCTGCTTGGAGTGCATTCGTTTTTTACCGTGGGTGAAGATGAATGCCGTGCATGGACAATAAAAAAAGGAATGAATGCACAGGAAGCCGCCGGTGAAATACATTCAGATTTCTTTAAGAAATTTATCAGGTCTGAAGTTGTGGGTTATGCAGATTTTATTGAATGCGGTTCGTTTGTAAAAGCCAAAGAAGCAGGCAAATGGAGACTTGAAGGAAAAGAATATATTGTTAAAGATGGCGACATTATTTCAGTGAGACATGGATAAAACTGTGACAAAATCATTTATCATTTTTATCTCAGCAATTATATTCTTTCTGGTAATACTGAATTGCTCAGCACCTGAAAAAACAATCACTGCACTTCCCTACGATCCACCCGGGGCGATCGTAACTACTGACAAGGAAATCACACCGCAGTATTACAGAACAATTTCTTTCAGCAGTAGCGGAGTGTTTGCGAGCAACGAATTTGAAGGCGCAAGGCTGAATGATTTTTATCAGTTGGATGAATCAACTTATGTTGCGGAAATTAAACCGGAAAACGCTCCGATAAATAACTCCGCATGGTATGCATTCAAATTATGGTCAAACGCAGAAAAAGATATTATATTAAAATTAAAGTACACGGATGGTTCACATCGTTATAAACCAAAAATCAGCAAAGATGGAATGAACTGGGAATTGCTGGACACAAATTTGATTTCAACAGATTCATTGAAATCAACAGCATCCCTTAAACTTAAGATTGGACGTGACACACTTTGGATTTCTGCCCAGGAATTAATTACATCAGATTATTTTGATGACCGGATTGAAGAATATTCAAAACTTAATAATGCAGAAAAAAAAATAATCGGATATTCAGCACAGAAAAAACCAGTTTACAGCTTACAGTTAAACTCATCTCAACCTTCCAATGGATATGTCATAGTAATTGGCAGGCTTCATCCCCCTGAAGTAACCGGTTCAATCGCATTGATAACTTTTATAAATACTATTTTCGGTGAATCGGTGCTGGCAGCAAGTTTCAGAGAAAGATTTAACCTGATTGCAATTCCATTCGTCAATCCGGACGGAGTTGATAATGGACACTGGCGTCACAATGCCAACGGTGTTGATATAAACCGGGATTGGGTTGATTTCAATCAACCGGAACCAAGAGCTGTTAGAAATGAAATTGAAAGAATTATTAATGAAGAGAAAGGTCAGATAAAATTCTTCATCGATTTTCATTCAACAACAGAAGATGTATTCTACAATATGTCTGTTGAAACATTGAAGACTGCAAATCTTCCCGAAGAAAATTTTCTCCGTCAAAAAGAGAGTTTGGAATTAATTAATACCTGGCTTGAAAATCTGCAGGAAAGACTGCCCGATTATCATGTTAATATTGTTGACACACTTTCTAAACCGACTTCACCTACTTCCGACAGATGGCTGCAAAGAGAATACGATATTCCTGCAATGACTTATGAAGTTGCAGACACAACAAACCGTGAATTAATCAGCAAAGTTTCTGCAGCTGCAGCGGAAGAGTTAATGAAGATACTTTTATCACGGGAATGATTAGCAATTGCGGATAAATTGCACAGGAAAAAAGTTATTTCAAAGTGTTGATATTCTTCCCGGATTATATTAACCTGATTTTACAATTATTAAAGAATTAACCCAATAATTAGAATTTAAAAAGGTAATTGCGATGAAACAAAAATTTACAATCCTGATCGTTCTTATAGTTGCGGCTTTATCGATAAGCTTTCTGATATTTAACAACCCTGCTGATCGGTTTTATAACGTAATACAAAAAAAACCTAAAGTCTCCGGTGCATTTGAAGCAATGCAGTTATGGAATTTGGTACGGGCATATCCCGGTGAAATAATTCCGGCAGCATCATTTCAAAAAGCAATTGAAGTAACTCAGCAAATCCGGTTGAATAAAAATCCATTTTCAACAGGTATTAATGAATGGGTGGCAATCGGACCGCATAACACAGCAGGAAGAACAAATGCTTTAGCTTTCAATCCACAAAATCCAAATACGATTTATGCTGGATCTGCAAGCGGCGGATTATGGAGAAGTTATACCGGCGGAGTTGGCATTAACGCATGGCATTATCTATCAACTGGTTTTCCTGTTCTCGGTGTAAGCTCAATTGCAATTGTTCCCGGTGATTCAAATACAATTTTTATAGGAACCGGTGAAGTGTATAATTATGATGGTGCCGGACATGGTGGTGCGTATAGAAATTTTAGAGGGACATATGGTATCGGAATATTAAAAACTACTAACGGCGGTCAGACGTGGACCAAAAGTCTTGACTGGAGTTATGAATCACAGCGTGGTATCTGGTCTATCAAAATAAATCCGCTTAATCCTAATACCGTTTTTGCAAATACAACAGAAGGTGTCTACAGATCATATAATTCCGGAGTTTCATGGCAGCAGGTTAATAATGTAATAATGGGATCAGATCTGGTAATTAATCCAGCAGATACAAACATCATCATTTCTTCACACGGAAATTTTGCAAGTACCGGTTTTGGTATTTATCGTTCTACAAATGCAGGAACGAACTGGAATCAAATAACATCCGGCTTGCCGGCTTTTTATGAAGGTAAAATATTGCTGGATATTTACAGCAGCAATCCGAACATAGTTTATGCGAGCATCGGTAATGGATTCAGCTCGGCGAATGGTGCAAGCTGGCTTTGCAAATCTACTAACGCAGGATTGACTTGGACTATAATGTCAACGGTGGATTACTCACAACATCAGGGCTGGTTTTCTCACGATGTGGCAGTTGATCAGTCTAACCCGAACAATTTAATTATTATCGGAATTGAAGTTTATAAATCTACAAACGGCGGAACTACGGTCATTCAAAAATCAAGCGGAGGATTAACATTGGGAAGACCGCCAATCGGCGGAATGGAAGGCGGACCGGACTACACTCATTCCGATGCACATGTTGTTGTACAACATCCAACCAATTTTAACATTTACTACATAGGCACTGATGGGGGTATTTTCAGAACAACAGATTTTGGTGAAACATACAGTTCTCATAACGGCAGATTACAGACAACTCAATTTTATAACGGATCTTCATCATCACAAACAGACTCGCTTGTAACAATGGGTGGATTGCAGGATAACAGCACCGTCATTTACGATGGCGATTTTGCATGGACGAGAACAATTGGCGGCGATGGAAGCTGGACTTCAATCGATCCTTCAAACGATAATAAGATGTATGCTTCATGGCAATTTTTAAATATGTTAAGATCAACAAACGGTGGAAACAGTTTTTCAACAATTACTCCTCCGGGCGGCAGCAATCCAACTGCCTTTATTGCACCGTTCAGATCTTTTTCGGGTAACAGTAATATCCTTTATGCCGGAAGGGATAGAATCTATAAATCAACTAACTCGGGTACAAACTGGACTGTAACAAACGGGAATCTCGTATTGGATGGAAATTTTGCTTTCGCAATGGAAATCAGTTATCAAAACAGTGAAAAAATATTTGCTGCCACTGCACCTTCAACCTCAATCAGAGGACACATTTTCAGAACAACCAATGGCGGAACAAACTTCACTGATATTACAGGAAATTTACCGGACAGATTTCCTGCTGATCTTGCTGTTGATCCGAATAATGACAACATTGTTTACTTAACCTTTTATGGATTCGGAACTCCACACGTTTTTAAATCAACTAACAGTGGCGATAGCTGGATAAATATAAGTGATAATCTGCCTGACATCCCGACACCTTCTGTAATTGTTGACCCTAATAATTCAAATCATATTTATGTCGGAACTGATATAGGAGTATTTGTTTCAACAAGCGGTGGCGGAAGCTGGTTGGATTTTAATGATGGATTGCCGGACGCAGTGCAGGCAATGGATTTAAATATCACAATGGTAAATGATGTTTTAAGAGTTATGACTCACGGCAACGGAGCTTATGAAAGAAAATTATTGAGTTCTGTAATTCCAGTTGAATTAAAATCTTTCACTGCTGCTGTGATAAATGGTACTGTAAATTTGCAATGGACAACTGCAACAGAAACAAACAACCAGGGATTTGAGATTCTTCGCTCTGCTCTGAATGACAATCAGTGGCAATTAATTGGTTTTGTTTCCGGACATGGCACAACGACGGAAACGAACGATTACTCATTTGTGGATAGAAATGTTCAACCCGGTTCTTATTCTTACAGACTGAAACAAATTGACTTCGATGGTACATTCGAATACTCGCCAATAGTTGATGTTGTAATTTCGTCACCGGAAGATTTTGAGTTAAGTCAGAATTATCCGAATCCTTTTAACCCGGTTACAAATATTGATTTTAGAATAGCAAAACCCGGATTTGTTTCGCTTAAAATTTATGATATGCTGGGAAAAGAGATTTCAACTTTAGTTAATAAAGAGATGATTGCAGGAGAATATGAAATTAAATTTGATGGAAGCAACTTACCAAGCGGAACTTATTTCTATCGGCTCGAAGCGGGGAATTATACCGGGACAAAGAAGATGGTTTTATTAAAATAATCCGGAATGGAAATAAAATAAAAAAGAAGGCGATCACATTGATCGCCTTTTTGTTTTCAACAATATCAAAAAATTATTTCAATAGTATCATTTTCCTTGTTTCAATAAAATTTCCTGCTGAAAGATTATAAAAATAAATTCCGGCCGAATAATTATTTGCATTGAAGCTAACCTGATAACTGCCCGGTTCTTTTTGTTCATTAACTAAAGTTGCAACTTCACTTCCTAACACATTAAAAACTTTAAGTGTTACAAAGTCAGAAGCTGGAATTGAAAAGTTAATTGTTGTCGATGGATTAAATGGATTTGGATAGTTCTGCTCTAAACTGAATTGTTCAGGTAAAGTCAGGTAAGCTGTTAACTCTCCAACCACCCGGTGTGTACCGTCAAAGTCGAGTTGGTTCAATCTGTAATTATAAATGCCTGATATTAGATCATTGTCAACAAAAGAATAATCCTGCTTTTCAGTTGTAGTACCTTTACCATCAACAAAGGCAATCTTAATTCCATTACGATAAATATCAAATCCCTGGTTGTTTATCTCCGATGCTGTTTCCCAGGAAAGTTGAATGTTATTTCCATAAACAGAAGAGGAGAAACTAACTAGCTCAACCGGAACTATAAAATCAGTTGATATGGTATTGGAGACTAATGTAACCGCGCCTGTAAATGCCAACGTTCTGCCTTCCACTGTTGCTAAATTATTCAGCGAGATTGATTGATCTGCCATTATTGTTCCTTTGAAGACTGAGGTCGTTCCAAGAGTTGCTGATGTGCCGACCTGCCAAAAAATGTTGGATGCCAGGGCACCACCAGAGAGAATAACTTCGATATCGTCGCCCACAGTTAGAGTTTGCGCTATCTGGAAAATCCAGACATCAGTTGCGCCGCCGGTAAGAGTAACATCAGACCCTGTAATTAAAGCTGCGCTGGTAAACTTATAGAGACCAGGGACAAGCGTTAGCCCGCCAAGATTACCACCTCCGGGATTCAGGAAATTACCAGTAGGCACTGGTGTTCGTCCTGCAGCGTCGTTGTAAGCTATCGTTAAATCTCCCTTTGCTGCAGTGAGCAGAATAGGATCAGGCACCGAGCCTGCCGGACCAAAAGCATCGACCGTGTATATTGTTCCAGTTACTTCCGGTGATGTTAATCCGGTTATATTGCTGCCGGAAGCCGGACTCAAACCGACATCTCCTGTAATATTAGATGTTGGAACGCTGGAAATTAACGAGCCAGCCAGAACTGCAAAACCGTCTGCCGCTCCAAGCGTTACAGGTAGTTGCGGTTGAGAAACTGCGACAGAGTATGCTGCTAAAGCAGTCACTAATCCCAGTTTCAGCGAGACACCGACCAGGCGCGTCAACCGGTCCAAAATACCATTTACAAATGTTGTGCGAGTGTTCATAAAGCCTCCTTGTTAGTTCAAATGAATTATATTGTTGTTTATTATTGGCATCGCCCCGCTTTTAACAGCGGGGTTCAGCTGTTATCTAATATTTAAGTTCATCAACTATTTATGGTGCAGGTTTTACTATTGTATTGCCAGCTAATGTTATTCCGGCAATGCGTGCTAATAATCTGCCTTCAACTGTTGCACCTGTACCTAGTGTGATCGATTGATCAGCCATTATGGTACCCTTGAATACGGAGGTTGATCCAAGAGTTGCAGAAGTGCCAACCTGCCAAAAAATGTTCGAAGCTTTAGCACCGCCGCTCAAAATAACCTTGCGGCCCGATGTTGTGATAAGTGTGGATGCTATCTGTACGATGAAAACAGCATTTGCGTTTCCTCTTGCATCGAAGGTAACATTACCTGACGATATTTCAAGGGATCCAGTTGATTTATATAGACCGGGTGTTAGTGTAAGCCCGCCAATATTTCCGGCAATAACTACTATATCTGTTGCCGTTCGTCCCGCTGCATCATTATACGCTGTTGTCAAATCACCTTTCGCAGTTGTCAACATTATAGGAACTGGAGCAGGATCATCAGCTGCGTAAATTATCCCGGTCACTTCGGTCAAACCAAATCCGGTGATGAACGATCTGGCAGCCGGACTCAACCCGATATTTCCGGTAACGGCAGATGTTGGAACATTGGTAACTAAGGAACCGGCAAGAACCACAAATCCTGAGGTTGATTGAAGGTTGATGGTTGGCTGCACGGTAGTTTGAATTGGTATTGGTGATGGACTTACTCCGTCATTATCATCACTGCATCCGGCGACAGACAGTAATAATACAGCAGCCGTTAGCGGAATGCTGAGAAAGCGCATCCATTTGTTAGAAAAATCGATTCTATTTCTTAGATCGGTATTCATTTATTTCTCCTTTAAATTATAAATGTGAACATTGAAGACCGTTTGTGGTCTATCAATCACTGCATCAACATAGATCGAAACGTATGGAATGACAATAGAGCGGAGGGATGAAAAGAGTATTAGACCTTTGGGATGAGTATTTGCTATTTGTGAATGAATAGAAAAATTTTTTGAATCATATTACTTTAAATTTTCCGGCGGGAAGAGTTTGCGTCGAGGGTTAAATTCAAAGTTAACATTCCTGGATTATCGCCATCCAACAATGATTTTATTTTTTCATACTCAGGTGTTTCGGGGGAAATCCACAAGTAAATTGATCTCAAAGCCTGCCTTGAAGGGATAAGACTTGCATCCCCGATTGGTAAACCAAAGGCGCTAATATTTCTTTCATCTATTAATAATTTTTGATTGATATTAAGTAAATATTCACCGCTGTATAGAAAGGAATATCTTTCAGGTAAACTTTTTCGAAGCTCATTGGAAGAAAAATATTTGTAATTGTCTCTACTTTCGGTAAAAGCGATTTTAATTGCACCATTACCTTTGTGAACAAAAACAGGTGTGCCTTTTTCCAAAAGTGAAAAGAGCAGCTCGGCATCTTTACGAGCCATTCTTACACAACCGTGAGAGACATTTTTCTTACCCAGATATTTGTAATATGATTTACCTTCCAATGCATGAAAACCGATTCCACTGTTAAACCCCATCCAGTTGATCATCAGAGTGCTGTCAAATTGTACAGAGTGCATTTCTTTTGCTTTCCACTGTAATACAAATATACCCTCACGTGTTTCAATTCCATCCTCAATTTTTTTCGTTCCGGTAGAAACCGGAATTATTCTGGATGAGCCATCTCTTGAATAAAGAGTTGCATACTGCGTTAACAGGTTAACTTCTACAAAATGATCTTTTAGAGTGTAAACAGTATCACGCAGATTTCTGAAATCATAGGCAGTTAAAGGATCAATTATATTTTTTTTCTGCACTGGCTTAAATTTTTCAGCGTCATAATTGTAAGGACTTATATGCAGCATAAGTATGAAGAGTGATAATATGGCTAATTGAATTTTGTTCAAGTTTTTTTACTTTTTAAAGTATCCTCGCATAAGTTTTGATTTCTTCTGCTCAGCCAGTCGAATAAATTTTACATGTTCAGCATAGCAGTACTAGTCATAGAGCAATCGTTGATATCGTAGGAATGCATCACACACATTGCTTTGAAACATATGATAAGCTACAAAAATCCAAACGGGGATTAAATGAAGCAAAGGGATGAAAAATGGGCTACCCCGTCGGACTGAGTATTTGCCGAACAGGATTAAACAAGAAGGTCAGGAAGGATTTAATTAAAAATATCGCTTTACTTGATTTGTGTTTTTAATATATAACATTAAATCAAAAGCAGATAGAATAAACTTATTGTAATTATGTAAAAGCCCTGCCAATTTTTTAGCAGGGCTTTTGTAAAGAGCAAACAATGAAGTTTCTTATTTCATTACAATCATCAACTTTGTTTTAACAAATCTCCTTGCTAATTGTCTTCTCTTTATTGATATGGTGTTGCTTCATTTCAAACTACACCAGTACCAGGCAATTGAAGACAATTCCTGTGCGCCAAATTGCTCGTGAGCCGCCGGCTGCGGATTACTGTTCCGAGTCGATAATACGCAGCTTCAATTATTAAGAATTGTTTTAATCCTCAAAATTAGCTCACGCATAACAAGTAATTGATAATTGACTTCAAAGTCCTTAATCGTCGTCATCGTCATCATCATCATCATCGTCGTCGTCGTCATCATCGTCATCATCTCCGTGTCCTCCACCATTACATTTCTTATGGAGCTGGATGTTGCCGCCTTTCAGTGTGCCCGAGGCAGTATAACCATTCGAGAGTTCCAGACTAAAGGTGTCGTTATGGCCCGACCTGCCGTTATCAGTAACAACAACTATGTAAGTGTAGCCACTATTACCGTTAATCTTGGCTGTGCCTTCGATTCGACGTGTCTTTGGATTGACTGCGAAGTATCCCGTAACACCGGTACCTTTAACTTTTACACCATTGTGGTCGTTGTATTGCAAGTGACCCCAGGGTGCGTTGTGCTTGATCCCACCCGTAACGCTGAAGGTCGCCTTTTTGCCATCGCGTCTAATCCATCCTCCACCTGTAATAAAATCTTTGCATCGTGGGGGAGGAAAAATACCGCCGCCGCTGCAGGCGAAAATGGTGTCGGTATCCAGGGTCACTGCACCATTGAGTGCTAACGCATTTCCAGACATGGTTACACCGGTTGTGATGGTGATGCTCGCTACAGCTAAAATAGTTCCTACGAACTGAGTGCCTGTCCCGAGGGTTGCAGAGCTGCCGACTACCCAATACACGTTTGACCCGATGCAATTCTGTCCCGGATTGTTAATGACGATTATTTGTGAACCGGTTACGGTTGTAAGCGTGCTGCCGATATTGAAAACAAACAGCGCATCGCTGTTTCCCTGGAAATCAAGAGTTAGTGTTCCATTCATCGCCAAGTGAGCCGAGGAGGGGAAACAATGCACTCCTGGTGTAAGAGTGAGATTGTTCAGTTCCTGAACAAGTCCATAGTTAAAATTGCACGGCAATCCTAAGAAAGCATTGTATGCAATGAGGGCATCACTCTGAGCTTGAACTGCAAGAGAATCACCGATGTGGAGTTCTCCTGGTGGTACGATCGTTCCCGGGGGAAAGCCCGTGACCGAGGAACCTGGGCTGAGACCTACATCTCCATATATTACTGTGGCGCCCGTATTGGTGACTGTTGAGGCCCCAAGGACTGCGAAGCTAGATGCTGCACCCAAAGGATTTGTCACCATATCTTGCAGACCGTTTTGTTTTTGTAGTGTGTTTGATTCGCGTTGTGGTTCGTTCAATCCTTCGCACGTCACGAAAAGAAACACAGCACACGAAACCGACAGTACTAACACTGCCCGTGTCCAGAGTTGGGCAAGGGTCAGTGTCCGAATAATTGCGTTTTTCATGATAGTTCTCCAAAATTTGACATGAATTATTTGATCCCTTTAATAGGGTTTCATATTTCTGTTTTGAAATATGTGATATATTACAAAAAATCGAGTGTGAATCTACCGACCAAAGGGATGAAAAATGGGCTACTCCGTTGGGATGAAAATTTACCGGACGAGAATGAACCAAAAGAGCAAAAAAAATTATTGAGCGCTTTTTTTAAATTATTGAATGTCTTTAGGGAATAAGTTCTATTAACGATTTACTTTTTTCTATTTGATATGTAAATCTAATTGTTGAGTACTCAATATATAGAAAATGTTTTTTTGAAATATTATTTTTAAAAAAATATCAAATTTCACTCGATATAATTTTTAAGTAACCAAGTATGCTTGAAATATTATGCTGTACATAGTCTATTCTAATTTCAAAATCGGTTAAGCTTTTACAGAAACCACCTGCTGCAAGATCGGCGCGTTGTAAATAAATACTGGTTTCAGGGATAAACTGTGTTTGTAATTGAAAACGGATACCTCTTTTAACAGCAGCCAAAATTTCATCAGCCGATTTATTATTAATAAAATCTTTCACCAATGAATATGCGGCTATTAAACCTTCACTCCTTATTGCTGTTGGTGTTGATCGGGGAGGATTATAATAGCTGCCGTACCAATCCGGGTATTCGGGATCTAAATTCTGACTATTAATAATTGTATTCGAAATGCGGATTGAATGATTTAAATATATTTTATTCTTTCTTTCGCGGTAAAGTTCATTAAGTGCATATAGAAGCCAGTGATCATGAGGAAGCTCTTCATCAGTTTTATCTCCATCACGAATTTGAATAAGATACTTTGCTGCTTTTTCTGCTGCTTGTAACCACTCTGCATTTTTATCAAGAGCATACAGCCTGTTTAATGCAAGTATTGCTTCGCCCGGATAATAAACAGATTCCATATCTTCTATTATTTTCTCCGGGTAAGTCATCTTTTGATTAACAAATCTTCCTTTGTTATCCTGCGATTTAATTATCCACCTGCCGATTTGTTGTGATAAAGAAAGATATTGATCATCTCCGGTGACCTCTGAATATTTTGACAGCGCAACAACAGTAAGAGCATTACCACCAAGTTTAGTGTAGCCATCTTCAACAACAACAGGATATACATTATCATCAAATTCAACTTCCCTTATATTACCGATCAAATATTTTATTGCTTTTTTTGCTGCATTCAGTAAGTCTTCATCTTTATTAAAATTATATAATTCCATCATAGAATAAATAGTTCCTGCATGACGGATTATATTATAATCTGAACTAATTTTATCTGCTTTAGGCAGATAGGAATAAATAAATTTTCCATCGTTTAAAACAGATCTTTTAAGATAATTACCGGCTTGTGAAAGAGAGTTTTGCAGATCTTCAATTTTAATTTTATCAAACTGACGGTGTCCACGGTAAAGCTGATAAACTTCATTATCAGTATAAAAAAAACTGCGCAGACTAAAACTGAAAACAGTAATACTGTCATTTTCAAAATGACTTTCAATATCATCGAAGTCTTTTTTATTTCTGTTTTGATATTTTTTAATATTAGAAAGAACTATTTCGTGGGAGGAATTTATTAAAGTGTTTGCCATTATTTCTTCAGGAAGAAATGCTGCATTAAGATCTTCGGTAAAAGCCAGCCCGTAAAGACTTCTTTCAAATGGGACTGAAGAACCGGAAGATAATTTTACTGAGAAGACTTCATTAACAATATCGATTTTAATCATATTGGAATTAAATTTTAGCCCTTCATATTTTTCAATTTGGCTGATTGCATCATCGATAGCATTTTCAATTCCCGCACTTTTGCCGATAAAAACTTTACCGGTTGAATTACTATCTGCTAAAGTGATGAATATTATTTTAGGGGCCGAATCGTCTCTTAACTTTCCGGGAATTTTTCCACCGGTATTTTTATTTAATATTTTTCCAGCTATGTATTTAACAAGTTCTTTTTCTTCATTTGCACTTAGGTGAACAGAAAAAACAACATCGTTAAACCAAACATCCTTACTGCAGGAGTTAAATAGTAAAATCAGCAGGAGTAATAAGAAGTGAAGTCGACGTGAAGATTTTAACTTTTTCAGCTTAAGCACTTTTAATTATTATGAATATAGAAGACGGTAACGGATTTATTTGTTTTATTCTGCAGAACATTATTTATCAATTTTGTTATTGCCTTTAAACTTTCACTATGTAAAGAAATGTATACTCTTCCTTAGGTTGTAAATGTTTTTTGGGAATGAACATCAACTTTTTTTAACTAAAAAGCAATAGGTTCTGATAAGAGAGATAAAATAAAAACCCTTTCTAATTTAACTTTATTAATTTCCTGGTAGTATTTATTTATAATTCTTTTTGTTCTTTCACTTTAAAAATATTTACTTTTTCTGAAATACGTTGAGTGATAAAACTGGACTGGTTAGATTTGAATCAATGCGAAGATTGTGAAATAATAATTGGCACTGAATTTATCATGTCAAGCACCATTTGTTCTTCTATCTGCTTTCGAAGATTCTCATCAAGGCAAAAGATCGCGGCTTCATGATTATTATCGGCAGAGAAGCTGTCAAAATTCCAGCTCGAGATCCCTACGAGCAGCCTGTCAAAATAAAATACTTTTGCATGTATGTAATTGAAATATTGAAAACCATGCATTCCTGCCTCAATAAGTGGATAAATTTCTTTTCTAACACGCTTATTAACTTCTCTGCTGTCATTGTCCATCATTGGAGTTAAAAAATCTTCCCAAAAAAGTTCACCAGCCAGCTGAGATTCAATAATTCTATTTCTTAAAAAAGCGTTCGACTCTCCCAGGCCGCCATCAATACCATTAGTGATATATGCAATATGGAATTTTTCTGAACTTATTTTTTCACGCATCAGTCGTGCAAGTTTGTCGATGCGTTTTGGATCGCCGGCATCAAGATCAAATTCGATTTCAGGACTAGTCATATAAAACGAATGATCTGCTCCCTCCAGGTAACGGGTTAGCAGTGTTGCAATATTTTGTGGTTCGGCATTATTTCCCTGAACCGCTGTTCGGCAGATTCCGTTCATCCGGGTCTCGGGATCTCCCAACCAGCTTGCATAATTCTCGCTTCCACGAACCCCGGCAATCTGTTCTTCTCTTAATCTATTTGAAAGAAAATTTTCGGCTATCTCCATCGAACGGTTTTCTGTATCATATTTTTTCCATAGTTTGATATAACTTTCAAGAAGATCTGTTACTGCCGGTCCTCGCACAAGAACATCTGTATCACGGTTTAAGAAGTTGAAACCGTTGGATTTATTCTGATAGTTAAGCACATTCATCCCGCCTATAATTGCTTCATCACCATCCCTGATCCAGATTTTGTTATGAAACATCCGGTCAAGCTCATCCAATGATTTATCATCAACCCGAACTACAGGGACACCTTCCCTTTCAAGTACACCAATAGAGAAATTAGAAATTGAAAATGTATAAAATCCTTCTGTAATTAATCGAACATCCACACCGGCACGTTTGGCGTTCACAATATTTTTTATAAGTTCACGACCGGTATCGTCTGCTATAAAAGACATCACCGCAATATAAAGGAAGCTTTTTGCCTCTGATGTTATCCTCAATTTTTCCGGGTATGACTCTTCTCCATTGAATAAGGCACGAAGGTCATTTCCATAAGTCAATTCTGTTTGAGTCTCACGATCTAATTGTTTTTGAAATTCCGGATCAAAATAAATTGATTCAACTTTTTTAGGATCAAAATCTTCTGTGAACTGTGAATGATAGAAAGAGATCTTCTGTTCAAGCTTTTTAATCGGAGGAAAAAATAAATTCCCCCAACAGCTCAGATAACGGTATGGACGATCATAAATTTCATTTTTCGAATCGAATGAACGCTGTCTATAGAAATTGTATACAGCATTAAGAAAATCATCTGACCCGGATTGTTTCACGAATTGTTCTAAATCCAAAGTGAATAATGCCTGGTAATCTTCCAGGCTGATGATTGTTGTGGGCACTATCCTTCTTTTGTGATATGGATCCCTTACAAAGTGTACGGAACTCAATGTATCATTCGAGTGCTGAAGATTGTTTTTTATTAATCCATTTGTGTGTTCTATGTAATAACGATTTAATTCGTCCATTGTAACTTCTTTAGGATCTTCAATAGTCCCCGGATAAGATCCTCTGAAATTCAAATTCTGGCATGATGTAATTCCCAAACACAAAATAAAAATCTGAATGGATTTCCACTTCACTGATTAATTTCCTTTCATCTGTTAAAATAAGCGTTAAGACCGAGGTAATAGTTGAGTCCCTTTTCGTATAACACCGTCTTTTGGTAGTCAAGTGATTCCCATTCTTTCTGAATACCGGCGGTAAAATTGAACCAGCGGCTCGTTGCCTGGAGCCCTGCGAGCAAAGTGCTGCGTGCAATGTCCGCACCTAATATTTTTCCTGTAGACATCTTCAATCCACCGGTTGTAAATGACCAGTCGCCTCCGACATAAACCATAAGATTCAAGAGCTCATTCGTATTCCAGCCTACTCCGGCTAACCAGCCAATAGTGCCAACCTTTAACCCGAAAAATTTTCTCGTGTCTGAATAGTAAGATTGATACTTCAATCCTAAAAGATCAACTCCACCGCATATTGCAAGATTAACTCCGCCTTTTTTCGGGGATAAAGGCATGATATATCCGCCTGCAAGCTGAACCCAGGTAGCTTCCGCTTCCAGTTTTCGATCCATCTGACGATCCGATGAAACCAGGAGATTCCACTTTGAAAGTAACAATCCCACGCCTGACATATGCAGGCTTCGTGGTTCAGTAAGAACATTCACACGTATTTTAAATGCCCGCGATTTGTTTTCGCGTAGAATACGTTCAAAAGATACTTCAGTTGAAAAAAGATAGTAGGGAACATTCTCTTCCCGGGTCGGATCATACTTCGATTTTCTGATACCTGAGGTT
>Ga0137465_1000430_pt1 | contig 17841 bp, 21 predicted proteins | sample EasRivERMGT828_2_FD_104906 | JGI IMG/M metagenome (GOLD analysis project Ga0137465, IMG submission 104906) | Soil microbial communities from meander-bound floodplain in the East River, Colorado, USA - East River MetaG ERMGT828_2 | ecosystem: Environmental > Terrestrial > Soil > Floodplain ... | reverse complement strand
CCGTACTGTTCCAAGATCGGCAGAAGGTTGGTCCGCATTTGAATCAGTTCGCTTTCCGTGTCCGAGTTGTGAGAGCCTTTTGTGTAGGGAGGGTGATGCCAAAAGGCAATCGTCCAGTCTCGAAGGTTGTTGGCCAGGTCATTCGTCAACCACATGGCCATCGCATTCGTGGCAAAGCGCGGTTCTGTCATTGAATTCAGGCATATGAAATGGATATTGGCGTAGTCGAAAGAGTAATAGTGTTCCGTACCTGATGCCACACCGCCGGCCAGTGCATTAGTGGGCAAGCTGAAGATTGTATAGTAGGGGTAAACAGTTGAATTATTTACAGATTGGGCGGTCTCATGGTTGCCTAAGGTCGGCCAGAGCACTGACTTGCGCAGCATCATAGGGTACAGATGGAATACGGCGGCGTCATGTTCAGAGTCCGTGCCAACGTCGTAGGCGTTGTCCCCAAGCATGAGCCAAAGGTCGGTTTCTGCGGTGCCAGTGAAGTTTGTGTAGGCATTTCGGACAGCTTCCGCGTCGCCATTGCCTGTACCTGAATCACCGAGCACCCACACGCGAGTGGGTTTGGCAGTTCCAGCAGTTGGAGGCGTAATAAAGTAGTAATTGGCGTTGCTGCCTTGAAGCTGCACGTTGGTGGTTCCGACTGAATAGAAATATTTAGTGTTCGATGTCAGATTGGTTAGCGTGAGCTCATGCTCGGTTGTGACAGTAGGGTTAACAACCGTCTGGTCCAGACTCGCCAGGGAAGTCCCGAAGAGGACACGGCTGCTGTTGGTCGCGGTAGTACGCCAGCGCACAACGATGCTGGTTGGCGTGGCCAGTTGAAGGTACGGGCCGCGGGCGACTGCGCTGTCCGTTATTTCCATTCCCCAAACTATGTCGGAGCTGTTGGTGCCAGTCTGGTGGACCTCCGCTGCAAAGACATTCGTGCCTTGCACCAGGTTTGCGGGGGTGAGGGTAAATACATCCAGCCCGTCCGCGTCGCTTCCATTTGGCGCATTGGGCGCGGAACTCGCAAAAGTTCCATAGATGATCGCGCCCGTCGGCATGCGGATTCGACGGATTTCTGTGCCATTGAGATAGATAACGGCGCCGTCGTCGAGACGGCAATGGAACGTTAAGTTCGCGGTCGCCGGATTCCCGGTGAAATTGAACGTGGTGCGAAAGTAAAATGTGTTCGTTTGATTTACTACATATGGCAGGGTTGTATTGCGCGGATATACGTCCGGATTTGTCTCCAAATGCAGCAAGCCTGGGCCGGATTGCCATGCCGAGTCATTGTAGTTGGTCGCCGTCCAAGGAGTGCCATCCAGATTATTGGTCTTCGTGTATTTCCATGACTTGTTGAACGGCATCAGTATGGTGGGTGTTTGCGCCTTAACGTGTGCGCAAAACAGCATCGTTAAGACGGTGAGACAGTTGATGACATTGCGGTTTGTTTTCATTGTATTCGTGGTATTGATTTCTTTAGTGATCCTTGGTACTTAAACGTTCTAACTCCGTACGCAATTGCCTTTCAAAATCCATGGTAGCTTTTGCGTAGCGACGACTTTCCGGCAGCTTTTCGAGCGCAGCCAGCGCTTCCTTGTACGCTTTTGCTGCTTCTTTAGGCCGGCCCGCTTGCACCAGAATCTCTGCACGACGCGCGAGCCAGAGGTCCTTTCTTGGCATCTGCTCCGTCAACTTATGAACCCGTTCCAAGGCGGCGTCGTAGCGACGAGCTTGGAGTTCAAAATCGATGGCTACCAATTGCAGGGTCACAGCCGGTCCAAGCCGTTTCAACCCTTCGTCCAAACCCCTGAGGATTTCGTCAACGTTTTGATTATCGGGCTTTTTCATCGCCTGCGCCCTCTCCAGATAAAGATCGGGAGTCGGATCCGGGTGTGTCTTCAGAGCGCGATTAAAGTCACTGACAGCACCATCCAAATCATTGAGCGCAACCAGCACCCGGGCCCGCGTGAGCAGGGCTTCGGCATGATCGGGGAATCTTTTTATGAAACGCTCCAGCGCTTGCTTGGCCGCCTGGTGACGACCTGCCGCCCATAGTGCCTTCCCGCGGTTCATATCAATCGTAAGGAGGTTTGTATCGAGCTGTTCCGCCTTGGCGTAATCTGCCAGTGCGGCCTCAAAATCCTGATGGTGACGGTGCAGCTCGCCGCGCTGCATGTAGAGCGCACCATTATTTGGCTCGGCGGCTATGTAACGGGTCAGTGTCTCAATCCGTCCGTGCAAATCACCGTGCGCCAGCACCGTACCGTGCATATGCAGAGCGAGAGAGGAAACCAACGCGCAAAGAACGCAGGGTTTTCCAATGGCTGGGATGAGAAAGGCAACACAGCGGAAATGGTCAACTCCGAAGAGAGCATAAAAACTTTTCATGAGCGAAATTTTCTAGCTCCTCTCCGCCATCAAACAATCTTCAACGATTATCTAGGACGGACATTTGTTATCTCTGGCGGACATTCTGCATCGCCGTGAAAGATTCAGTGGCAGACGAAGCGATTTTCTCCTGCCGGAGGGGCGGCTGTTTTGTCCGACTCTTGAGACCAAAATAGAATTCCTCCAATCCTGGATCGTTTCCGCCCTGCAGCGTAGTCTTAATCCACACCGGATCGAATCGGCATCGAAACGTGTCCTGGTTGATCAATTGGTTAGCCCGTGCTTGGTCTGGCGCGTTGGATCTACACAGGGATTTGTTATCTGACGCGGATTTTTCTGTCGTTTAAGGAAAAGATCCGTTGGACAATAAATCGTGAGGTACTAGGACTAGCACTAGTACTAGTGATGAGAGGTGCCAGGACGAAGCCAGGACTCGTTCTACGGGAGTCTAATTACGAACCCATTCTCGAATCTGGGGCCACAGCAGCTCCAATTCAGGTTCTTCTAAAGCGCTCTGCTTGATGTGCTCGGCTTCGCCATACATCAGCGCTCTTTGGAGTATTCGCCAGGCTTCATTCTGGTTCCCTAACACGGACGCATAGCAGGCTAAATTGTAGTAAACCAGGGGATGTTGCAGAAATCGTTCAGATGCCGGAAGCAAACTATCCCATGCCTCTTGCGTGCGGCCTAATCGATGCAAAGCTTGGGACCGTGCGAGCCAACTCGCTGGATCTTCAGGAGCAATCTGGACTAACTTTGATCCCACATTCAACGCAGCGTCCCACTCATTGGCCATCACATGAGCGTTCCAACGCAAATCCAGGACGTCCGGGTGTGCCTGAAAGGCAGCACTTATCTTATCTAATTCAATGTGCGCACGAACAGGGTCACCGGAGGACAAGGCAGCGATGGCTATTTCAAAGTGCTCACTATTTGGGGGACCAAGTAATCGTGAGTCAGCCATGCTTAAAACTAATTAAGGGTAGTGGAACAGTTCTTCCTTGAGCACGCAGGGCCGCGCTTTGCTCGCGCTGCATCTCGGAGCGGATAGTGACTATCGATTCGGTACATCCCTTCACCTCAGACGATTGCTACGAACCTTCACGCGCAAACGGGACGCAATCGAGCCCGTAGCTGAAAAACTCAAGTGAACGGCTTGACGATACACTAAAGCAGCGCTTCAGCACAATCCGCGGAAGGCCTGATTTTTCTATCGGGGTTTCCCTTAAAGACAGGAAGTCGGTCCTGCTTTTCGAAGTTTATTACGCGCTACTCCTTCAAATACTCGCTCTCGCCTGATAACATGCCCTGGCTGCGGGCCTTCGTTTGAGTTTTTCACTTTCTTGGGGAGGAAGGAATCCACTCGTCCAGGGAAGAGCAGGTAGCTACACAATTGTTCGGACGACTAACCAAGTTAATACGAGCTTTGATCAAGCCACTCTCTACTTTTCATTGGCCACATTTGGTCAATCTACATCCTAAAGAGCGTCTGTACCGTGGACTAAAATGTACGTCCTCGGACTCAATCCATAGACTCGCTTGAATTCACGACAAAAATGGGAGGGTTGTTTAAACCCTAACTCAAAGGCGGTTACTTTAATCGAGTGTCCAGTTGAAATAAAAAGCGGTGCTTTCCGCAGTCTTAATTGAGAAATCCAGTCTTGCGCCGTGACACCAAATTTTTCGAGAAAGAAGCGACGCAACTGCCGATCAGAAATCTGGCACCTCTGTGCCAGTTTCGAAGCTTCGTATTTCGCCTCTGCCGCCAACTCCTCCCAATCCTGAACACAATCCAAGCGACTGCTCATTCACTTCGTGTTGTTGAGGTACTCTTATTCCGAAACGGAGGACAGAAAGTACCGAAAAATGGGAATGCCCGAATCAGAAACGAACACAACTCGATGTTGATTCGAGACGGACACTTCTGAGCGACATGACAGAGAAAACGGTTTTCGACAGAAGAAAGCGCGAGGCGTCGGCGTGACCCCGCGGCAACATTCAAAATCGCATGACAACGAGAAACCTGTTTGAAACCTAGACAGCACGCGATCTCTTTGATTAGGAAATTCTGTTCCAAAAGCCGTTCCGTTTCCGAAATCTTCAGCGTAATTAACCAAGTCTGGGAGGATTGTTGAAAAGTCTTCTTGCAATAGCTCTCCAATCCCGAAGAGAAATGGAGCATACCTCTGTCAACGACCGCGCCTCGTATTCGGTGCTGCCTTCCGATCCTGGCCAGTCGCTAATTCTATCCAACCGGCTTGACATCCAATGTCTCCTGTTGAAATCCGTGAATTCTCACGGGCTGCATTTACAAACGCCAGAGCACACCGTTCTAAATCTCAGGAACCTTTGCGGAGGCTAACAGCTTTTACACAATTTGTCTATCCCCAGAACTGGTGAGTTTTGCATCATTTCGAACCTTTTTTCACCCGGATCTCACCAGACCTGGTGAGTTCTCGTCACTTTCATCCAGAAAAGTTTTGGAATGAGAAACTGGTGGGTTAGGACCATGTTCGAAAAAAAAGGCCCCAAAAGTTCACTATTCCCGGTGCGGGCGGTTTGTCATTGTTTCTCAGATCGAGGCGAGACATAGAACATTTGAAAAAAGATGCAGGAGTTTTCACGCAGCCTCACTTAAGCTACCCTGCCTCATGCGGATCTCGTGCATGTGCCGGCATACGCATGCCCCGAAATGACACCAGAACTCTGAGTTAAATTCACGGACGATCAAATTGAGTCACGCTCCTTCGTACTCATATTCTTCACCGGTAAGAAACGAAACACCCAGCATCGAATGTTCGTGCGGAAATGCCGTCTCGAAAAATCCAAAAACACTATCAACAAGTAAATCCAAATACGTCTCTTCAGCTGAAATTCCCTGAGGGAACAAGATAATGAACTTCTTTTTCCAATCAAATCCAGGCTCAAGATACACGTTCATCTGCAACGAGTTGAGAGCTTTATCGTAAATCACCCAAACATCTCCGACTTTCTCCCCGCCTCGCGGACTTTTTGCTTCTGGATGACTCATGCCCCACACTTCTGCCTCAATACTTCTTACAATTCTCCAGAAATGAAAGCGCTCAGACTCCGCATGAACTTGCTTGAACCGTGCTTCCCAACACGTTTCGCAGTACTTCCTTTCGGCTTGCGATTTAGGCAGTGTCGCGTGCGCTCCGCATCCTATACACTTCTGTGAAGAACTTTTGCGCGACTTTCCCATAAGCTAAGATTAAATGCTGAACATTTCAGATCAAAGGCTGCTGGCAACAGCACTCGCTGTCTGGGAATGGCATCGTCGAACCTCAAGATTAGCCTATACGAGATTCATATGCAAAACGTTTTCAACGCAAGCGAACGAAGCGCGAAGAACGGAGCTCTGGCAAATCCCGCATTTCATTCCGCTCTGGTGTCCACATAGCCACCGAAGGTTAGTCGAGCCGTTCTGCGTCGGCCTGGCAGTTTCGCTGGTCTGTCCCCCGCCCGAACCAGACCGCCGACTATGAACCGGTGAAGCAGGAGCTTGCGAGGCACTTTGGCCACCGTGAACAAGCCGCCGATTGGCAAAGACGGGGAGCGCGATGACTCGGTGACACGGAAACGGCGACGAGTTACAAAGCGACATAGGCGAAGACCCCTGCTGATGCACTGCCGGCCGAGCGAGGAACATAACCGATGTTGATGTCCGCCAATTCTCCAGATAGCGAACAAAAATGGTCGATGTTCCGCGGGATCATTGTCCTTCACGTAATCGTAGTTTTCGCCCTATCGCAGCCTCGACTTCCCCAATCGACGGTCGGAGCTTCAAGATCTCAGCGATTTCCTCATAATAGTTTTCGACGACGGCGAGTTTTCTCTCCAATTCAATTATCTTTTCTTGCTTGAGCTTATCTTCGTGATCCCTTTTAGCGAGCTCCTCTTTGAGTTTACCCAACTCAGTCTGCGTGAATTTCTCGTCGAGTTGCGTGCTATCCACCCCTGCACGAGCGATATAAACATCAGGCATGTTGCTGCTGAACTTCCAGCCATAGCGGATGCAGAGTTGCTGACGATTCAACTGCGAGGCGTAAAAAGTCGCTGATGAGTGGCGAAAAAGATGGAAGTGGATGTGCCTGCCTAAGATCTTTTGGCCCAATCTAGCAAAGAAGAACCTTGCGCTGTCGTACGTCATCGAAGCCACCGGCTCATCGCTTTTAATGCCTTCTCGCATTCTCTCAGCGAGAAACTCCCGTACAGCCTCTAGGGAGTATTTCCAGTACAGCGAAATGGTGCGTCCAGTTGTCTTACTGTACTCTTCCTTCAACGCAACTCTAACGAACGGATAATTTCCTTCCGGTAGCTGAACATCGGCAAAGCGGATATTGTGGAATTCTTCTGCTCGGGCGCCAGTATCAAAGAGAACGGCAATCAGGTATCTTTCCCGCGCAGATCTGCACCCCTTGTACAATCGCTCGATTTCATGCTCTTTCAGATAATCAGGCGTCTTGTGAATGTCGCGGCAATCGAACCAATCGGTCATCCTCGTTCCCTTAGAGCCTAATCTCCACCGGAGGAAAATCCTCAATGCGATACGAATATCGACCCGCATAGCGTGCGAATAGGGCTTGTTCCTCGTACTCTTCAGGTTGCCGGTGCTAATTGCGCGTTCAAATGCTTCGATATCTTTCAGGGTCAACTGCTGGGTCGGCTTATTGAAGTATTCTAGGGGGACCTTGAGCACGCACAGGTACTTAGCTAGGGTATTCTCAGCGATTTTAATTCCTTTGTTCACCTTGCCAAGGGCGAGTTCATCCAGAAACTGAAGCATCTCCTTCTTTGACCTTTTGGGAATGTGCCATCTGGCCACGCGTTGCCGTTTGGCGGGAATATCTGGATCTCTTACAAGGATCTTCTGATTCATACTTCTCTCTAGGAAGACGGTATATATAAACCGTTCGGTTTTGCTCGATGGCCTCGAGGAGAGGTGATGAATACCGAACGGTGCTAGTCAGGTTCGACTGATAAAGCTTGCGCTTTTAAGATCTGAAGAGCGGCCTCTAAGACGTCAACTGAATACTGCTCAAGAACCGATGGGTCCTCTTTGGGCCGACTTCGATCCTTTGTCTGCATTGGTCGATCTTCTGGCTGAGTAGGTGGCTTTGCTTTCAATTGCTGGTTGATTTCTCCTCGCGTCAAAATGATTAGGTGAGACTGTTCTGGAACATGGCTTTCCTCACTTCGATCTGGAGTGACTAACATGAATTTCCCCACATATATTCTATATGTAATCAGTCATACTCTTCCGAAGGAAAATGCGATACGGCCGGTGCGATCTATTTTTCTGTGCACTTTTACGGTCGTAGTGAATGGGCGGCTCGGCTTTTGACCCGAGCGGCACCGTATTGGCCAGATATCGCAGTGCCGTGCTGACTGCATAGCTATTGCGATTGCAGAGCTTCATTAGTCGGGAGAGGCTCAGTGGATATCGATAGCGCGGTTGCGTTTGATACAGCTCCTTGTAATAGAGAACAATTTCCTCGTACACGAGGTTGAGAAGCTGAGTCTGCTTCTTGTCCAGTTCCTCGACGATCCCGGATCTAATCCACACGCGTTTCTCTATGGTTCGACCCCTCCTGCACTCACCATATCGTCGGCGACAGCTCCTTTGATCACCGGCACAAGAGGAAATTGCACGTGGCATGGATCCACGCGCCCTTTGATTTTAACGATGCCCTCGCCAACACGAAGCCGATCCAAGAAAAATTCTTCTCCCTTCTCCAGAAACAATCCGCGCTTGGCCGTGACGATATCGTCCTCGTGCTGCAAACCCAAATAAATCTGTGTATTGCAATTGCCTAGCAGGTAAACAGGAAGGACCGAGGGATGTTGTGTAATGCTGACCAGGCCTTCACCAAAACCTCGGATTTCACGGTACACATTCTCCAAGCTGTTGGTGCTTTGCTTTTCGATGAGTGTTTTCGGGAACAAGTTGTGAACTTCTTCCAGGAAAGTGACGTGTCGTAACTCATCCGTCTCTCCTTGTCCTAATCGGTAGAGATGAATCCAGCGAAGGATGATGTCGCTGAAAAATACGCGCAACGGCTTGGGCAATTCCTGATCCAGCTCGATGATCGTGGGAGTTTCCAAAATCTGTTCGAGTTCGATGGGATGCCGTGCATTGAAAGCGCCTGAGGCGAGCCCGAAGATAAATGTTTTTAAGATACGGCCGCAACTGTCTTGCCAGAGCATGCGACGACCGCGAAGCTGCAATTTGTTCAGTTCCTCGCTGGCGTCGAAAAAGTTGGGCCATTTGTCAGGTATACCGTCGTATACCCCAAGCTCCTCGAATTTTTTGTCGAGAACATCGATGAAAATGTCGGCTACACCCGGCCCGGACACGTGTGACTTTTCGAGAGCCTCGGCAATAACGCTAATCCAGGTTTTGGGATGGACGCCGGGTGGAGGGCGCAATGGATTCCAGGTAAAGGGCGAGGCCGTTTTTCGGCCCACCGTAAAGATTTGGATGGTATGGACAGCGGGATCGGACAAAGAACGGAGCGCTCGATAACTTCTTTTCCAGTCCACCACGACAAAGGGGACGCCCTTCCTGAGAAGCCCCAGCACCAAGATCTGAGCGACATTCGTTTTGCCGCCACCTGTGATGGAGAAGATGCCGATGTGTTTGATAAAATTTTCCGGGCGCAGATAGAGCGGAAAAAGGGATGTTTTCCCATACATGATAGTACCGAGCAAAAAATCGCCAGCGGCGGCCTCACGCGACGGTGGTGGCAACAGGATTGTTTGATCGCTGACTGATTGCCCGAGATGTTTAGCCACGAGCATTTGAATCAAGACTTCGGCATCACGTTTCGATTGAACGGTGTCGGCCGTCAGGTACGCCAGCCACAGCGCGTCAGCTCGTCTGCCAAGCACTGGCTTCAATTTTTTGCATAGGGTCTTAAGTTCATGATCCAGCATGGTCGAGGAATATGGCGCGGGCCTGCATCTGCTCATGAGCGTCCCAGGCGTTGAGGAAATCGCGCATGACCAGGACAACGTCACGCCAGCATTCCACGTCTTGGAGCCGCTCTTCCTGTTTGGCCTTGAACAGCAACTCGTAGAGGATGCGTTTTTCCTGGTGCTCACGCATACGGTAGCGGGCCTGACGATCCAGATTGTGCATCATGGCGTAAAGGTCCGTTCGGTCGCATTCGAGCCGGCTAAGATTTACCGTGCGCAGCCTCAACCGTTCGAAGATCTCGGCCGCAAAGACCTCAAGTTTTGTGCGGCCAATGCGTCGCTTATCTGCGAACAGGTCATCGATTTTGATAGCAGCCTGCTCAGGAATGTACTTGCCCAAGTCTGGACTCTCGCTGGGCTGCGTTCTCGCTTGATACGGATCGGAAAGGACCATCCAGAGGCAAAGACGTTGTTGTAATAAAGCCTTGCGAGCAAATGGTTCGGAAGGGTGCCCCGTGGACCTCCGATCGAATTGAGAGCAAAATTTATTTAGCAGTAATGCTTCGAGCATCAGTGGAAACCATCAAGGTTAAATCTACGTGGCTCCAACGCGGCAAACAGCGCAGTGCGGTCGCCAGGGTGCTTCTGCATCCCATGACAGGGTCCGAGATTCTGGAACGGGCCCGTTCTTTCGCACCACGAATGCACTTGCGCGATGTCTGGTTTGCGCTCCGAGAATTGAGCGTGCAGGAATTGGTCTATTGTCTCAATCCCGAACTGGGCAACGGCAAAGTGTTTTTCCTGACCGACCTTGGTCGCGAAGTGGTCAAGCCAGCCTTTGGAAATTCTGTGACAGCGCTGCCCGCAGACTTGGACTGGGATTGCGTTGGTAAAGTCGCACGGGCGCGAATCCGGCGGAGCGTTCTAGAAGAAATCAGCAAACCGTCGCCATACGGACTGCCTGGGAAATGTGCTTCTGAAATCCGAAAGAATCTTTTGGAACGAAGGCCGATGGAATTGAGCCGGGCGATCCGGGCTTTGGGAGAATTGTCCGGCTTTAAACTGATCCGGGTGGCTGGCTACACCCCCAAGCCCAAGAAGAAGCTCTACCAGTTAACGACCGCGGGCCGTCGCGTGGTTGAAATACTGAAACGCTCTCAAGATAACGATCCGTGTTTGGGGAAGAAGGACGCCAGAACAGTATGTTGAGAGAATATCAGTTAGCGGTACTGTCGGTCTCTTCGAGCAGTCGTTTGCTAGCCAGTTTTTCTAAAATCGCTTTAAGCCGGCTTGGTTCAATCCCGGTCTTGGCGGCGATGCGCTCCAGAGTCGCGGCTTCGAGTTCACTTAAGGCCAGGAGCACCTTCTTTTCTTCTTCAGTCAGTGTGGGCATTGATTGCCAGAGAAGCAGGGCTTTTTAAAGATTTAATCACTCACACATAATCGTTCGAAATCGCATGTTGTAACAATCCCATTGGAGCATAGTGGATCGAATCGCTGCAACGGGCGTCGAAGCGATTGGCAGCAAGCCTTTTTAAACGGCTCATCTTCTATCCTACATGACAAAGGACCCTCCCGTCGGCATTTCCCAAGAAACATTGTTAGAGCTGTTTGAAGAAATTCGCGACAAGCTCGACGAACTTGTAGATAAACTCGATCATCTCATTGAGCATCATCCTTCCACGCGCTACTCCAACGATTCATTCGATTCCAATTTGAATAACTTCCCCGACTGATCTTTTGAGACCAGTCCAGATGCTGCAGCTCTCGTGTTTTGACGCGAAGAGGCCATGCAGTATCCACCGTTTGTAGCCAGTGCCTTCGAACTGACGTTTCCAATCGACAGTTCGATACAATAGACGCAGCGGTGCCACAGAAGTTTTCCCATCGATGTCACGCAGACACCAGATGCGTCTGATTGAACGTTGACGTTGGGGGAGTGAGGAAAATAACCACCGATCGAAAAGAGAGTCTCAAGGGCTCCTTTTTTGATTTTGAGAAAGGAGCACAGATGAAAACGCAGGAGAAGTTTGTAGGTTTCGACGTACTGAAGAAGGCGGTTTCGATGATCCAAATCCTGGAGCATTACCGCCTGGTGAATCAGTTGCATCGAAGCGGAGATAGTTTGAGCGGTGCCTGTCTTCTACATGCCGGTCACAACAAATCGCAGTTCCGAGTCAGCATTTCGAAGAACTGTTGGATTTGTTTCGGAGACTGTCATGTGGGTGGCAGCATCATTGACTTCGTGAGTCGTAAGGAGAGTGTCAGTGTTCGTGAGGCTGCACTCCTGATTCAGGAATGGTTTGGTGTTCAGTCGCCTTCCGTCTTCCGATCTCGCACGACACGGGAAGATGAAACGAAAGCCAATTATGTTCCTGCGTCGGGAGATCGCTTCGACCGGTTCGGGAACGCACCTTTGCGATTCGAACTGACCAAGCTGAATTCCGGGCATCGTTATTTAGCTGAGCGAGGCTTGTCGAAGGAAACGATTGCGACCTTCGGTGTCGGCTACTGTAGCCATGGCAGCCTGGCGGGATGGATTGCAATTCCGATTCATGACGCGCACGGCCGCCTGGTTGCGTATGCTGGAAGATGGCCTGGTGAACCGACTGCCGAAAAACCCAAATACAGACTGCCCCATGGATTCAAGAAATCACTGGAGCTGTTTAATCTGCATCGCATCACTGAAGCCGATGCGCGGGCACCGCTCGTGGTCGTGGAAGGGTTTTTCGACTGCATGAAGGTCTGGCAAGCTGGCCATCGCCGCGTTGTTGCCCTGATGGGCAGCATGTTATCGGAAGCGCAGGAGGAACTCATCTTGAAAGCAGCAGGCCCAGGCGGAAAGGTTCACCTGCTCTTTGATGAAGATGAAGCCGGGCGCAAAGGCCGAGTGGAAGCACGAACACGATTGTCAGAATGGCTGGACGTGAAAGTGATTACGTTGGATCCCGGCGCTCAGCCCGATCAACTCTCCACTGAGTGCCTGCACCAGCTCTTGGGGTGCTCCAGCGCGGAGTGAAAGGAGGCATCTCATGGGATCCAAATCAAAACAACCACGGGAGTACAAAGTGGTCCGACGCGAATGCCCGTTAAGCGAGTCCCCGTTCCGGATTTCTCGCTACCCCTACAGCCGGTTTTGGGCGGTATACGATGGCGATGATCTGGTGGCCGTTACCGTGTATCTGCGTGGTGCAGAGGAAGTGCGGCGGCGACTCCAAGCGGGCATGCGACCAGGTGTTGAAAGAACCTTGAATAAACCTCCGAACGAACCTGAAATAAGCCCAGAATTAAGTTATTTCAGGCCTATTCCAAGCAGCAACTCCAACAAAACAATCAGAACAAATCAGGGGGACAAAGCAGCGCGAAATACTCCCCCCTTGCACTGACACCAGAAAAGAGTCGCCCAACGGAATGACGCTTCTTCAATCCCCAACAAACCACTAACCTCTCTCCTCCAAACCGAGGACTTCAGAACTCGCTCCCGGCATAAATTGCCAAAGGCTACATAATCGGAACGGATGTACGTGGACACCGCAAGCATCTGCGATCCTCCGCCGTAGCTCATCTCGCCTGATCAACAAACCATCAACCACAGGGCCGCACAGACGAAGTGCTGTGCGGCCCATTTGCTTGCAAATGGAAGGATATTATTATGCATACTCATACTCTTACTCATACCCGTACCCCTACCCCTACAGATTCGCCAACGCCTGCCGCCGACCACCTCACGTTGTATTACCGCCACGGTTCCAGTGATAAGGTCTATCAGGTCAGCATTGCGCCCAAAGACGCGGGTTTCGTCGTCAACTTCGCCTTCGGCAGACGAGGCTCCACGCTCCAAACCGGAACAAAAACCACCGCCCCAGTCAGTTTTGACGCCGCACGAGTAATCTTCGACAAGCTCGTCACGGAAAAAGTCAATAAAGGCTACACGCCAGCAGAAAACGGCATGCCCTACCAGCAGACCGGTAAGGAAGGACAGGTATCCGGGATTCTCCCCCAATTACTCAATCCCATCGAAGAACATGAAGTTCAACAGCTCATAAACAATCCCAAGTGGTGCATGCAAGAAAAGAAAGATGGCCGCCGCCTCATCATCCGAAAACAAGGAGACACCATCACCGGCATCAACCGCAAGGGACTCATCATTGCACTTCCAGCGTCAATCATCCACGGCGCCCAAATGATGGCCAATGATTGCATCCTGGATGGCGAGTGTCTCGGGGACTTCATGTTTGCCTTCGACCTCATCGCCTTCGAGGATCTGCCTCTGCAAGCACAGCCCTATAAAGAGCGCCTGGCAGCATTGGCTAGCTTCCTGGAATTGTCAAAGCATCCGTATATCGAACCCGTCGAGACCGCATTTACAATCCCAGAGAAACAGCAACTCCTCCAACGTTTACAAAAAGAACGAAAGGAAGGTGTGGTCTTCAAGCGCCTCGATGCACCCTGTACGCCTGGTCGCCCGAACACTGGAGGCACACAACTCAAACACAAGTTCTACGCAACACTCTCAGCAGTCGTCGGCAACATCAATCCGCAACGCAGCATCGAAATGCGTGTGCTGGATGACTCCGCCTGGATCAGCATCGGCAATGTCACGATCCCGCCCAATCATCCTATTCCTGCTCAAGGCACAGTCATTGAAACTCGCTACCTCTACGCCTATCGCGAAAGCAATGCCCTCTATCAGCCGGTGTACCTCGGACCGCGATCTGACATTGCTCCGGAAGAATGCACGCAAGCGCAGCTCAAATACAAAGCGACTGAGGAGGATGAGTCATGAGTGCCGATGTACAGGTCAAACTAATCAGCAAGAAGCACGTCAAAGCCTTTGCCCTCGAAATGGCCAAGACCAGAGCGCACAAATTCACCCGTGTCAGCGGTGACTTCCTCCTATTGTGTGAAGGCAAGATGAAGGATTTCATTCGCCATCATGTCCGCCGTCTGCCGTCCAAAGGCAAGACGATCACGCCCTAATCTCACCCAACCATGCGCCGGCCAAAGGGGCGCGTGTGATTCCACCCGCAACCACCGACGACGGTCAGTCACGCCTCAAGGCCAAACCTGGCCGTCGTTTTCTTAACCATCAATGAAAGGAAAAATTAATGCATAGTGAAATCCAACACCAACCCCTCGCGTACCAATCCGCCTCGAAAACAATCCCATGAAAACACAGACCCACTATCCCCTATTGAACCTCATCAACCCGAGACATGCCGTAACCATAGACATGGACACCTACGCCGCCAAGTATGTTCCTCTTGGCTATCGGACACCCAGTCCAGACGAGTTTTGCACGCGCCGCACGGCTCAGGATTTGAAAATCCCTACCGATGCTGCCATCCAGATTGCTGCGCCCGCAATGGCCTCACTCATTGATGGCCCCTGCTGGTTGGTGCCGGTTCCTGCCAGTAGCGGCAGTCTCGCCGCGAACCTCGCACTCGCTCGTGCCATTGGCGAAATGGTCTCTGGCGCCCGCGTCAAGTGTGCCATTGGCCGTGCCCATCCCGTTCAATCCTCCCATAACCGCCGCTTGTGCGGCCTCCCCCGCCTCACTATTGACCAACACGCCATCATCCGCACCGCCGGTCCCATGCAGCCCCTGCCGGTGTATTTTGTGGACAACGTCATCACCAGCGGAACTACTCTCGCCGCTTGCCGACGCGCTCTTGGCTGGGGCAGCGGTCTGGCCTACGCCGACGCCAGCAAACGCCGCAACAACTTGGTCAAGCCAGCACCTTGCTGGCCCTTCCCTATGCGCGCGCGTGGGTTTCTCCTTTCTTCGCTGGAGTTTCCTGAAATCCACGCGCCCTTGTCACAACGGTGAAATCTCCGGCAGTTCCAAACCGCTCTCATCGCATCACTGCCGTCCAGGCTCACGGTGCGAGTGGCGAATCTTGAGCACCCTGGTCATCAGGGGGACGGCATTGTGGAAAGGAGAATTGTATGCGTGAATCCGCGTATCAACTCATCACTGGACGGATCATCCTGCTCCTGCAGGGCGGCAGCGTCCCCTGGCGTAAGCCGTGGAAAACCCAAAGTCACCTGCCGCGCAATCTCATCAGTAAAAGGGAATACCGCGGCATCAACATATTCCTCTTGCTGGCGATGGGCTACGAGTCGCCGTACTGGGCTACCTTCAACCAGGTCCGCGAGTTGGGAGGCAGTGTTCGCAAAGATGAAAAGTCATCGCTCGTGGTCTTCTGGAAGTGGCTAGAGGTTGAAGAAGGGGCAGAGAAAAAGCGCATTCCCCTGTTGCGCTATTACTGCGTGTTCAACGCGCAGCAGTGCGAGGGTATCGATCAATATCTTCCCAAACCACAGACACCTGTAATCGCCTGCAGCCCAATCGAGGCAGCTGAACGCATCGTGGCCGGGATGCCACGCCGTCCGCTCATCGAGCATGGTCAACGGCGGGCATTTTATTCGCCGCTGAGAGACATGGTCGGCATGCCGTCACGGGAGCGGTTTGTGGGCACGGAGGATTACTACTCCACGTTGTTCCACAAACTGACCCATGCCACTGGCCATGAGTCCCGACTGAACCGCAGGGGAGTAGCCGGCGAGCGTCACTTCGGCTCTGAGCCCTACAGCAAGGAAGAACTGGTCGCAGAGATGGGCAGTTGTTTCCTCTGTGGACAAGCGGGAATCGTGGAACGCACGATTGATAATTCCGCTGCCTACCTCAACGGATGGCTCCGCTCGCTCAAACACGATGCGACTCTGGTCGTGCAGGCAGCAGCGCAAGCGCAGCGTGCGGCTGATTTCATCATGGGCAAACAGGCGGAAGAAAGTGAAGTGGGGAATGACACCAGCGCACAGGTGACAAACTCCAGTTGCCCGACGAGCGAAGCGCCTTCGCCAGCGACTGTGGAACGGAGCACACCCTCTGAAACAACGCATGCAATGAAAGGAGAAATGTCATGAAAATGTACGAAGCAAAACGCAATCAGAACCATGAATTAATCGTTACAGTCAGCGGCCAACCGTTGGACCTGCGCTGTGATCTTTGGAACCACAGCCCCACCGGGTTTGAATGCGGCTACGGCGGCAGCGGTCCCGCTCAACTCGCGTTGGCGCTGCTGGCTGACTGTCTTGGAGATGACAGGAACGCCGTGCAGCTTCATCAAACCTTCAAGTGGGCGGTGGTGTCCAAGCTTCCACGCGAAGGGTGGACACTCACTGAAGAAGAGATTCGTCAAGCGGTGGACTCGCTCGAATCAACGGAAAGGAGGTCGTAATGGATGTTCACTGTTCAACCTGCAATGAGCCATGGGATGTGTATCATCTCTGGCACGAAGCCATCTTCGAGACCGGATTGAGCGTTGAAGAAGCCGAAGCATGGCGCACACTTCCGCAAACCGAAAAACTCTCGGAGCGTTACCGCGCCGAGTTCCGGGCCGTCGGCTGGGAATTCGGACGAACCGTCATCAATGTGGTCCGCTGCCCCTGCTGTCCCAAAGACGCCAAGCCGAATGCTGACCGCGTTCACACCAAAGCCGCACTCGAAGAACTCCTGGGCGAGGACGAGGATGGACTTGCGGCCACGTTTGAGGACTACCACCTATGAGTGCGAAAGGAATTCCCGTCGCGCTGTTTCGACTCGGCCGGATCGTGGCAACGCCAAACCCGCTTAGCAAACTCACCCAGCAGGACATCCTGCGAGCGATTGAGCGTTCATCAGGCTGGCGATTGGGGCGATGTCTGCGACGACGACCGCCAGGCCAATAATCGCGCACTGACCGAAGGCACACGCCTGCTTTCGGTTTACCATTCTGCAACAGGCGTGAAATTCTGGATCATCACTGAGGCAGACCGCTCGATCACGACAGTGCTCTGCCCGGAGGATTATTGATCCACAACCTCTCCCCCGACCGGGGAGAGGCCCCTCCTTCGAAACAATCACCTATCAAATCTTTGATTACTATGAAAACCAACATTACGAGTGCAGAAAAAATCATTCAGTTAAACGCAGAAATAGGAACCGACACATCCGCTAACGCTGACCCATTGGCGTTTCTGAATAGCATCGGAGAGGCGAGTCACGACAAAAAGCAGCGTCAGTACCCGGAATTCCCAGACCCGAATGGCGAGGGCAAAGAATTGACTGAGCGAATCCTGCAGTTGGCCGATGCCGAAGATCAACTCAAGCTGGCGAAGAAGAGCCTTGGAGAGTTGGTCACGCCATTTTACTTCGAACGGTGGCATGGGCAGACCGATCCAGCGAGCAGCATTCGCGTCGCCGGGGTGAATAAAGCTGTCCTGGTCACCTTTACTGCCAGGCTGAAAAAGCTGAAAGAGTTGAACGAACTGGATTCAGTCAAACCATTACTCAAGGGCAAGGAGTCAGAGTTCTTCACTGCTGGGTGGGAGCTGACCATTGACGGTGATGAAATCCCACCGCAGGTGGCACCGCAGCTCGTCGCAGAACTCGCGGCCCTCTTCGCGAAGTATCAATGTGCGAAGGCGCTGAAGAAAGAGAAGTCGGTGCGCGTGGCGTCTGTATTTCAT
>Ga0137465_1000429_pt1 | contig 17946 bp, 10 predicted proteins | sample EasRivERMGT828_2_FD_104906 | JGI IMG/M metagenome (GOLD analysis project Ga0137465, IMG submission 104906) | Soil microbial communities from meander-bound floodplain in the East River, Colorado, USA - East River MetaG ERMGT828_2 | ecosystem: Environmental > Terrestrial > Soil > Floodplain ... | reverse complement strand
CTCTCACAGACAGCCGGAACCTACCATTTACTTTCACCCAAGCCATGCGTCCGTGGAAAAATCACCCGTCGAATCCCGGAAAAACCGATTCTCGCTTTCCCATCGGTGAGAAATTGCGGCTAAACACTAAAAACCAAAAGGGAAATGCAGATTACCCAAGTGGTCTGACCATATGCTCCCAAACCCAGGCTGCAGCCAGGTTATGCGGTTATGCGAGTACGGATACAATAAATCCGGCGCAGGGCATACGGACGTCAGGCGGATGTGTGCGCTCGGAATATCGTATGGTGGGGGCCGCCCTTCTTCAGGCGACCGCGGACGCGTTCCACCTCGACCACAAACTTCCCATACCGCAGGCGCTGTTCGAATTTGCGGTCATCGCGGGCGGACCATACGGCCAGGACACCGCCGGGCTTGAGCGCGGCGTAGATAGCGGCTAGTCCGCGGTCATCATAGAGACGGCTGTTTTCGGTTGTAGTAAAGGCGGATGGACCATTGTCCACGTCGAGCAGGATTGCATCGAGTTCGTGTCGGCGGGATTTAATGGCAACGGCCACGTCGGCCACTTCGATCCGAACTCGTTTGTCTTTGAGAGGGTGTCCGGCCAATGGCCCGAGCGGACCGCGATTCCATTCCACAACGGCCGGCACGAGTTCTGCGACGACCACCTTCGCATCACGCGGCAGAAGATCCAGCGCCGCGCGCAGCGTGAAGCCCATCCCAAGGCCGCCAATGAGGACGCTTGGATGTTTCGCACCACGCAGGTCCTGGCACGCGAATGTCGCGAGCGCTTCTTCAGAGCCGTGCATGCGGCTCGACATGAGACTCTTGCCGTTGGCGAGAATAATGTATTCGTTGGTGCGGCGGGTCAGCTTCAGGTCCGAGCCATCGGGTGTGGTGGATTCACCAAGCAATTCCATGGGCTGCATGTCTCGACCTAGCCTTCCGCTCCCGCAGCGATCAGATCCGTCAGCATTGCGCGCGGCGTCGACGCCGGCCATTCCCGATCGGCGTTGTACCACACAGCCAGTATGTCGCGAATCGCCTGCGTGTTTCTCGCATTGATGAATGCCTGACGGACTTCGTCCCGCATCGGGTGCAGGTTGGCATACGAGATTCCAAATTTCCGGAAGGCTCTGCCGGCGTGTACAGGATCATGGAGTTTCAAAATTTCTGTGAGTTGGAACTCGATGGCCTCACGCTGCTCGGCGACGGACGGCGGCGAAACCGGAATCCCCTGCAACAAGGCAGCGCATTCACGAAAGATGAATGGATTGCCGATCGCGCCACGCGCGACAGAAGCGCCATCGATGCCGGTTTCGTCCATCATTCGCCGGACCGCCGCTGAACTAAAAAGGTCGCCGCTGCCGAGGATCGTGTGGGATCCAACATGACGTTTTACGCGAGCCAGAAAGTCCCACTTGGATGGGCCGATGTATCGCTGCTCTACCGTGCGGGCATGGACGGTCACGGCCGCCGCCCCAAGGCCAAACGCGCCGTCGAGGATCGCAAAGAAATGTCGTTCGCTCTCGGCAGAATCATCAAAGCCGCGCCTCATCTTCAAGGTCACCGGACGCCGGCCGCCCACACTGTCGATCACGGCTTTCACTATGGTTAACGCATGCTCCGGCTCGGTCAAAAGGAACCCACCGCGGCAGCGGCCGAGAACCTTTCGGACCGGACAACCGAAATTGAGATCGACGGAGTCATATCCGGCCTCGACCAAATCGTTCGCGGCTTCGGCGAACTGTTCAGGCCGGCTGCCCATGAGCTGCCCTCCGATCGGATGATCGTCCGGGGCGATCTCGAATAGTCGTTCGCGGAGTTTTCCTTTGAGGACGACATGTTCATCAAGAACGACTTCGGCCATCGCGAACTCCGCGCCGTATCGGCGGGCAACAGCGCGCATGGGACGATCGGAGAAACCGGAAAGCGCCGCCTGAATCACAGGCACGCGAATCCGGAGTGATCCGATCGTCAGAGCGCGCACTTCTAGAAACCCGCGACTAATGCGAAATCCATATCCGTTTTGATGAGCCGTTGAATACCGCGGAGCTGATCCATCTCCTCATGTGAAACGAGGGATACAGCCTGGCCTTCCAAGCCGGCGCGGCCGGTGCGGCCGATGCGATGGATGTAATCTTCAGCGACCATCGGCATGTCGAAGTTGATCACCCTCGGAAGCTGCTCGATATCGAGACCGCGTGCTGCGATATCCGTGGCGACGAGGACGTGGGTCTTGCCCGACTTGAAATCGCGAAGAGCCTGGGTCCGGGCGTTCTGGGTTTTGTCTCCGTGAATCGCGGCGACGCGAAGACCGGAGGCCTTCAGGTGCCGGCAAAGGCGGTCGGAACCATGCTTGGTGCGACAGAAAACCAATGTCTGATCGCCGCTTTGCTTCAAGAGATGGACGAGCAGGTCGCGCTTCCTGTCGTGCTGAACTCGATGAACACGATGCTTCACGGTTGCGGCGGCGCTGTTTGGAGCAGCCACCTGGACCTCCGCCGGATTTGTCATGAATTTCATCGCCAGCCCACGGATCGGTTCCGGAAATGTTGCAGAGAATAGCATCGTCTGGCGCTGTTTGGGCAACGCGCCGAGGATCCTCCGCAGCGGCGGCAGGAATCCCATGTCCATCATGCGATCGGCTTCGTCGATGACCAGGATTTCAATCGACGACAGGTCGATAGTCCCCTGCTCCATGTGATCGATCAGGCGCCCCGGTGTCGCGACCACGATATGCACACCGCGCTTCAACGCGGCGATTTGCGGATTGATGCCCACTCCACCGAATATGGCGACGCTGCGAAGCCCTGTTTTCCGGCTGAATCCCATGAGCGCTTCATTCACCTGAAGCGCGAGTTCGCGTGTCGGCGTCAGCACGAGAGCGCGCGGCTGACGGGGGGTTAATGGAGTCCCCTCGGTTTGATGGACCAGACGTTCGATCATCGGCAGACCGAACGCCGCGGTCTTGCCGGTGCCGGTTTGAGCGCTGCCGATGAGATCGCGGCCTTGAAGCGCGAGGGGTATGGCTTTGGCTTGCACCGGCGTCGGCACTCGGTAGCCGAGCGAAGCAAGATTGTGGTTAATGACGGGCGAAAGCCCGAAGTTTTCGAAAGTAATGGAAAGCTCCTGTTTCTGCCTGGAGCGTTCCCTGTCAACCGCGCTACGGGCACTGAATGTTGTCGTTTTGTTTAAAGAAGTTTGGGTGGTGGTTGCCGAACAGGTAATAGGGAAGCTCGGGGATGCAACACGCAAACGGGAGAAGACCGGGAACTAGGTTAACACGGAATCGGCAATTTGTTCGCGCCCGGATTTCTTCGGCAAGTTCGGGATTGATCTGAGCGGGTCGTCGATTAATAATGGGAATATGAGAGAACGTATGGCGAAACAATCAGTAGGTGAAGGCGGTTAACTACCCTCCAGGCGAAGTCGAACGGCGTATTCCTCGGCCGGAGCCTTCCTCACGGTATATTTCCACCCCTCCCAATCTTTCCCGCTTGAATGTTTAAATCGGGCCACCGAGGGCGGGGCTTGTTTTCCTTCGAGCGAACCTGTCCGCTCACAGATGAGCCTTTTTCCCGTACCTGGTTCCAGATAGAACTCCAATTCAATAAGGTCGACGCGTTCCTCAGATCGCATCTTCGTCAAATCAATTGAACAAAGTTCTTCTCTTTCCTTGAGTCGTAGATAGTACCCGGGCCAAACGTAACTGACTTCGATGATTCTGGGAACATCCTCTTCGGGTTGCAAGATGGGAAGAAAATAGACCAGGACCTCTTTATTGCGTGGTCCGTTTGCGCATTGCAGGTAGGTCGTTCCAAAATCCCGTTCCGGCGTAATGTCTCTCACACGAAAATCGATCTCGAGCAAATGATCACGCGGCAGTGCTTCGTCTTCGGGCACCGTGTTCCAAACGAAATAATGCACCGGCATAGATTTGGCTCTGACGTGGTATTCGCTGCTAGACGTGACGGTTAGATCATCGTGGATCAAGTGCCGCATTTTGATTGTAGTAAAAGCGTGCGGCGGCTTTTTTCCGGTCGGCCATAAGGAACTTCGAATCTTCGCTGTCGAATCGAACATTCCGTCGAGCGTTCGAAGGCCGATGTTCTTTGAACGACTGCGATTGAGTCTGACCTGCGTAACGATATAAGCGCCAAGAAATATCCCGAAGCCAATAAATGCGGCCGCGATCACAGCGATTAACCATCCTGCTGGTACGGCCTTTTGCTGATCAACTCGCGTGCCGGCCTCCAGCAGCCAACGAACGCCTTCAGCTGATGCCGACGCATTTCTGAGCAGTTTCAGGATCGTTTCGATGATGCCATATGCAATAAGAATGGCGCCCCACGGATAGTCCCTCAAAAATCTGATCAACTTGTTCAACATTGTCAGCCTCAAAAGAGCGGCATTCTCTCGCCTGCAAAACTAGCGTGTCAACTGAAAGAGTTCGAAACGGTGAGATCGCTTTTGGTATGAAATCCCGAAACAGAAACCCACCAACTAGCCGAAACCTGTTCGGTTCCGCCAAAAGCAATCCCACGCGTGGACAGTGCCCGTGGGTTGTTTTCGTTCAGCTCCTTGAAAACAAGGCGTTGGCTGATGGCAACGGGAATGCCGGTGCGCATTCATGCGAATCCCCCAGGCTTTGGATAATTTGAGGCAAGACATCAGATACGCCGTGCGTGGTTTCAGGCGTTCGCCTGGATTTACTGCAACCGTTGTCCTGATGCTGACTCTTGGAATCGGCGCGAACACTGCCATTTTTTCAATCGTGCAATTACGGCTTTGACGCTCGCAACGTTTGGACTGTATGGGCTCCTCGCCTTTCTCGTTGCACAGCGGACACGCGAGATCGGCATTCGAATGGCGCTTGGAGCCGAGGCCTCAACCGTGTTGCGAATGGTGATGAGCCGCGGATTCGTTCTCGTGTGCTGGGGCGGCGCGGCAGGGCTCGCTGGAGCCTTCGGCGTTTCACGCTTGATGCAAACACTGCTGTTTGGAGTTCAACCGTACGATCCGACGACGTTTGCCGGTGTCGGTATACTGCTGGCTTCTGTCTCGGCAATCGCGGCTTTTGTACCGGCGCGGCGCGCGACGAAAGTAGATCCGGTAGTTGCGCTACGTCAGGAATGAATGGCGAAGGGTGATCTATGAAGCTGCTCGCAGACTTCTGGCAAGACGTGCGTTACGGCATCCGGCTCCTCACAAAAACTCGAAGGCTCACGGCCGGCGTCGTCCTGACGCTGGCTGTCGTTGTCGGCGCCAATTCCCTCGTGTTCAGCGTCGTTCACGCCGTACTCGTGCGTCAACTCGACTATGAGCAGCCGGACCAGCTCGTTCAGCTTTGGCAGAGCGGCCTCGGGGGCGGCGGGCGCGGTGATTGGGTTTCGTTTCCCAACTTTAAGGACTGGGCGGCAGCGAATCGCACATTTGAAGACATGGCCGCATACCGCTTTTCGCCGATGATGCTTTCCGGCGACGGCGAAGCCGAATCGATGCTCGGACTTCAGGTCACCGATCGATTGTTCAGCATCCTCGGAGTGCAGCCCGCCGCCGGCAGACTGTTCGAACGCGTCGAAGATGTGCCGGGACACGAGAACGTGGCCATCATCAGCCACGCGCTGTGGCAGCGTCGTTACGCCGCAGATCGCGGAGCCGTAGGCAAGCAAGTCACTGTTAACGGAAACCCGTACACGATTGTCGGCGTCATGCCCGGCGAATTTCATTTTCCGAGCGGTCTGCCGGGCGATCTCGGCCCTATTCAAGTCGATATGTGGATACCGATGCTCCAGGCTCCGGACCTAACTCAGCGCGGCAGTCACAACTTCTGGGCGATCGCCCGCCTCAAGACCGGCAGCACGATCGAACAGGCGCGCGCGGAGATGCAGAACATCGGTGCGAACCTTGCACTGCAGTATCCCGCCACGAACAAGGATCTCGGCATCACGGTGGCGTCACTCCAGGACTACGTCACAGGAAGCGTACGGCCGGCTCTGCTGTTGTTGCTTGCGGCAGTGGGCGTTCTGCTGTTGCTGGCGTGCAGCAACATCGCGAATCTTCTGCTGTCCTTCGCGGAGTCGCGACGCCGGGAGATGGCGCTTCGCGCAGCAATCGGCGCAAGCCGCGGGCGCCTGATTCGGCAGTCCCTGATCGAAAGTGCAATCCTCGCTTTTGTCGGCGCCGGTGTGGGGCTGCTCGTGGCGTCCGTCGGGCTGGATATCGTGGTCCGATGGATACCGTCGGACATACCGCGAATCCAGCAAACATCGATCGACAGCGGGGTCATCGTATTTACGTGTGTAGCCGCGATCGCAGCAGGACTTCTTTTCGGACTGGCTCCCGCTCTGTCCGGCTCGCACCGGAATGTTTACGAATCCATCAAACTGGCGGCTTCGAACCTGACCGCAAGCCGCGCCGCTCTGGGCCTGCGGCATGCGTTCGTGGGGGCCCAGATGGCGATTGCTGTGATGCTGTTGATCGGCGCAGGTCTTTTGATTCGGAGCTTCGCCAACGTCATGCGCCTGGATCCGGGATTCGAGCCCGCAAACCTCGTCGCGGGTATCATCAGCCTTCCTCCGTCGCGCTACCCGAACGAGGAGCAACAGGCGAGATTCTTCGACGAAGCGCTCAGCCGAATCCGCGCATTGCCGGGCGTCGTGTCTGCGTCCGTATCGAACTCGGTCCCCATGACGGGAATCAACGATCAGGGGAACTTTCGAATAGAAGGACTCCCTGATGCTGGTCCCGGGCAGCAAAGGCCTGAGGCAAACCGTCCGCACGTCTCGGTGGATTATTTCGACACGATGGGCATCCGTCTTATCAAGGGACGATTCTTCGACGAACGAGACTCGGCCACTGGCGCGGCTGTCGCAATCGTGAGCGACCTTGCCGTCGAAGCGTACTGGCCGAACGAGGATCCTATCGGAAAGCGCCTGAGCGTGATCAACGGGCGGCCCGAATGGAGAGAAATCGTGGGTGTCGTTCACTCCACGCGGCACTTCGGATTGGAAGCCCGTCAGCTCGCCGAGGTCTATGTTCCTTACGCGCAGTCGCCGGACTCTTTCGCCGTTCTCGCTGTTCGTTACCGCGGTGACGCCGACCAGATTATTCGCGCGGGCCGTCGCGAAATCGGCTCGCTGGATCCGGAGCAAGCGGGTTTTCCAATGTTCCGCATGGACAATCTCGTCAGTGCTTCCCAGGCGAGGCGCCGCTTCCAGACACTGCTTCTCGCGGTCTTTGCGGCTTTGGGCGTCTTTCTCGCTTCCACAGGCATCTACGGAGTTACGGCCTACAACGTCAGCCGGCGTACTCGCGAGATCGGCGTGCGCCTCGCGCTGGGCGCGCGGCCTTCCAGTGTCGTTCGCATGGTGCTGACAAGCGAGTTGCGGATTCTCGCCATCGGGATCGTTGCCGGATTGATCGGCGCCGTCGCCCTTTCAAAATCGCTCGCATCGTTTCTCTTCGGTGTGACTCCACTCGACTGGATCACCTTCGCGCTTGTGACAGCTGTCGCCGTGCTCGTCGCCGTCCTCGCGACGTACCTTCCCGGCCGATGGGCCGCTACAATCGATCCCGCGCTTTCGCTGCGGGAAGAGTAGGCATCGGAAAGAACGCTCATCCCTAACGGGCGTAGACGCGGATTTCCTTGCCGTCAGGAAGTACCACCTTCTCGAGTCTGATGATCTTCTGACCGTCTTCGAACTGATAGCCGGTGCCGGTGATCATGTCGCCGGGCTTGATTGTCTTGGGAGTCCATCCGTTCGCCTCCATCCGGCTGATAGCGGGCCCACCAATCAACCATTTCTCGACTTTCGCATCGTTGGTCCGGACTTCGAGGGTAAACATCGGGTGCGGGTTTTCCCAGCTGACTTCCGTCACGGTTCCCTTCACCGTCACAAGTCTGGACATGTCCACTGGCCATGAGTGATGGGCGGACAGCGGGGCTACAACGACGAGAAGCGCAATGGCGATCGCCTGGACGAATAAGGTGTTTTTCACGACATTTCTCCTTGCGGCGATTTTAGCAGACCGGCGCTGCACCTCGATTGTTGTGGACATTCGACATCAAGAAGCTTAAGTTGATGTCGATATCCGACACTATGGATGCACGACCCATAAGGAAGAGCCTGGAACTATTGCGGGGCTGAGAACGTAAGAGGTTCAGGCGAGTAGGTGCAATGGAGAACTTGAAGTGGCTTGAGGAAGGTAAGCGGCCGCTGGACTGGAACGGCCCAACCAGGCGGGCGTTCCGAAAGTTTGGCGACGAGGATCTGGATCGGCCGATCATCGATCACTTTGAGCGCGTCGCAAGGCAATATCCGAACCGTATCGCCGTCACAGATGCAGAGACATCCTTCACTTTTGCGGAATTGTGGGACGGCGTTTCGGCACTGGCCGAAAGCATCGCGGCAAAAACGGAACCAGCAGACCTGATCGGGATTGCCCTGCCGACGTGTTCGATGTTTCCCGTCGCCATGCTGGCATGCCTCGCGGCCGGGCGCCCCTTTGTCGCCATCGACCCTCATTGTCCAGGCAATTGGTTGAGCCAGGTGTTGGACGATGCGCGGCCGGCTCTCATCATCAAACGAGAGGATGTCATTTCGTGTATCGAGACCGGCGCACTGAAAGGCTCGCGGCCCGCAAAACTATCTGTCGACGAACCAGCGTGCGTGTTGTTCACATCCGGCAGCACCGGTCGGCCGAAGGGCATCGTCAATAGTCAGCGGAATCTTCTGCAGCGTGTCGCCCAATCGATAAACGCGGCTCATATCAACACCGAAGATAGATTTCTGACGCTGGCCTCGCCTTGCACCATCGTCGGTGTGCGTGACGTCTTAACCGCGATGCTCGCGGGCGCCGGCATTCATCTTCTCGACCCGCAACGCGCCGGCGCGCGGGAGATTTTGAATGTCATCCGCGCAGAGAACATCACGATCCTGTTCGCGTTTCCGGCTCTCTTGCGGTCGGTAGTCGCGTACGCCGAGGAGCGGGTGGGCGAGACTCTGAGACTTGTTCGGATCGGTGGGGACACCACTCTGTGGAGCGACATCGATTTGCTGCGTGGCTGGCTCGCGCCGCAGTCCGCAATCCAATTGATCTATGCGGCCACTGAGGCGCCGATGATGCAGTGGTTCGTCGATGATTCCTGCCGCACGGATGAGCCGCGAATTCCCATTGGCTATCCGCTCCTGGGCAACCGCCTCGCGGTAATCGACGAGAATGGACACAACACGACGCCGGGTGAGGTCGGAGAGTTGATCGTCTCGAGCCCGTACGTTGCGTTGGGGCTGGACGGCTTATTCCGGACCGGAGATCTTGTACGCCTAAGGCCCGACGGCCTGCTGGATCGCATCGGTCGCAAGGACAGACAGGTCAAGATTCGAGGCGTCCGCGTTGATATCGACGGCGTTGAAGCCAGTCTCCGCCGCCATCCGCTTGTGACCGACGTCGGCGTCGTGGTTCGAACCAATAGCAACGACGAAGCAGTGACGCTCGTCGCATATGTCACCGCTCGCAATGATGCTCAGGCGGGATTACTGGAGGACCTGAAGGACCTGATGCGTTCGGCGCCGACATCCATGCGACCTGGCCGCTTCTACCTGGCCGACAAGATCCCTCGGCTTCCCAGTTCCAAGCTGGATCTGCCAGCGCTCATGGCCATGGATGAGGTTACCGTTCAAAAGGAGCGCGACGCCGATGAGGTTGCTGTCGTGGAAGCGCGTCCGGCGACCGGCGATCGTATCGGGCAGATAGTGGCGCAAGCCTGGCAACGGGTTTTAGGCGCGCCCGTTCGCGGTCCTGAGGACGACTTCTTCGAAGCCGGCGGCGACTCACTAAAGGCGATCACGTTCGTGATGGAGCTCGAACGATCGCTGGGCGTGGAGCTTCCGTTGACTTTGATCACTGAAGCGCCGAAGTTCACCGGACTTTGTGAAGCGCTGAGCGGGCATCGCATCGAGAGCTATAGTCCTCTCGTTCCATTGAAAGCAGGCGAGGGCGTGCCTCCGGTCTTCTTCATTCCTGGTCTCGGCGGGAGCGTCGCGCGACTCTTTCCCCTGGCGCGACGAATGACATACTCCGGTGCGGTCATCGGTATCCAGGCTCGGGGGCTTGCGGGTCAGGACCCGCCGCACGCTAGCGTAGAGACGATGGCAGCAGAATATCTGAAAGAGGTCAAGGCGCGACAACCGCACGGTCCGTACTACTTGTGCGGTTATTCCTTCGGAGGGCTCGTCGCGTTCGAAATGGCGCGGCGGCTTCGGGAGTCCGGTGATGAAGTGGGCATGGTCGGCCTTTTCGACACGATGATGAGTCCTCTCAGATGGCCGTTACATTCGTGGCTTTCCATTGTCGGCCGTCGAATTGTTCAATTCGTGGCAGAAGCGTGCGCGGCTCCCATCCACACCTGGCCGTCCGCGCTTCGGAAAACGGCTGCTCGCGTAGGCGATAGAATGCAAGGCTATCGTCTCACCAGCTCTCTCAAAGTCACGATTAGCGCGCTGAGAGCCTCGGCGCGGTATAGACCCGGGTTTTATCCCGGAGAACTGACCCTTTTCAGTCCAGCCGGCCGGGAACCCGGCCTCCCGTCTCTCCAGGCGATCTGGAGCAAACACGCTCGCGCCTTATCCGTCGTCGAAACCGCAGGGACTCATTCGACAATGCTATCCTCACCCAATGCCGAGTTCGCCGCTGCCAGTTTGACGCGGCGGCTTTGGGCGTCGAACGGCGTTTGCTTTCCTTGACGCCCCGCGAAACCACTGTTACTGTCACAGGCAGTAAAAAACCCCCTGTACGTAGCATTCTCGTAAGCAGCACACAATAATTCGTTTTCCTGACGGAGGGAGAAGTGAATCGTGTACGCCTTTTGGTCGTGTTTCTCGTTCTTACTTTCTCAATGGGTGTAGCTTGGGCGCAGAGTATCGCTCAAATTCAAGGAACCGTCAAAGATCCGAGCGGCGCCGTTATGCCGGGCGTCGAGATTTCGGTGACTCAGACGGCCACGGGAGCAAAGAGATCGACCGTCTCCAATGAAAGCGGCAGTTATGTTCTGCCGAGTCTGCCGATCGGTCCCTACCTGCTCGAAGCGGCTCTGCCCGGCTTCAAGACATACGTGCAGACCGGAATTGTTTTGCAGGTCGGTGACAGTCCGATCGTCAACGTTGTGCTCCAGGTCGGTCAGCTTACCGAACAGGTGGAGGTTGAAGCCAACGCCGGGCTCGTGGAAACGACGAGGACGGCTATTGGCCAGGTTGTCACCAACCGGCAGATCGCAGAACTACCTCTCAACGGTCGTGATCCTCACGAGTTGATTTTCCTGGCCGGCATGGCGACGGCTCCGCAAACGACTCCCGGTGCGGGTTCGATGAATTCCATCCGAAATTATCCAACGGTCGTCGTGGCGGTTGCCGGTGGTAACGGCGACGGCGTTTCCTATTTATTGGATGGCACGATCTGGCAGGATCCGTATAACAGCCTCAGCTTGCCGCTGCCGTTTCCGGATGCTCTTCAGGAATTCAAAGTCGACACGAGCGCGATGCAGGCACAGCACGGGTTCCACGCGACCGCAACGGTCAATGCCGTAACTCGCTCGGGCACCAACGAGTTTCACGGTAATTTGTTCGAATTCGTGCGGAACTACAAATTCAATGCCCGCAGCGCGTTCGCGACGAAACGAGATACGTACAAACGGAATCAGTTTGGAGGCGTCATCGGCGGCCCGATCGTGAAGGACAAGCTGTTCTTCTTCGCCGGCTATCAACGGACGTCGCTGCGATCCGACGGTGTTCAGAATACGGCCTTCATTCCTACACCCGCGATGCTCTCCGGTGATTTCACCGGCATAGCTTCAGCTGGTTGCAACAATGGTGTCGCGAGAACTTTGCCCGCGAGTCTCGGATTCACAGACAACAAGATCGATCCCGGCAGACTCGATAAGGTGGCTGTAGCTGTCGCGAAGACGTTTCCAGTCTCGAACGACCCATGCGGCCGCACTCTCTATGGATTGGTAGCCAATCAGGATGAAGATCAGGTCGTTTCGAAGATCGATTACACCATCAGTCCGAAATCGTCGTTTTTCGGACGTTTCATGATGGGAAAATTGAACACGGGTTCAACATTCGATGGAACCAATCCGCTTTCGATCCAGTCGTATGGCTATAAGGATCTAGCCTATGGGCTGAACATCGGGCATACGTACCTGATCGGTACCAACATCGTCAACTCGCTGCGGATCGGCGCCAACCGAACGAACGTTACGAAGATCGACGACGTCTACAGGAGCTGGGCGGATTTCGGCGCAAACGTGACCGAACTCGCAGGCAAGGTGGTCTCGATCAACGCCGGCAACCAATTCATGGTGGGGGGTGGCGCGGCCTCACCAGGCGCACAGCACAATGGACCGATGCCTTCCCTTCTCAACGATGTGAGTTGGATCAAGGGAAACCATCAGATCGGGTTCGGCGGAGGGATCTATCAGCAAAGCCTCAATTATTGGTCTGGCGTGAATGCCGTGGGCGCAGCGACCTTTGACGGATCAAGAACAGGACAAGGAATGATCCTGTTGGATTTTCTGATGGGACTTCCCACTACCTTTAACCAGGGCACGGCCTACGGCTACTACACCCGCCAGTATTACGATTCACTGTATGTACAGGACAGCTGGAAAGTTCATCCCCGGCTGACGTTGAACTATGGCCTGCGTTGGGAACCGTATTTGTCGCCTTACAACGACGACGGGGAGAATGCACATTTCGATCTGGAAGCATTCCGACAGGGTACAAAAACCAAAGTATTCGCGAATGCCCCCGCCGGTTTGTTCTTTCCGGGAGATCCACAGTACACAAGCGGAAAATACTTCAACGGTCCTAGATGGGCGAAGTTCTATCCGCGCGTCGGACTGGCTTTCGATCCTGAAGGCAAGGGCCGCATGACCATTCGCGCGGCTTACGGAATGTATGGCGATCGGGCAATGATGCTGGCAGGCACGCAAGTGTATTTCTCTGCACCATTTGGAAACCTTCTCAGCAACTCCGGTGCGAATCTCTCCGATCCCTGGATCGCCGCAGGTGGAAATCCCATGCCGAGAATCTCGGCGATGCAAGGCATTGGCGTGTACGACAAGGCCATCCCGTTTTTCAACAGTGGGAACTACGTAACGACGAAGATGAACGATTTCGATCCGGTGTACATGAACCAGTGGAATCTGAACATCCAAAGACAATTTGGACAGAACTGGCTGGTGACTGCGAACTATGTGGGCAACAACACGATCCACATGATCACTTCGTCGAACCTTAACCCCGCTGTCTATTTCCCGAACCAGACGTTCACCGGAGCAGCGAACAACATTCCTACCTGTACATTGCCCAATGGAGTGGTGATCACAGGTCCTGCGGGCGGTGCACAATGCTCGACGGTGCAAAATCAGCAAACGCGGCGCGCCATGAATTTCGTCAATCCGACTGAGGCAAGGTTTTACGCTTCAATTGGTCAGTTGGATGACGGCGGCACAAGCTCCTATGAAGCTCTGAACCTTTCAGTTCAGAAGCGGTTCAGCGGCGGGATATCAGGACAGGCAAATTACACCTGGTCGCACTGTATCAGCGATGTATATGCGGACAACCCGACGGCAGGCGGTGTCTCGGTTCCGGACAATCGTCGTCAATATCGCGGCAACTGCAGCGGAATCGATCGCCGGCAGCTGTTCGGTATGAGCGTGGTGGCGACAACGCCGAAGTTTTCCAATCGGACGCTGAAGTTATTGGCCAGCGATTGGCAGTTCGCACCGATTTTGTCCATCGCATCGGCCCAGTTCTTCTCCGTTTGGGCCGGCACGGACCAGGCGCTCACGACGGTTCCAAACCAGCCGGTGAACATCATCGATCCGGCCAACATATATCCGGCGAAGAAGACGGCCGCTAACTGGATTAACAAAGCGGCGTTCGCTCCGGCGGCGCCGGGAACATATGGCAACGCCGGCTATAACTCGTTCAAGGGTCCCGGTACATTCCAACTCAATGTGGCGGTGTCGCGGACGTTTGCAATTCGCGAGCGGCAATCCATTCAGGTGCGTGCGGAAGCCTTCAACCTTCCCAACACCGTGAATCTCACCACTCCGGGTGGCGCAGGGCCGGGAGGCCTCGGCCGTGCCTTGACGTACACTTCGTCAAACTTCGGGCAGATCACCAGCGATATCAGCGGCAACAGCGGATTGCAGGCGGGCGACTATCGCATCGTTCAATTTGCGTTGAAGCTCATCTTCTGAGAAATTCGGGGACGGTCGCCTAAATTACCTAATTTAGGCGACCGTCCCCGAATTTTTTGTTTTAAGATCCGCGCGTGCTTTTACTGATTCTGCTCCTCGCCGGCAGCGGATGCGCTGCGCTCATCTATGAAACGGTCTGGTTCCAGTTGCTTCAACTGGTGATCGGATCTTCCGGCGTTTCCCTTGGCCTGCTTCTGGCGGCGTACATGGGAGGCCTGTGTGCCGGCAGCATCCTGTTCGCGCGATTCTTCCCACCTCGATTGCATCCTCTGAAGGTCTACGCGGCTCTCGAATTGGGAATCGGTATTCTGGGTTTGCTTGTGTTGGTCGCCGTTCCGCTTGTGGCACGTGTGTACGTGGGAGGTTTCACGGAAGGCCTGGCCGGCCTTGCATTACGAGGCCTTGTAGCCGGCGCGTGTTTACTTCCTCCGACATTGTTAATGGGCGCGTCTCTCCCTGCTCTCGCGCGTTGGCTTGAGACAACGCCTGAGGGTGTCTCTCAACTCGGTCTTCTCTACAGCGGAAACATCGCGGGCGCCGTATTCGGAGCGTTGTTATCCGGCTTTTATCTGCTTCGCGTCTACGATATGGCAGTGGCAACTTACGCCGCTGTCGCGATCAATCTCATAGTGGCACTGGCGAGCTTCGCGCTATCGAGTTGGATGTCGCACAAGCCTCGCGAGGAACGCGCCGGTGCTGCGCGGAAAGTTCGTATTAAACGCGTTGGATGGGTTTATCTCGCCATCGGCATTTCCGGCCTGGCCGCATTGGGCGCCGAAGTCGTCTGGACCCGATTGTTGTCCCTGTTGCTGGGTGGAACCGTCTACACATTCTCGATCATTCTCGCGGTCTTCCTGGGTGGCCTGTGGTTTGGAAGCAGCGCAGGCGCGTTTATCGCTCGCAGAGTTGCGCATCCCGTGCTGGCATTGGCGGCGTGTCAGGTTCTACTGGTCCTGTCGATAGGGTGGACGACATACGCATTGGCCCGTTCGCTTCCGTATTGGCCGGTTGACCCGTGGCTTTCGCTGAATCCTGTATTCAATTTCCAACTCGATGTCGTGCGGTGCATTTTTGCAATCTTTCCCGCCACACTGTTATGGGGCGCCAGTTTTCCGCTCGCATTGGCGGCCGCCGCTGAACCGGGAGAAGATCCCGCTCAGCTTTCAGGAGAAGTCTACGCCGCCAATACTGCAGGTTCGGTTCTCGGAGCGTTGGTCTTCAGTCTCTTTCTGATTCCGACGATCGGCACGCGGTCTTCAGAACAAGTCCTGATCGGTCTCGCAGCCGCGGGCGCAACGGCAGCCGCTGTCGCAGCGATGGCCCAACGAAAGTTATGGAATGGCGCCGTCGTTGCGGTGTTTGTCGCAATCGTGATTTCGGTGCCCGTGATCGCCTCCGTGCACGATGTGCCGTGGGAAGTGATCGCCTACGGCCGCCGCATTGCGCCGACGATTCGCGGCGCTGATCTGTACCCGCCTCCCATTCCAACGAAAATCCTATTCAGAGGTGAAGGGATCAACTCTTCAGTACTGATAGCGGACACTGGAGGGTTGAAGCAGTTTTATGTCAGCGGCAAGGCTGAAGCGTCGAGCGCGCCGGCCGATATGCGTCTGGAACGCATGATGGGACACATCCCGGCGCTTTTGCATCCGAGTCCGCGCTCGGTGCTCACCGTCGGATTCGGCGCAGGCGTCACAGCGGGCTCGTTTGTTCCGTATCCGGACGTTCAGGATCTCGTGATCTGTGAATTGGAGCCGTTGATTCCTCCGGCATCGACCCGGTTTTTCGGCCCGGAGAACAATTCCGTCATGCACGACCGTCGCACCAAGATTGTGTACGACGACGCGCGGCATTTCATTTTTACGACGAAACAAAAGTTCGATGTCATCACAACCGATCCGATTCATCCGTGGGTTAAAGGCACATCGACTCTCTATTCGAAGGAATACTACGAACTGGTGAAGTCGCACCTGAACCCCGGCGGAGTTGTCGCGCAATGGCTGCCCATCTATGACAGCGATCCGGCCACCGTGAAAAGCGAGCTGGCTACTTTTTTCTCGGTTTTTCCAACCGGTACCGTGTGGAGCAACTACACGCAAAAGGAGGGTGGCTATGATCTGGTGCTCATCGGCGGCGGAAGCGACGGCGAAGCCGCGCCGATCAACGTCGATTCAATCCAGCAACGCCTCGATCGGCCCGAGTATTCGAAAGTGCTCGCGTCGATAAGCGAGGTGGGTTTCCACTCCGCATCCGAAATTCTGTCGAGCTATGCCGGACGCGCGTCGGACCTTCGATCTTATTTTGCCGGAGCCTCAATCAATGACGACATGAATCTGCGGCTGCAGTACCTGGCCGGACTCGGCGTGAATTCGATGGCGTTTCAGAAAGTGTTCGCCGAGGTCATGAGCTACCGGCGATTCCCGGAAGACCTGTTCCGCGGGTCCGAAGCGCGCCTCGACGTGCTGCGCACTCTGCTACGCGCAAAGCGCTAAAGTCCAAAACAACAGAAAGCCCGTCTGCACTAGCGAGGCAAGTCCTAAAAAATAGAGCCTGACGAGTCGCACCTCTGATTGTCTGCATGGCCCACGAGAACCGTACTTGGGGACGGGTTTGCTATCCGTCAATCGAACAGGAAAGAATCCTCCACGAGGATCCCCAGACTCGTCCTCTGCCTTGGGTTCTCGAGCTGTGCCCGAATGGGCTGCAGCGCCCGGCGCATCTCGTCGCTTCCCCTTCGCTCGTATTGCCCCAGCAGATCGAGAAGCATTTTCAACTCCGCCGCCGAGATCTTTGTGCGACCCAGTTCGATCAGGTTATCCAGGTCGGGTTGGAGCCGAGCGAAGAGTTTCCGAGTCTGAAGCAACAACCTCGGGTCCGCCAGCGCTATCGACGTCCCTTCGCCTGTGACATTGGCGATTTGTTGGATCGCCGCAGCGAGGGGCGACTGAGGGTCACGGCCCCCCTGTGGAAACGTCCTTCTCGCGAGCATCGATCCCAGGGGGCAGGGAGCCGCCGTGTATGTGTTGTTCCGCCAGAGTACGTTCTGACCGTCCTGGTGACAGACCACCGGGATCACCTCCGGCCGAATCCCCGTCTGTTCGTAGTACTGCTGGTAATAGCCGTTCAACGTCGGGGTTGTATCGGGAGGGATGACGGCGACGTGCCAGTGCAGGTGCACCCCGTACGCACTGCCTACCTCGTTCTCGAAGCCAAGTAAATCGCCGGCTTCCACCCATTCCCCTTCGCTGAGACCGGCGTTCATCCGCACAGAGTTCTTCGTCATATGGGCGTAGATCGTCCATTCGTTACAAAATCCCCGTGTGCATTCGATACAGGTCGAGTCGTAGTTGGCCGGTTTCCCAGGCCAGCTGGACCGATCCGGCTCCACGGGGCAGAACGGGTAGGGATGCTCGATCCAGACGTAGTTGTTCAGCTCAGTCGGCTCCGCGTGACTGTCGTCGATGAAGCGGACCCACCCCGGGGCGGCAGCCACGATCTCGGCGGGAGTGTTCTGTGCCTCCAGGTCGTACATGTCATTTGCCGGTGAGAAGTGGGTAACGTGATCACGGAAGACCAAAACCTGGGTCCCATCCTCGAACGGCATCCGATAGTCGCCATAGGCGCATCCCCCGAGAAGCAGGACCAGTCCGAACGGGACCAGCCACATTGACGGGCTT
>Ga0137465_1000426_pt1 | contig 18153 bp, 18 predicted proteins | sample EasRivERMGT828_2_FD_104906 | JGI IMG/M metagenome (GOLD analysis project Ga0137465, IMG submission 104906) | Soil microbial communities from meander-bound floodplain in the East River, Colorado, USA - East River MetaG ERMGT828_2 | ecosystem: Environmental > Terrestrial > Soil > Floodplain ... | reverse complement strand
TCCGAGATCCCCGGATATCTCCTCGGCGTGGTGCGCTACTCGTTTGTCCGGTATCTGGCCGCGCTCGGCATCGTCGAGTTCGCATACGGTCTGGTGACGATCTACCTGGGACAGGGCTTCCTCGAGCGCCGCCTGGTCCCCCTCCTCACCGGAGTCACCCTGCTGGCCCTCGTCACGGTCTGGGCAGCGTACCGGCTGCGCGGTCGACTCGTCCGAAACGTTCCGACGCACGTGAGTGCGCAGAGTCCATGACCTACGCTAGGCAGAATGGAAAGGGTTGGGGTCGGGCAGGCGGAGATTTTGACCGCCTACGGAAGGCTCCCGTGTTGGCGAGCCCTGGAGGCGCCGGATTTCGGCGGCGCCATCCTCAATGCCCGACCCATCCACATCATAGCTACGGTGCCCTGAGGACAGCCTGAAACGGGCATGAATTCTCAGGAGCAAGTTAGAAGCGACTCGCCGGCTCGAAGAGCGCGCCGCCGTGCTCCCCGCAATGCGCCCGCGCCTCGTATTCGCTCCAGGCGTCGACGGGATAGCGGTAGGCCTGCTCAACCATCGGGTCCGCAGGTGCGTTTCTGCCCTTCAGCTTTCCCAGGATCACTCGGTAAGGTCTGGAGCCATGGAGGCGCTCCATGCTCCGGAAACTGCCCGGAGCAAATTCCCGGGGATTATGGAGCCTGCAGGCGTGCTCATGGGGATAGGGCATAGACCCTCCGGTTTGTTGTCGAGACAGGAACGGTCACACCCGGCGCCTCAGCAAGCTCAGAACGAAGAACGCCGCAGCCGTCGTGATCGTCGCCGGACCCGCCCCGACGTGCAGCGCAGGACCCGCATACAATCCGACGAGTGTCGCCGTCACGGCGAGCGTTGCCGCAATGGCAAGCATGCCATTGAGCCCGCGCGCGAGCTGCCGCGCCGTCACGGCCGGAATGATGATCAACGAGCCCATCAGGAGCACGCCGAGGTAGCGAAGGCCGAGGGCGACCGTCAGGGCGAAGGCGAGCAGAAAGAGCAAATCGAGCCCGGCGACGTCCACGCCCGCGGTCCGCGCCATGTCCGGCGAAATCAGCGCGAGGACGAGACGGCTCTTTACCCGCCAGATGAAGCCGATCACGAGGAGGGCAGCCGCGAGCCCCAACGCGCTTTCCGCCGCACCGACGGCGCCCGGCGCGCCGAACAACGCCTCGATCAGCTCCTCCCCCGATGCGAGCATGCTGCCGATCGCCAGCGCGGCGGAGAAGACGACGCCGATGATCGCTTCCGTGGGCAACCGCGTCTTATGCTCGAGCGCCCACACCAGCAGGATGCCGACCACCAACGCCGCGAGTCCACCGACGACGGGATTGACCCGCAGGGCGAGTGCGATCGCGATGCCCGGGAGCGCGAGGTGTGCGAGCGCGTCCGAGGCGAGCGCCATCCGCCGCATCACGGCGAAGCAGCCGACAAGGCCGGCCGCCGCCGCCATAGCGATCGGCAGCGCGAGGGTGTTAAGGGCTGCCATCATGGATGTGGAATCCCATCGCAGTGCCGTACATCTCCTGCAACCGCTCGGGCGTGAGGATCTCGAGCGGCGGGCCGTAGCAGCTGCCGCCCCGCCGCCCCAGGCACAGGACTGCCGTCGCGTAGCGATACACCAGATTCAATTCGTGCGAGATGAGCAGCAAGGTGAGACCGGTGCTCTGCTGCACGCGCCGAATCATGGCGTACAGACTTTCCTCGCCCGGCTCGTCCACCCCGGCGGTCGGCTCGTCGCACAGCAGCACGGTTGGATCACCGAGCAGCGCGAATGCCAGCAGCAGGCGCTGGAACTGCCCGCCCGACAGCGCGCCGATGGGCTGCATGACCAGCGCGGACGGCAGTCCCACGAGGGCCAAGACTCGTCCGATCTCCTGCCGCCCATCGCCCGTGACGTCGGTCTTGGCGCGAACCACGTCCATGCCGGTCAGCGGCAGATCGCGCTCGAGGTCGAGCTTCTGCGGTACGTAGCCGATCCTGGTCCCCGGGGCCCATCGAATGGCGCCTTCGTACGGAATGGCGCCGATCAGGGCCTTGAACAGCACCGTCTTCCCGGAGCCGTTCGGGCCGATGATGGCGAGCGCGTCGCCGGCGGCCACGGTGAAGCTGAGATCCTTCAACACAACGGTCCGACCGAGGCGAACCGACAGCGCTTCCACCTCAAGGACGTTCGGCAACTCGCACTCCGTCGGCTATGCGATCGCTGGGATGACGAATGACGATTTCGCCCGTGGCGAGGCCGCGCACGATCTCCGCGTCGAAGGACGTGCGGTGTCCGACGACGACATCCCGCTGCCGCGCTCGACCGCGCTCTACCACGAACACGCCCCAACCCTCCCCGTGGCGGAATAGGGCGCTGGCCGGAACAGTCAGGACGCTGTCACCCTGCCACAGGATGACACGGATCTCCACGCGATAGCGGTCGCCCAGCGTACCCGGCGGATCGACAAAGTCGCCGATGACGTTCACCCGCTGCTCCTCGACACCGAGCGCCGAGACTTTCGTGAACGCCGAGGGCTCGACGAGCCGCACCCGGCCGCGCAGTGTTTTGCCGCCCCAGCCTTCGACGAGCAGCGGCGCGCCGCGAGCCACGTTCACGGCATCGGTGGAGAGGAAGTCTGCGACGATTTCCAGGCGGGTCGGATCTCCGAGTTCGAGGAGGGGAGTCCCGGCCGTCACGACGCGCTCACTGGGCTCGCGGACACGGAGCACGCGGGCCGCGACGGGCGCACGGATGACGAGCTCCTGGCCGGCGGCGAGTGCCGCGCGCGCGACCTCCGTGTCGTGCGCCGCTGCCTGCGCGCGAAAGTCGGCCGACTCGAGCTCGCGCGCCCGCAGTGCCTCTTCGAGCTCTGCCTGCTCGCGATCCGCGGGCGAAATCGACTTGTCGGCCGCGAGCTGCTGCGCGCGCGCCCAGGCGCGATGCGCCTGCTCGTGCGCCACCCGGGCCTGTGCCACCGCCGCGCTCGCCGCGCGCTGCGCATCCTCAGCGGCATCGAGCCGCGCCGCCGCTTCATTTCGCGACCGCGGATCGAGCGGCGTGGGGGACATGCGCGCGAGCACGGTGCCGGCCCGCACCGAGTCCCCCTCCCGCAGCGTAATCCGCGCCACGCGCCCCGCCACCGGCGCCGCGACGATGTATCGGTCCCGCACGCGCGTTTCCCCTTCCTCGTCCACCGTCACTTGGAGCGGACGTTGCGCGGCGCGGGCCGATTCGACCGGCACCGGACCGGACCGCACCAACGCGAAGCCGCCGTATGCGACGATTGCCGTACCCACGGCCAGTCCCACGTGCTTTGCGGTGATCCTCACGCTGTCCTCATTCGCGTGTCTTGAGCACGGCGACGAGATCGAGCCGGTTGAGCCGGCGCCGCACGAGCAGTCCTGATCCCGCCGCCGCCGCGATGATTACCCCAACGGCGAAGACGTACGTCCGGCCGGTGAGCACAAGCGGAATCCGAAAGACCTCCCACTGATAGAGGCCGGCCAGCACGGCGCACAGCGCATAGCCGATGCCGAGGCCGAGCGCGATACCGGCGAGGGCAAGCAGAGCCTGCTCCCCAAGCAGCATCACGGTGATCTCCCCCCGGGTGAAGCCGAGGACGCGCAGGCTCGCGAGCTCGCGACCGCGCTCGGACAAGGCGATGCGCGCCGCGTTGTACACCATCGCCACGGCGAGCGCGCCCGCGAAGCCGACTATAATCGCCGTCATTACACCGATACTGCGCGCCAGTGTCGCCTCGAAGCTCGTGAGTGCGGCGTCCCGACTCGAAACTCCGGCGACGGCGGGCAGCCGCTTCAGGCGTCCATACAGCGAATCGGCCGCGCGTGGATCAACCCGGAGGAACGCACCGGACAGGGTGTTTCCCTCCATCATCAGTCGATTGAGCGCGCCGACGTCCATGTATGCCGACAGGCCCAACAGCTCAGCGACGACGCCGGCGACCGCCACGCGCCGAACCGGGCGGCTTCCCTCGAGCAATTCGAGCGTGAGCGTATCGCCCGGCCCGATCCGCAGAATCTCGGCCAACTTGGCCGTCAGCACGACACCGTTCGCCGGGATCGGCGAAACGCGATAATCCGCGCCGACCAGCCGCCGCAGCTCGCCCTCCCTCTCGAGCCCCAGGACCACGGCGCGGCGACTGCGGTAGCCGGCGCGCAGGCGGGCGGGAACGCTCCGGAAAGTCTCCAGCCCCAGCACGCCCGGCAGATGCGCCAGCTCATAGCGCACGGCCGATGGACGGGGTGTGTTGAAGACGACCGTGAGATTCTCGCGCTGCACGTGCCGGAACTGCACGTCGGCGATCCGCAGGATCGCGTCCACAAAGAACCGCCCCACGAGCAGGATGGCGACGGCGAATGCGATACCAAGGCCGGAGAGAATCGCTCTCATCGGCCGGCGCTCCAGGCTGCGCGCGATCATGCGGCCGGGCAGCCCGAGCAGCCGGTCGAGCCCGATGCGCTCGAAGAGCCCTCTGCCCTCGAACCGCGCCGGCGGCTCCGGTTGCATTGCGGCCGCGGGAGCCAGCATCACGACACGCCGCACGGCGGCGGCGGCGCCGAGCAGCGCGGCCACAACCGTGACGAGCACGGCCAGGGCGATCGCGGTCCAATCGAGCCGGAAGACGAATTCCGGAAAGCGGTAGAACTCGGCGTAACGCGCGTTCGTGAGTGCCGCGAATCGGAGGCCGATCCCGACACCCGCGGCGACTCCGACCGCAAGCGCGACCAACGCGAACTTCAGGTAATGCCATCCCACCGCCCAGCTGCTGTACCCGAACGCCTTGAGGACGGCGATCTGCTCCCGCTCGGTGCTTACGAGCCGCCCGAGCACGACGTTCAGCAAAAAGGCGGCAATCCCGAGAAAGATCGCCGGCACAGCCGTGCCGGATACCCGGTTCTGCGCGATCTCGTCGTTGAGGAATCGCGCCGACACCTGGTCGGTGCGATCGTACGCCCCCACGCCGCCGTAGCGCTCCAACGCGCGATCCACGCGATCGAGGACGTCGGCCGTGGACGCGCCCCGCTCGAGACGCAGCGACACGTCATTGAACGCGCCCGTCATGTCGAACGCCGCTTCCATGGCGTCCCGGCTCATCCACAGCACGCCGAAGCGCCGGTTGTCGGGGAAGAGGCCGCTCTCGCCGATTTCGTAGACGTACTCCGGTGATATCGCGATCCCCACAATCCGCAGCCGCTCCCAGCGGCCGTTCAGCACGGCGCCCAGGGAATCGCCGACCTCGAGGCCGTTTGCCGCAGCGAACGCCTCGCTCGCGATCACTTCGCCGCGCCGCTCCGGTTCGAGCCAGCGCCCGCGGCGCAGGTGCAGATCGTTGAGCGCCGGCCGGCCGCGCGCGGGTATCGACACGAGCCGGCCGGTTGCCGGTTCCGCGAGCCCGGGCACGTCGAGGGTCACCGTGCTGACGATGCGAGTCTCGACCGCCGCGACGCCGCCAATGGCGGCGAGTCTCGCGGCCTGGAATTCGGGTGCGCGCTGCAAGTGCGCGAAGACGTCGGCGAAGCGGTAATTCTCGTAGTACGCGGCGCGCGACGTGAGCAGTGACGTATAGGAGGTGCGCGTCGTCACCACGGTCGCGACGCCGCACGCCACCACCACGGCGATCGCCGCCATCTGCGCGCGCATGTGCCAGATGTCGCGCACGAGCTTGCGGTCGAGCGGTCGCAGCCGGGCTACCATGACAGCTCGTCGGGCCGTGCGCGGCGCAGATTGCGGGTGATGTCGCTGATCTGCCCGCTGCGCAGGCGGATCACGCGGTCGGCCATCGCGGCGATCGCGGCGTTGTGCGTGATCACGGCGGTCGTCGTACCGAGCTGTTCGTTGACCCGCTCCAGCACGTCGAGCACGAGCTTACCTGTTTCGTAGTCGAGCGCGCCGGTCGGCTCATCGCACAGCAGCGCGTCGGGTTGCTTCGCGATCGCGCGCGCGATCGCCACCCGCTGCTGTTCTCCTCCGGAGAGCTGCGAGGGGAAGTGGTCCAGGCGCTCGCTCAGCCCGACGAGTCCGAGCGCCGCGGCGGGATCCATCGGCCGCTCAGCGATCTCGGTGACGAGCGCCACGTTTTCCCGCGCGGTGAGGCTGGGGATGAGGTTGTAGAACTGGAAAACGAACCCCACGTGCTCGCGGCGAAAGCGGGTCAGCTCGCGGTCCGACGCGCCCGTCAGCTCGTGGTCCAGGAAACGCACGTGCCCGCTCGTCGGTGCGTCGAGCCCTCCGAGAATGTTCAGCAGGGTGGACTTACCGCTGCCCGAGGGACCGAGAATGACGACCAGCTCGCCGCGGTAGAGCTCCAGGTCCACGCCCCGTAGCGCGTGCACGTCCACGTCACCCAGGTGGTATACCTTGCTCAGGCCGCGCGCCACGAAGACCGCCTCGGAATGAGACAGGACGGGGACCGAGGCGGGGACCGCGGGGGCCGCTGTGCTCATGAACGGAGCGTAGTCGTGGGGCGATGGACCGACTCTGAAGGGATGCTGAAGCTTCCTTCCTTTCTCAAGCTCCCCTCATGACGCCATTACGAGATTGCGGTACATGCCATTCCATGGAGGCGAGTTATGACAGCGGGACGGCTATGCAGCCGGATTTTGGCGACGGCCTCGCCGGACGAGAGCGTCTTGAAGGCCGCCAAGCGGATGGCGGACTACGACGTGGGCGCTCTCGTGGTCCTCACGGAGAATCGCGGTGCGAAGGCGGTCGGCATGATTACGGACCGTGACATCGTGCTGCGCTGTGTCGTGGAGCGGCTCGATCCCGAGGAGACGAGCGTATCGGACATCATGAGCAAGCCGGTGTACTTCGTGCGCGATGAGACGCCGATCGAGGACGCGGTATCCAAGATGGCGTCGGCGGGCACCCGCCGGCTGGTCGTGACAGCCGAGGGCGATCGCGTCGCGGGTATCCTGACCCTCGATGATGTCCTCGAGGATATCGTCCGCGAGACTACGGCGATCGGTAAGCTGCTCCAGCAGCAGCAGCCGCAGGTACCAGCCTGAGCCTTACAGCCTGAGTTGGTCACGAATACTAGAGCGGCCCGCTGTTTGAAGGCGGGCCGCTCTACGTACCGGTTACCCGGAGTCGGAAAATTGACTCTTACCGTTCTTCTTCCCGCGGCCGTTTGTGACCTTGGGAGCTCCGGCTTCCATTCCCACGAAGCCTGACCAGCCTCATGGTTCGCCGGTACGGGCGCTGCAAGTCGGTCGAATCGCGGATGGACCCCTTGCACGGCACGCCGGGGCGCCATTTCCGGCGCGGGTAAGGCACGCGATCGGCCTCACCGCTCCCCCAGACCAGATGATCATTCGGATCGCCGATTCCGCTTCCGTTGCCGGTCCTGGAATCTCCCCGACTCGCCTGAGGAACGTCGTTGCAAGCTACAGATCCGACGTGAAGCGTTCGGGAAGACGCTATGCAGGTCTCTTCAGGCTCACGCTCACTCCGTCGCCCGCGACGTGCACATTCCAGCCGAAGCGCTGTCGAATTGCGTCGCGCAGTGCGCTCGCCGCCGATGGTTCCCCGTGCACGAGATACGTCACGCGCGGCGGCTGCTCGAAACCATCGAGCCACCGCATGATTTCGTCACGGTCCGCGTGGGCTGACAGTGCATCAATCTTCTCGATGCGCGCGCGCACCGGGATCATCCGGCCGAGCATTTTCACTTCGCGCGCGCCCTCTTCCAGCAGCCGCCCCCGCGTCCCCGCGCCCTGGAACCCCACCAGGAGGACCGTCGTCCGCTCGTCGGGCAACCGTTGCGCGAGGTGATGCAGAATCCGTCCACCGGTCGCCATGCCGCTCGCGGAAATGATGATGAAGGGACCGGTGAGATCATTCAGCGCCTTCGACTCCGCCGGCGTCCGCGCGAATCGGTAGCGTGCCGGGACCTGGTACGCGCCGTGCCGCGCGTAGATCTCGGTCGCTTCGATCGCGAGTGGGCTGTCGAGGTAGACGGGCAGCGCGGGAATCCGGCCTTCGCGCTCGAGCTGATCCAGGAGCCTTGCGACTTCTTGCGTGCGATCGACGGCGAAGGCCGGAATGAGCAGGATGCCGCCGCGCCGCGCCGTGTCCGTCACGATCCGAGCCAGCTGCTCGGCTGCCGCGGCCGGGTGGGTCCGCTCGCCGTAGGTGGATTCGAGCAGCAGCACATCCGCGGCGGGAATCAGTTCGGGAGCTGGCAAAAGCGGCTGGTTCCAACGCCCGAGGTCACCCGAGTACACCAGGCGGATGCCGTCGAGCTCGAGTTGGATCGTCGCCGCACCAAGGATGTGGCCCGCCGCGCGCAACAGCGCGGTGGCGCCCGGCAACACGGGAAACGGTTGGTGGAACGGACGCTCTTGCACCAACTCCAGGGCAGCGGCGGCATCCGCCATGGTGTAGAGCGGCAAGGCCGGGTGATGCTTCGAGTACCCGCGGCGATTCGCGCGCTCCGCTTCTTCCTCCTGCAAATGCGCCGAGTCCGGCAACAGCACACGGGCGAGATCGGCGGTTGCCGGCGTGCAGTACACAGCGCCGCGAAACCCCTGGCGGACGAGCAACGGCAGGTAGCCGATGTGGTCGATGTGCGCGTGGCTGAGCAGCACCGCGCCGATTCTCGCCGGGTTCGCGACGCGTTGGCCCCAGTTCCGTAAGCGCAGCGCCTTCAGACCCTGAAACAGCCCGCAGTCGAGCAGGACCTCGCCGCGGGACGTCCGGAGGAGATACATCGCCCCCGTCACGGTGCCCGCCCCGCCGAGAAACTGTAGCTCCGGGTTCTGCATCGTTCGCCCCCTCGCGACCAACGTAGCAGTTCGTGAGCACGGTACCTGAAGATCCACTGAAGACAACTTCACGGGGTCCTTAGGCACCGGGTGGTATGGTCACGATTCGCTCAGGAGGCGCCATGGCTCCGAAGTCCCAGCCGGCGAACCGCAAGCTCGAAGAGCGGCTCATCGCCCTCGAGAAATCGGTGGAAGAGCTCCGCAAGATCGTCGGCGACCTGAAGTACGAGTTGGAGCAGATGAGGGAAGAGTGAAGCTGACGCTGTTGACGGGCTCCGCAAACCCGCAGCTCGCGGAAGCGGTCGCGCTACACTTCGGAACTCGGCTCGGCGTCACCAGCTTACATCGATTTCCCGATGGCGAGCTGCACGTCGCCGTCCGCGATAGCCTGCGGGGTGAGGATGTCTACGTAGTGCAGCCGACGGCGCCGCCCTTCGAGCGCCACCTGCTCGAGCTGTTGCTGCTCGCGGATACCTGTCGCCGCGCCGGCGCCAGGCGGCTAACGGCCGTCATCCCGTATTTCGGCTACGCGCGGCAGGATCGGCGCGCCGGCGGGCGGGAGCCGGTGGGCGCCCGCCTCATCGCCGACATCCTCGTGACGGCGGGGATCGAGCGGATCGTGGCGCTGGACCTGCACTCGCCCACGCTCGAAGGATTCTTTTCCGTCCCGCTCGAGCACTTGACCGCCGTTCCGGCCCTCGCGCGCGCTGTGGACGACGGCGCCGACTCCCGCGTGGTCGTCGCTCCCGATCTCGGCGCGGCGCGCCTCGCCGACCGCTACGGTCGCGCCCTCGAGCTCCCGGTGGCGCTCATCCACAAAACGCGCATCACGGGCGAGCAGGTCGAGGTGCGCGGCATCACCGGGCAAGTCGCCGGCTACGCACCGATCATCGTGGACGACATGATCAGCACCGGCGCGACGGTCGCCGCCGCGATCGCTGCCCTGCGCAACGCCGGATGCCGTCCGGAGTTCACCGTCGTGGCAACGCATGGCCTGCTGGTGGGAGATGCCCTGGCGCGACTTGCGCAAAACGGAGTGCGACAGCTGATCGTCACCGACAGCGTCGCACCGCCGTCCGCAACCGCTGCGCTGCCCGTGCGGGTCGTCACGATAGCGCCGCTCATGGCGGAGGCCATTCGTCGCCTGCATGAGGATGGATCGCTCGCGGATCTGCTCGTCCACTGCTGACGTCGTCAGTGACTGATCCCCGCGAGCGTGACGGTACTTGCCTGTGGCCCCTTCACCCCGACTTCTTCGACAAAGCGGACGACGCTTCCCACGTCGAGCTGCTCGAACGCCGCATCGAGTACGCTATGCCGGTGAAAATAGATCTCGCGGCCGTCGTCCGACGTGAGAAAGCCGTAGCCCTCGAACGGGAATAGCTGCGTGACGGTGCCGCGGCTCATCGTGACGGACTGCTTGATATCGCCTCGGATGCGCCGGGCGTAATCCTGGAGCCGCCGCCCTGCGGCGTCGAATGCCTCCTGAATGGCGGTGTGCAGCTCCGGATGCGCCTGGCGCCTGACCACGATCTCTTCGCCCGGGACGCGGATGTCCACATGAACGTTATAGCCCACCGGCGTGCCGGCTAGAAACCGTTGCGGTGCGTCCACCACCACGCGGCAGCTGATGATGCGCGAGTAGAACACCTCGAGCTTCGCGACGCACTTCTGAACCAGCGCCCGCGCCGCGTCGCTGTCGTCCACGTTTCGCACGGAGATCTGTAACGGCGTCTGCATGTTGCTCTCCTTCCGTCCGCTCAACATCGCCGCGGCGCGCTGAAGATGCAGTGTTCTTTTTGCCAAGTCTTCTTCACCATCGCCTCACACTCCTGTCACACCGATCTCGCGATGCTTCCTCCTGCCGTCGCACGGAGGAACCATGTGGCGGAAAGTCCTGCTCGCCTCCGGCATCGTCGCACCGCTGCTTTATCGGCATGATCGTGGCGATCCGATACGAAGGCTACAACCCCATCTCGCATGCCAGCGGTTCGACCCAAAAAAGACGCCGCGCTTCTACAGCGATCCTGGGATTTCTCTTCCTCGAGCCCTCCACGTGGATCATGCAGACGCGCCAGCTCTCAGGGATCAAGCGGCGCGCCGAGCACGAGGCTCGCGGTTGAGCGAGCGTTGACGGCGAGGTGCAGGAGTGCCGCGGAACGCGTTGACGATCTGGCCGACAACTCCCGGGACCACACCCAACACTCCAACAACCAGCCAGTCCCGCCATCCCAGCGGCACCGTGCCGAGCAGCCCGGCGAGCGGCGACCATTGCGTCGCGCACACCTGGAGAACTAGTACCAGAGCGACGGCGCCGAGCGCATAGACATTCGCGACGATCCGCGCCGGCCGCACGACCGGTCCCTGGCTTCGGGCATTTCCGAGGTGGAAGACCTGTGCGACGGCCAACGTCGTGAACGCCAGCGTCGTCGCGTAGGCGGGCGATGCCGGGGCTGCGTGCATCCCCCACCACGCCGCGGCCAGGGTGCACAACGCGATGAGTATCGCGTAGCCCGCCGTCAGCCGGACCATCCCGGCCGAGAGAATCGCGGCGCGCGGGGAGCGCGGGGGACGACGCATCAGGTCCGGCTCCGCCGGCTCGAACGCCAGCGCGAGAGCCGGAAAAGTATCGGTCACGATGTTGAGCCAGAGGATCTGCAGCGGCAAGAGCGGCGCGGGCCAGCCCGCCAATCCGGCGCCCAGAAAGACGCAGATCTCGCCCAGATTGCAGCTGAACAGATAGAAGACAAACTTGCGGAGATTGTCGAAGATCACGCGGCCTTCCTCAACCGCGGCGGTGATCGTCCCGAACCGGTCGTCTAGCAGAACCAGTCCGGCCGTGGCCTTGGCGACATCCGCCCCGCGTCCCATCGCGACACCGATGTCCGCTTTCTTCAGCGCGGGGGCGTCATTCACGCCGTCCCCGAGCATGGCCACGATCTCACCCCGGCGCTGGAAGTCCGCCACGATGCGGAGCTTCTCCTCAGGGGTGACCCTGCTGAACACTTCGGAGAGACCGAGACGCCGCGCGATGGCCTCGGCGGTCCAGCGCTGGTCGCCCGTCAGCATGACCGTGTGAATGCCGGCATCGCGTAATTCCAGCAGCGCATCCTCGACTCCCGGGGCCGGTGGATCGGCGAGCCCGACGAACCCGGCGAAGGTCAATTCACGAAGCGTCCCCTCGTCGGTGCCGCGCACCGGACCGTACGCCAGCCCCAGCAAACGGAGCCCACGCGCCGCGAAGGAGTGGTTCATCCCCTCCAACCGGCGGCGCTCGTCGTCGGTCAAGGCGCAGCGCTCCAGCACCCGACCGGGGGCGCCCTTCATATAGGCGGTGAGGATTCCCTCGGGACTGCGATAGTGGACGGCCATGTAGCGCCGGGCGCTCGAGAACGGAATCTGCGCGACCAGGGTGCCGGCCTCCGCGCGCGCGCGCCGCGCATCCACCCCGCCTTTCGCCGCGGCGACCACCAACGCGATCTCGGTGGGATCGCCGGGGGGCACGCCTCCGCTCGCGGGCAGCGCGATTTCGGGTCGGCTCGCGAGCACGCCGACGCGCAGTGCAAGATTGAGCAGTGGGCGCTCTCCCGGATCGACCGGTGCGCCGAGCTCATGGAAGACCCCATGCGGCGCGTATCCGGCGCCGGTCACGGCGATCTCCCGGCCGTCGGCAATGAACGTCGTCGCGGTCATCTCCCCCGTCGTGAGCGTTCCGGTCTTATCCGTGCACACGACCGTCGTGGAGCCGAGGGTCTCGACGATGGCGAGCCGCCGTACGAGCGCGCGCCGCCGGGCCATACGGCGCATCCCGATTGCGAGCGCAACCGTCGCCACCACGGGCAGGCCCTCCGGGACCGCGGCGATGCCGAGCGCCAGGCCGAGCTGCACCACGTCGCTCCAGCCGCGCCCCTGGAGGAGCCCAAGCGCGGCCACGAGCCCCGCCACCGATAGGGCGACGAGCGCCAGCCGTCGTCCCAACACCGCCAGCCGGCGCTCGAGTGGAGTGGCTTCATCGGGCAACGTGCCGATGAGGGTGCCGATCCGGCCGACTTCCGTATGGAGACCCGTTTCCACAACGAGCGCGCGCGCCGCTCCGTCCACCAACGTCGTGCCGCGATACAGCATGTTGCGCCGGTCGGCGAGCGGCGTCTCGGCCGGCAGTGTGAGCACGGCGTCTTTCGAGACCGGCGCCGCTTCCCCGGTCAGTGTGGCTTCCATAGTACGCGCCTCGACAGCCTCGACCAGCCGCGCGTCGGCGGGGACCGCTTGGCCGGCTTCGAGAACGATCACGTCTCCTTGCACGAGGTCCCGAGCGTCGATGTGCTCCGGCCGGCCGTCGCGCAGTACGGTCGCGTGGGGAACCTCGAGGGACAGCAAGGCATGCATGGCACGCCGCGCCGGCAGCTCTGTGACGAGCCCCAATACCACGTTGATCACCAACACCGCGACGATCGCCGCGGCGTCGAGCCCGTCACCCGAGGCGAGCGCCACCGCTGCCGCCGCGAGCAGCAGCAGCGTGATGACGCTGGAGATTTGACGTAGCAGGATGCGCCAAAAAGAGGTCAGCTTCGGGGCGGGAAGCTCGTTCGGGCCGTCGCGCGCCAGCCGGGCGCGCGCATCCGCCGCACTGAGGCCCTCCGGAGCGCTACGTGCGCGCTGGAGCGCCTCGGGTACGCTGACCGTGTGCCAGTGCGAGGCTACAGCGCCGACGGGAAGGTCTCCGGCACTTCGCCGCGCTCCCACAGTCCGGTCCGCTCCAGCGGCTCGACGGCACGCGTCGTGTCATAGTACAGAATGCCGTCAAATTGCTGAGTGAGCCGGGCGTGGAAGTAGTGGCTCTGCCGTTCCGTCTCGGGTCTGTAGATCACGCCGATCGCCCGCTCGAGATAGGGCTCGGCGAGGCGGCGAATGAGAGGATCGGACTCGGTCAGATTCAAAAATCGGTTCTCGTGTTCCCCCTGGCCCCACTCGCGGAAGATCTCTTCGTAGCTACCCGGCAACGCCGGCCGCACGCGCTTGCGCTCTGCGGGCTCGTCCCAATCGGAGGCCGCTGTCACCGTACCGCCGTAAGTCAGGAATCCGATGAGTGCGGCATCGAGACCGTGACGGGTGCGGACCAGCTGACCGAGATTCAGCTCGCCCCGCATGCTCATCTCCGTCGCGCGAGCATCGCCGAGATGCGAGTTGTGCGCCCACACAACGACCTTCTCCGGGCGTCGCCGGCTGGTCGCGTGGAACGCCACGAGCGCCTCGAGCGTCTCCGCCATGTGTCGATCGCGGAGGTTCCACGACTGCGCGTGGTCTCCAAACATCGCGCGATAGTAGCGTTCGGCATTGCGCACCAGCCTGGCATTCTGCTCCGCGTAGAAGAAATCATCCGGCTCGATCCGGCCGTCACGACGAGCATACTCCGCGCCGGCGCGGCGCAAATCGGTCAGCTCCGCGACGACCGCCGCCTCGCAGGAAGGACCGAGGCCGAGGCTCGTGGCGTAGCCGTACGCCTGCGGATCCGCGCCGAAGTGATCGAAACAGCTGTAGCGCGCCTGGGCACGCCGCGCGGCGTCAGGGTCCACGATGCGGAGATAGGCGAGCACCGCTTCGATCGACGAGTGCAGCGCGTAGAGATCGAGACCGTAGAATCCAACCCGGCGCTCGGGCCGCGATGCGTCATTGTGCGCCCTGAGCCAGCCGACGAAATCGAGCACGTCCGCGTTGCGCCACATCCACTGGGGGAAGCGGCGGAATCCCGACAACGCCGCCTCGGCATCGTCATCGACGCTGCGGCCCTGCACGTACCGGTTCACCCGGTAGGCATCAGGCCAGTCGGCCTCGACGGCGACCGACGTGAAGCCCTGCTCGCGGATCAACCGCTTGGTGATCTCCGCGCGGATACGATAGAACTCGTGCGTGCCGTGCGACGCCTCGCCGATCAACGCGAACTGCGCATCGCCGATCAGGCGGAGGACCGGGTCGAAGTCGTCGCGCGAGCCCGTCAGCACATAGCCGGGTGCGGCGCTCGTCATCACCATGGCTCGACCGACCGCATGGCGGCGGATTGCTCGAGTATCTGCTGTACGTCGGCATCGCTCGTCTGAACGAAGTTCTGGTAATACAGTCCGACAGCGCCGAACGGCTCCGGCCGCCACGGACACACCACTTCATCGGCTTCGTGGGCCAGCGCTTCACACGCCTCGTGCGATCCGACGGGCACCGCCACGATCAAGTGGGCGGGATGCTGTTTCCGCACCGATCGCACGGCCGCGTGCATCGTCGCGCCGGTCGCTAACCCGTCGTCCACGAGCATCACGATGCGGCCTGTGATGTGCGGCGAAGGCCGAGTCCCCCGGAGCTGCTGCTCGCGCTGCTGGGCCTCGGCCCGCTGCACGCCAGTGACGGCAGCGAGAAACATGTCCGAGACCGCCAGCTCACTGATCAACCCTTCGTTCAGATAGCGCTCGCCATCCGCCGTGACCGCGCCGATCGCCAGCTCAGTTGAGATCGGAGACGGAAGCTTGCGCGCCACGATCACGTCCAGCTCGGCATTGAGCTCCTCGGCAACGCGCCCCGCCACGACGACGCCGCCGCGCGGCAAGCCGAGCACCAACACGTCCGCGCCGCGGTAGTACGCCAGCGCGTCGGCCAGTGCCTCGCCGGCAGCCTCGCGATTCGCGAATCGCTGTTGTTGCGTTTGGATGTTCATACGTCCTCCTCCAGTGATGCGTCGCTCAGCGCTAGGGATCCGAAGACCGTGGACCGCCGCTCACCGGCCGCGCTTGCCGGACCAGGCTATCCTGACGGGCTAGATGTTCGGTGTACAAATCGCGGAACAGCCGCACCAGCGAATCGCTCTCGGCTCGAGGAAGCTGGATGTGCACGCCCACGATCATCCGCATGAGGCCCACCGGCTCCTCAAAGAATCGCTCCAGCGTCACTCCGTACCGGAACGGTACGTCCACATACGCCGAGGACAGATCCGGTCCGACGTCGGCCTTCGCCTTCACCTGGAGGTGCGCGATCGCATGGCAATCCGAACAGCCGCGGGCCACGAACAGGCGCGCGCGCGGATTCGTCTGCACCGTGTCCGACTGTGCGGCGAGGGTCCGTGCCGTCATGACCACGGCGAGGAGGAGGAGAATCCTCATCGCACCGCCTCCACTCGACTGCCGACCACCGTCGTCTGGCCGAGATGCTCCAGGAACCACAGCCGAGCCAACGCAGCGACGCTTTCCAGCGCGCCCGGCTCCTCGAAGAGGTGCGTCGCGCCCGGCACGACCTCCAGCCGCTTGACGCCGCCAAGGCGCTCAAAGGCCGCGCGGTTTAATGCCAGCACGGTCTGATCCGCCCCGCCCACGATGAGCAGCGTTGCCGCGGTGACGTCCGGCAGAAAGTCACCGGCCAAGTCCGGGCGGCCACCACGGCTTACGATGGCCCGCACCCGCCGGTCCTGGGCCGCTGCCACGAGCGCCGCAGCCGCACCCGTGCTCGCTCCGAAATAGCCGATCGGCAAATCGGCCGTCGCCGGTCGGGCGGCAATCCAGTCGGTGGCTTGCCGTAGACGTCCGGCGAGTAGCTCCACGTCGAACACGTTGGCGCGCTCCGACTCCTCCCCTTCGCTCAGGAGGTCGAAAAGGAGAGTGCCAAGGTTCGCGGACACCAGCGCGTTCGCGACGAACTGGTTGCGAGGACTGAGCCGCGAGCTGCCGCTACCATGCGCGAACATCACGACGCCCACGGGATAGGGCGGCATCGTGAGCGTCCCGCGCAGCAGGATGCCGCCGGCGGGAATGATTACTGGTTCCGGCAGGTGATTGTGAAAAACCTCAGGAAGCGCGGCGTCGCTCATGGGATTTCCTCCTTGCCTACAAGCTGACGGACGCGCCGTGAAGCGATGGTGAATCGCTCCTCACAATGCCTTCATCCCGGCACATGGAAAATGACTCCATGAAGGACGCGAATCGCGTGGGTTGTACTGGACTGCTTCGGATAGGGACGGTACCATCCAGTTCCGCCGGGATATTCCCGGGCGCGACGCACCCCTGTTGACCGCTCTACGGGCACGCCCACCGATCAGCGGAGCGGCGTACTAGAAGGAGGTCTCCACATGGCCAAGAAGAGCAGAGGCGGCAGAATGACCGCCGCCAAACGGCGCGCCGCGAAGTCGGCTGGGGGACGCGGCCGCATCAAGAAACGCAAAGCAGGTAAGAGGATCATGAAAAGCTAGCGCACATTGGAGAACAAAGAGGGCGGACTCAACTGTCCGCCCTCTTTCGTTTCCCTCACTGGCCGGCCGTGCTAATGGCGATGCGTCCGCATAATCAACTCCCGGTGATGGTAAGGCGCTGTTGAAGTGTGATGACGATGTGCGTGCCTTCGGGAATGCGGACGTCGGCGTCTTTGGTCGCCGCGGCGTATCCTGCGCCGGCCGCCGCGCCCACGACGGCGCCGATGACGGTTCCCTTGGGGTTCTTGTCGATGATCTGACCGACGATCGCGCCTGCGGCCGCGCCGACGCCCACCTTGGCGACGTCGCCGCCGGTCACGCCCTGCCCCTGACGCTCAGTCGCGATGGCATCGATGCTCGCATCGATCGGATAGCTCTTGCCGCGCACGGTCACGCCCGATACGGCGAGGGTCAACGTGCCGGCGTCGCTCGGGCTCGTCGCATGCTTGACGGCTGTGACTGTCCCGTACACCACCGCTCCCGCCGGAATGGCCACGCGGCCGCGGGCGTCCTGCACGTCGCTCACCACCGTGGCGGTGAACCCATCGCCCACCTTCGCGCTGCGCGAGCTGATGGTGTCCCTCGTCGCCGCGGTGATTTGCCGCCCCGCGTCGAGCGTCCAGCTGGCCGGGGCCGCTGGGGTCCGCGTGAGCTTCCCTGCTTCAGCCGCTTGCCCGGAGTCCCCCCGGCAGGCGGCGAGGGCCGCGATGCTCAGCACCGTGGCCATGTTCATCCAGTATGTCTGTTTCACAGCACACCTCCGTTGTGACTTCATGGTCCTGTCGAGCCTCGTTCCGATGGTCTGGAACGAGGCTCGATGTCAATCAGGCTCTGCGCGCTATGGCCTCTTGACGCGCAACTCTATGCCACGGCGGTTCAGCGCACGTCCCTCGACTGTGGCGTTCGGGGCGATCGGGAACCCTTCGCCATACCCGACCGCGGTCATCTTGTACGCGGGCACGCCTTGCCCGATGAGATAGTTCCGGACCGCCGCGGCGCGCCGCGCCGACAGCAGGAAGTTGTAGGCAAACGTGCCGACGCTATCGGTATGTCCGGCGATCTCGAAGAAGGCCTCGGGGTACGCCAGCATCGACTCTGCCACGCGGTCCAAAATCGGCCTGGCCGTGGACGTGAGGTCGCTCTTGTCG
>Ga0137465_1000425_pt1 | contig 18161 bp, 14 predicted proteins | sample EasRivERMGT828_2_FD_104906 | JGI IMG/M metagenome (GOLD analysis project Ga0137465, IMG submission 104906) | Soil microbial communities from meander-bound floodplain in the East River, Colorado, USA - East River MetaG ERMGT828_2 | ecosystem: Environmental > Terrestrial > Soil > Floodplain ... | reverse complement strand
CGCGACGGCAATGCGGCGACCGCGGCGGGATGCCCCTCGTAAAGATGAAAGCGTCCCGCCTGCACGATGACCGGAACGCCTTCGAGCCTTCCCGCCACCAGCTCGCCCTTATGACCGGCGACGCCGGGTTGTGGGAAACCGGGGATCGTGTTGTACGGGATGCGAATCGGATCGATGACTTCGTCCGCCAGAAACCCGAGCCCTGATCCGAGCACGATCGCGACGCGTGGCTGAAGGGATCCCAGACGCTGCTGTACAGCCTCGGTTGCTTCGGCAGCAGTACCCTTCCCCCGTTCCCCGTCCCCCTTCCCCATTACAACAGGATTCCCGCGAGCGTCGCCGATAGGAAGTTGGCGAGCGTCCCGGCGATCATCGCCCGAAAGCCGAGGCGCGCCAGGTCGTGTTTGCGCTCGGGGGCGAGCGCGCCAATCCCACCGATCTGAATCCCCACGGAGCTCAGATTCGCAAACCCGCACAGCGCGAATGTCGCGATCGTAAAGGAAACCGGGTCGAGCGTCGCCTTCATCGGGCCGAGGTGCGCGTACGCGATGAATTCGTTGATCACCATGCGCTCGCCGAGCAACGCGCCGACGCTGCCGCTGTCATGCCACGGCACGCCCATGACCCAGGCGATGGGACGGAAGATCCAGCCCAGCACGGTCTGGAGACTTTCGGGGAACCATGGCAGGCCGCCGTGAATCCAGCCGAACAGCCCGTTGACGAGCGCGATGAGCGCGATGAACGAGATCAGCATCGCGATCACATTGAGCATCAGATGCAGACCTTCGCTGGTGCCGCGCGCCGCCGCGTCGAGCACGTTCACGTCGGTGCGCGGGATGTCCACCTTCACGCCGCCCAACGTTTCGGGCACTTCGGTCTCGGGCTCGAGGACCTTCGCCATCATGATCGTGCCCGGCGCGGTCATGATCACGGCGGTGAGCAGATGGCGTGCCTCGATGCCGAACGCGATATAGGCGGCCATGATCGATCCGGAGACGTGCGCCATCCCCGCGGTCATCACCGTCATGAGCTCGGAGCGGGTCATGCGCGGCAGGAACGGCCGGATGGTGAGCGGCGCCTCCGTCTGTCCCATGAAAATCGACGCGGCCACGTTGAGGCTCTCCGCACCGCTCGCGCCCATGATCTTGTTCATCGCGACCGCCAGCGCCTTGACCACCATCTGCATGATGCCGAGGTAGTACATGATCGCGAACAGCGCGGAGACGAAGATGATGGCGGGCATGATCTGGAACGCGAACACCACGCCGATGCTCGAGTGCTGCTTGCCGATCTCGCCGAACACGAATTCGGAGCCGGCGTAGGAGAAGTTCAGAATCTTCGTCACGGTGGCGCCGAGCCATTTGAAAAACTCCTGGCCTACCGGCACGCGCAGCACGAACACCGCAAACAGCAGCTGCAGGCCGATGCCCCACGCCACCACGCGCCAGCTGATCGCCCGGCGATTGCGGGAGAACGCGATGCCGATGCCGAGGATCACCACGAGACCGAGAATTCCCGTCAGTCGTGACCCGAGCGAACGGGCGACCGCGGCGGGCGCGGGGGCCGGGGGGGGCGGCTGCGCCTCGGCCGTCGTAGGCTGAGCGGGCGGTGCTTTTGCGGTGTCCTGCGCGGGTGTCTGCACCACCGCGCCGCTCACCGAGTTGAAGACGAAGCGCGGCAACGTGAACACGATCAACGCACAGCCGAACGTGATCGCGAACGACAGCACGACCCGGCGCCAGGACATCAGCGGATTCCTCCTTCGAGTTCGCTCTGCACGCGGGACACCAGGGCCACCTTTTCGAATTCCGGAAGAAACGCGCTCTCGCAGGTGTTCAAGACGACACGCGCCAGATCATCGGACGAAAGCCCGAGCGCCGCGTGCGCCTGGAAATACTCGTCAGTCAGGGTGACGCCGTCGGTCAGCGGGCCGTCGGTGTTCAGCGTGACGACGACGCCCTGCTGGAAATAGCGCTTGAAGGGATGTTCCGCCACCGACGACACGACGTGCGTGTGCACGTTGCTCGTGAGACACATCTCCAGCGGAATCTTCCGGGCGATCACCTCCTCGAGCAGCGCGGGGTCCTCGCCGAGACGGGTACCATGCCCGATCCGCTGCGCCCCGACCTCGTGCAGGGCCTGATGGATCGAGTGCGGGCCGTCGCCTTCCCCGGCGTGACAGGTGCACGCCAGCCCGTGCGCGGCCGCATACTCGAAGGCCGCGCGGTGCGCGCTCGCCGGGTGTCCCCGTTCGGCACCGGCGAGATCGAATGCGGTCACGCCGGCGCCCCGGTACTCCGCGGCCACATGCGCGAGCTCGAGCGATTCGGCGGGCGGCTTGGTGCGCATCGCGCACACGATCAGTCCGACCTTCGTTCCCGTCTCCGCCGACGCGCGCCGGATCCCGGCGAGCGGCGCGTCGATCGCCTGGGCGAGCGTCAGCGCCGGCCGATGCAGCAACGGTGAATAGCGCACCTCGACGTAGCGCACGTTCTCGGCGGCCTTGTCGATGACGAACTCGTACGCCACGCGCTCCAGGGCAGCGGCGGTCTGAAGGACGGAGAGCGTGATCGTGTATTTCTCGAGGTATTCCTCGAGATTGCGGGCATGCCGGACCAGCATGGCCTTGGCGAGCCCCTCGGGGGTGTCGGCGGGCAGCCGGACCCCCTGGTCGTGCGCGAGCTCGAGCATGGTCGCGGGCCGCAGCGCGCCGTCGAGGTGCACGTGCAGCTCGGCCTTGGGCCAGCGCCGCAGCGCGTCCTTGCTGAGCCGCGGCTTCCCCTCGCGCTTGGCCGAAACGACCACACGGAACACCGCCCCCGCTTCACCGACCGGGTCCCCCTCGTCGATCGGCCGGCCGGCGGCGTCGGTCACATAGGCAGCGCTGCCCAGGAGTCGGGCGAGCCCGTCGTCGGCCTGCGCGACCGCGTCGCGCACGCGCGCACCGCGGGGCACGTCGACTGCTTTGTCATTGATGAAAACCCGCATCAGCGACCGGCGCGATGGAAGCGCGGCGCGGCGGGCGCTTCGATCGGCGAACGGAGCACGGCGAGGTAGCGGATCAATCCGTCGACATCGACCACATCGAGATCTTCCCGCGGCGCAGCGGCCAGCATGCGGAATCCGGAGCCACCCGTTGCCATGAAATCGCTGACCACGAGCGTGTAGGTGCGCTCTTTCTCCACATTCTGGTGGTTGTCGAACCGGACCCGCTCGACGCGCTTGCCCACCGGCTTGCGGTCATCGTACCAGACTTCCAGCCCGCCGATGTGGCAATCTGGGACGCGATCACTATTGCCCGACACGCACTGCTCGAGCGCCTCTTGCAGGACCGAGCCTTTTACGGTGAGTCGCTGGAGCCGGTTCTGGAACGGCTGGACTTGATAGACCATGCCCCACGTGATCGGACCTGCCGGAAGGTCGGCCCGGATACCGCCGTTGTTCATGATCGCGGCGTCGGCGCGGCCCGCGCTGCGCTGCGCGTCGGCGATCAGCCGGCCGAGCCCATACTCCGCACCCTCGCGCTTCATGGGAAACTTGAGCCGCCCCACCGTGCGCTCCGTGATGTTGCGAACCGCCTGCTGCTGGCGGCCGAGCGCTTCGCTCAGGGCGACGTCGGGTCGCACCTGATCGGCGTACGGCGTGACCAGCTCGATCCGCACCTCGCGCCGGCCGCCCGTGCGCACGAAGTCGACCACCCCGATCGAACGGCCGCTCGATTGTGCCTGGACGATAGGGATGCCGTTCACCACCGTGTTGACGCGCTCGTGGCTGTGCCCCGCCACGATCAGATCGACGGATCCTGAGTCGAGCTGCCGCGCCACATCGAGAATCTCGCCACGGCAGGCGCCGCCCGTCCCGGAGTCACACGTCGCGCCCACATGGGCCAGGACGATCACGAAATTGGCCTGTGCCCGCGCCTCGGGCAGGACGCGCTTGATCGCCTCGGCGCCGTTGCCGAACGTGAGGCCCTGTACATTGCGCGGCGCCGTCGCCGTTGGCGTCTCCGTGGTGGTCAAGCCGATCACGGCGATCCGTGTGCCGTACTTCGAGATCAGGGTCCAGGGGGTAGCCCAATCCGGCTGGGCGGTGCTACCGCGGGTCGTGATGTTGGCGGACAGGAACGGGTACTTGGCCTCGCGCATGCGCTGGCGCAGCGTGTCGATCGACCAGTCGAACTCGTGATTCCCGATGGCGGCCGCATCGAAGCCGAGGGCATTCAGGGCGGCCACGGTGGTGCGTCCGAACGTGACGTTCGACAGCGCGGTTCCCTGCATCTCGTCGCCCCCGTCGAGACGGACGCTGGTGCAGCCGCAGGCGCGCGCGAGGCTGTCGAGCCACGGTTTCAGCGCGGCCACGCCGCCCACCGGCCGGCCCTGCGACCAATCCCAGACGCGCGGCTCGAGCTGCCCGTGGAAATCGGTAATCGCGAGAATGCGGAGCAGGGTGCTGTCGCGCATACGCACCGCGGCGGCCTGACCCGCCACGGGCGCGAACGCCGCCCGTGCCGCGGCGCGGGCCGAATCCGGAATGATTGCCCAGCTCGGCCGCAGATAGGTCGCGGCCTGCAGCGTGCCGGCGCGGCGGATCTCGTTGACCAGCAGCTCGCGGATGTCCTCGCCCTTGTCGTACACGATGCGGGCCCGCGCCAGCATCGTGTAGCCACCGCCGCCCGCCTGCCGGTAACTGTTCAGGGCCATGGTGAAGCTGTCGGTCGGCTGGACGATCTTGCCCTCGTACGCGAGCCCGCGGATCCGCTGACCCACGGGGCGTGAGAGGTCGATGTTGTACACGACGCCGCTCACGACGTCGAAGTTGTAGCCGGGAACGCTGTCGTTGATGACCGGCTGGTTGGGAGCGTACGTGCGGAAATACCGCGCCGAATGCTCGAGGAACTCGCGCAGCTGCTGACCGGAGATCTTCACCGCGCGCAGCGTGTTCTCATACGGATAGATCCCCGATACCTCGCGCTGATGGACTTCGCCTTCCGGGAAGCCCGTCTGCACGTCGAACGCCGCGGCCGCCGAGAGCTGCGTACCGGCCTGGCGGCGCTGGACCTCGTTGATGAAATCGAGCAGCGGCGTGTCCTGGGCCCGCGCGTAGCGCGCATCGAACCCCGGCGTCGCTCGGCCGATCAGAGATCCCGCCCAGAGGCGTGCCGCCTGGTGCACGACATCCAGCCGCCGCGTGAGCCGCTGTTGCTCCGCGACAGTGGCGAGCGGGATGAGGTCCGCCTGGACCCGCGTAATGCGATAGCGCCCCCCCCCGCCGGCGGCGGCGTCCCGGGCCAGCCACACATGCACCACCGACAGACTCTGCGCCCCGTTCCTGGGCTGTACGAAGTGCACGCCGTTGATCACCGAATCGCGCATTTCGCGATGGGTGTGGCCGACGATCACGATGTCAGGCTTGGGGTTCAGCGCCGCCAGCGCCGCGGCGTCGTTCTCGGCCCCGACACCCGTCGTGTCGTAGCTCGACTCGCCAAAGCCGCTGTGCATCAGGACCACCTTCACGTCGGCGCCCTGCAGCTGCGCCAGCGCTGCCGGCGCGGCGCCGGCGATGCGCCGCACGCTCACCTTGCCGGCCAGCTGGCTGCGATCCCACAGCATGACCCCGGGCGTGGTGAATCCGGTGACGCCCACTCTCACCGGTCCCCGTGACAATGTGAAGACCTGCGGAAACAGCGGCGCCCCGGCGGAGTCGTACACATTTGCGGAGACGTAGCGATAGGTGGCCTGCGCGGACGCGCGGCGCAGGAAATCGACACCGAAGTCAAAATCGTGGTTACCGGGGGTGACGACGTCGTACTGCAGCGCATTCATGGCATCGACGATCGGGTTCGGCTGGCGGGGATCGTAGCGACCGTAGTACGTGGCGAACGGATTGCCCTGCAAGAGATCGCCGGCATCCACGAGCACGAGCATGCCGGGATAGCGCGCGCGCAGCGTTTCGAGCGCGGTGGCAACTCGGGAGAGCCCACCCGGCGCGGGTGTGTCGCGGACGTAGTCCCAGCCGAGCGCGCGGCCGTGCACGTCGGTGGTGGCGACGATGACGACGTGGGCGGTGTCTGGAGGACTCTGGAGCGCGAGGAGAAGCGAGCAGAGAAGCCGCATAGTGCGCTGAAAGCTACGGCGGTCCTGCGGCCGTTGCCAAACCCCTCCATGCTCCGTCTCTTTCCTCTATATGCACCTGCTGGTCGTCCGGCACGGCGTTGCCGAAGAGCGAGAAACCTGGGCACCGAAGGACGATGCCCTGCGCCCTCTGACCGACGATGGAAAGAAGAAGATGAAGGAGGCGGCCAAGGGATTGCGCGCGCTGGTGCCGCGGATCGATGTGCTGGCCACCAGTCCTCTCACGCGCGCCAAGCAGACCGCGACGATTCTCGCGAAAGCGTATGACAAAGGAGAGCCGGTCCTCGTGGATGCCCTCGCCCCGGGGCAGCGTGCTCCGGCGCTGTTGCCGTGGCTCCGGACGCAGGCGACGCAGAAGACGGTCGCCATCGTCGGCCATGAGCCCGGATTGGGCTCGTTGGTCAGCTGGCTGGCGGCCGGGAGCGAACGGTCCTTCGTGGAGCTCGGAAAGGGCGGCGCGTCCCTGCTGGATCTCGGCGAGCGCATCGAAGCCGGCGACGCGATGCTCTTCTGGCTGCTCCGTCCCAGTCAGCTGCGGTCGCTCGGCTGATGGCCGCATTCAGCGCGGATCTGCTCGATCGCCCCGCCGTCCAGGGCGCCGGCGCGGTGGCGCTCGCGTATCTCGATGACGCGACCGCCGCTGCCGTCCGCCTCGGCGATAGCTCCGACCGTGAAGCCCTGCACGCCTTCCGCGTGGCGATCCGGCGGCTGCGCGTCACCGTGCGGGCGTATCCCGGCATCCACGAGAGTGTTCCCAAGAAGCAGCGGCGACGGTTACGGAAGCTGGCCCGCGCCACCAACGCGGCGCGCGACGCCGAAGTGCAGATCGAGTGGTTCAACGAGCGCTCGGCGCGCTTCACCGCGGCGCAGCGCGCGGCCCTGGCCCCGTTCCGAGCACGCCTCCGGGCGCGGCGACGCGCGGAGCGCGCGCAGGCGCAGCAGAAACTCCAACGCTGGTTCGGGAAGCTGGAACACAAGCTGCGGCGCCGCCTGACCGCGCTCCAGTCGGACGCGGGACGCCACGAGGCCCCGTTCCGGGCGGTCGCGGCAGCGACCCTGGTGCGGCACGCGGGCGAGCTCGACGCGCGCCTCGCGGAGGTCACGCAATCCAGGGACGCCGACCAGCTCCACGCAACCCGGATTGCGGCGAAGCGGGTGCGGTATCTCCTGGAACCGCTCGAGCCGGGGCTTCCGGACGTGGCCCCGCTCGTGGAGCGGCTCAAGCGGCTGCAGGATTTGTTCGGAACGTTGACTGACGCACACGAGCTGGACGTGGCGCTGCAGGATGAAGGGGCCGCCGCGGCGGCCGCAACCGCGGTGTTGCACTCAGACGTGGCGAGCTCGTTCGACCAGCTCCGCGATCAGCACGGCGCCGCCGCGAGCCTGCAGCGTGACGTCACCGCCACCGCCCGGCGGCTCCGGCCGGTCGCGAAGACGCCGCGCTCGCTGCAGCAGCCGCCACGCCGGCGCCGGAGACAGTCGGCCGGCTAGGTCGACCCTTCTTCGGGGACCTTGCGGCCGGACCCTCGTTTGGCGCCGCGCCGGCCGCGCGGAACTGCCGTCGCGCGGCGCTGTTCACGCTTCCCTTCCTTGCCATTGCGCCGCAGCACCGGGACGAAGAGTCGCCGGCCGCCGGGTTCGACGACGTGAGCGGAGCCACGCGCCAGGCTGTGCAGCGCGGTCTGGGAGCGCACCGCGGGCTGGCCGTCCGCCGGCGCCGCGCGGCGGTACGAGCCGTCCGGATTCTGCACGCGGGCTTTCACGTTGTCGGCGAGAATCGTCGGGAGGGTGCGCTCGCAGATTCGCGCCTTGAGCTGCGCGTCCTCGACCGGGAACATCACCTCGATCCGTCGGAAGAAGTTGCGCGGCATCCAGTCGGCACTCGCCAGAAAGACTTCCGGGTTCCCGTCATTCGCGAAATAGAAGACGCGGCTGTGCTCCAGAAACCGGTCGACGATGCTGGTCACCCGAATCCGGTCGGAAACGCCGGGGAGCCCCGCGCGCAGCGAGCAGGTGCCGCGAATGATGAGGTCGATTTCCACGCCGGCCTGTGATGCCCGGTAGAGCGCGTCGATGACCGACACCTCGACGAGCGCGTTCATCTTCACGATGATGCGCGCCGGCTTGCCGGATTCCGCGTGGCCACGCTCTCGCTGGATGAGCGCGATGACCCGCTCGCGCAATTCGACCGGCGCGACGACGAGCTTGCGCCAGCGGCGCCGCTGCGAGTAGCCCGTGAGCAGGTTGAACATCTCGCTCACGTCTTCACCGAAGTCGGGGTTGGCGGTGAACAGCCCCATGTCCGTGTACGTGCGTGCCGTCGTCGGGTTGTAGTTGCCGGTGGCCAAATGCACGTAGCGGCGCAGGCCACTCTTCTCGCGCCGTACCACCAGCGCGGCCTTGCAGTGCGTCTTCAACCCGACGATACCGTACACCACGTGGACGCCGGCCTGCTCCAGCTCGCGCGCCCAGACGATGTTGTTCTCTTCGTCGAATCGCGCTTTGAGCTCGACCAGCGCCGTCACCTGTTTCCCGTTCTGCGCGGCGCGCGCCAGCGCGCTGATGATCGGGCTCGCGCCGCTGGTGCGATACAGGGTCTGCTTGATCGCGAGCACCTGCGGGTCATCGGCGGCGCGGTCGATGAAATCGACCACGGCGCCGAACGACTCGTAGGGGTGATGGACCAGCACATCCTGGCTGCGAATCACGTCGAACGGATTGTCGGCGCTCGCGAACGCGGGTGAGGGGCGCGGGATCAGGGCCTCGTCGCGCAACGCCCGGAAGCCCTCGCCGCGGTGCAGCGCCATCAACGCGGTCAAATCGACGGGCCCATTGACGCGATAGACATCGCGTTCGCGCAGATCGAGCGCGCCCATAAGCATCTGTTCGAAGCGCACGTCGCCGGACCCGAGGATCTCGAGCCGCACCGCTTCCCCGAGAATCCGCTGCCGCAACGTTTCCTCGATCGTCTGCAGCAGGTCTTCGGCTTCGTCCTCGTTGATCGCGAGGTCGGTGTTGCGCGTGACCCGGAACACCGTGTGCGCCAGCACCCGGAACCCACCGAACAGGTCGCCGAGGTGCGACGCGATGATTTCCTCGAGCAGGACGAACCGCACCCGCTCCGGCGCACCGCCCTCGGCGGCGGGAAGCGCCACGACGCGATCGAGCAGCGCCGGGACCTGCACGACCCCGTACAGCTGCTGGCCCGTTTCGGCGTTCTCGACCAGCAGCACGATGTTGAGGCTCTTGTTGTGGACGTGCGGGAACGGATGCCCGGGATCGATCGCGAGCGGCGTCAGGATGGGGTAGATCTCCCGCGCGAACAGTCTGTCGAGGTACTCGCGCTCCGCCGGCTCCAGCGAATCAAGCGACACCCGCTGGATGCCTCCCGCCGCGAGACCGGGCATGATCTCGCTGTCCAGCAGGCGATGCTGCTCGGCCACCAACGCGTGCACGCGCGCCTCGATCCGGGCCAGCTGCTGCACCGGATCGAGACCATCGGCGCCGTAATCCTGCGGCTCGATGCCCGCGTACAGCTGCTGCAGCAAGCCGGCCACGCGCACCTCGAAAAACTCGTCGAGATTCGAGCTGAAGATCGACGTGAACTTGAGGCGCTCGAGCAGCGGATTGGTCGGATCCGCCGCCTCCTCGAGCACACGCGCGTTGAACTCGAGCCAGCTCAGCTCACGATTGAGATAATGATCGGGCGGAAACGCCGGCTGGTAGTGCGTCGCCATCGTTTACCCCGCCGAGGCGAGGCGCAGGCGCGGGCGCGCGACGCGCTTCTCGGCCTCCCGCACCCACACGAAGCGCGGCTCCACGTCGAACGCCCGCTCGAAGAGTCCGGCCTTGCGCTCCGCGTCCCAGATCTCGACGCGCGGATCGGTGCGCGCGTGCACCGTGAACTCGATGTAGCCGCGGTGCAGCGAGGCTTCGACCGCGCCGATGCGCTGGGTGTGCGTCCGGTCGAGTCCATCCGCCAGCCGCAGGATGCCGGCGAGCGCCCGCACCAGCCGGCGATCCGACCGCTCCAGCCGGACGAACGCGCCGTGGCGCTTGGACGGAAACGCCTTGCGGTGATAACGCGCGACGCACGCGACGACTTCCAGCTCGCGCTGCGTGAAGCCCTGTAGATTGCCGTGCAGAATGAGGTGATAGGCGTGCTTGTGGTGCTTCGCGTGATTGATGATGTACCCGATGTCGTGCAGCAGCGCGGCCGCCTCGAGCAGCTCACGCCCATCCGGCGAAATACCGAAGCGCTCGGCGAGGCCGTCGAAGAACTGCGTCGCCAGCCGGGCCACCTGCTCGCAGTGCCGCTCGCTCGACCGGCATTGCCGCGCGAACGCGCGCACCGAATCGAGCCGGTGCGGCCGCCGCGCGGCGTCGACCTTCTCGACCCGCACATGGTCGGCGATCATCGAGAGCAGCAGGCCGTCGCGCAGCCCGCCGGAGTTCACCAGGATCTGCTGCGTCCCGAGCCGCTTCGCGAGCCGGGAGACCGCCGCGGCGCCGGCGACGATGATGTCGGCGCGCTTGGGGTTCAGGCCCTGGGTCTCGCGCCGCTCGGCGAGCGGTGTAGCGCGGAGGCGATGCAGCAGGTGCACGACGTCGGCGCGGGACATCGCGTAGCCCTGGACGCTGCGCGCGGTGCCTTCGCGTTCGAACTGTACCACGGCGGCGAGATTGGTGAACGTCCCGCCGCTGCCGATCATGACCTCCGGATGAAACGGCGGCTTGCGCAGATGCTCGTCCAGCGTCCGGTCGATGGCGCGCCGCAGCCGCCGCCACCGTTTGGGCGACAGGGTGTCGTCGCCGCCGTAGCGCTCCGTCAGCCGCACGGCGCCGAGCGGCAGCGTGAGCACCTCGTCGACCACCGCGCCCGCCGTGAGCGTGACTTCCATGCTGCCGCCGCCGATGTCCACGATCGCCACGGAGCGGCCGGCGAGGTCGAAATGGTGCAGCGCGCTGCGGAGCGCGAGCTGCGCCTCCTCTTCGCCGGAAATGACGTCCACGCGCAGGCCGCAGCGCCGCCGGATCTCCTGGCAAAACGTGCGGCCGTTCGCGGCTTCGCGCACCGCGCTCGTCGCGACGGCGCGGAGCTCCGCGACCTCGAAGCCCTTCGCGATCGTGTTCATCTTCGCGAGCGCCGCGAGCGAGCGCTCCATCGGCTCGTTCAGCAGCCGGCCACGCGCGAACAGGCCATGCCCCAGCCGCGTCATCTCCCGCTCTTCCTCGAGTACTCGATAGCGGCCGTCGGGCTCGACCTCGGCCACGACGAGACGAATCGAATTGGTGCCGATATCGATGGCGCCTAAGCGGGTAAGTGAAGGGGTACGAGGAGCGCTTGGCATGGCCAACAAAGTTACCGCAAACGGGGAACGCTCGTGAAATCCCGCGAAACGACCGATTGTCACGAACCGGCTACATTCATGTAACCTCGTGGATTCCTTCAGGGCTTCCCAATTGCGGGAGTCCGGGACGGGGATAGTTTGCAGCCACCACCGCGTACCCTTGGCGCGCGTGGCCACGCTTTGGGATGGAAAAAGGAGATAGTGTGACTTCGCGCCCGGTTGCCGATCTACTCGTGACGCTCGCCGAGCCCACGCGGTTACGCATCATGAATTGCCTGTCTGCAGCTCCGCTCTTCGTCTCCGATCTTTCCGCGATTCTCGACCAGCCCGACGCGACGGTCAGCGCGCACATGGATGTGCTCGAGAGCCTGGGAGTCGTGCGCACCCATCCGGTCGTGCCGTACCTGCTGTACACGCTGGCCCCTCTGCCCGGTACTCGGGAGCGGCTGCTCCGCTCCGTACTCGACGCGATGCGTAGCGATCCAGCGTCGCAAGCGGACCGTTCCGCCGCGCTCGACCGTTCGCGCTCGCGCTTCGAGACGCGCGTCCGACGGGGGGCCGGAGGGGCCGCCGTCATGAATGCCTCCTGAGACGACCCAGCCACACCGGATTCTCGTCGTAGACGACGAGCCGGACATCACCGCGCTCGTCGCTTATCATCTCGCCAAGGAAGGCTATCGCGTCACGACCGCCGGCACCGGCGCCGACGCGCTGCGCTCGGCCCTCGAAGAGCGCCCCGACATGGTGGTCCTCGATCTGATGCTGCCCGGGCACTCGGGCTACGAAGTGCTCGCCGAGCTGCGCCGGCGCGACGAAACGCGCGACGTCGGCGTGTTGCTGCTCACGGCACGCAAAGAGGAGCCAGACCGGATCAAAGGCCTGTCGCTCGGCGCGGATGATTATCTCGCGAAGCCGTTTTCTCCCAAGGAGCTGGTGCTGCGGGTCGGCGCGATCTTGCGGCGGCTCGCCGCGCCGCCCGTCGCCGCCGGCGGACGGCTCATCGGCGGGCCCATCGTGCTCGACCGCACGGCGCATCGCGTCACCGCCCACGGGAAAGAGGTCGAGCTCACGGCCACCGAGTTCAAGCTGCTCGAGCGACTAATCGAGCGACGCGATCGCGTGCAATCACGTTCCCAGCTGCTCGAGTCGGTTTGGCAGGCGCAGCCGGACATCCAGACCCGCACGGTCGACATGCACGTCCAGCGGCTCCGGACCAAACTCGGCGACGCCGGCGATTGGATCGAGACGGTCCGCGCCGTCGGCTACCGTTTCCGCGAGCCCCCCGCGGCACCGGCCAAGCCCGCGCGCCCCGCGGCGCGCCGGCGCTCATGAAACTCTCGACGCGGCTGTTCGCGAGCATCGGCTTGCTCGTGGCTGCCGCGGTCATCGGGTCGATTCTCGCCACCGATGTTCTGCTGCGCCGTCACCTGGAACAGGAGATCGCGCGGGAGCTGGAACGAGAGGCGCGCCTGCTCACCACGGTCATCCCGCCCGATTCGACAGCCTGGCCCGAGTTCGCGGCGCTCGCCGGTGCGCGCCTGGGACGACGCGTCACGCTGATCGATCCCGAGGGGCGGGTGCGCGGCGACACGGAGTTCGATCGCGCGTCGCTGCTCCAGCTCCAGAATCATCGCGACCGGCCTGAAGTCCGCGCGGCACTCGATTCCGCGCGCGGCGTCGGCCTGAATCAGCGGCTCAGCGCCTCGACCAACGAGCCGCAGATGTACGTCGCGGTTCGCGGCGGGCCGCCCGGGCTGGCGGTCGTCCGCGTTTCGACGTCGCTCGCGACCGTGAACGCGCAAGTGCACGCCGTGCAGCACGCGGTGGCGGCTGCCGGGCTCGTGATGCTGCTCGCGGCCGGTCTCGTCGCGTGGCTGCTGGCTCGGGTCCTGGCCCGGCCGTTGCTGCGCATCGCCGAATCCGCCCGCGACATCGCCGCGGGCCGGCCCGCGGGGTTTCCCGACGTGCACGTCCCGGAGTTGGCGCACCATGTCGATGCGCTCCGCGCCATGCATCACGAGCTGGAGCGCCGATTCGAGGATCTGCGCCGCGAGCGCGAGGAGTCGCGTACCCTCGTCGAGGCGCTGTCGGACGGCGTGCTGGGCGCCGACCGGCGCGGCGTCGTCGTCTCGACGAACGCCGCGGCCCGGCGGTTATTGGGCTACGACGACGACGAGCCGTTGCCCCCGCTCGCCGAGCTGTTTCACGATCGGCCCCACCGCGCGCTGATGCGCGAGGTGCTGAGCGGCGCAACCGTCGAGGGCCGTGAACTGGATCTGGGCGACCGCACCGTCCTGATCTCGGCCCGCCCGCTCGAGGACGGTGGGACGCTGCTGGTGTTGAGCGATGTCACGGACGTGCGGCGGCTCGAAACGGTGCGGCGCGACTTTGTGGCAAATGTATCGCATGAGCTGAAGACGCCGCTGACGGCGATCGCGGGATACGCCGAAACGATCGCGGCCGAGGCGCCCGACGAGCAGGCGCGCAAGTTTGCGCAGACGATCGTCGAGAACGCACATCGGATGCAGCGCCTCGTCGACGATTTGCTGGATCTGTCGCGCATCGAGTCGGGAAGCTGGGCTCCCGAACCGAAGACGCTCGGCGTGGACGCAGCGGCGCGCGATGCCTGGGGTCCGTTCGCCGACCGGGCCGCCGAACGCCGGGTTCAGTTCGAGTCGGTGGCCAATTCGGCCACTATCAACGGAGACCCCGAAGCGCTACGCCAGATCTTCACGAATCTGTTCGACAACGCCCTGCGACATACCCCTACGGGAGGACGGATTCGCGTCGCCGCCGACCGCGCCGGCGCGGATACCGTCATCCGGGTCACCGATACAGGAACCGGGATCCCGGCCGACCACTTGCCCCGCATTTTTGAGCGGTTCTACCGCGTCGATCCTGGCCGCTCCCGCCAGGAGGGCGGCACCGGCCTCGGCTTGGCGATCGTGAAACACCTCGTCGAGGCGCACGGGGGACGGGTAGACGCTCAAAGCGAGCTGGGACGCGGAACGTCTATCCTCTTGTATTTCCCACACTAAGGCCGTTACACACCCGTAACGCGGTCGTAACCGGCGCTTGACCAGGGCCGAGCATCGTAGGCTCGTGCGAATTGCGCTTGTTTCAGACACTTACACGCCGCAGGTCAACGGCGTCACGACAGTGGTCGCGCGGATCGTCCATGTCCTCCGCGAGTTCGGCCATGAGGTCGTCGTCGTGGCCCCGCGCTACCCCGGTCACTCGGCCGCGCTCGCGGCCGGTGAGCTGCGCATTCCGTCGGCCGCGTTTCCACCCTACCCAGCGATCAGGCTCTCGATTCCGCAGTTCGGGGCCGTCGCCCGGTTTCTCGACGCCTTCGAGCCCCACGTCGTCCATGTCGCGACGGAAGGGCCGCTGGGTCTGACGGGCCGGCGCTACGCGATCCGGCGCCACATCCCGCTGGTCACGTCGTACCACACGAACTTCCCGTGTATGCCGTCGGCCGCAAGACGGTGCTCGAGTATGTGCAGACGATGTCGGGCCTCGACGACTCGTTCGAGTGGTGGGGCGGCGCGGTGGACGGCCGCTATCTCGTTTCGTATGAGTCAGGCGACGATCACTTCGATTGGACGGAAGGCTATCAGGGCCGCAACCAGTTCCTGATCGCGTTCCAATCACAGCGTCTCGTGCCCCGTCCGGGCACGGGCGTCTTCTCCAGTGATCCGCGCGGCTTCGAGGGCGACGGCTGCGATCCGGCGGTGACCGGCTGCACCGTGACGGCCACCGGCGCGAGCACACCGTACTCAAACCCGGTGTTCTCGAACTTCACGATGATCGGCCCAGGTCCGCTCGCCAGCATCCCCAATGACGGCAACGGCGCCGTGTGGCGCCGCGGCACGGGCGGCTACTTCGCCAACGGCGTGCTGTCACGCTGGAAAGGCATCGCGATCAACGTGCGCGATCCGTGGACCGACAGCCTGCTCGTGAACTACGACTCGCTCAACATCGTCAACGTGCTGCTCGCCCAGAACGGGTTCAACTACGACACCACCGGCGCGGGGTTCGGCCAGGCCGCGGTGTTTGCAGCCGACAACCACAAGGTGTACGCGGCCAACGTGGGGGTCGACACGCTGCTCGGCATCAGCCTGAACCCATCCGCGCTCGACTGGACGCCGAAGAACGGTTCGCCGGCCAACACCGGGTCGATCACGGTGCCGGCAGCGAAAGTGGCAGGATACTTCGGCGGGACCTGGGTGAACACGGCCTACCTCGGCGCCGCCGAGCCGGCGGGCACCAAGTGGTGGCAGGGATGGACCAGCTACAACATCAACTGAGGCCCTTGTTGATCGGGCTTTGCCTCGTTGCCGCCGCGTGCGGCAACGATGGCAAGGCCGGCCCGGCGCAGGCGGGCACGGGGGTGGACAGTGCCGTGTCACGTGAAACCGAGCTGGCGCGGTTTCGCGATGGTCTCGGCGAGCCTGCGGCATTGGCCAGCGGCGCAGCCAGCCGCGACGCGCTGGTGCGCGCGTTCGTCCGCGCGCTGGAATCGCGTGACACGAGCGCGCTGGCCGCGCTGCTGCTGACGCGGGCCGAGTTCGCGTACCTGTACTACCCGACCAACCCCGAGGCGCAGCCGCCTTACAACCTGTCGCCCGGGCTCATGTGGTTCATGCTCGAGGGGCACAGCCGGCGCGGTCTCACGCAGGCGCTGGAGCATCGCAGTGGTCAGCCGCTGCGCTATGCGGGCTACTCGTGTGCCGCGAGTCAGCGGCAAGGAGAGAACACCGTCTGGACCGGCTGTACCGTGCGGCGTCACCAGGCGGGTGCGGCCGTGATCGATGAAATGCTGTTCGGTCCGATCATCGAGCGCGGCGGTCAGTACAAGTTCGTCAGCTACGCCAACAAGCTGTAAACGACTTCCGGCGCCGGTTGCACGGCCGGTGTCCGGATGCCAGGTAGCCGAGGCCCGTATGGCTCGGCTATCTGCGTTGTTACACAGCTGTGACATTCGCTACTCCGATCGGTGATGCAGCCCCGCCACCTTTCCGCCGTTACCGATGTCCACATACCAACCCAAGTCTTGAGGAGTAACCGTGCACGCAAGACTCGTGGCAGCGCTGTGTGCGCTGAGCCTGGTCGCGCTTCCCGCGGCGGCTCAATCGCAGAATCCGCAGGCACCGCAGGTCACCGTCGGTGGCCTCGTTTACGGGCAGTACCTGTACCAGCTGAAGGACAGTCTTGGCGCCGGCAATCAGAATCAGTTCTCGATCCAGCGCGCCTATCTCAACATCCTGGGCCGCTTCGGCGGCGGCATCACCACGCGTCTCACGACCGACATCGCCCCGACCGGCGCCGGCAACCAGCAGATCCGCCTGAAGTACGCGTTCCTCGCCTGGACGCCGACCAACAGCAAGCTCACCTACAAGTTCGGGCTGGTTCAAACGCCCTACATCGACTTTGAAGAGACGCTGTGGGATTACCGCATGCAGGGCCCGATCGCCGTGGACCGCAACGGGTACATGAGCTCGTCCGACTTCGGCGCCGGTGTGGACGGCCGGTGGAATAACGAGGGCGTCAACGCGCAGTTCTTATTCTTCAACGGCGAGGGCTATTCTGGCGGCACCGGCGACAACCACAAAGACGCCGGACTGCGCGTCTCCGGGCGCCTGTCAAAGACCAACGATGCGAGTCGCACTGGCGGGCTGCGACTCACGGGCTATGCCGGCGTCGGGAAGGCCACCGGCGGCGCGGACCGCAACCGCTACATCGGAACTGTCTCCTACAAGTCCCAACGGCTGACGGTGGCCGGTGAGTTCGTGTCCACCAAGGACGACGCAATCACCGGCAGCATTCTCAGCGCGTTTGGGGTCTACCACTTCTCCGGCAGCAAGGCAGCCGCGATCGGCCGGGTGGACCTCCTCGATCCCGACACCGATACACCGGACAACAAACAGACCCGCGTGATCACGGGTCTGTCGTACCAGGTCCAGTCGAACTTCCGGGTGCTCGCAGACGTGGACCTGCTCTCGTTCGAAGGCGGCGCGACGCCGGCGCAGGACGCCATCCGCAACCGCGCGCTGCTCCAGATGCAGTTCACGTTCTAACACGAGGAATCACATGAATCACACGACATCACTCGCCCTCGCCGCGCTGCTCGGCGCCGCTGTTCCGGCCGCCGCACAGATCCAGATCAATGGCGCGGGCGCGACATTCCCAAACATCATCTATCAGAACTGGATGCTGGCGTACAACCAGACGCATCCCGTGAAGCTGAATTATCAGTCGATCGGCTCGGGCGGCGGCATCCGGCAGTTCTCCGACGGTACGGTCGACTTCGGCGGCACCGACGCGCCGATGAGCGACTCGGCCATTGCCGCGATCGGCGGCAACGTGCTCCACATCCCGACCGTGCTCGGCGCGGTCGTGGCCGCGTACAACCTGCCCGACGTCGCGCAGGTCGTCCGGCTCACCCCCGATGTGCTCGCCGACATCTTCCTCGGCACGGTGACCAAGTGGAACGACGCGCGGATCGCGAGCGTCAACGTCGGCCTGACCCTGCCGAATCAGGACATCATCGTCGTGCACCGCTCCGACGGCTCGGGCACGTCATTCGTCTGGACCGATTACCTGTCGAAGGTCAGCCCCGAGTGGTCGCAGAAAGTCGGCAAAGGCCCGTCGGTCAACTGGCCGGTGGGCCTGGGCG
>Ga0137465_1000423_pt1 | contig 18214 bp, 24 predicted proteins | sample EasRivERMGT828_2_FD_104906 | JGI IMG/M metagenome (GOLD analysis project Ga0137465, IMG submission 104906) | Soil microbial communities from meander-bound floodplain in the East River, Colorado, USA - East River MetaG ERMGT828_2 | ecosystem: Environmental > Terrestrial > Soil > Floodplain ... | reverse complement strand
TCTAAAGGCCAACCGTATATCCGAAATTTATGTACCCGTTAATCACGAATCCTGAATACAGAAATCATAAATACCGTAATCCTGAATACTGTAAATCATTAAGGGCAAGTAGTATGCAAGTGGAGGGCAGTTAATAGAGTTTATAGAGTTTTTACAAATTAAAGTCAAGTAGAAAGTGTAAGTGGAAGAAAGTAAAGAGAATCAGGAAGTCCTGCAGCTCTTGACAAATATCGAACGACCGTACTAAAAGTGTAAAAAATGGCCTAGTTTAGCGCTAAACTAAACTGATTTGCCTGTGGAAATCTACATAGGGTGGTCTATGTGTTTAAAGGAGTTGGGGGATTATTAGAATGCACATTACGTGTGCAACTGCTACATAGGGTATGAATTTGACTCGTGGTATATAATGCGGACAATTAAGGGCTCAGCTTGCCTACTGCGACTATGTGAAGTCAGGAGGGGACGCTTCAGTGAGAAAGAGCGTCCCTTTCTGCTATAAAGAGAGCATGAAGATCATAAAGGGAGCGGGAGGGAAGGTAGTTGCGCCTTCTGACCACTGGGAGAGGCCCAGGGAGACGCAAAAGAAGCCGGACGACTGGGTAAGGCCCAAGAGAAAGCACGGCAGGCAGGGTCATGCGAGGCACGGGAGAAGGAAGCTCTCTGTTGAGGAGTTAAAGGAGAACGTTAAGGTCACGTTTGAGCTGCCTGGGTACCTTTTGCAGGTGCTTGATACGGAAGCGGACACTCTCAACACCTCAAGGACCCGAATCTTGATCAAAATACTCGAAAAGATATATGGTGACTCCGCATGGGAAGGGTTTTTGCTTGCAATACCGCCTGCAGTGAATAATTACGAGGACGAAGAGCCTCTGATAGTGAAGCAAATACGCGAAGAGCTTGAAAGGAAGAGAGAATATGAGGCTGAACGATATTCAGATTCGGAAGGAGGACCTGGAGAGGGAGATCTCGCTCGCTGGTGGGGAGATCGAGCCGTACCAGGAGAGCCTTTTGGAGGACCTCCAGACGGAAGAGAAGGTGGAGCTGTCGAAGCTGGCCTGCCAGATCCAGGAAATACGTGAGAGGAAGGTCGCTCTCAAGGCAATAGTCGCTTACCTCGAAGAAAGAATTGCTCACAAGGAGAAAATGATTGCCTCTCTGGAGCAGGAAGAGCAGCAGAAGCTGAGGGTGGCGGCGAAAGCTGTACCCAGGCACGTTCCAATGGACACGCCGGAAGGCACATTCCAATGGTCGCCTTCCATAAAGACCGAGATTGACCCGGAGGTGGTCGTTAAGGACCTGCCGGAAAGGTTCATTACCTATAAGGAAACGTATACGCCTGACAAACTGGAGCTGCGGCGTGCAATAGAGGCGAAAGAGTTCTCGCACCCAGGTATTCGCGTGAAGGAGACATGGAGGCTCAAGCTGAAATGAGAGAAGACATACTCCAGCACGACAGGCTGATCGGCATACAGGCTGCCACTTTCCGTGAAATCACCCAGTTTGCAAAGGGTGTTGGCTATAAGGGGGACGGAAAGCTCTCCTGCTGCTGCTGCTCGAAGGACCTGCCGGGCACTCTGCTCATAGCCACGGACCACGATACTGACGATATGCACATATTCTGCGATCTTGAGTGCGTGGGGAACTTCTTTATCGGGGGCGTGAAGAGGCCTCATGCTCTCGATAAGGACGGGCATATATGAATGCAAAGGCAAAGGGCGGGTGGCGGGAGCGCCAGGTGAGGGATTTTCTTCTGCAGAAGGGCTTCAAGGTCTGCAAGGCAGGTGGCTCACTGGGTGAGTGGGACCTGATTGCCGTCAACGGTCACGTTTTTCTGCTCGTTCAGGTCAAAAGCAATCGTTTTTGCTATCCAGCGGAGCGGGAGGCCCTCGAAGTCTTTGAGGCCCCAATCTACAACACTCACAAACTACAGGCGCAGGTGAAGGATCGCAAAGGGATCACACTCCGCGTCTTTCAGCACGGGAGCTGGCTAAATGTCTTTACGCTCGACGGTCAGGGTATCGCGGTCGGTGAAGGGCAAACAGTCTGGTTCAAAGCCCCCGCCAGAAAAGAACTGGCACTGTGAGATCTGCGGGGAGGAACTGGCGATTATGGACATGTATATAAAGGAAGAGGATGAGCCGGACGAGGGCGACCCCTTCACCGTCTTTTGTCGTGAGTGCCTGGGGAAGAAAATAGAGGAGGTGTATGGCCAGAAGCAACCTTCTTGACAGGGTGCTTTCAGGGTCCGGGAAGGTAGTTCTTTCGGGGGCTCTCGACGAAGAGGCTATCGGCTGGGAGCGGTGGCTTCGCCTTATGGGGCCGGGAACGTTTACCGCTCCATTCGCCAAACACCAGCGCCACTACTGGGACTGGTTCTGGTCCGTGCTCATGCGCCGGAAACGCGGCGAGTTCATTCCTCTGGAGGAGTGGGTGTATCTGGCGACATGGGCACGCGGTACCGGAAAGAGTTCTTCAGTTGAGTGGGCAACGATTGCAGAGGGTGCAATCCTCGGAGCGGGCTTTGTCTTATATATAAGCGTCAATCAGGAGCTGTCTGATGGCCACCTTATGGCTATTCGCTCTCGCCTTGAGTCTTCAGAGACTGCAAAATTCTATCCGCATATGGCAAACCCGAAAGTCGGACGCTACGGACAGCGTTTCGGGTGGCGCCAGGACACGCTCATAACTGAATCGGGCTGGGCGATTGCTTCATTCGGCCTCGATACCGGCCTGCGCGGTGGAAAGTATCTTGATCAGCGGCCTTCCCTCATAGTGCTTGACGATATTGACGAGCTGCACGATACGCCTGCAGCCGTCAATAAGCGGATTGAAGTCATGTCGCGCTCAATCTTTCCTTCAGGGACAGCAAACACCGTTGTCCTCGGAGCACAGAACCTGATTCACCGCCATTCAGCTTTCAACCAGATCGTGACAGGCAGAGTCGACCTCCTCCAGGACCGCGTACAGTCAGAGGTTGTGCCTGCAATCCGCAATCTCAAAATTGAACAGGTCGACGGACGCAACCTTATTACTGAGGGTGAGGCTATATGGCCTGAAGGTCTGACGCTTGAAGACGCGCAGAAGGCTCTCTCCAAGTCAGGGCTCGAAGCGTTTATGGCTGAGTACCAGCACGACTTCGCTGCTTCACTCGAAGGACTTATTCTGCCCGAGTTCGACCCTCACGTTCACGTTATAACGTGGAGCGAGTTCTTCCAGGTCTATAAGCTCCGTGTTATACCCGAGCACTGGCAGAAGGAGGTGGGCCTCGACTGGGGAAGTACAGGTTTAAGTGCTCACCCTACTGCTGTTAGTTTTATAGCTACCTCTGCGGAGGACTCAGCTATACCAGGATTAACATTTCTTTATGCGGGACTAACCTTTGACGAAGGGGTTATAGCTGACCAGGTAGCAGAAGCAATAATAGAAGTAACAGGAAGGGACCCGGAGGACTACTCGCGTGCAGCTATAGGTAACTACCGCCGCTGGACAATGAGTCACGAGGCCAAGTCGGAGCGGGATACTTTCAGGCGGCAGTACGGACTTCCGTTCCAACCCTGCAGGGCTGAGCGCAGAGGTGGTATCTCCATGCTCCGTCATTTCATGAAGGTTGACTACAAGCTCTATCACCCTTTCAAGCCTGGAAGGAAAGGTGCGTGCTATCACTACTGGATAGTTGACGACAAGCACCTCGCTGAGGCGAAGAAGCAGGGCTTTCGTCCTGACGGGGTGAGGGAGCCTCATGACGCGGGGCTTCACCGCTGGCGAGAGGAGATCATTGACTGGCGCTGGCGACCCCAGGACGTGGGAGCTGCGGGGCTCGTGCAGGAAGTCCCCGTTGCCTACAGGGACGACGCTATGGCCTCGCTCCGCTACCTCGCCGCCTACTGGTTTCCGCCCGTTGAGCCTCTATCAAAGTTTGAATCGAAAGAAAGGTTATTGCCGAGCGGCGTGAGATTTGCGAATATGCCAACTGAACCCACCGCACGAGCAGAGTTCGAGTTTGCCCGCTGGATTCATGAGTGTCGCCTGCAGAAACGGAACGAAATGCTGAAGGACAGAAAGTAATGGCCAGAAAACCAAAAGGAGACAAGATGGCAAAAGACAAGGACGAGAATGCTCATATCACGGAGACTGCTCCGAAAAACATTGCCAAACCACCCGTAGGCATATCGCAGCATGCGTATGTGCCGGGTGCCGCGCTCACGCGTGACGACATAGTGTTCATTGCCCAGACTGCCTGGGACGCCATTGAGGGTCAGACTACTCTCTGGGCCGATCTTGACGGCACGACCCAGCGCATGCTTTTTGATTCGGCTACCGACATTTGTCTGCGCGGCGGAGCAACGACAGCCTTCGAGGTTGCGGTCGCGGAGAACTATGTCCTCTTCACTACGGGAGTGATCTCGCCTGATCCTCCTCCGATTGGAGATCCTCCGGCTGACGAGCCTCTCCTCTCTGACTTCCCGACAGGCAGCGAGCTGACTCCGGGCCTCCTATCCAGGCAGATCGCAAACCTCAACGACCGGGTGCTCGTTCTTGAGGGCAAAGGAGAACCGAAAGAGGTCAAAGCCACTAAAGGCTCAAAGCCCGAGGCGTCGTCCTGGAATTAGGTTGCACGCGTCACTTATACTTCGTATAGTGGCCCTATAAGAGAAAGGGGGTCTATATATGCCTCTGCACGAGACAGAGATAGAAGCTAATCGAATCGGACTTCAGGCACTTAACACTTTCAGGCTGCTCGCTGGCGGGGACGCCGCAATGGACGCGATCATTGCGCCGCTGACGACTGTGGGTACGGATCAGACCACTGCAACAAGTTATAAGAAGGCAGTATTTGATCTGGCGGCTCATGAGGATCAGACCGGCGCCAAGCGGCGAATCGCAAAGGCGGCGGACGCCATGCTGGCTTTAGGACTTTACACGGACGGCGCGGTGGCTGGAGCGGATACGCTTGCTGGCATGCGGGCTATTCACACGGTTGCCGATCCAAAACTTGCGGCTCCTACAGGGGACCCGACCCAGCAGGGCGGGATACTCTTTGGTGAATGAGCCTCGTTTTCCTTCAGGTCCGTTGGGCATACGAAGGAAGGACTTCGGCGGGAGATCCGGGCTTATTGAGGCCACGGGGAAAGAGTGCCGCGTGCGCTTAGCGGGGCCGTATTTACCCTTGGACTTTAAAGACGCGCCTTCTGCTTTCAAGAGTTGCCTTTTAAACCCTCGGACCTGAGGGATTCCTATTTCGCAGTGTTTGGTTGTCGGTTTCTCTCCTTTCCTTTGAGGGTCAATGGTGTCCTTCAAGTTAGTTGCTCTTTGCTTGTTTCGGCGGGGGTTTACCTTAAGCCCCCTCCTTTTTTGGAGGTAGACACATGGGTATGACAGGCGCTGAGCGCAATGACCCGACGTTCCTCAAGTTCTTCATTCCGAGCGGAGCCACCACCTCAACCGCACTCTCACACCCTGACAACCTTCGCCCGAGAACCCACGAAAACCCGCGCATGACTCTGGCCGCTGTTGTTACTCCGGCAGCTTTTGACGGTACAGGAGTGGGCTTTGAGGTGTCACTGAACGGCAACGAGTGGTATCCCGTGCATAACCCGGACGGGACGCCCTACGGCCTGACGGTGGGTACTGGGCGCTGGACCATTATTCCACCCGCCATTTCATTCGCCTGGCAATATATAAGAATAGTAGCTGCAGCTCAGTCCGCTGACCGTGGTGTGACGGGCGTCTTCATGATTGTTTAATGCATGCAGGTCAGGAAGACCTGCTGCATAGAAGGAAAAGTTCCTTCATATGCCCTGGCCCAGACGAAAACTACTCACGCTTCTTGACGTTGGCCTGATAGCCGGTGGTGGAGGCCCGATTGAGCCGCCCTATCCTCCAATCCTTGACGGAGTGGGGGTGTGGTACAGGGCGGATCAGGGGGCTTATACGAGTACTTCGGCCCTCTTTAATGGCAGCAACAGTCTGAGCATTCCGATCAATCCGACTCTCGCTACCGGCTCTACGGACTTTACGTGGGGCGGCTGGATGATGTTTAACTCAAACCCCATTGCCGGGGTAATGAACACTCCTGTCTGGCGAATCTACAGCGACGGTACCGGGATTCGGGCGACAGTTACTGGTTCTGCGTATGTGGAAGCGTACTCTCCGGCTATGGCTAACGGGACGTGGTATTTCATTGTCGCGGGATATGTCGCTCGATCCGGTGGGCAGGTATACGTATTGGCCAATAACACTATCGGCGGTGCGGGGGTAGGGGGCGGGGTTGGCCCGGCAACGCCACAAACTACCGGCAATCTGGATATGGGTGCGGGATTCAATGGCCGTTTTCAGGGCTGGTTCCAATGGAACAGGGAACTGACTGTGGCGGAGCGTACCTTCCTCTACAATGCAGGTGTTGGCAGGCGCTTTGACGAACTGGACGCGACAATCAAGACAGGACTGCAGGGCTGGTGGCCAATGAATGAGCTATCTGGCCCACGCAGAGACTTGTCAGGTAATAATAATACTCTCACCGACAGCGGCTCCGTGGCGAGTGCGGCAGGCAAGTACTACGAGCAGGCAGGGTCAGACAATTCTCCGATAGCTATATGGGACGATTCAGGGCCGAACGACTTTGATCTCAATCAGGGCGTGGTTGGCAATCAACCTGTACTGCAGTGGGACGAGCGCAATGGTAAGCCGGTAGTTCGCTTTGATGGTGTTGACGATTACATGCAGACGGGCCTCATACCGGGGAGCGCCCTCTCAGGTGCTACCGCGCAGACGGTGTTCATAGTTCAGAGGCAGTCACTTACAGACGCGGCGAGTACCACCTATAACTGGGATCCTGACACCAGCGGAGCAAACATGCTCGGCGCTCACTTGAAGTATTCGGATAATGTCCTTTACTACGATACAGGGAGCGCCGTTGGTACGGGCAGACTCAAGGCTATCGCCCCGGAACCGTGGCAGGGTACGTGGCATGTGATTGAAATGGTGCGGGACGGCTCCACCACGAACAGTTCCTTCACGATTGAAGGCAATCCAATCAGTGCTTATACAGCCCAGCCCACCTCGCCCTTCAACCCGGCACCGTCAGCCGTTCTCAGAATTGCAGAGCACGCCATACCTGCCGGAACGAATATCTTTCAGGGTGATATTGCAGAGTTCATCATGTTCAACCGTACCCTAACGATCCCTGAGCGGACTATCGTGCGGAACTATCTTCAGAATAAGTGGGGCATTTCCTCAAACAAGCTGATAACCAGCGGAACGAACTATGGCTATCTGCATATCAACTCGACTACGAACGACCGATTGGCAGTCAACTGAGAGGCTTGAACAATGCCGGACGTAACCCCTGTAAGTTTGAATGTTCTTACTCCCGCGAATCTGGCTCCGACTGCTGATCTGGCGCTCGTCTGGGACGCTTCGGCGGGTTCCCTGTCTCAAATGACGGTGGCCGATCTGCTCTACCGCCATCAGGCGTGGGTGGCGCTTACTGACGCTGCCACCATTACCTCAGACGCTGCATTTGCCCATAACATTCGCTTTGAGGTGACGCTCGGAGGGAACCGCACTCTTGCCACGCCTTCCAGCCCGATAGACGGCGGAGTAGCTACCTTCCGGTTGAAGCAGGACGGTACAGGAAACCGGACGATCACGCTGGCGGCAGGCTTTGTTGTTCCGTCTGACATTACAGTCACCCTTTCCACGGGCGCAAACCTGACAGACGTGCTTACGGCGGTCTACGTTGCGTCAGCTTCCAAATGGCTAGTCCTTGCGCTTACTAAAGGAGCGGCACTCTAATGGCTACTTACGCAAAAATCTTTGAACTCTCGCAGGACGCGAATATCAATGCCCAGATTGCCGTGGCAATAACTACGGAAGCGAAGTACGCGCTCGGAGCTTCTCCCGACCCGGACACTCTCGCGTGGGCTACCTATGCTCTTGGCGCTGCGCGGCAGGAAAGTACGAAGTATCAAATTGTGATCTGCGCTGATCCTGCGATAGCTGACGCGGTGGAGGCAACTGACGCCAACGTACAGGCGGCAGTCACGGCGCTCGTTCCGACAATGGTGGCTGGCTACAAGGCGGCGGCAACACTGCCTCCCGCGTAAGGAGTGAGCAATGATTGCGTTACCCGCAAAATTCCGAATCAAGATATATAACGGTACCGGAGTGGCGCTTGCGGCTGCAGACGTGAACGTCAAGGTTTGCTTTCAGAAGTTTGCCTCTGACGCGACTGTTGTTGAAGGGACTGTGCAGACGATCTATCAGAACGCTGGCTCAGTGGCCAATGCCACGTATGACGTGGGGGCGTGGATCGACAACTCAACAACCAAGAACGTAGCGTTTCACGGCCTCTGTTACACCAACACTACTGGCGCTCCAAACGGTGCGGTGAAGGTTTATCTGGAAAACTCAACTGACGGAACTGCGGCACCTTCGGATGGTCGTGGCTGGGTGCTCATAGAAATCCCCCATACGGCAGCAGGTGCCACAACCCGTCCGGTCAGGATTTAGACGATGGAGACAACACTCGGTCGTGTTCTACCTCGCGTTAGCGGTGCGACGGACTTTGACGCGCCCCTGCTCGACAGGCTGTATGCGTGGTATCCGGGTGTTGCGCCCTATAGTGAGGGGTGGGGTCAGGGATTTGGTATGCATGAGGTGGCTCACATTCCGGGCCGTATTGAGCAGGGGGTTGATAATTCGTGGCGTACTATGCCCATCGGCAATTCGTCACACCAAGTTCACCTCAATGCCCAGCCTTCGCCGCTCTATGGCGGGGTAGCGTGGTCGCTCTGGTTACGTGTGTATACCTTTCCTGATTATACGGGAAATTACTATATCAATTCCGTAGTGCTCGTGTCCCAGAACTCAAGTGGACTTTGGCAGCACTTCCAGTATGGAAATGATTACGGCGGACAGTTTGCACCGAGGCGGTTTGCGTGTACGCAGGTCTACAACGACAACCCGCCAATCGTTATGTGGAATTACGTAATTCCGCAGGACGAGTGGATTCATGTCACCTGTCAGTTCCAGTTTGCCTATAACACCAATCCGGGACAGTCAAGAATCTGGGTAAATGGGCAGTGGGCTTCTGATGGTAATAACTCAATAGACAGAGGCGGCTATCCTCCTAACGGAGCCTACCGATATGTCGGGCCTTACAATTACAGCCTGAGCAATCCGGGAGATTACGCGCTTAAGGACTTCCGGGAATATGCTGGCGTGATAACTGATACTGACGCCTATAACATTTACCAGCACTCCCTCAGATTCCACGAGGCCACGTCCTATCTGATTCGCCCGGACATTAGGCCGTTTATGGCCGAGCCGATTATTGTCGTTCCTCCGGGCGGTTCTCTAGTCCACCAGCACCACCACATTATAGGAGCCGTGTAATGGTAACAGAAGAAGATATGAGAGCGGGCGTCTACGGGCCTCCGAGCCCTGAGCCGGACCAGCCGACTGAGATACTTCCGATTCCCGACCTGGGCGACCCGGACGAGGGGGAAGACGAAGAGAACGAGGACGACGAAGTGCGTGAAGAAGAAGCTCCAACACAGCAACTATGTTCATAGCCAGAGCACACCTTCACCTGCTAGAGGCCCAGCTTGCTGACGCGAGAGAAGAGATCTCCCGGCTCAAGGCGCAACTGGTTGAGGAGCGTGAGCGGAACAGGAAGCGTGAAGAGGATCTCGTTGATCGCGTGCTCACACGGCACGGCTCGCGTCCAATCTCGCCCCTGCCACCGGAGCCTGCGCATGCAGCCGCGCACCAGGTCTACTCCTCCCTGCAGGCGGCCCGGCTTGACGACCGGAAGAAGGAGTTCCTTGAACACCACGGCCTTGAGGAGCACAGCATGACGCCGCATATCCAGGAGCAGCTGGATCAGTTTTTGGAAGAAGAGGCCAGACGTGATCTCTCTTACGTGAATCAATGGCAACGATAATCGAAGAACCAGTAGGCGGGTTGCAGCCAAACCTGGCGCCGCTTGATCAGCTCAAGCAGGCGGCGAGGGGTGCGAAGCTCAAGCCCGTCAAGTTCCATGAATTTATCAAGAGCCGCTATGCGGACCTCCAGAAAGAGCGAGAGGACGTGTGGAGGGAGATCTACGCGGCGGCACACCTAATCTCGCTCTTTTGCAGAGGTAAGCAGTTTGTCCACCGTGGCCGCTTCAATAATGGCTGGCGGCCCTATGCAGACCTGAAAGACACTGGTACTGACGAGCTGAGAGGGATCAACCTCACGCGCTTCTATATCGACAACATAGTCGTCAAGTGGGTGCAGTCCTCGGCTGATCTCATTATCCGCGCAGCCAAAGACACTGACGACGCGATCATGTCAGCCCGTGCTGGTGATATAGTCATTGAACACTATGAGCGAGAATGGTACACGCCCACCTTCAGACAACGCGAAGCCAGACTGGCAATCCTATGCGGTACGTACGCGAGGCGGCTCTATTATTGCGACGATTATTCTGCCAAGGCACGCCGTCCGGTCCTTGGAATGGTCGAACTCGCAGGCGGCGGAACAGCGTTCTGTCCCGAGTGCGAACATGCTGGAACGCCTGACCAGTTTGAGGGCGGTATGTGTCCGGCGTGTGGCGGCGGCATGGCACAAATTACGGAGACTCCTCCAATACAGGTTGAGAGCGTAAGGGGTATCGAAGAGTATTCAACGGGGACAATCAAGTGCGACTCGGTTCCTCTCTACAATCTCAGATACGACCTGGCTGAATCCCTGGAGGAGTCTTCGTATCTCATATACAGCCGACGTGTGCGGAATGACGTGCTCATGGGTCAGCTCCACGCGATCATCAAGCTCGGCCAGTCAAAATCAAAAGACCCAGGCCTTGACGCGGCGACCGCCCTTCAGTACGCAGGCCCGGCTGTCGGCGGAAGATCTCAGTCAGGCGTAATCAATAAATCTGAAGACGAGCAGCAGGAGTACACAGACCTCACAGAGCTTTGGCTGCAGCCGGAAATGTACGGCGACGTGAAGCTCGACCAGCCCGTGAAGACTGTTGCCGGGCAGGAGATACCTGCAGGCCCCCTCTCTGACTCCTTCCCTGACGGCATGTGCATTATGGGCGCTGACTCCATGAAGACAGTGCTCTATGTCTTCAACGAGAACCACAGGGACCACTGGGTGAGCGGTCAGTACCACCTTGATCCCATATCGGGAGCAGGTGACGGCCTTGTCGACATTATCGAGATTCAGCGGCAGTTCAACCTTGCCAACTCGCAGATATTCGCTCAGATCCGCGCTCAGGCAACGCCTGCAATCCTCTTTGATAAAGACCTCATTTCGGGAGATAAGAGCGCCTACCTCGGCAACCCGAAAATGAACGTTCCGGTAGACCTCTCGCGCCTCCCCGAGCAGCGTCACCTTTCGCAGGCGATCCACCAGCTGACTCCGGGCCAGATCCCAGGCCACATGATTGAGTATACGCACACGTTCCTGAACAACATGTTTCAGCTGACGGCGCATACCACGGACTTTTCGGGCGGGCTGCCGGGAGTGAACAACTCAACGGCCACGGGTGCAAAGATCGGGGACGCACTCGCGCAGTCGCTTCACTCCCCGCAGCTCCAAATGCTCGCTGAGGTCAACCGGAGGACAGCTCTTTTAGCTCTGAAGCTCTTCAAACGCTACTGCCCTGACGAAACCTACCTGCGCGTAGCAGGCAGGGACGACGCCGAGCAGGGTATGTGGCTCAAAGGTGCCGACCTTGATACGAGCGTTCGCGTTGAGATCATTCCCGAGAGCTGGCTTCCCCAGTCCGGTTTTGAGCGCCGCGAGCGCCTCAAGGAGTTCATTACATTCTTTGGTAATGTGGAGGGCCTTGAGACGGCGCTTGCCCGCTCTCCCAAGCTCGTAGGCGATCTGATCCGAATGTCGGATATTGAGATTGACGTGGCCGACTGGGACTCGGCCATGCGCCTTGGCCGGAAGCGCATTGAGCAAATGAAAAAGGCGCTGCCTATGGCTATGGAGCTGGCTCAGACTATCGACCCGGCAGTGCTTGAGTCCATGACGGCAATGGGAGCGGACCCCAAACTACTCTTTGCCAACGTGCTCCTCAATGCCATAGAACCAAAACCCAATATCAGGGAAATGGGTCTTGAGACTCAGGCGTCCTACTACCAGGACTGGCTGACAACGGACGAGGGCCTTGCGGCCTCTCCAATCCTGATAGAGGCAGTCAATGCGCTGGCTGACAATACGCTTCGTTTCGTCCAGATGGGCGGAGCAGCGGCGACAGCCGCGCAGCCCCCGCCAATGATGGGAATGCCGCCTATGGGAGGCGGTGCTCCGGCTCCGGGTGGCTTCCCTGAAATGGCGCCAGGCGGCGGTCAGTCGCAACCTGAAGCAGCAGCAGCAGCTAACATGGGCGCTCCGCAGGTGGGAGCTATGGCCCAGTAAGGAGATCTATATGAAGGGTGGAAGCACAGAAACGAAGGAAGAAGTAGAACGCATGATCGGGTCCACACCTGAAGGCAGGCTCAGGACTCTTGAGAAGCGGGTTGACGAGCTTGAGAAGCACGTCTCGGACATTCTCAACAAGGACGTGAGAGCGCCTATAGTGCCCGAAGAAGAAAATAATCCTGCACAAAATGCTTAAAAGCGGTACATATACATATTGAGGGGCTATATTATGAGCAGTGTCAGGACCGGAGCTGGCTCTCTGGGCGCAAAGTTAAGGTCCCAAAAGTTCCTGACACCTTCCTCGCCCCCTCCAAGCCGGGAGGATGAGGCGCCCGATACGAAGTGGCGCCGCCTGGGTGTGAATCACCCGGACGGTACTACGGAGCAGCCCAGGCTGCTACCCAGGAGGAAATAGTCATGCCGAGCAAGAGTTCCAGCCAGCGTGCGCTCATGTGCGCCGAGGCGTCAAAGCCTGGGTCTACCAAGGCCTCAGGTATTTCACAAAAGGCAGCAACCGAGTATTGCAAGACGCCAGGGAAACTGCCTGCAAAGGCTCCGGCGTCAAAGAAGAAATAAGAGCAAAAATCTATGCCAGAAGAGAGCATTGACGTATCGGGCGGCGCACCATCCGCCCCGGCAGCCGCCTCTCCGGCTGCGGCCCCCTCGTCAGGGGTTGACTCTGGTGCTACCGCAGCTTCTGCAACCGAAGCCGGGATCTCGCCAACTCCCGAACTCGTTCCTCAGGACGACTCTGATCTTGAGGCGGGCAACCCGCTGGCGTACAAACAGGGGCTTCTAAGTTTACGCAGTGGCTACCGCGATCTGCAGAGCCGATATAGTGATCTCCAAAGCCAGAGCGAAACCTATCAACAGGTAATGCAAAAGGTGGAGGAGCTGGGCGGGATTGATACAGCTGGCATAGCCGTAGATCTCGTTCAGCAGTTGTTTAGTCCGCGAGTGGACCAGTTCGGGCAAATGATTACCGACCCGCAGACTGGCCTCCCGGAGACTGACACTACCGAGTTTGTGCGCAGCATTGTGTCACAGAACTGGAACACGGCTCTCAACCTGGTGGAGAACCTGCTCAGTGTTCCCATGAGAAATGGGGAAACAATACTGGACGGGGTGGTTCGGAATGTGCTGGGGCTCGACCCTCAGAGACTCGAACTCTACCGCTCGGTCAGATCGCCCGAAGAGGCAGCCCGTGCAGGCCTACTTGACGTAGACCCGATAGAGCTGGAGGACTTGCCAGCGGAATACCACGATACCTACCGCCGAATGAACGCAGCTCAGCGGGAGGCCGTGCAAGATCCGGGGTTAAGCGATCCGACCCGTGTGCAACTGTTGCAGACTGCCTATCAGCAGCAGCAGTTTGACGCCTACTTCCAGCAGCAGCAGCAATATCAGCAGCAGCAGCAGGTGGAGGCTCAGCAGCAGTGGGAAGCTCAGATCGAACAGTATGCAGGCCAGGCAGCCGATTCGCTCTGGAACACTCATGCGAGTGCTCTACAGAACGAAGTCGCAAAGGTGCAGTGGACGACTGATCCGTCGCAGAACGCCATGCTCTCCGACATGGTGCTGACCGGAGTGGAGTACTGGGTCAGGAGTGACCCGACCACTCAGCCGCTTTTGCAGCAGGCGTACGCGCTTGCCCAGGAAGCGGTGAGACGGGAAGCATATGGCAACAAGTTTGAGGCTAACCAGGCTCGGGTACATGCCCAGCGTGCGGCCTCAAGGCTCGTTGGAATGGCGCAGCACAGGCTTTCTGCAACGATTCAGGCACTGCAGTCTATGCGAGGGGTAGCACAAGCAGCTCAAGCGCCCGGCAATGGCCAGCGGCCTGTCATACCAGCCCGAGGCCAGATTGACTCTCAAGGTGCGTGGTCACGCCCTGACGGAGTAAAACTGCTCTCGAACGAGTATTTCGACGCTCTCATAGGAGAGAAGGCCCGGTAGCGGTTCATTGTGAAGCGGCGCGAGGAGAGGTTATGGCCGCAGTCACGATTCAGCAGCTCGATCCGGCCCTGCTTCAGCTCGTCAAGGAAGATGTTACGAAGATCTTCGAGCAGGAAGCAGTCGGCTGGTCAACATTCAAGAAAAACACGAAGTCCCAGTTTGTAAACGGCAAGGGCTTTCGTATTCCCGTATACCCGACGCCCCCAGGAGGCCACACCTGGTTTTCGGAAAATGACTCTTCTTTCAATGAACCGAATCCCTACGAGTTCAAGGATATGTACGTATGGCCGACTGCATACGCACTCGCCTTTGACTTCACGGGCCGGGTGATCCGCAACGAGAAGGACGATTCGTCGCTTCTTCGCTGGTTCGGTGAGCAGCTCTCGCTCTATGTCGAAACGGGCATAAAAGAGATCGAAGAGCAGCTCCCCTATGACGGTCGCGGCATTAAGGCCGTGCTCAACGGCGATCCGGGTGCTGGCCCCACCGCCTCCGGTATGGTCATAGCCGGAACGGTACAGCCCTCCGCACAGTCGGGCTACACAAAAGGTACGAAGTACCTCACTAAAGGGGCTCGCTACGATCTGGTGGACCCTGCAACCGGGACGCGACGGACGGGTTCGCCTGTTACGGTCAAGACCCCAGGGCCAACGCAGGTAGTCCTGACGACTACCACGCTTGACGTGGGTGTGGCGGACGGCGATCTCGTGACTGCCGTCAAGGGCTACAACAAGGCCTTCCGGGGCCTCGCCTATCTGATCAACAACGGTTCGGGAGTCTTCCAGCTTCTTTCAAGGGCTGACTATCCTGAACTTCGTTCACCTGTCACGGACCTGGCGCAGACAACGCTCGGACCTGCGGCAATCTCAAAGACCAAAGCCAATCTCATGTACCGCGCTGGCAAGGACCAGGGAGCGAAGAACCTGATTGCTTTCCTCTCCTTCGGTCAGTACGAGTACCTTCGGCGCCAGGGCTACAACCTGCGGCGTTTTATGGACTCGGACACGGTAACGGGCGTTGCGGGAAGCTACACGGACGGGGACACCACGTTCCTGCCGAACACCAACTGCGACGAGGACCGCTGCTACTTCCTGGACCTCACCGACATTGAGCGTTATGTGGAAATGGACTTCGGGCTCTATGACCTCGACGGCCAGACGATCCGCATGAAGCTCGGTGACGCCGGTGTAGGGTCTGACAACTATGCCGGAGCGATTGGCATTTGTATGAACCTCGGTTTGACGGCTCCCATGAAGCACGCGCTTATCAAGAGAGCCGCAATTTCTGACACCGCCACGCAGGTTGGCTCTTACAGCTAAGGAGGAACCTGAAATGGCAGTTCGCATTCAGCGGATAGGCGATTCGTGGCCAAACAACATTCAACGAAACGTCATTGAATGGTGGAGGATTGACGACGACGCTGCTGGCACGGTTACAGCCGGGAGCATTGAACTCAAGAATCAGGCCGGGCCGCCCGCTATCGTTATGGGGGCCGCAGCCAAGCCGCTTGCGGCGATTGGCTGTCCCTATGTCATTAACAATCCCACCCTGCCCACGAGGACTATCACCCTGCATTACCCGGCTCTGACGGTTGCAGGGTCGGCACTCGTGGTTCAGGTAATCTACGAGCCAGGGCCAGCTTCATGATAGAAACAGCCACCCCACTGCTGAACGACCCTTCGGAGTGGGGTGCATACATTCCAGCTCCTACGGACTTCAATCGCAGGCGGTTTGAGAAAGAACTTGCGCGAATAGCCGGAAAATCACCGGGCGGTGATCCTGTGTTGAGGCTCGTATGGGGCTGGGAGGCGACTTTCCTCCACCGGGGAGAGCGGCGCCTGAAGTATGCGTTTCATACCCTGCAGCTGCCAAACGGGGACTACGTGGATATAGGCACGCCCCGCTGGTATATCGAAGAGCTGGTGCTCCCCGCTCAGTACCGCGAGCAATGGGAGCAGGTGCGCTATACGGTTGAAGGTATCAACCTGATTGACGATCTCGGCCCTCCGCCTCCCGTCATGTACGTGACGTGTCTGCCTGTGGCCAGGCATGAAGACGGACGTGCATGCTGCGAGAGGCTGTGGGCTGAGAGTCGCCGCAGTTGCTGGGGCGAGTACAAGACGCCGGGAGAGGACGAGCTTGAGCGAGCCCGCTTTGCTGTCAGGGAGCGTGACAAGGCGCGTATGGAGGGCCGCCCTGACGAGCCTCTCGGGCCTGAGGTGCTGGCTGACTGCTTTAAACTTCAGCACGAGAAACGGGAGCGCGACTCACGGAGGCTCAAGGATAAGGTAGACGACGTAGTAGCCGAGTTTATGCGGGTCTATGGGGGCAACTTCACTTCCACCGATCCGTCCCGACACCACCACGGTCGCTACAAGTTCCTCAGTGGCAGCTCCGTCTCGGGGGCAACACCTGAGGAGATAGCGGCTTTTGCCACGACGAATGGCAGAAAGAAGATCATGTGAACAGGAAGCATAATATTGACGGCGGAGCAGCCGTTTCGATTGCAGCGCAAAGAGACACCATACCCAGGGACGCGCCACGCTGGCTTTTCTCAGCCTCGGATTTTCCAGGCACGAAGGGCGACTCAACTCCGGCTGGCGGGATAGATTTTGGATCGCCCTGCATTGTTCCCTTCAGGGGAACGCCTGGCTTTATGAACCGCTGCCTGATCACCCCCTGCATTACCGTTCCGCGAAAAGTACCCAAACAGGAAGTTCCTGTCGGCACCGATATTCTGACGGTCAATCCGGGCCGTGACGATATGGGCAGAGTAACTGACTATGTGGACATTCCGCTCTACCCGGCAGAAGAGCTGAACTACCTCATGCTTGCCTACAAGGCCTGGGGTCTGACGGAGGTTACGACCCTCATCAAGCGCAGCCCCGAAGAGGTAGCGCCGCTCCAGATCAATTCGACAATCTTTCCTGACTGGCCGACTCTGCCAAATACAAACGCTGAGCTGAAGGAGTACCTTCAGCGCAGGCGTGCCCACTTAGGCAGAACACATGCGGCTCGTGACGTGTTTGTGGCGATTCTTGACGAGCTGCTTACGGCGGTCGACGCAGCCGACGCCTGGCAGAGACGCCACCTTGACGCTGTTCACTCCTCAATGCGCCTTCCGCCCGAGCACCTTGAGCATAAGCCCGCGTACGACCCCGTAGACATAACGTTCCTTGAACGGACGGGCGTACCGCGCTACGACTCGGGCCTCAAGAACATTGCCGATTCGCAGGCTGCGATTGGCCAGCTTCTTGCAGGGCAGGTAGCAAGCGCAGGCGGGGGAGGCGGCATGACGGCTGAGCAGTTTGCCGACACTTTGAAGCTGGTGCTCAGAGAGAATGCGGTCTTTATCCAGTCGGAGATCTCGAAGGCTATGAGGCCGCCCGTGCCTGAGGCACCCGAGGCTCCGCAAGGGGAATAAATGGAAGTCCACCAGATTCTGGCCAGCGTCAGGGCGCTCCTTGACGAGCCGAACACGCAGCACCCGACTGAGCGGCACCTCTGGACTATTGCTATAGGTGCCATTCAGAACTATCACAACGAGCTGCAGGAGACTGGCCAGAACTGGGACATAGGATCGTGGCAGCTCAGCTGTATGCCGGACGTGGCGGAGTATCCGGTACTTGCTCCGAACTTCGGCAAGCCTCTCTACATACTGACCTATGATCCAAACCCCGACAGTGCAGAGCGGTCGATTCCGATTGTAGACCTCCAGAACCGCGACTACCCTCCGTCCCGCACTCATTCCCGCGCTTACTGGGACACCGAGAACAGCGCGACGAGCGTGGCCTTCTATGGGAAGGGTCCACTCAGGAATAATCACTACGTG
>Ga0137465_1000422_pt1 | contig 18222 bp, 14 predicted proteins | sample EasRivERMGT828_2_FD_104906 | JGI IMG/M metagenome (GOLD analysis project Ga0137465, IMG submission 104906) | Soil microbial communities from meander-bound floodplain in the East River, Colorado, USA - East River MetaG ERMGT828_2 | ecosystem: Environmental > Terrestrial > Soil > Floodplain ... | reverse complement strand
TTCGAGGCGAGGATGACCACGCCGCTGAAATCCTCGACGCGCTGCAGCAGAAAGCTCACTTCCTGGTTGGCGAAGCGGTCGTGAGAGTCGGCGATGCGCGTGCGCGAACCGAACAGCGCGTCGGCCTCGTCGAAGAACAGGATCCAGCCCTTGTGCTCGGCGAGGTCGAAGACCCGCGCCAGGTTCTTCTCGGTTTCGCCGATGTACTTCGACACGATCATGCTCAAGTCGAGCTTGTAGACGTCGCAGCCGCAGTGCTTGCCGATCAGGCTCGCCGACAGCGTTTTGCCGGTGCCCGGCGCACCGTGGAACAGGCTGACGAAGCCGGGGCGCAGCTTGTCGCGCATGCCCCAGTCGTGCAGCAGCCTGCCGCCGTGGCGGATCCAGCGCTTGAGCTCCTCGAGCTGATCGAGCGTGGCGCCGGGCAGCACCAGCTGGTCCCATTCCAGCGCGGTGCGGATCAGGCGCGCGGGAAACTCCGCGCTGAACACGGGCTTGCGCTCCAGGCCCGTGGTAAAGCGGTGCAGGTGCTCGCGCGACAGGACCAGCACTCCGGACAGCGACGGCTCGCCCGGCGCAACCGGGGCGAGGTGCAGGACATTGCGGCTCGCGAGGTACTGGTCGGCCTCGAACAGGCGCGCCATCGCGAAGCGCGTCGCGAGCTCTTCCCCGGCGAGCAGAAAGACCGCGGTCTCCCCGGTGGGAATGAAGCCGCCGTGGCTCGCGCCCTGCATGCCGCCGAACTCGGTGAAGCCGCGCTGCGTGACGTCGTTGCGCGACCACAGTACGTCGAGCAGCTGCGGGCGAACGTGCGGGATCAGCGCGAGCAGGATCACCAGGCGCACGCTCGGCGGCAGGCGGCTCTCGCAGACGAAGCGGGCGTAGGCGGAGCGGCTGCCCTCGAGCGCCGGCGGAGCGATGCCGAGCGGGTCCTCGCGCGGCGCGCCCTGCGCCCCGAAATAACCCTTGAGCCGCGCATCCAGCACGCGCGCGAACCACTCGAGGTCGGCCTCGAGGTCCTGGGCGCTCGCCGTCAGGGCGTCGGCCAGTCCGTGAAGAGCGGTCGTGTCATCCATGGCAGTTTCACCGTCGCAATGCCCCAGGGCAGTTGATTGAGAAGCACGTCGAAGGACTCCGGTTCGAGCTGCAGGCGCCAGCCCGTTTCCTCCTCGCGCAGCGCGCCGCGCCGCTGCAGGAAGGACATGCGCAGCCCTTCGATCGAGGTGCCTTTGAGCGCCGTCCAGTGGCTGATCACCGCGCGCAGCAGACCCTCGCCTTCGTCGCGCTCGCGCGCGCCGAGCAGGCCGGCGCCCGCCGCCAGGGGCGTTTCGGGATGCAGCCCGAGGAGCAGCTTCACGAAGCCGAGCTCGAACTCGTGGATCTCCTCGCGGCCGGTGGCGAGCCAATGCAGCAGGGCGGCGGCGGGCGGCAGCGCGTCACGCAGTCCGCGCCCTGCCTCGTACAGGCCGCAGTTCTCGAACAGCCTCGGCAGAAACGGGTGCAGCAGCACCAGGCCCGCGTTGCCCGCCAGGAACGCGAATGGTTGCGATTCGGGCAGCGGAGTGTCGCTGCGCCGCCGATCGAAGCCGGGTTCGGTATCGCGCGGCGGCGGGCGGTCTTCCCTGGGAGCGCTTTCCGCTGCCGCGGACACCAGGCCGAGTCGCGCAGCGAAGAAGCTCGCCGCCGGCCCGGGCAGCTCAACGAGGCGCGTGGCGACTGAAGGCGGAGCGGCTGCGCAAGGCATCGCACCTTCGACTGCGTCCAGCGCGACCCCGAGAATGGACGCGAGCGCATCGCCCGGCGCTTGTCGGGAGGACGCTGGGCTGCGCACAGACGCCAGCACGGCGGCGGCGAGGCGCTGCGCCCGGTACCGGCCGAGCAACGCGCGCATGCCCAGCAGCGCGGCGAACGCAGCTTGTGCCACGGCGCCATCACTCACCGATCGGGGCGCTGCCTCGGCGGCGACGCCGACGGCGAGTTCGGGCCATTTTTCCTCGGGTAGCAACTGCAGCAGTCGAAAGTAAAAGGCGACGGCCCGCTCGAGCGCTGCATCTCCGACAGGAGCGCGCTGCACCACGTGCTTCAGGTTGGCGAGCAAGGTCGCGCACAACTGCGCCGCCGCGTCGGCTGGCTCGCGCTGCGCCGCGTGCCAGGCCAGCGTGCCGCTCTCGAGGTAGCCGAGCAGGAGCTCGAGCTCGCTCGCAACCACGGCGCGAGGCTGCGCGGGCGGGTACGGCAGCAGCTCGCGACCGATGGCATCGTGCAGGGCGCCGGCAAGTTGGTCGAGGCTTGCGATCCGCAGCCGCAGTTCGAGCCTCGGGATGCGCACGATCGCCTCGTCCGGCGCCGCTGCGTCGAAGGCACGGTCGAAAACCGGCAGCAGCGCATCCTCCAGCTCCGCTCGCAGGCGCACGCGGATGGCGAACGCCTCCTGCGGCGAGCACGCCGTGACGCGCCAGCTCTGCTTGCGCACGCGGTGCAACACGGCGCCCATCTACTTGCGACGCCTTGCGGGCGCCTTGCGCCCCGCTGTTCCGCTCCGGCTCGCACGCGGCGTGCTACGTGACGGGGCCCTCACGCCACCGACCCTGCCGGGCATCACATTGGCGATCACGGTCTTCAGGTCGGCCTGCGACGTCTGTTCCCCGATCGCGTTGAGTCCCGTCGTGACCCGATTCAACGTCGTCGGGTTCGCAATCCGAGTGCTGCTCGACGACACCTCCGACATGACCTTGAAGGCGTCGCTGCCGGCGGCCACGCCGAGCCCGGCGTCAGCCACAGCCTGCGTGGCGTCGAGGATCGTGGTCGCAAGCTGTTCCTCGCTTTGCTGGAGGCGCGTTTCCAGCGCACTGCGCACGCCAGCCGGCAAGGTGGGTTCGAGGAGCGCCGCGCGGGTCTGGTCCACCTTTCGGGTCTGCAACCGGATGTCGTCCATCTGCAGGTCGAGCATCGGGTTGCCGAGCGGGAGGCCGCCGCCCATAGTGGGCCCGGGCTTCGGCACCCCGGAAGCGGCGAGCGTCACTTCCTTGAAGATGTTGAAGTAATTCTTGTGCACTTCGATGTCCTCCTGGATTCCCTTCCTGACGTCGTCGCGGAATTTATCGAAGCGGAACTTGTCCGGGAACGGGATCAAGCGGATCGGGTTGTCGAAAGCCAGGCTGGGCGGTTTCGGCGGGCGTACCAGCGGCGGCAGCTGAAGCGGCTGGTCGCGGCGCACGCAGCAGTTGTACGGCAGCATGAAATCCGCGACCACGGTGCCGCTCCCGTCGTGCACGAGCACAAACATTCCGCCCCGCAATACGCCGGCATAGTGCTCCAGCCCGGGATGCTGGGCGAGGTAGGTGGACAGCATCAGCCGATCCGCCTCCTTTTCCTCCTCATTCCTGATCAGGATGTCGAGCCAGCCGAGCCAGCGCTCCTGCTGCCCACCAAGGAGATTGTCCAGCGGCGAGAAAAACTCGAACTTCGTCACCGGGCTGAGCTTCTGCCTGAACTCCGCGACGATGGTGGCGGCGCCCATAACGTCGTCCTGCCACTTCGAGTTCATGTCGTAGTCGGCCCTGAGGATCTTCTCCGACGCCTTCTTCGCATGCTGCTCGATCGCAATGCTCTGGTTCGACGCGTAGCCGGGCAGCTCGATCGGCTCGCCCACATCCTCGCTACCGATGACCTTGTCGCCGACCGCCTGGGCGACCTGCGCGGCGAACTTCTTGCTGTAGTCGACCACGTCGTCGAGCTTGCCCGCAATGTCGGTGCGCATCAGGTGCCGCCAGCGGTAAAGGTCGAAGTTGCGCAAGGGCGGATCGAAGACGACCTGTCCGCGCTGCGCACCGAGCAGCACGGTCTCCACGTCAATCGGCAGGTTCTGCTGCTTGATCTGGCCGCGCAGTACGCTCGCCGCCTTGCGCACGTCCCAGCCGAGGTGGCCCTCGATACGGAAGAAGTCGAAAGCGCCGATCTGCGAGGCAAACGGCTTCTTTGCGCCGCCCGCGGCATCGTAGCGATCGGCGTGGTATGAATAGTTGTAGCGTTCCATGCCTTTCTTTGACAGGGCGAAGTTCCAGACGAGGTGGACAGGGGGAAGGTTCTCGCGCGGGGCGTAGTAGAACGGGATGGCGCGCTGCTCGAGGCAGCGGTCCTCGAACGCACTCGGCGTGATGCGGATTTCGGCCGCCTGGGCGGGGAGATCGAAGCTGCCGATGAGCGTATCGAGCTTGCGGATCAGAAAGCGGGCGTGGGCGCGCTGCCCGGCGGTGGCGCTCACCATCGGCGAGGGGTAGAAGCCGGTGCGCCCGCTCGCGCTGCGCAGGCGCGGCTCGAGGGCCCCGAGCACCAGGTGCTTGGGAAAGGCGTCGACGTCGGGGCAGCACACGGTCGTGTCTCCGAAGAGCACGTCGAGGAGGTCGTTGTTGGTTTCCGCGAGGTCCTTGAGGAAGTCGTAGTAGTACTGAATGCCCCGGTCCTTCACGCCGCCGCGGATTATCTCTAGCGCCTTCCTCCACTGCGCCGCCGGATCGCGCAGCGCGAGCTCGTCGAACAGCGGCTTGCACGATTTGTAGAGTGCCGCCAACGCGTCCACCAGCCCGTCATGGATGGCGGCGCAGGCCTTGCGGTACAGTGCAGCAAGCTCGCCCTCCGAGCTGAGCGCGGCCGGCAGGACCACGCGGTCGGCGACGACCGGCTCGAGCGGCGTGCGCGCCGCGCGATCGGGTGTGTCGAGCTGGATCGCAAGCAAGGCGGCGGATTTCGCGTCGACCAGCAGGAGTCTCGTCTTGTGCAACGCTTTCAAGCCGCGGTTGTCGCAGTCCGTCCCGGTGCAGATATCCGGGTCGTGTAGATGGCTTTCCACCAGCAGCACAGCGACCATGGCTTCCAGCTTGCGGTCCTCTTCGCCGAAGCGGCTCAGCGGCCGGGCGCGCTCATCGTCCTTGTCCTTGGGCACGAGTTCGAAGGCCGGGATCATCGTTCCGCCGCGGTAGAAAGGCTTGTATTTCGGCGCCGCCTCGTCGTACGGCTTGTAGCGGTCGTAGAGGATGTCGTCCCCTATGAACACGAGGTCGCCGTCCGTGGTCGCGCCGACGCCGTGGCTCAAGCTCACCTCCTGGCCCTCGAGCAACGGCCACAGTCCGCAGGCGATACCGACGCCGAGCAGCGCGACGCGCGTCAGGCGCTGCTGATCGTCCAGATACCCGCTAAGACTATTCAGCTGCTCGGGCGTGAGTACCTGATCTTTCTCGAACACGGCGTAGCCGGGCTCGACGTGCTCAAGGTTTCTGAGGGTTTCGGTCATGTCGCTCGCTCCTTCGTCAGTCGCTTCACTCCTCGGGCGGCGGCGCGCTGCCGAGCGCGCTGCGTCCGAGAATGAATTTCTCCGGTGCCGCGCAGTCCGCAAGCACCGACACGGGATACACGTTTTTCGCCGCGTACAGCGCCTTCGCGAGCGCGGCGAATTTGTCCGCGCGGCCCGTGGTGTCGCTGCCCGCGAGCAGCGCCCGCCAGGCGCGCCAGGCCTTTTCAATCCTCGTCATGTCCTCGTTCGACACAAAGCAGATTTTCGGCAGGAGGTGCGCCGGGGTCTCCTGCCGGATGACCTCCTCGGCAAACCGGCGGAACGGCATTTCCCGGAAGCGCTTCGCTTCGGCGGGAAGCACGATGTGCAGGCGATAGGAGTACGGGTCGTCGCCCGCGCACTCCTCGCCGCAGTCGGGATCCGCGCAGATGGGCAGGAATTCATCGCTCGAGCCGGGCCGGGGCCGCAGCAGGATGTTCTCGATCACGCACAGACGATCGCCGTGGTGGGCGGCGAGAAGCTCGATCAGCCCGGCGATGGCCGCGTCCCTTTTTGCCGGGGTGTCGAAATACTGGATGCGGCGGGCAATCTCCTCCCCATCGGCGTCGACGATGTTGAAATAGTGCCTGCCGTCTTCGGCCTGCTTGCGATCGTATCCGGACGGTCGCTCGGCGCGCTCGAGCGCGGCACCCATTTCCTCCATCGCTTCCTCGGGCGTTATGTAGTGCTTGGTGCTGCTGAGGAGGACGCGGTCGGAATCGCGGCTGAGCAAACGGAAGCGGTACTCGTCCTTGCCGTCTTCGTCTCGCTCCTGGTAAATGTCGTATACGATCGTGCCAAGGCCCAGCAGGTACGCGAGCCGCTTTTCCAGTCCCGAGACGTTGCTCGCGAGCGCGCCGCCGAGCCCTTCCAGGGTGTAGTTGAAGGCGCGGCCGCGTTCGGCGCCAAGCTCGGGGTAGGCCTTGAGGAAGGCGCATTTGGCACGGGCGGCGGCAGCCGGCGTGCCCTTGAAGAGCGCCGCGGCGATGGCGACGTAGTCCTGGAAGCGCTCCGCAAAACGGGAAAGGAGGTGGTCCAGGAAGCGGTTACGCCGGTCGAGCATCGATTCCCGGTTCTCGGCGATGCCCTGGAGGATCCCGCGGATGCGCTCGCGCCACTCCCTTTCCGCATCGTCCTGCTCCTTCGGGTCCTTGTCCTCGAGCGATTCCTTCCCCTCTTGCGTCGCGTCGGGCGCGGGGGGATAGAGGCCGCGAAAGTCACGAAAGGACTCGACCGCCCGGCAGCGATAGCTGTGCTCGAGGTTGGGATCGAAGGCGAGCAGCTCACGGGCATGCGCGAGCTGGGCGAAGTAGTTCGCCATCAGCTGGTCGAAAATCAGCACGTAACCTTGCAGTTGCCGCGCCAGAGCCAGGCGCACGGTGCCGGCACCAGGGGGCAGCCCCGCGTCGCTGATTCCATAGAGCGCGGGGAAATGCTTCTGCACCGATTCGTAGGCTTCAATATCGCGGAACCTTCCCAGCGGAATCTGCGGGTCCTCGACGCCGCGCGGCCGCAACGCCGCCTCGGCCTCCGAGAGAAGAGTCTTGTACGACGCGAGCGCCCCTTCGGAGGGCACGGGCATGCTTCCCTTGTAGAAGACGAGCCGGGATTTCTCCGCTACCAGCGTCGCGCGCCTGAGCCGCTCGACGGCGACCTCCCACTTGCTCTCGCCGGAAGGCGCGGCGTTCGGCAGATCTTCGTCCGGGATCGCGCGGATCACGATATCGCGCACCGCCTTCACACCTGCGACATCCATGACCAGGCTGATGACATCGGAGAGCCGGATCGTCGAGCGCAGTTCGGCTTGGGCGAGCTCGGATTCGTCGATGAAGCCGCCCGCGAGCGCCGGCCCGTCGAACAGATCGGGGTCGGTGTAGGAGCTGCCATCGGGCCTCGTCCGCTGGAGCATCTCGCCGCGCGTGTACCATTTCACTCCCGGCCGCAGGTGGCGCTGGACTTCGAGCAGGACACGGGCGTGGACCTGCGTTGCGTCGGCGTTCGTCTCGAGTTCGATTTCCGCGCACAGGCGGAAGTCCTGGGTTTCGATGGTGCCCACCCTGACGAAGTCCTGGCACAGGTTACGGTTGTCGTGCAGCCTGGCGCGCGCTGTGTCTTCGATCCGCTTGATCTGCGCCGGCGAAAGCCCCTCCTCGTCGAGCTCAATGAGGACGCCAAAGATTCCACGCAGCATGACTTTACGGATGCCGGGCAGATCCGGCTTCGTGTGCAGCAATTCCCCCTCGATCGCGTCGGCGTAGTACGTCGACACGTCGTCGTAGTGCTGCGGATCGAACGGGTAGATCCAGGCATTGCGCACGCCATCCACGTCGATGAGGAGCTTGCGGTAATCGAGCTCGGTGAGCGGACGGTTGGGCAGGATGCGCCGCGCGCTGTGGAACTGCCTGGCCATGCTGCGCCGGTTGTCTTCGCGAGCGGCGAGCAGGTCCTCGATCGGATAGCAGGCGCGGTAGCAAAGGTCGGTAAGCGAATAGCAAAGCTGCTCGAGCACCGTGATGCCGGGGTCGTGGATATTGTGGTCGGTCCAGATCGCGTGCGCGTACGCGCGCACTTGCTTCAGGCCGAGCTCGAACAGCGGCTGCTGGTCGAGCCCGAGCCGGGCCTCCTCCGGCCTGCGGATCGTAAGCTCGGCGGGCGCGTTCATGGCGCCCCGCCCCCGGCAACGGGCGCGATGTCATGGCTCGCGTCGGAAACGAGGATCGCGTCGGGCGTTGTCACACGTGCCTCGTTGACGTCTACGAAATCGTCGGCGCCGCCGCGCAAGTGATACATGCGAAAGTCGGTGACGTAGTCCACCGACTCGTCCTCCTCGACGAAATCGAGCAGGGCGGACTTGTAGACCACGCCGCCGAACGAAAGCCCCTGGCCCGGGTCGCGTGCCCACGGCGAGAGATGCTCGACGAGCTTCCGGCGCAGCTCCCGGCTGTAGAAACTGAACTCGAAGTCGGCCCGGAATCCGACCTTGAAATCGAGACGGATCCTTTCGTAGCGCGGATTTCTCGCCTGGATGCCGATGTGCATCGGCGCATGTTTCCGCACATGCTTCTCGATCCGGTCCAGCGTGCCGGCGTCGGCACGGGGCTGCAGAGGATCAACGGCGTGGCGGTTCCTCAGGTCGGGCACAACGACTAGAAGCACGTGGCCCGGGCTGAGCCAGGCGCCATGGCCCGCCGAGTGCGATATGCACTTGACCCTGCGTACCTCGGGAAACGCCGCCAGAACGGCGCGCTCGTAGTCCCAGGCGGTGATGCAGCGATTGCGGTGGCGCAGCCGCTCCGAGGCGCGGGTGTTCAGCGCGTCGTCCGACTCGATCGCCGAGCCGCCGAAGGAGGCGTAGGGCTGGAGCACGGCTTTCACTGCGGCGAGCGGCGTCTTCAGCCGCGCAATCTTGCCTTGAGGCAACGGAGTCCACAGGCGCGCTGCCGTGGAGCCCCCCGAGCGACGCTTCACCTCGATGGCGTTGGCGGCCACCTGGAGCAGCGAGCACACCGCGCCGACATCCTTGCGCACGGCCGCCTTCAGCCACAGCAGTCCGGAAGGCAGCATGCTGTTCTGGGTCGTCGCTTCGGTGGGAATCGTCAGGCCGACGAGACCGCTCGCCAGCAGGTCGCCGGTGCCGTCGCGTATCCCCTCACCGCTGGCAAGCGGCTTCCAGTAGTTATCGCACAGCACCGCCCAGTGTACGGACGGCGGGTCGTCGATCTCGGGATCGGCGCTGCCCTCCGCCATCTTGAAGAGCAGGCTCACACTGTCGCCCCTGCTGAGTCCGCTCAAACCGATCAGCAGCTCGCCCTCGTCCTCGTAGGCCGGAAAGAGCGACACGCGCGAGTCGTCGACGAACGGAAAGCGGCTGCGGAGATAGGCGTGCTCGCGTCGCTGGCCGAAGCAGCCGACATGGAAGAAACCGAGTTCCGCGCTGGCGAACGCCGCTTCCTCGCGCGATTTGAGGTCGGCGCGCTCCGTACTCGCCTCGTAGGACAGGGAGATTTCGCTCAGGGTCGGCGTATAAGGCTCGCTGGCCGGCAGGTGGCCCTGTAGCAGCTGCGATCGGTAATGCGTGTGGCCGAGGTCGGTCGTCAACTTGAGCGTGATGGTGCCTTCGCGGGGCTGCGGCGCCGCGGCAGCTGCGAAGCCGAGCACCGGCATCTTCAGCCGCTCCCTCTGGGCAGCCTTGCGCAGCCACTCGCTTGCACCCGCGGCGAGCGCGTGCATGTGCATCGCCCGCGGGACGCCGCGCCTGCCGGAGTCGGCGGCACTCGTGCCCGTGGGCGAAAACCGCAGCCGCGATGCGCTCTTGTCGAGTCCGTCGAATAACTTGTGAATCCCTTCCGGGTCGGTCTCCCAGCCACCTGCATCGTGCAGCGCCACTTTGACGCCGGCGGTGTTTTCCGTAACGCTCGTCGGCAGTCCGAGCCAGCGAAACTCGAGCGACAGCTCGCTCAGCTTCTTCGACAGCGCCTCCGCGCAGCCGACCAGGAAGCGTGAGCCCGGCACGGGCTGCGACCCGAAGGGCGCGAAGGCACGGCGCGGATCGAGCGGCCCGCCATCGCTCTCGAGCTGCAGCGACCGGATCCCTTCCACGTGCACCGTGAGCATCGCGGTACTCGCTATGAGCGGCCGCAACGAATTGTAGCCGTGCGTCGCCTCGTTCCTGAGCAGCACCTGCATGACCGGGGCGCTGGCGAGGAAGGCATGACCGTGCTTCGCTGCGTCATAGTCGACCACGGCTTCGTCTCCGGCACCGACGGTGAATGCAAGGGTCAACGCCCGCCCCCGGGGCGCGGCGTCGATTGCGTACGGCCCGAGCCAGCGCGTCTGCCCGGTCACGAAGGCCTCGAGGCGCGCCTCGAGCACCGGCTTGGTGAGCTCGGTAGGCAGGGAATCGAGCTCCAGATCGAGCGTCACGTGGCGCACGCCTTCCCTCATGCGCAGCACGGGCGAGGAGACCGCGAAGCCGATCGGCGCGCGGGGAATCTCCTCGGCTCTCGGCAATCCGAAAGGCGGCCATTTTGGCTCGTCCTTCGGCAGCTCACCGCCCAGGCCGTCGACGGAGTTGGCCTTCGGCGCAAAGCGCACCGAACCGCCGCCGGCGCGATCGACGAAAATCGAGCACAGCTCCTCCACCTTCGCGCGGTTTATCACGGTTCGGCCGGACGGCGCGTAGACGAGCTCGGCGCCGTCGGCGTCCTTGCCCGCCGAGAAAGCGTGCAGTGGATTGATCTCGACCGGCGTGGCGCCCTTTTTCAGCTCGACCAGCAGGTGCGCGCGGTCCGGCTGCGGCGGCAGCTTCGCGAACCCCAACACCCGGCGATAAAAGAAATCGAGGTGCCGCGCGGTGAAACCGTTCAGCGCGCAGCGCGGGATGCGGTACAGCTTGAGGAAGGCGGCCAGCAACGCGATATGGGGAGGCGCCCGGCCGTCGCGCACTTTTGGCAGCTTCTCGCGGAAGAAGACCGACCAGTCGCTTTCGCTCGCCGCGGTCTCACTACTTGCTTCGTAATAGCGGACCTTCGCCGCGAAGCCTTTCACGAACTCGTAAAGAGCATCCGCGCCGCGCTCCTCGATGTCGGCGAAATGCGGCGCCAGTTCGGCGGGCAGGCGCTCTTCCTGGGTCTGGCCCGGCCGGGCGGTCAGGATTTCCAGGATATCCACGTCAGGAGCCCCAGCTCAGGGCGCGTGCGGTCGACCCCGCCATCTCGTTGCTGTCCGAGCGATAGAACGGGAAGACGAGGTTGTAGCGCGAGTTCGTCGCCCGCACCTTATAGTCGAGCTCGACGTGCAGCTCGCCGGAATGCGGGTCGGGGCTGCCGACCTTGATTGCCAGCGGCTCGATGCGCGGCTCGTAGATCAGGATGCCGATCTTCACGCGCTCCTCCAGCAACGTGCGCATCGTGGTGCTCATGGACTCGAACAGCAGCTCCTGCATGTCGAGGCCGAATTTGGGCTGGAACAGACGCTCTCCGAGCGCAGTGCCGAACAGGATGCGCAGGCTCTCCTCGATGTCCTGCTCGTCCGAGACCATCACCACGCCGCCACCGGTCGCGGTCTTCGCGAAGCGCGGCGGGAAGCCCCAGCCAGTGCCAAGGAAGCCGCTCATCCGCCGATCACTACCGTCGGTTCGCCGACCGCGGCCATCGCCCCGCAGATGCAGGCGTCGCTGGTGCGCAGCGCCGGCATGCCCGCGATCAGCACGCTGGCGCTGCCCATGGGAAAGGCGCTCACCGTCGGTTGGTGGCCGCTCGGCGGCAGCGCGCAGGCGTGCATGTCTCCGGCCACCGAGGCCGGCATGCCGCCGATCAGCACGGTGGCGGCGCCCGGGCCGGTCAGGGTGCCGCCGTGGTTGCTGGTATCGCCGACGCGCGCTGCGGCGGGCATCGCATGCCTCCCTAGTTGATCTGGACCAGGCTGCCCTGGACCTTCGTGGTCGCGGAGCTCTTGAGCTCGGCACCGGCGCCGCCTTCGAGCTTGAGCTGGCTGCCAGCCTTGAGCTCGAGCGCGCTGGAGCTCTCGATGCGGATGCCACCCGGCGTCATCTCGATGCGGTTGCCGTTCTGGTCCTCCAACTTGATGCCTTGGTCCCGCTCGCTGAAGGTCATGCGGTTGCCGGCCGGGGTCTCCAACAGCACGATCTTCTTGTCGTCGTCGAAATGCAGCCGCATGCCCGAGCGGCTCTTGTAGGCCTTCTCGTGGTTGTCGTCGGAGCCCTGCAGCGGGGCGGCGTTGGCGCTGCTGTGGAGCATGCCGAGGATCACCGCGCGGCGCGGATCGTCCTCGAGAAAGCCGACCACCACCTCGTCGCCGATTTCCGGGCGGAAGAAGAAGCCGCGGTCGCTGCCCGCGTCGAGGCTCGCCACGCGCGCCCAGACCCCGTCCTCCTGGTCGTTCACCAGCGGCAGGCGCACGCGCACCCGGTGCTCGCCGTCGGGATCCTCGTTGCTCGCCACCTTGCCGATCTGCAACCCGTTGACCGCGGGCAGCAGTGCGCCCGCCTTGGGCGGCGAGATCTCGTGCACCTGCGCCGCCCACCGGTCGAGCGCGCCGAACTGCAGGTGCGTCTTCCAGCCCTGCACCAGGTCGAAGTCGTGGCGCACGCCTGTAACGAACACCGTGCCGTTGTAGCGCTCGCCGATACCGGAGAGCTCGATGAGGTCGCCGGGATTCACGGTGGCGATGCCCGCGCACTTGGCGCGGCCGCTCACCTTGGAGAGCTTCGATATCATCCACTGCGCGTCGGCCCAGGCCTGCGCCTCGTCCTCGGCGAGCGAGGCGTGGCGCAACTCGTAGCTCGGCAGCGCCGCGACGCTCGCCAGGTCGTCGCCCGTCAGGTTGCCAGGCCCGGCGATCCCGGGGTCGGCCGCCTGCTTCTCCAGCACTGCCTGCTGCGCCGGGTCCCAGGTGAGGCTTTTCACCGCTGCGAACTGCAAGCGCGCGTCGATCTCGGCGTCGAGTTCGATGATCGTCGCGCCGAAGAGCAGGCTGCAGGCCGGCCGCCCCGACAGGCGCGGCGCGCGCACCACCACGCCGGCGTCGTTGGTGAACACCAGCTTTCCGTTCGCCTCGGCGCGGGCCAGCAAATAGTCCCAGTCGCTCGAGCGGAACTGCACCTGCTGTGCATGGCTGACCGTGGTCGCCTCGACATCGGCATCGACGCCAGCGGCGTCGAGCAGCGTGGAGATGATGTCGCTGTCGGTCTGCGCGAAGAAGAAGGCGTTCTTGGCCCCCACCGTAAGACGCACCGCCACATGCCGGCACTCGACGATCAGCTGCGGCGCGGTGTGGTCGCGCACCTTCAGTCCTTGGCGGACGACCACTCCCTTGAAAAGCGACACCGGGTCGCTGTTCGGGCCGGCGAGGATCTCGACTTCGGCGCCCGGCACGAAAGTGGCGGCGTTGCTCAACGGGAAGTCGCTCGCCGAGGCCGAGCCGTCGAGGTAATGAAGGCGCGCGGCCGAGATCCGGTTCACCGCCTTGGTGACGTACACCCCGACCAGGTGCTGCTCGCGGCCGACCGGTTGGCCGTCGACTTTCACCGTGAACTCGCGGTGCTCGGCGCTGATCGGCAGGGAGCGCGGCGCGGGCATGGCTATCTCGTGAGCGGCGGGAAGCGCAACTGCATGCCGGGCTCCAGGCGGCGGAAGTCGTCCAGAGCGTTGGCGCGCGCCACCTCGACGCACATGCGCGGCTCGCCGTACACCAACTCGCACAGGCCGGGCAACGTATCGCCGGCCTTGACCAGGCGCAGGTGCGTGAGGTCGGCCGACGTGTTGCCCTCGAGAGCGAGGCGCGTCGTGTCGTCGTAGGTCTCGATGAAGGTGGCGCTGATCAGGGCGCGCAGCGGCACGCCGTCGTGCCTGAACAGCTTGTAGGCGATCGACGCGCTCTTCAGCACCCAGCGCTTGACCTGCAGCGTTCCCCAGCCGATGCGCAGGTAACGGGTGCGGTGAATCTCGCCGTAGTAGCCGGTGATGTCCTTGAAATCGGCTACCTGCTTCTGCACGTCGGCCGGGCGGCCGTTGGCGCCGGTGCCGTCGATAAAGAAGGCGAGCGTCAGGTCTCCGGGCTTGACCCTGTTGAAGTCCATGCGGCCCGCGGTCGTCCCCTGGCCGCTCGCCGCGCTGTACTCCATCTCGTAGGAATGCGTGACTTCGGCCGGGTTGACGTACGCATGGAACTCCGTGGGCGTGCCGTTGCATTCGGGCTCGTCGTAGGCCTGGATCACCAGGCGCTCCAGCTCTCCGGTGTCGGCCACAGCTCAGCGCTCCCCTTTGCGCTGCAGGACGTCGAGGACGCGTTCGACGCACTCGCTCAGCAGCGCCTGACGCTCCTCCGTTGAGAGTCCGCCCTGCGGTGCGGTCCCGGCGGCGGCCTGGTTGGTGACTTCCACCGAGATGACGATCTCGTCGACGATGACCGGCATGGATTCAGGGCCCGATCGGCGGCACGACGGTCATGTCCACCGTAAAGTATTGGTAAAAGAACTGGAGCGTTTCCACGGAGACCACGTTCCCCGAGGCGCTGAGGTCGGCCACCTGCCACTTCGTGGGATAGGCCTTGACGAGATGCCAGGTCATGATCGGCATGTGAAGCTCGTTGAGCAGCATGATGTCCATGTCTTTCGGAGAGATCCTGTAGTCCTGGATGCATTCTCGGATCCAGTCGAAGATCTCCGAGCGCACGAGCAGCCCGCGTTTGAGCACCAGCTCGGGGTACTTCGCGCGTGCGGGGTACTTCTGCACGAAGCGGTTCTCTCCGCCCTCGGGCACCTCTTCGCTGCCCATTTCCATCGACAGCCCGCCCACGTCGGTGAAGCGCACGTCGTTGCCGTTGATCACGCCATCGACGTGGACCAGGAAGTGGAATCCGGGCGGCGGGTAGTACGCCATCAGGCCTCGTTCTGGACCTCGAGGCCCTCGTGCGCGAGCTCGATCGACTCGATCGCCACCTCGTTGCCACTCGCCTTGAGCTGCGGGCCCTCGACCTTGACGGGGAAGGCGTTGTGCACCTTCCAGGTCATCACCGGGTTGTGCTCCTCGTTGAGCAGGCTGACCACCAGGTCGCGCCGCTCGACGGTGTTGAGCTTGACGGTGGACAGCCAGTTGGCGAACTCGTTGTCGCCCTTGACCACGCCGCGCTTGCACGTGACGTTGCTGAACTTGCGCAGGCCGGGCATCTTGATCGAGGAGTACTCGGGGAACGAGCCGTCGCGGTACTCGATCGCCTGGTTTTCCTGGGTGAGGCCGGTGACTTCCGAGAATCCGACGCGCGTGCCGCCCCACTGCACGGTGAAGTGGAAGACGGGAAGCGGATATTGTGCGGGCATGGTCAGGGCTCCTTTCAGGAGGTCTGCATCTTGTGCGAGAACTTCAGGATGATGAATTCGGCGGGGCGCACCACCGCCATGCCGATCTCCACATTCATGCGTCCCTCGAGGATGTCCTGGGCGCTCATGGTAGTGCCCAGGCCGCAGCGCACGAAGAACGCATCCTTCGTGGTGGCGCCGGCGAGCGCGCCCTCGCGCCACTTCTGCGTGAGGTAGCTCTCGATCATGCCGCGCACCTTGACCCAGGTGTTGGCGTCGTTGCTCTCGAACACCGCCCAGTAGGTCGACTTCTTCACCGACTCCTCGACCATGTTGAAGAAGCGCCGCACGTTGACGTAACGCCATTCGTTGGAATTGCCGTCCAGGGTGCGCGCGCCCCACACCTTGGTCACGCCGTAGAAGGAGCGCAGCACGTTGATCGACTTGCCCTCGCTGGGGTCGACGTTCATCTCCTCCTGCTCCTCGGCGGTGATGCGGATGCACGGCTCGATCACGTCGCTCAGCCCGACATTGGCGGGCGCTTTCCACACCCCGCGTTTGGTGTCGGTCGCGGCATACACGCCGGTGACCGCGGGGCTCGGCGGCAATACCACGTAGTGCTTGCGGATCTCCGCCTTGACGGCGTTGTAGATGGCACTCTCGTCCTGGCGCAGGGTGCCCAGCGCGACGCGTGTCGCGCCATTCACGGCGACCTTCACGTTGCTTTCGTGCAGCGTGGGATTGTCGAGCGACTCGATGACCTGGTGGTTGAAGGTGGTGGTCACGAAAGGAAAATACGCCGCGGCGTACTTCAGGTTCTCGCTGCCGAAGGCGGGGCGGGAATAGTCCGGGGGGGGCGTCGCGGGCAGCCCCGCGCCTTCGCGCACGTCCAGGATGGCGAACCGGTCCTTGAGCGTGCCGCACTGCCGGAGCACGGCCTGCGCCAGCGTCGTGTAATCCGCGTTGTTCAGCAGGTAGGACTCCGGAATGACGATCAGCGTTGGCTCGTCCTCCATGCCCACCCGGGTGAGGCCGTTGCGCAAGTCGCTTAGCGCCACGGCGGCGGTGGTGTCCCTGCCGACCGAGACCACGTAGCACTTGCCGCCGCCGTTGTCGAAGAACATCTTCATGCTATAGGCGAGGTTGTGCGTGAGCACCGGCGGCGTCACGGCAAGAGCCGTGATCAGATCGCCGGTCCGCGTGACATCCACGTTGATGTCCTTGGGCTGCGCGCCGCCGAAGTACTGCTCGAACTGCGTGTACGAGCGGATCGGCGTCGGCTTCAGGTCGAGGTTTTCCGGGCCGCGCGCGGCTTTCTCGGTGTAGCCGATGAACGCGGGGATGGCGCTTTCCACCTCGGCGACCGAGGGCGGGAAGACGGAGATCTCTTCGACGTAGACGTCGGGGGTGCGATAAGTGGGCATGGCTGTGGGCCTCTAGGATTTGGAAAGGTGGACCACCAGGTTCGCGGTTGCGGCCGCGGCGCCGGGTTGGGGGAGCTGCGGGATGATGACGTCGGTGCTGCGCGCGAGCTGGATGCGCTTGCGCGCCTTCTCCTGCCGCGCCACCGGCTGCTGCGAGCGGAACAGGACGACCCTGGCGTCTGCGCTGCCGGCGGTGAGCAGCGCGGGCGGCAGGTCGGCGGCGGCGAAGCTCGACTGGGAGACCCTGGTGAAATCGATCTTCGGCCGGCCGTCGGAATTGAAGCCGGCGTCGCTGACGTGGAGCTGGCCGAACTCGGTGTTGCTGTAGTTGCGCGCCACCACGTAGTACTTCAGGGTCTCCTCGCGCGCGTCGAACCCGACCTCGAACTGCGGCGGCGCCGCGTAGAAACCCGCATCGAGCGAGATCTCGGCCAGGCCGAACAGCCCCTCGCGCATGAGCTCCGCGTCCTGCTCGTCGGCCGGGTCGAGCAGCAGCGCGACCGGCCCCTCGAGCTCGGCGGGATCCGCGCCGCTGTTGCGGTAGAGAGGCAGGCCCTCGCCGGGCAGGAAGGGCAGCTCGGTGAAGTTGGAGAAGTGGGCGTTGAGAACCTTCAGGCCGATCTGCAGCGTGGCCCCGGCGAGCGGCACGAGCGGCGCGCCGCCTTCGCCCTCTTCGTAGAGCACGGTCAGCCGCCCGTCGCGCGGCTTGGCGAGCATCCTGCCGCCGGCGAGCAGGCGCCCGGTGGCCGGGGGGATCCAGTACTCGAAGTCCGGGCAGCGCCCGCCATAGTAGGCATGCGTGACCTCGAGGGTGAGCAGCGGCGAGAACTCGATCATATGGCCTCGACCGTGGAGCCGATCCTGGTGATCGGCAGCTGGATCGCGGCGGGCTCAAGGTCCTGCAGCGCCACCAGGCGCACGCGGTAGAGCGCCGAGGGCAGCTGCTTCGCGCCGACGAAGGCCCACAGCTGGTTCAGCTGCTCGAAGCTGGGCGAGAGCAGGTCGACGCCGAGCTTCTCGATGCGCGAGTCGAGCCCGGCGTAGCGCTCGCGCGTGAACACCGGGTGAGCCTGGAAAAACACAAGCACGTGCGAGAGCTGTCGCAGCCCCTGGTCATACTGCTTGAAGTTCGCCGCGAACAGCAGATGCAGGTTGAGCTTTAGCTCGGGCTCGAGCACTACGTGGCGCCCGTCTGAATAGACCGCCTGTGGCAATTGCGATTTGAGCGCACGTTCCTCCTCGACGCTGACGAGCGCGACGCCAATCTGGTCCTCCGGGATTGCCCATTTGCCGGTGTCGTTGGCAATGCGCGAGAGCAGCGCGCTGCCGAATGTCGCGCCCGTGCGCGCCAGCAAGTAGGCGTTCAGTTCTTTCGCAAGGAAGTTGACAGCAACGTCCAGCATGTCTCTAACCCCTCACTATCGCACTCAAATCCGCAATCCCGCCGGCGCCGTTGTCAACGGCTAATGCATTTCCCGCGAGCCGACTTCGCCCAGCTCACCGAACTCCGCGAGTTGCCGCAGCGCCGCGTCATCGTGGCCACTCGTTCGCCGGAATCTTGCCCGTCCATCGGCGGCAAGAAGCCGTTCGACGATGCCGCAGTCACATAAGGACGCCAGGGCCCGATTTACCTGTTCGACTGAAACATCGTC
>Ga0137465_1000421_pt1 | contig 18294 bp, 34 predicted proteins | sample EasRivERMGT828_2_FD_104906 | JGI IMG/M metagenome (GOLD analysis project Ga0137465, IMG submission 104906) | Soil microbial communities from meander-bound floodplain in the East River, Colorado, USA - East River MetaG ERMGT828_2 | ecosystem: Environmental > Terrestrial > Soil > Floodplain ... | reverse complement strand
TTGCTAAAGAAGCCATGTTGGAACTGAACAGCAGTTTCAGTTCTTAACATGCTCGTCATTGCAAATAAGGGAGCATCCCCCATTGGCATAAAACGAGCAATCATTGCTGCAAATGATTTCGCAGCTTGATCTTTGGTAAGTAAATTAGAAGCAACAATACCTGTGGCCATTATTCATCTCCTTTATACGTTAGTTCCAGAACGAAGTCTCTGGATCGTAACAGTAGGAGTAAATAACACCCCTACGTTATCTGCGGTAGCAGTGCTTGCAACACTTACTGTAATTACACGTGTATCTTGATTCACAGCAGTAACTACAGCAGCAGCACCAATACCAGTTCCATAAACAGACATTCCAGGTGTTACGTTTGCAATTAGTTCGGCTGGAACGTTCGTCAATGTTAACGTAGTATTAGTAGTGGTAAGACCAATCGTAACAGCAGGCGATGAGTTCAGAATTCGGAACAAAAACTCAGCCCACAAAATTGTCGCGACTGTTAATACACCAAGAGTTAAAATCCCGGCAGATGCAGGTGCAGCAAAAGTAGTAATACCGGAATTCTCATTCCGAAAAGTTCTGCGGAATGAAGAACCAAATTGCAATGGTTGTAGATTTGCCGGCCATTGTGTTTGCACACTTTGGTTAGGCAAAGTTCCATACAGTGCATTATCTGGCGGTGAAAGTTTATTAAGACTTCCGATAATTGCTTTGACAATTGCATCTGCTGATGGAAAAGTAAGAGTATGTGCTGCACCACCAGTTAAGGCAATGTATTCACTACGGATCAATTCAGAAGCAAGTAGAGCTTGTGCACCAACAAGAGGATAACCAAAAATAGGTTGTTCACTGAGGTCAATAATATCCCCAGGGTTCATTACCTGTTTTAGGTTTCCCGCATTAAGAAACGGTTTGCCTAACATATTTTAAATCTCCTATTGATTAAAGTGTAATTTCCGAACCAGTTTGAGACTTATCTTTTAGTTCATTTTCCAACCAATTTTCCCAATCTGCATCTGCTGAACCTTTCCTGAGTTTGGATACATTATCTAGTTCTACATTATCTTTCGACTTTGCAGCACCAGTAATATCCGCAGCCATATCAGTAAAGTATCTATTAACAGCAGTTTCGAGTTGACCGGGAGATGCTTTGGGATATCTTGCTTGGAATCTGGCTCTTACACCTTCAACAAGAGGTGCGTAAGCAGGATTTTTCATGATAGCACTAGAGTTGGATAAACCATTTGAGATCATTACATCTTTTACATGCGAAGGCACTCGCTCGAAGAAACGCTCTTGAGCATTTGAGATACCTTTTTCGGCGAGTCTAGTGCTAGAATGAAAAGCGACTGTTACGGCTTGGCGACCAACATTGTTGATAACATCAAGAAGTACTTTAGTAGCATCTTCTCCACCAGCAGTAATTTTTGCAAGTTGCTCAGAAGTAACGGACTTGGTAAAGTCCATTTTACCAACCATTTCTCCAAGTTTCTTAGGATCAATAACTGGAAGAAAAGAAGTTGGCTCTTTCGGTTTCGGGTTTTTTGGATCTTCAGGTTCATTTTCCCATAACTTATCAAATTGCATCAGGGGGTCATTCCCTTCTTTGTTTTTATTATTTGGATCAAGATTATTATCATCAACTATATTAGTTTGATCATCTGGTTGCATTCCAGATTTAGGAATTTGCTTTCCTCCTGAATTAGGAGTTTGTTGTGGATTTGGATTTCCTCTTTGAGCAGGATCTCCAAGGGAATTAGCAGGAACAGAGGAAAAGGGATTTTTTAGTACGCTTGACATGGTTTAGGACTCCTGTTGTTTATGAACTTGTTGACTTGCACGAGTAGAAATGGTATCAATCGTTGCTACACTAACTGGTGTTATAGGTTGTTCTTGTTGCTTAAAAATACTTAACTCCGACATTGCAGATTTATGACTTTCAAATATTTCTTGAATCATATTAAGTTTACCTTCTATCTCTGCAATTCGTAAAAGAAAACTTCTATCAAGTTCCGTGGATTCTGGAACAATAGTTGAGCCCTTTTCTTTGAAAAGTTCACAATACCTTGTTTGAAGCCATGCAATTTGCAAAATATTGAGAATTCTTGCATTGATTTTTTCTTCTTCAGTAAATGCAAACTCAGAAAATATAGAATCAGGGCGCAATATTGGCATTTGAAACTCCTAGTTGAGGTGGTTGTGGCATCGGGCCTAATATCTTTTGGATTTCTTCTGGAGTTTTTTCAGATTTAGCATAATTACTTGCTGCATTTTGCCAAGCACCAAGTGCCATTTCGTATTGACGCTGTTCTGGTGATTTCTCAAACTTACTAAGCTTATCAACACCAGACACTTTCATAAGATATGAGAAAAGAGGTGGAAGATCATACCCAGCAGCAATTCCAGGAACAGTAGCAATAGTTTGCATTCCTGCTTGCATCTGTTCTGAACCTACAAGTCTTTGAATTGGTAAAAGACCATCACCAACTTCAAATTCAGCAGCAATTTCTCTCATTTTAGAAGGATCAATTTCAATCATTTTTCCTTCAGTTCTATTATACTTCTTTCCATTAGGTGAAAACTGAAGAATATTATTCTTAATCATTTCTTTAATTGGTTGCATCCCAGTAGCTTCCCACATAATAGCTTGAGTTCTTTCTCTGGAATTAGCATTTGCCATAGTTGTATCAAATTCACTCTGGAGTTTATTACCTTTCTGAAATTGTCCAACACTTACCTTATTTTGACCATTAGCGCGCATACCCCACTCAGCAACTCCATTAGCTCCTTGCATCCAAAACTGTACATTCTCATTATGAAAAGGTATTTGATAAACAGCTTCCTCAAGTTTTCTTCCATAAGCAGTAGGACGGAGTGGAATTTTTGCAGAAGGGTTTGGAGAGTTAATATGATCTGGATCAACAAGAAGTGGATTATAAAGCATCCTATCAGTAACAACTCTACGAGCACTTTGAAGTGTTGCATTCCACAATGCTGATACCATATCTTGAAATGGCATTTGATTCTCAGCTTGAGATTTCGTTTGGTGATCAAGATTATCTACCAGAGGTTGTACAATAACAAGAGGTAAGTAGTTATGAGCATTTGGAATTGGTTTTGCGTAGACCATCACACCATTTACACAAATAAGCTTCCAAATATCAGGAGTTTGATCTTTTGGAGCACGAATACCAAATTCACTTGGCATAATACGTGCATAAAGTTTAACTACTGTATACATATTCTGATACTCGATATGATCTCGAGCATTATCAGTAACCCAATTCACCCAGTTAAAAGCTCCATCATACCAATTTTTATCTCGAAGTATAACTGAAGGATTTATATAAGGAGTATAGTAAGAAACATCCCAACTTGGAGATTCAAAAGCCTTGACATCATTCTTAAGTCTATCTTCACCAAGTGATGCGAGATACATCTTAAGTTGAATACGTGTCATATGGCGAATATAACCACCAAATTCACCTTCTATATGACACTTATGAATAGGAACACGAGGATCGTAAATAGTATTATAGGGATCGGGAGCATAAACACAATTACCTTCCCACAATAACTGCTCAAGAATAACTCCATTCTTACCAGCACCATTCATTGGCTTATAAAGAATCTGCTTATCCCAATCACATTCAATAGGAGCAAAGTTATACTTCGCACCATTACGAAATGCTATATTGAATTGTGCGGCCCAACCATAATGTATTTGATCTTCTCCTACTAATGTATTCCACATGAGTGCAAGATCCTCATACTCAGGATCAGTTACAAATTTATACATAGGGTAATCAAGAAGAAAAACATTAGTAAGAAAAGAAACTGAGTTCTCAACGCTTTCCATAATCATTGGAACTTGCATATTCTGAAGCTTAGTAGGATCCCCAGCTTTATTAGCTTTATTTGCTTTTTGTTGTTCTGCTGTGAAATCTTTCTCACGCATATAAGAACGATCTATATCTTCAAATCGTCCACGTAATTGCCATCCTTCGTCTCGAACCATAGCACAATTTTTGATATAATCCGCAAGATGCTCTTGTGAATTACTATCTATACGAAGAATATCTATATCTTGAGCCATAGTATCCTCTTTTTCCTATTTAGAATAAGCAGTTTTCAGCTTCGGTTAAGGGTTTAGCATTTGCAGCAGCTATCATTTCTGGTTCATAAGGCATCATCATAAGATCTGAATATTGTTCAACAACTTTCTTACAAAATGTAAGCAAATCCAAACACGTATCTTGATTATTTTTCTTAAGTGGCTGGAATTTAATAATTTCATTAATAATTACTGGGCGGACTTCATCTTTTACATGAACTTCTTTTGCAATCCAAGCTTTAAGTGAATCCATTATTTTAGCATTTTTGCTCTTAATACCAATATTGAGTGGCATGAAATGAAAACCCTCAATATGATTATCATTACATACTTTAGTAAACCAAAATAGAAGTGATGCTTGATATTGAGCATTCTCAACAACTATTAATCTTGTTTGAGTTTGAACTGCAAGTATTAAAGATTGTTTTATAAGTTCCAATGGAGAGAATTTCGCAAGTTTTACTTTCTCAAGTGTTGGAATACCATCAAATAATCCTACTAATCCTATTCCATTGTAATCAGACGTAGGATTATCTAAAGCTGGGTCTATTACAATTGCTCGGCCAAACGGCATTTCATCTTCATCAAATGGAAACCTTGGGAGTTTTGTAATATCAACTCCAGCTTTAAGTCCTGCATTCTCATCATTAAGCTTCTCACTTAAGAATACTTCTGGATGTCCTGCTCGTAGATCCTTTTCATATTCTTCAATAAGCTGCTTAATTGGTTGAAGTTCTTCCCACAATGAAGTTCCATCAGCAAGAATTGCTCCAACAATAAAACTTAACCAATCTGAATTCTTTTTAAGTTTCTTAAGAATACTTCCAGTAGTGGGATACATATTTGCAACAAAGATATACATACAACCAAATGGACTACAAGCTTTCATCCATGTCCCAAGCATATCTTCGTACATTTTATCACTTAATGATTCATTTTCAGAATCTTTCTTTTTCTGATAATCTTCAAAAATCATTACATCTGGACGATCATTTTCTAAATTCAAACCACGAATTGATCCACCAGAACCTAATGCACAAAGAATTATCTTTCTTCCGCGAAACGAGAATATCTTGCAGTCAATTCTATCCCGTTCAATATTTGTATTCCAATCTCCAAAAAGTGTTGTAATATTACTTGAAGAAAGCATTGTACAAACATCTTTGATAATATTCTGTGCATGATCTTCTATATAAGAAACAATCATGATACATCGTTTATTTGTAAAAAGAACTAAGAAAACAATCCATATTTTAATAATAGTTGTTTTTGCAAATCCCCTTGGAATACCAATTGCAAGTTGTGGAAATGCACGAACAAGATTTACTTTACTCTTAAGAAAATCCCAAATCGAAATAAACATTGGAGGAAACAGAAATAACATTTTCTCGGCCAAGCATAGTGCTCCCAAGAAGTTTAAGTTATTTTCTGCGAGAAGTATTGCTTCAGCAGGATTAACTTCTGCTAATTCTGGAGGAGCATCAACGCTTAATTGATCCATTTATTTTCTTTTCAATATCAGCACGAACAATTAGTAAAGCGTCAAAATGAGTAAGGCCACCAGCAAGAGTTAACAACTCTCTTGCTTTCTTGGCTTCTTTTGCTTGTAGCCTCTTTTGAACTTCTTCCATCTTAGTAAGTTGTTCAGAGACTGCTCCATTTATCGTTACTAACTGATCCATTTGATCCACTCTGTTTAATCTCCTTCACATCTAACATCTTTGGAATATCTTGTTTGGATTCTCGTACAAGTGTATTCATAGAAGCTGAGTTAAGAGTTACAAGTTCTTTATTACCAATTGCAACAATTTCATTATTTGGATTAACAACAAAGTTTTGGATTATAACATTTGGAAGTTGGAGCCGTACAATTCCTCTTCCTTCACTTCCATTAGAACTTCCATTCGCTCCGCTCACTTCAGGGCTTCCAACTGATGTTTTTCTTTTTGCTTCATTTACATATTTAATCGTTCTCAGAACTTGTTCCGGAGTTGTCATCCATGGTACAAGTTCTTTTAATTTCTTACTCAATGCTTTCTCAATATCCCCATAAGCTTCATCAATTTCAACTGCTTGCTCAATTCCTTTCTTTATCTCTTGTGCTATTTGTAATTGAAAATCACTTTCCGCACAAAGTTGACTTATGTAAGACGGATCAACTCCTATTGCTCGCGCTGCTTGTTCTTGACTACAAACTCCACTACTTAGTAGTTTCAGAACTCGCGCGGCAACTCCAGTATATTGTTTAATTGGAAGAGTAATAGGTGTAGTTTGCGCAACCATTTGTTAGGTTCACAGTTTTGGATGATACATTAATAATACTCTTCACCGTGGATAGAAGCAAGTGGGAGTTCCCCTTTCAACTTCCACTTAGTAACATTTTTAGAGATAGTAATTCTTTAAGTGTTGAAGTTGTAAAAGTTTAGAAAAATTTTTGATTGATTGAGGAATAAGAAGAGCTGGCAAATAAAAAAGGTCTAACGGGTGGGCTACTTATTTCAACTAATGACTAATAGCCTATCTTTTGATAGTAGGCTTATTAATCAGTAACTTATGTATGCTTTACTAGTCCACACAGTTTGCACACTACATAATTACGTTTACCGCGCCATTGGCAAGTATGGATATGGATTACTTTTACTTGCCTAGTCTTTATTGCTAATGGAGATACTAGCGCAAGTTTACCGTAGGTTTGTGGGTTTGCCGTATAAGCTTTCACAAGTCCCCACTTTCCAACACTACCGGGTGCAAAATAGCATGTAGTTTCTTGCTCAGGCTGCGCGAGATATCATCGTCAACCTTAGCAACTAGCAACATATTGACTAAAGCTTGCGCTGCGTTTTGGTCAAGGTTAGGAACTGGAGCAGCAAGCCGCGCAAACCGCTCACGGTATGCTGCGATAGTGCCAGCAATTTGTGCTAGGAACTTTTCACTATCAACTACGTAACCCTTGCTTTCCGCGTTTTGCTTACCACGGACACGCAAACTATCCACCAGAGCGACGTTAACCCAATTTTCGACTTGTTCCTTAGTTAGCCGTTGAGATATGCGAACTGCTGTTAGTGAGTCGAGACAGTTATCAATGCTCACACTTTCCCATTCGATAACACTAATACCGTTATCAATGAATGCGCGCAGCATAATATCTTGTTGATCCTCCAGTATTCCTACTAGAACCTGACTCGCCTTTTCCGGCATCAGGTAATCATCCGACAAAGTAACTTGCGGGATAGTTACCATCTGCGCTGTTTTGCTAACTGTTTGTTTTCCAGTTTCACGATACCGGATAACAGCATGACGATACCCTTGTGCCATTGGCGCTTTCGGGTCATAAGGCCGAATAAACGAGATACGTTTGTCCAGTTTGAATGCTGCGAACATTGGGCTAGTTGTTCCACTGGTTAGCGCGTTAATTGTTTCGACATGCATTGTTGTAACTCCTTAATGGATTAATAGAAGGGTTTAGCAAGTTTCAAAATTACGCCAGCACGATCAAGCTGGCTCACTTGCTAGAGGCATCCTACGGGAAACCGGACTACCGAGTGGCAGCTTACCGGGCGTATAGCTTACTCAGGGTAAGTAACAGCAGGTTCTATGCCAGCCTTTTCAGTTAGTAACTACACTGATTCTAAAGACTTAATTATTACTGTTGCATTGCAATAACGCCGAAAATCCGTCAATTACTGTCGAAATTCCGTCAAAACGCTGCTAACTCATTGATTTAGTTAATTAAGTTATTGACGACTTTCCGACAGTGACGTAAATTGTCATGCTGCATTGCAACATTATTAAGAAAACAACATTCTTCAATTCACCATAATAAGAAATCTTAACAAGCCTACAACTTAAATAAATAGTTATTATGTTGCAATGCAGCAAACCCAAATAACGAAATAACAAGATAACAACATTACAATAGGGGAGACATCCCTCCCATTCAATGTCCATTACTTACTTACATACTTATTATTGCTATCCTCATTCCTGTTACTATCTCCCTGTCATGCTCTTTATAATTTTGAGTGGGGGGTATGAAAACAATCCCGAAGGCAAGGGAATCACTACTAAGGTATAAGTAATAGATATGAGGATAGTTAAGGATGGAAATCGAGGTGGAGAGGGGGCCACTAGCTGTAATCTCGTTATCTCTGTAATGTTGTAATGTGGGAACACCCCTCTCAAGAGTTAGTATCTCATTTTTTATATACACACAGCACGATTACCACTCTCTTAACTCTATTAATACAATAAGACTATTAATTACATGATACAAGTTACTAAAATGACCCCTTGCGCTGGCACGGAAATTGCTTTATACTCCGGTATCCGGGTAAGAATTTAACCCGGTATTAACCTATGAGAGGAAACTAAAATGAATTGGGATACTAAAGAAGTAATATTCTTTATTGCGGGATTCGCACTAGCATCATTAATAGTATATCTAATGAATCTGGTATGAGATACTGTCATTCTTCGGATGTTCTTTTTATTAATTGCTAAGGATAACTACTATGAAACTTCGTATGTATGTGCTAACAAAACAATTACCAAATGCTATTGGTGAATCAACTACGGTATTTTTTAATGGCTGGGAGCTAATAAATAATAATATGCAACCAAAATGGGGAAGCCCATATCTTGATGGTATTAGACTAGCAACACTCTTTTCTAATACCAAAATGATTGACGAAATTCTAGCTAAACTACCAGATGAATTTAAGAAAGATTCTATTATAGCTGATGTATTAATTCAACCAGTTTAGGAGAACACTAACATGAAAGTCTTTATTCTTACTACTAGTGATGGATACTCAATTGCTTTCAAGCATTTAGAACATGCTAAAGTAACAGGAGATGCAATAGAACAATCTCCCGAAGGCTATCACATTGCTGAATGTGAATTGCAAACAGAAGCTTTGTTATCAATTCAAGTAGCTGAAAATAAAGAACACAGGATACATTAACATGATTCCACAAATTGTAATAACAGAAGAAGAAAAAGCCTTCATAAAAGAGTGTATAGATAGTAAACTCTTTACTGATGCTGAACTGATACGTTATTTTCGATCTGAATTTGGAGTAGGACTTAGACAAGCTATTGATCTTTATAATTCTGAAAAAACTAAATCATGATTCCACAAGCTATTGCTTTTGTTCCTAATCAGTTCATAGTCAAGCTTCCATCTGGTAAGAATCAATACTTATCAGTTAATTCCTATTTTGGATTTTCTGATAAGCGTAGATTCAACCAAGAGAAGCGCAAAGGTAAGACACAACGAGATAAAGTTCTTAAACAACAACGTGAATTGGAGAAATTAAATCATGTCTAGTAAAATAATTACTTCAGAACAAATAGTAATTAATACTATGCGTAACTTTTCCATACAATTACATGGACTAGAAGCGCAAGGAATAGACTTACCACAATCAATTCAACATATATGGCAGCAAATATCAATTTGGATAGAGATTAATGACAATGGATAAATACAAAATAGCAACAGGAATTGATGCAAACAAAACTTACCTATTCAAAAATGCTAATGCCATTGATTCTCATAATGAAGTTATCATGGCTGTGTTCTTAGGTAAGGATCACAAAACTGATGCAACTAAGGTTGTTGATCTTCTTAATAAATTTGATAAACAATCTTACGATAACTCTGTAATTCAATCTAGATATGAATAACTAAGGAGAACTTAATGTATCCCACACATGAAGAAGAACCAACTAATTTTAGTAAGCTACTCAATAAGAAGCTTTATACTCACCCAATTCGTGAAGCAACTAAAGACTCATTCATTATCTACAATCTTGATATGAGTCTACCAACTGTATGTCATACTAACCTTAAACATGCTTCGGATGAATATACAAGAATATGTAACAAACATCCTGGTCATAAAGTTCTTTTTCTTGAAGTAAAGATTGTAAAAGAGTCTGAACCTAAATTCAGTTACACAATAAGCATTACTGATACTGACTTAGAGAAATTGCCTTTTGATCTTGTTAAACAACTTTCTAAACCAGCACAAGAAAAGTGGTCAAGAATGAATTCAGTAAATTGGCCATTTAATCAAGAAGATTATCATGAGTAAAGACTCCAAAGTAATCCCCTTTATTCCTAAAAAGCTCACTCCTAATATTCCTAATCTACCCGGATTAGATGAATATGGAGTGCCTAATGTTCCACTTCATTACGTCTATGGATTAAATCTTCTCCATCGTAATAAGATCATAGGAACTGTTCTCTTTACTGACAAAGAGAAACGAGATAGGGCTTTAGCTATCTATAATCTAGTATTAAAAGACAATAAACAACAAGCTGAATTCAAATACACAACAGTAGTCTATCCAATATTCTAAACAAGGAGCTTTCCTTGAAAGCAATTTGTCCAATTAGCGGAATACCTTTCCGCACTTACGACAGCTTAACTATTCAAGTTGCCGTAGATCATCCTATCTTCTCTATTCCTTATGAACAACTCATTCTTTTACTTGAGGATGTTCATATTCAAGAAGAACATCAATTAAACAATATCTCCGAAGAAACATCTCAACAACAAGATGCTGCTATTAAAGCTACAACAACAATAAAAGACTTAACAAACATGGCAGTTGAAGCAATACATGAAAAAAATTGGCGTAATCCTATTTTCAAGCTTTATCAAACAAAACATTTAGTAATGTTAGCTTTAATGAAACATGCTGAATTACTTGAGAATGAATTAGGTTATGCTGCTCGCCCAAGTCCACAGATAATAGATGCTCACTTTTGGAAAGCAACTGAGTTATTTACATGGGCAGCTACTATTGCTAATCCTAATATGCAAAAGACGCTTCCTAAGTATCGAATAAGTAAGCAAACTGAAAATATGGAAAATTTCAGTGAGTATATAGAGTTACTTGCTGAAGTTAAGAAAAGTATTGGTTCACGTTATCGAACATTCGCAGATGAGAATAAACTTAAGAATATGGAACGTGCATTAGCTATTCTTTCTAAACGTAGAGCTGCTTATAAACAGAATATAACAGCAGGAAAGAATAACTTAGCAGCAAGATGGGCATTAATGATAACAAGAGCGCCTAAAGATATTTACCCTTTCTGGTATGCTATTCTATCAAACTCCTCAACTAATATAACTTATAACGGAGTTAAAGTTGGTGAGATAATAATGAATGTTACCATTGGGGACTTAAGAGAATTAAGAGATTACTTAGAAGATAATCTTATTGGCCCTAGAGGAGAACATAAGAAATTCCATGAAGATGACTTAGAGTATTACTTCATGGCTAGACAATCTGTTCTTAATATAATTAGGCGGCATATTGCTATCTTAGAACAAGGAACAAGCACTTATAAGATAGTAAACGTAGCTGTTGGTGAAGATATCTTAAGTTCCTCAGATGATAAATTGGAAAAGAAAGGACTTGAAATAGGACTTAATGCAAAGCCACAATTCCAAGACTTTCTTAAGAAGATTGATTTTATTAAAGCAGTAGCAGCATGGCGTAACGATACAAAGAATAAGTTACTTGAAGAAGCAGAGAAAGCTGAAGCTAGTAAACCATCAACTAAGAAAAGTGAGGCACAATATGATATCCTTTGATAAATTACCAACAGTTACTAAAATTTCAATGTTAATGATAAAGTTACAAAAAGAAATATTAGCTAAAGAAACAACAATTTTAGACGATTTTCACAAAGTTCATAATATCCATATTAATGCTAAGAAATTAGTATACCTAGTTGCATCAAAACTTAAAGAGTAAGGACTACAATGAATTCTAAACTTGCACAGTTAATAGCTGAAGCCAAAGCTAGAAGCAAACTCTTACTTGAAGAAGGGCCACCTAAAACTCAAATTAATACATCTGCTTTACCATCCTCAATTGCTATTTCTGCACCAAAGAAAGAAGCGAAGTCTCTTATTTCAGCATTCAAAGAGATAATTACTTCTGGTGGTAAAAGTTTTAATCCTTATTACATTGAGGGCGTAGGTGATCTCAATGAGCAGCAATGTCTTGCTGTTAAACTCTTTGGCATTGAAGGTCAATCTGGTAATTTGATTGGCCCGGCCGGAACTGGTAAGACTACAACAATGAAAGCTATTATCCGAGCTGCTATTATGAGTGGTCGCTTACCTATCCTTCCAAATGACATGACACATAAGTATTTGCATGAAGGCTTACCGGGTATCTACTTAGGTAGTTTCACTCGCATTGCTACACGTAATCTACGAGATAATACTCCAGATGATATTAAACCTAATGTTCATACTCTGCATAGACTCCTTGAATTCGAACCTGATTTTAAAGATGTTCTTGATCCTAAGACTGGTAATATAAAAACAATACGTTATTTCAGACCTACTAGAACTAAGTCAAGACCATTACCAAGTCAATTGAAATGTTTAGGACTTGATGAATCATCAATGATAGGCTGTAAGCTTCATCAATTCACAGTTGATGCTGCTCCTAAAGATGCTCAGTTTATATACATTGGTGATATAGCACAGCTTCCACCAGTATTTGATGATGCTATCTTAGGCTATAAGCTTCTTGAACTTCCAACAGTAGAGTTAACTCATGTTTACAGACATGCGGGCGTTATTGTTAATTTGGCGAATTACGTTAGAGTGGGAAATACTATACCTCCTACAAAGACTATATTACCATATCTCGCTAAATTGCATAGGTTGCCAAGAAAGCTTGTTGAAGATGGAATTCAAGAATGGAATAAAGAAGAAGATGGTAGTAAGGTTACTATACATTTATGGAAATCACGGTTGGAAGGGGAAGTGGGCCAGTTACGAGCACTTCAGAACATATCTAATTTCTTCATCAAAGAACTTAAGAGTGGAGCTTACATTCCAGAAGAACATATGATATTAGTGCCTTATAATAAGGCTGTTGGTTCAATAGAAATAAATAAATACATATCCCAACATTTAGGGAAAGAAAGAAACTCTGAAGTCTTTGAAGTAATTGCTGGCTATAACAAAGGCTACTTTGCGGTCGGTGATAAAGTATTCTATGACAGAGAAGAAAGTATTATTACAAAGATTGCTATTAACGGAACTTACTCTGGTAGAATACCTCAGCCATCTGCTGTTACTTTAGATAGATGGGGTCATAATCATGCAGGTAAAGCACAGAATCTTGATGGGGGAACTCATTTTGATTCTATTGATTCACTACTTAATATATCGGTGGATAATGATGAAGAAAGAAAGAATCAAGCGAGTCATATTATTTATGTTAAGAAACTATCTGACTTCGATGATGATGGGCAAGAATATAGAGTTGACTCCGCAGCAGAAGTTAATAATCTTATCGGCGGATATGCTCTTACTATCCACAAGAGTCAAGGTAGTCAATGGAAAAAAGTTTATTGTATCTTCCATAATAGTCACAATCGGAACTTGCAAAGAGAACTGCTATACACAGCTATTACGCGTGCGCAAAAAGAGTTATATGTAATCTGTGAACCAGAAACATTTATACAAGGAGTTATTAGTCAGCATATTATCGGAAACACTCTTGCTCAAAAAGCAGAATACTTTAAAGGTAAGATAGATACTAACAAAGCAAGAGATGACTTATTTAATCAAGAGGACAAACAATGAAACATTTTATCAAACAGCTTTACGTAGCATTTATTTACTTACCATTAGTAATGTTAAGATTACATTACAAACTTTGGATTCTAGATATTAAATGGGCTCATCTTCAATACCAGAATAGAAGATTAACTAGAAAACTTGAAATTTTTACAAGGAAATACTCATGAAAACAACTCAAGATATGCACATTTGGCTTAATAACTTAGCTTCAATTCTTGAAGAAGAACTCTTATCAGTCGAACAATTTTCAGATAAATCATTTCGTATCAATGCTCATAATGGAGAAACAGTTGAAACTCTTTATGATAGTGATGATGCTATGGAACTTATTGATATCAATGATCTTGCCTATCATGATCCAAAAGAGTTTGCAGAAATAATTAAGCAAGGTAAAGATTTAGGTAATGTAGATGTGAGCGCACTATGATTAAATCAGGAGATTACGAAGTAAGAGTTACACGAATTAGAGAAGGTAACGAACCTAACTCTCTAATAGTAACACTTGAGCAAGTAGAAGTTGACTTAGAAGCTACTAAGTTTTGTATATTCCATGCTCAAACTAAAACTTATACTGTTATTGGGGCTAAGAATATACACCATGCTGCTAATAAAGCTGCTAAATTATGGGGAGCAGCATGGACTGGAATAAGTAGAAAACTTCCAGATAAGCTTAGTTGGAAATTCCTTGCAGTTAGAAAATTTGGTGAGATAGTTAAACAAGGGCTTTAATTAAAGAGATGCTATAACTTTCAACTTTAACCCCTTGCAGTATTTTCTGTTCTATGAGATAATGATTTATTCTCGGCAAAAGAATTTCCAAACTGCTGAGGATTTTTTATCAACAACTAGGAGTTTACTAAAATGAGTGAATCACCCGCTACTAATGTAATTACTAATCCACTTTCTGAGGCTATTACTGCTCAGGTTCAACGAAAGTTTGTGGAAATGAAAGATGTTAATTTCAGCTTCCGCACAACTGATGTTGCTACTGGTGAGATAGTCGATGGTAAGCCAGTAACTAAGGAATGGAAGCGTCCTACTCTGAAAGCTCAAATCCCGCATCTTACTAATCCAGGGCTTATTGTTGCTTTACAAGCTGGAGATAAGACTACGGAACTTGCTCTTGATATGGTCAATCAAGCAATTATTGATCGTGCTAGGGGCATTATCAGTGATGCAATCGAAGCTAATCCAGCAGTTGAACTAAGTCAAGGTATTCTTGACATGGAAAAGCTTAGTTTTGTAGCGATTGCTAATCTGCCGAAGTCCGAGCGTGGTGCTGGTATTGCCAAGGAAGCTTGGATGGCATTTGTTTCTGATTACAAGAGTGTCATGGCTACTAAGGAAGCAGTTGCTCAGTTTCCTGATAAGAAAGCTCGTGACTCTGATACTCTTGAGAAACACGGTGTTCTATTGGGAGGTAAGTTTAATCAAGTTCGCACTCGTAAGGATGTTGTTACTCAGATGCTTAGCTTCCTCGATGTCTGGGCAGTAACATCACAGAACGCAGAAGAACATCTTGCTTGTTACGAACATCTGCGTGCGAAAGGTAATGCAATTCTTCAAGGTGAAAACTTCGACGATCTGTGAGAATCTAAACTAAATTAATTTGGAGATAAAACCCAAATGCAAGCAACAATAGAAACAGCAATAAAACTACTAGCTGAAAAAATAGTCGCTGATGTAAAAGCTGATGATGCGCTAAAGTTTACTCAAGCCGCATTAAATCTAGCACATACTTCTACGATTATAGCTCAAAAGGCTAATAGGTAGCTAACTGTATAAGTTAGTTTATCCGGTAGGGAATTGCTCATAAGGTAGTTCTCTATTCGGATAAAAACTTAAAAAAGAAAATAATCTTGAAGGAGATTATCATGAGTAAAGCAGAAGTATTACTCTTAGATATTGTAACTATTGCTATTTGTGTTTATTTCTTATTTGGTTGTGCTTCACAACCTAAGTCAGCTAATATCATTCGTCATCAAGTTACCTTAGAAGAAATTAAAGAAATCTGTTACCGCTCTCCTCATGGTATTCTGAATAATAATATAGGTTGTGCTTACTATACAAATAGTAATGGTGGAACTTGCAATATCTATGTTCCTAAGCAAAGTGAATATGATAAGCTAAGAAGCTTAAGTGTTAGTTATAGTAAAGCTAATGATATTAGCATTGAACTCTATATTCTTGGTCATGAAGTTAAACATTGTTTTGAAGGAGCTTGGCATTAATGGAACGTCCAAAACAACTTAGTGGAACACTTGAATTAGTTGCTGCTGTCATGGCCGCACAAGCTGCTAAGCATCATCGAATGGTAATTCGGCATACTTCAGATAGCAAACAAGGTCGCAGGATGACTGCTGCTAAAGGCAGTAAATTTGCTGATCTTAATATACCTAATACCTCTGAAGATCAACGTAAATGGAATACAGAAATTGAGAAACAAGCTAAGTTAAAGCGTATTCTCAAGTTTAATAGACAATCTAATCTCGATAGAAACTAAGCGAGATAACTATGAAATCTTACGGAGAGCTGTCAGCTCAGGATATTTATTCGTTTTTACTAGAGAACAAAAAAGTAAAACTTATAATTTCACAATTTGATGCTGATCGTCTTTATAGTCATCTTGTTGTTATCAAAGCACGAGATAAAAAACTATTCAAAGAATTAGGACTTAACTTTGAGATATGCGTGGTAAGAATGTCTTATCATACAGAGTTTATTCCTAATCCAGATTCAGTAAATCTAATGGCTCAGAATTTTTATCTATTTGAGCTAGTGAAGCCAACACCAAATAAGAAGTATACCGCTTATATTATTGAACAAGGAAATTCTTGACAATTTCAGTAAGAATCAATGGGCCTAGAAAGTATAGCCCTATTTGGTTAAAGATTAAAACAAGTGGTTTTTGTAAAGTTCACTGTCCTAGAGAGGACACAATTACTGTTGTTCAAGGTGTAAAAAAAGAAAAGGTTAAAGATAAGAATAGACCAAAGGGTAAAACACTTCAAATTAAAGTTACAGAAGTGGGAGTAGAATTCACTCTTGCTACTGATACAAGTATAAATAATTTATGAACAATCCTCCACTCAAACCTATCTTAAATCAAAAAAAAACTCTAATTTGTTGTAATAAACCAATGATCTGGCGTGCTTATGATAATACTCATTGGTGTTCTGTTTGCCAAAAAACTATTCATAAACAGGAGCATTTAAAATGAAAGCTTTAGTTATTCTTACCGCTCATCAAATAGTAGAAATAGAAGATATAATTCCTAATAATCCTGATGGTCCAATTTCAGAACAAGAAGCAATGGAATTATATAAGGATAGTATTACTCCTAATGAATTCATAAATAATCTAGGAGAAGAAAATTCATTTAATATAACAATACTAAAAGTATCCTAAAATGACAAATTTCAGTAAACTCTATCGCTTCGGGAAATACGTTGCGATAGAGTATCCTGATGTCTATTTCCACTTCGTTTCTAAGCTCTATCGAGAGCATCCTGATCTTATCCAAGCAATGCAATTAGCACAAGTTAGAATGACTGATGGGAGTGCAATTGACTTTCTTAACATTGTTCTTGGAACTTCTGTTAAGAGAGAAACTCCTATGGAGCTTGGATATGCTGAATTGCTTGATGCTATTAATAAGAGAAGTAAATCAGTCATTACTGGAGATAAGGTAATGGAAATTGCTGCAAGGCAAGCAGCAGATTTATACTTAGGATTTAAGAGAAATGAAGAAGAAATTGGTAAACCCTTATTCCCCTCATTGGATGAACTTGATGAACAATCCAGAAAACATTGATCTTCAACAAGAACTTAAAGAACTAATAAAGACTCATGAACGATTAACAGAGGAGCTTAATTTTTATAAGCCTTGGGGAGATCATCTTAACATTGTATGTGCTACACGAGTCTTAGGTAAAACTGATTGCAAAAACTACTCTTGCACTCCAAGATGGAAAGTAACTATTGATCTAATGAGATATGTCTGTTGGGGATGTAAGAGCAAAGGCTGGAAACTCACTGGATTTGGTAAGCGAATGGAGGTTAATAAGACATGATACAAGAAAATATGACTTCTCATACTTATGAAGATGGTTTCCAAGATGGTTATGATGCTTGTCATAAGAGATTCTCAGATATACTTAAGAAATTTCCTCTACAATGTGCAATGATAAGTAATAGATTACCATTGCATCCAAGTCAACCAGATCAGGTATTAGAGCCATGAGTATCCGAGAACTCCAAGTAGATCAATCTCCCATTGAAGTCCAGCAACTCAAAGCTCGTATGCTTCAGATACAAGATCAACTAGTTCTTAAAACTCCTGAACTTCCTATTGCATTAGCAGATATTCATAAGAACCTACTCCAACACGAAGAACTTATTCATCTTCTAGATGATGATGATATAAGACTTCTTCATCAAACTCATGAACTTCACAAACAATTTGCTATGATACAAAAAGAAGCTAAGTCTGTATCAGGCAGAAGGAAGAAACTTAATGACAACGATCTTGCCAACCTCTGATGAAAGTAAAACTA
>Ga0137465_1000420_pt1 | contig 18312 bp, 20 predicted proteins | sample EasRivERMGT828_2_FD_104906 | JGI IMG/M metagenome (GOLD analysis project Ga0137465, IMG submission 104906) | Soil microbial communities from meander-bound floodplain in the East River, Colorado, USA - East River MetaG ERMGT828_2 | ecosystem: Environmental > Terrestrial > Soil > Floodplain ... | reverse complement strand
GCAGGCCGTGCGGGTCGTGCTGGACCGGCGCGTGGATCAGCTCCGCGACGAAGGCGATGCTGCGCAGGGCGTAGGACATCGAGGCGCTCCGGATCGGGGACCGCCAGCCTACCTCATGCGCGCGGGCCGCGATCCACTCCGGGCACGCCGAGCAGGCGGGCCGCGGTGGCGAGCTGCAGGCGGTGGTCGGGATCGGCGATGTCGCCGGCAGGCTTCGCTGAAGCGATTCCCGCGGTTATCGCTGAATCGAGCGAGCCCTCCAGGTCGTGGTCGCGGCGGCCGCCCTCGCAAAATTCGGCGATGCTGCAGGCATCATTCATGGCGATGGGATCCGGTCTCTACAGGAACGGCGATGGAGTACTCGTTGTTGGGCTCTTCGTGGGACGCGCTCCGACTTTTCTCTCAAATCGGCTGAAGGTTCGAGATGTGTTGGCGGACAAGATGTCCGCCTGCTCACGCTCGCACGGCATATTCGTGCGTGCGTTTCTTGCGCGCAGCCACACACACCGAGCACACGATGTGGTCGTCCAACGTACAATCCAGCGATTCACACACATAATCTCGCTCGCAAAAGGCGCAGCGCCCCTCATGCGGTGCCCACTCGCTATCCATGCCATTCGACCGATGTGGTCGGGGCGTGGCGCCAGGTTGCCGTGTACCTTCGACAACTTCAACGCGTCGTCCTCGCAGCCGGCCGGATTCTTCGGCTGCTCGCGTGATCGCACGTTCTAGCTCGCTCCGCGCTTCCGGTTCGAGCTCCTGCGCCGACGCGACAATCAATCGCCCACCGTCCACGCCGACTAACTGGAGACCGTCCCATACCCGGGGCGCGACTGTGCCGGCCTCCCAGGTGTCGCGGCCGAGAGATCGATTACGACCGGTCTGCGCAATCGGTCCCCAGATCAAGTGCAACTGCTCAGCGGACAGCCGCCCGAGCGGTTTCCCGTTCTCTAAAATCGTTCTCTCTTCCTTAATATGTGGCATCGCCTGTGGCGCGGACTGTGGCGGTGGCTGTGCGACGGCTACCGTAGAAACCACGACTGGCGCGGGTTGTGCTGTGCGCGGAGCTGTGCGCGGACTGTGGTTCGACCTGTGGCAGTCCCCATCAGCCGGCGGTTTTGTGCCGTTGTATTGCTGAAAGTTTGTGACTTCGTACACGGGAGGAATTCGAAGTTTCGTGTCGGCAGGAATCACTACCGTGAGATGAGTTGGATCTTCAGGCAGGACGGACTGGCGGGCTTCTATAAATCGGCGGACGCGATCACGACTCCAGTTCCACCTTGCGGCGAATTCGCTGTATGAGCCCTGCAGCTGTCCCCGTTCTAGACCAGCGCTTGGTACGCCGCGGGCTGTTTCGACCAGATCCAGCCAGGCCTCGTATTCGCTGAACTGCTCCGACGGCTTGAAGTGATCACGCAGGCCGCGTGCGACACGGATAAATCCACGGGCCGCACCCGACTGGTTTTGTTGCGATATGCTCACTCGTGCTTTCTCCCCTATAGACGGCGATCGGCAAGCTTGGCGGCTCCGGTCGCCGTCTTGTTTTTTCCGGCTCGCAGGTCGGCGGTAGTTTGTTCGTCAATGATTCACTCTCCGTGCGAGTTCGAATTGCGCCAGAGTGCAGGAATTGACCGGGGCTCGGGAACGCTAAAAAAACGTGGGAAGAGGGTTAGGGATTATTTTTAAGGACCTTAAAGAAAAGCCATCTGGGCGGGCGGGGAATTATTTTAAGGGGTGGTTCCTGTTCTTAAATGCTTTGGCAGCCTGCGATTTGCGGATGCTCAGGCCCTCACGGTTGTTTCGGTCTTCATAGGCTTTGTGCCATGAACCAAATCGTTCGAACGTTCCCAGGGGATAACAGATCGCGTCTCGATTTTTAGACCATTCCTCCAAGGTTAAGGTCGCCGCGGCTTCCTGATCCTTCCTCTTCATCTCGCTATCTAATGGCGGTCGGCCGCGACGCGACATGCCGGCGGTCGCTGTTTCAGCTTTGGGACGGCTCCCGCTTGATACTGCGGTTTTCGTCGCGACCTGCTGGCGGATCGCGGCTCGAGCTTGCCGTAGAGCCTCGTTCTCTTTTTCTCGGGCCTCTCGCAGGGGCGCAGTGCGTTGGGCAAGTATTCGCTCCGCTTCTTCGCGCGAGACTGCGCCGAGGTTCTCGTTGTGGCGCTTTCGCTGGGCGTCATACCAGTAGATGCTGCACGAATTTCCGAGGTAGCGAATGGACCCTTCGGCGTGACCGCGTTTTCTCGGCAACGTCGAACGCTCGGGAGGGGTTAAGGGGCGCGGGTTCAGAAGAGTCTCGACTGTCGGGACGTGGCCGAAATGTGCGGGGCCGACCTCGGGCGGATATTGAATCAGCATGTCACGCAGACGCTCGGCGGCTTTTTGTTTTGAGACTCCCTGCAGATACTCCGAGACTCTCTTGCCGTTCTTTCGATAGTCAATCCGGTAGCCGTTCGCTCTTTCCGTGATGGACCCTGTTCCCCTCGGGCGGCCACTGCTCCGTCTGCCATTGAACTTTTTCGGAATGGGCCGGACGCGGGATCTGATTTCAGCGGCACGCCGGGCAAATTCCGGATCCGCTTTGCACCAGGCGAAATAAGTAACCGGGTGAATTCCCGCTCTTTTTGCTGCTACGTAGGGCCGTCCAACTTTCGAAAGATGCTTCAGGAAATTCCGCTGTGCTTTCCTTTGGGCTTTCCTTCTTGTGGGGGAAACAAACTCCGGTTTCGGTGCAGATGCCTTGGCCTCACGCATCGCAAGCGCGAAGGCGGGATCTTTCTGGCGCCAGTAATAGGTGGCTGAAGGATGGACGCCGGCTTTGGCTGCGGCTGCCATAGGTGCGCCGAGCTTACGTAGACAGGCTAAAAAGCGCTGCTTGCGTTTCTTGGGGTTGAGACGTGGGGGACGGACCTTGAGCGCCTGGCTGGCGAACTGGCGATCAGACTGGAGCCACTTATAGTACGTCGCCTCGCTGATGCCTGTTTTGGAGGCGGCCTGCCGGAGATCTCTAGAGGTAGCGAGATGCTTCAAAAAACGGCGCTTGCGTTCCTGAGTTTCGGCCGGGGTAGATCCGGACATATACACGCTCCATGTTCACGCTCGAAGGTTGAAACCCCGGCGCCGTGAGCGTGAAAGCCGGCTGCACATCAAGACGTCGACTTCTCGATGCTACCGGGGGTTACTTCGTATTGGATGACGTCAAAGGCTCCAGAAGGTCAGGCGCTGGCTGACTACCTTGAGGAGCTTGCAGGCAGAGCCTGCCTCCGCCTTGTGCTGATGTCGATTCATAGTCTTCCGCTTGAATCGTCTCGCGCATCCAACGATGTATCCCACGACTCAGGCGTTGGCGCCAGTCTCGCGCAGCCGGCGGACATCTTCCGCACGCCAAGCTGTCGTGCGCGGTCCCAACTTCACAGGCTGAGGAAAACGCCCCTGCTTCACGCCAAGCCACCAGGAGCTTTTCGCGATCTTGAGAAAGGCGACGATGGTGGGCAGCCGAACCAAGCCGGTTTCCGGCATTGGTTCGGCAACGTAGGTGACCATGTTCCGCGGTTTAGAGGCGGGCTTCTTTGTTCGAGATCGGACTTGGTTAGTCTTCTTCATATTGTGACGAACGTCGCATGAACAATTGAGCGGAAAAAGAGCGGGCATTTCCGCTCACTCCAAAAGTTGAGCAGAATTTACCGCTCGAGTTTCGCCTCAAGAAGCGTCGTGGACCGTGGGCGGTGGCTTGCTTCCAAACACGCTCGCAACCATGCAACTCTCGTGACGATCCCTCCAAATCGACCCTTAAGGTCGTTGGCGTCAAACGTCCAGCCAGCTTCGATGAACCAAGCGGACTGCAAGAGGCGATCACTCTCCTCGCGATTCGGAATTTTGGGCCAGTCGAAGAAGTACACGGAGAGCGCCAGGCCCACATGTTTTAGGTGGTGAGCAAGATCTCTATGCCCTACGGACTGTATCCAGTAGATGTCCGTCTTTATAAGAAACTCCAGCAGGTTCGCGTGGTCGGCGACGAGCCCACGGCCGTGGTAATAGCGCCGGCGGAGTGTCTTTGAATCCGTTCTTGGGTTCGCGGCGCTGATCCGCCTGGCAAGAAATTCGCACCAACTATTCACCGACCGATTTCCCCTCTGGCTCTCGATCGCGAGGTAGTAGTGCGTGGCATCGTACTCCTTCTTGCGGCCGGGCTTCTTTCTCGATGCTTCGTCGATATAGGACCTGATGGCTTCGGCGCCGTATAACTCGATTAACGAGTCGATACTGTTCTTCAATTCGGTTGTGTGCCTCATGCGCGGATCCTCACGACCTTGGCGCTCGTCGACGTCGCGTACGAAGCCCAGACGTCCATCAACTTCGCGCGCTTCTCGAAGAGCTTGGTCCGCAGATACGCGGCCTCGACCTTGTTCTTCACCGTGTGGGCCAGCGCCGCTTCAATAACGTTGCTCGAGAAGCTCGTCTTCTCTTCAGCCCAATCCCGGAACGTGCTTCGAAAGCCGTGCGTGGTGATCTGGCTGTATTGCATCCGATCCAGACACTTGTAGAAGGTCACATTGGAGAGAGGCCGCTTCGGGTGCAGGCCGGGAAAGACATACTCGCCGCGATCAGTGATCTTCTTCGCCTCCTCGAGAATCTCGATCGCGCGCGGCGACAGCGGAACCCGGTGTTCGACTTTCGCCTTCATCCGATCGGCGGGAACAGCCCAGGCTTTTTTATCGAAATCGATCTCGCTCCATTTCGCGAAAAGAACCTCGCCCGTTCGCGCGGCCGTCAGGATCAAAAACTCGAGAGCGAGCCGAGTTGAGACACCTGCATAGTTGCGCAGCTTCTCGAGGAATGCAGGCAAGTCCGCGTGCGGCAAGGCTGCGTGATGTTTCTGTTTGAGGTTGTGCTTCGCCATGACCTTTGAAACACCCTCGACGGGATTGTCACCACTGCGAAAGCCGGAGGCTTTCGACCATTCAAAGACAACCTTCATTCGTTGCTGAACGCGGCGCGCGGTTTCCGGGATCCGGTTCCAAATCGGATTGAGGACCTGCAGGACGTCGGAAGTTACGATCTGATCGACGCGCCTTGTGCCGAGCTGGTGAAACACGTAGTTGTCCAGGCTCGCTATCCATTGCTCCGCGTGCTTCTCATTGCGAAATGTGGCAGCGTGGGCTTTATGCACCTGGCGCGCAGCTTCTTCGAAGGTCGGCACAACCAGGACGTGACGCTCCTGGCGGCGGATCGCAAGCGGGTCTCCGCCGGCACGGGCGATCTTGCGCAGCCTCAGCGCCTCATCACGCGCTTCGGCTAGAGATATGAGCTTTGCACTGCCCAGACCGAGATCGCGCCTCTTGCCGTGAATGGTGACTCGAAGGACCCACTTCCTGGAGCCGTCCTCGCCGATAACCAGGTGAAGGCAATTGCCGTCGCAGTACCAGCCCGGCTCAGAAGCGCCGCGAACAAACGCCGCGGACAGTGCCTTGTCGGGATGTTTTCCGTTTGATAGGTTTTCTCGAGACATGTTTGCGCCCTCCGCGGCGCGAATGTGTTAGCTGCGGTGGCGATGTTTACGCATCGCGCCGCAGCGATTCTGAAATATCTGACCAACAGGTGTCCGCCTAACCTTTGCGTCCAACGTTCCGCCGCACGAAAGATTTCGGCTGACTCCGGATTCTATCGGACGACTACGGACACATATGGTCCCGCAATCCACGACTGGTGCGGGCTTCAGGCGGGAGCGCCGGATTTCTTCGAATGGGGTCGCACGCTAAAAAGTGGGACACCCTCTCCGCTTTCCCCTTCCTTGCTCGCATTATCAAACCCATTGGCGAAACGGCATTGTGCTGCGTTCCATGAAAACGCCGCAGCGCGGACACTTGTCAGGTTGTGTCCATAGGCGAATGCTGTGTGAGGGCGAGATCAGACATTCCAGACCGAAATCCATCCACCTCGTCTGAACATTCCCGATTACCGGCAATCGCTTCACGAGTTCAGCGAAGGAAGGAGGGGGCGGCGGGACGTCGGGGTTGTCATTCGGAAACGTCGTAACGGGTGTTCTCCAGGAAATCACGGCGTCCTGCAGTTGTCTGCATTCCTGGCAGTGAATTGTTTGAACGGTGAACTCGAGGCCCTCTTCGCGACCACCCGCAACCCTGGCCTGGTAGCCGCATTTCTCACATTCAAACATGTAGGTGCGCCCCATAGAGACCTCCCAGTCGAAGTCGCAATCGTGGTGTATTCTAGCGTCCAACTTGACGATATGAACTGTCCGAATTGCTCAGCGGAAATGACGACGATGACCATGGACGCTCATCTGAGCGCGCCAGTCGGCGTCGATCTGTGCGCTTCGTGTCACGGGTTTTGGTTCGACAAATACGAAAGCCTGAAGCTTTCGGCGGGCTCGACGCTGAAGTTGATCAAGCTCATTGGAGAACACACGGCGGCGGGGAAACCGCAGCCTTCCTCAAAACCGCAATGTCCGCGCTGCGCGGTGCCACTCGTCCTGACGAACGACATGCAGCGCAGCACCCGCTTCCGTTACTTTCGCTGCCAGAAGGGACACGGCCGGTTCATCGGTTACTTCGATTTTCTCAGGGAAAAGAATTTCATCCGTACGCTGTCACCGGAACAGATCCGGGAGTTGCGGCGCAACGTTCAAATACTGAATTGCTCCAACTGCGGCGGCCCGATCGACCTGATGAAAACTTCAGCCTGCGACCATTGCGGCTCGCCGCTTTCCATGCTGGACATGAGTCAGCCGCAGGAACTTCTCAAAGAGCTCGAACAAGCGGCGCAGCCCAAGCCGATCAACCCGTCGCTGCCTTACGACCTGGCAATGGCGAAACGTGATATGGAGCGGATGTTCGGCCCTCGACAGCCCGGCGAACCGGACGGGTGGGGCGAACCCTCCTCGCCCGGCCTGGTGGAAGCAGGATTGAGCGCCCTCGTCCGATGGCTGAAAACCGACCTGGATTAACGCTGCGGGCCGCTGGATTTCGTCACGTCACGGGCGCCGCTGGACAGGCCGTCTTCCCACGAACTCCAGCCTGAGTTCATTCCGAACGGCACACGCTGCAGAATGGCTTCAATCTGACGGATTTTGCCTTTCTCAAGCTTGAACAATTCGGCAATCTGCCACGTCCACGGATCCGTCGGACCGCCTGTCACGTTGCGTCCATCGGGAGCCTTGAATGCCCGCTCGCTGCCGAGAGCATGATCGAAGAAGACGAAGCTGAAGACCAGACCGCGTTCCCGATCGACAGCGACGAACCGGCGATCGCGAATACGGTCGACGAAATGAATCAGCCCGGACTCGAACTGTTCTTTGCAGCTCCATGCAGAAGAGTAGGACGAAGACGTCTTCGGATCCGGACGCGTCTGGCCTTCGCGCAACGGAACATTTGTCGACAGCGACCCGTTTTCGATGCGATTGCAATCGTCTGTGAACGGATACACGCCTTTGCCGTCGTTCTTCTCCATGCCCGAGAAGTACATGTTCGCCACTTTGATCAAATCTTCGCGGGACATTCGTTCCGCGGAGGGAATGACAGTAGTGAAAGAAGCGTGCGGCGTGACCAGGCGTTCCATGTTCACCGCAGCGCCTGTAGTCTGAGTTGCGGGCGCTCCACCTCGTCCCGGCGCACCTGCAGTGCTGCGCACGAGTATCGTTTCGATTTCCGTGATCTGACGGTTCTCGACTTTCAGGCGAAGAGCCAGTGCGGTGGGAATCCCTTCCGGAGTGCGCGCTTCTTCGCGAATCGTTCCAATGAACGTCACCTGCCCTGCTTCCGTGTCGGTCACGAAGATCCGGTACTTGCCCTTGCCGATAACGGTCTTCCAGTGTGCCTCGCCGACGTCGAGCCTCACGCCGTTCTCCGTGAACTTGACGTTCCGTGCGAGAGGCAACAACTTGGGATTATGCGCAATGACAGAGTCCAGATACCTGTCGACGAATCCTTCCAGACACGCTCGATCACATGCCGCAGCGGCAGCGGTCTGCGCGCGAACATCGCCGCCCACTCCTGCAATCAACGTTAGAACCACTGCAACAGCCATTAACGACTTCCGCATAGGACCTGCCTTTCTCAATAAGGAAGCGGCATTCTACCGCAACGCTTGCCCGGGGCGCGCGTCCGTTGCACGGCCATCCTTCACGACCATCGTTCCATTCACGAAGACCTGTTGAACACCCGACGCCAGGGCAAGAGGATTGAAAACGACAATGTCCGCCGGGGCCCCTTTCTTCAGGATTCCGCGGTCGCGCAGGCCGAGGCGAGTCGCGAGAGCGCCGCTCATGCGCTGAACGGCGCGCTCGAGGGCGACCCCTTTGTCACGCGTGAGTTCTGAAAACGAGTACGAGTCCGCGCTGATGTCCACTCGTTGCGCTCGAGATTTATCGATCTGGGCAATAGCTCCTTTGGTTTCGGTCTGAATCTGAACCGGGACTTTTGCTTCTCGAGCCAGCGCAACAGCCTCTCTGACGGAACCGGCCAGCCCGCCGCGTTCATCCCGCAGCCTGATCATGAGTATTCCACCGAACCTGGATGCCATCTTCGTTAGCGCCATCAATTCGCCAGGAGCGCTGAAAGACGCTGGTTCCTGCTGAAGATCGGAGGCTAGGCCGAACGCACCCTGCTTCATCGCGTCCGACACGAGTTGGGTCATCCGCTCGATCTCATCGGATGTCGCGGGGCGCTTGTAATCTGGTCCCATGATCTGCCGACGCACAGTTCCATGTCCGACAAGCATTGCGATATTCAGTGACGGCGGTTTTTCGTCGAAGGGGAGCATGAAATCCTCGACCGAATAAACTCCGGTGCCGTCGGAACCGAGCACGCCTGTCGTCACACCTTGTGCGACAAGCTGCGCGGCAGCCGGATCTTTTTGGATCGCAGAAGGCGAAAGGCTGCGCAGGTCGATGAAGCCAGGCGCAACGATCATTCCTTTGACGTCGAGGATAGGTTCGCCCGGCGCGGGTTTGAAAGGCCCGATGTCTGCGATCTTCCCATCGCGCACTCGGACGTTGGCTGCGATCCGGGGCTTGCCGCTGCCGTCAATCACACGACCGTTGATGAGCACCAGATCTTCTGCGATCGCCGGCGCGGCCGCTAAAACTGCGAGTATGACGAAACCCCATCGCTTCATAGTTATCTCCGTTTTCGGGATGTTATATTCTCGGCCGAAGGACGGTGCATGAAAATTACCAGATACGTTCGGTATTCCGTCGAAGGTAAAACCTCCTGCGGCATTCTCGAAAATGAAACTGTTCACGAGCTGCGAGGGGATCTTTTTGCCGGACCCGAGTCCACCGGAAAAGCTTTGGGCTTATCGAGCGTGAAGCTTCTCGCGCCGTGCGAGCCGTCGAAGGTTCTTGCAGTCGGACGCAATTACAAGAGCCATATCGCTGATCGAAACATCGAGCCGGCGAAGGAACCCGGAATCTTCTGGAAGCCGCCTTCGTCTGTCATCGGACCAGAAGACAGCATCGTGATTCCGGAAGGCGCGAACAACGTACATTACGAAGCCGAACTCGTTGTCGTGATCGGCAGGCACGGCAAAAACATTCCTCAGTCGGAAGCAGCGAAATACATTTTCGGTATCACCGCGGGCAACGACGTAAGCGAGCGCGATTGGCAGAAGAACGATCTCCAGTGGTTCCGCGCCAAGGGCTCCGATACTTTCGGCGCCCTGGGACCTTGTATCGCGCAGGGCCTGAACTACAACGACCTCCTCGTCGAGAGCCGGCTGAATGGGGAGACAAGGCAGTCGCAGCGTACAAGCGATCTGATTTTCCCGGTGGATCAAATCGTCAGCTACGTCAGCCGGTACGTGACCGTACTGCCGGGCGACATCATTTATACAGGCACTCCCGGAAGCACCCGGGCGATGGCACACGGCGACGTCATCGAGATCGAGGTCGAAGGCGTCGGAGTGCTTCGCAATCGGGTCGCATAAACGACGATATAATCAAAACAAATGCCAACACCAATCGACGCGCTGAAAGAAAAAGGACGGCGCCTCCGGATCCATTCGCTCAAAGCCACGACTGAAGCGGGTTCGGGCCATCCTTCGTCATGCTTGTCCGCCGCGGATCTGACGTCGGTCATCTTTTTTCGGGAGATGCAATTCGATCCGAAAGACCCGCACAATCCTGCCAATGACCGGTTCGTTTTATCGAAAGGGCATGCGGCGCCGCTGTTATGGGCCGCATATGCCGAGGCCGGCATCATCGACGAGAAAGACCTGCTCACGCTGCGCCGGCTCGACAGTAATCTTGAAGGACATCCCACGCCGAGAATGCCGTGGGTCGATGTCGCTACGGGCTCACTTGGTCAGGGTCTTTCAGCCGGACTCGGCAATGCATTAGCGGCTCAACTGGACGGCATTCCGTTCAACACCTATGTCCTGCTGGGCGACGGCGAATGCGCGGAGGGCTCCGTTTGGGAAGCAGCGGCGCTGGCAAGCTATTACAAGACGTCCAACCTCTACGCTGTCGTGGACGTGAATGGACTGGGCCAGAGCCAGCGGACGATGGATCAATTCGACGTCGGCCGCTTTGCCGACAAATTCCGCGCGTTCGGTTGGTTCGTGCAGACCATCGACGGTCACAACTACGTCGACATCGTCAACGCTTTCGACACGTTTCGCCGGGAAGGTGGAACGCAGCCGCGTGCCCTGGTGGCAAAGACCTTCAAGGGGAAGGGCGTGTCGATGCTGGAGAATCGTGAGGGCTGGCACGGCAAGGCCGTTCCGAAACAGGATCTCCCGAAGGCGCTCGCGGAACTGAACTCACCATTGGGACCAAATGAGTTCGTTCCGAAACCGAGAACAGGTTATTCCTTGCCTGAAATCAAAGGTCCGCTGGAAATCACCATTTCGCGCAAGCGCGACGAGATTGCCGCAACGCGCGAGGCGTATGGTGACGCTCTTGTAAAAGTCGCCACGAAAGATCCGCGTGTTGTCGCGCTCGACGGCGATACGAAGAATTCGACTTTCTCCGAAAAACTGCTCAAGGCCTATCCGGAACGATTTTTTGAGATGTTCATTGCTGAGCAGAACATGGTCGGCGCCGCGACCGGTCTCGCAGCGCGAGGAAAGATCCCGTTTGTGTCGACGTTCGCCGCGTTTCTCACGCGCGCATACGATCAAATCCGCATGGCAGGCGTGTCGCAATCGAATGTGAAGTTCTGCGGGTCGCATTGTGGAGTTTCGATCGGAGAAGACGGCCCGTCGCAGATGGGACTGGAAGACCTCGCGATGTTCAGGCCGATTCCCGGCTCCGTCATCCTGTATCCCTCGGACGCCGTATCGGCGGAATACGTCGTGATGGAAGCAGCGAGGCATCGCGGCATTTGTTATATCCGTACATCACGCCCGAAGACCGCCGTTCTATACTCGAATGACGAACAATTTCCGATCGGAGGATCCAAAACCTTGCGGAAGTCGGCGAATGATCGCGCAACTGTCGTAGCGGCCGGAATCACGGTCCATGAAGCGTTGAAAGCCGCTCAGACGCTCGAATCGGAAGGGATTGCGATTCGAATCATCGACGCCTATTCCGTAAAACCCCTGGACGGTCGATCGATCCTCGAAGCTGCGAGAGAGACGGGCCGGAGAATTGTCGTGGTTGAGGATCATTATGAAGAGGGAGGTCTCGGCGATGCAGTTCTTGCCGCTGTGGGAAACGAAGCCAGCGTCATCAAACTCGCAGTTCGAGAAATCCCGAGGTCCGGGCCTCCGGAGGCCTTGATTGAGAAATATCGGATTGGCAGCAGCCATATTGTCGCCGCGGTGAAAAACTCATAACATCCGCGGTACGGAGTAATCTAATGACCCTGCCCAACTCAAGAAAAGAACCGACACCGGGTCAGGTACGGCTGGTTGTGGAGGTCGATGGGAATCCTATTGGTTTTCTCAGTCTCGATCTCGACCGTCTTTGGCCTCTGCTCAACCATCGCAGGCATGACTCACCTGATGTGGAATGGATGGACCCCGCAAAATTCGAATCGATCATGCGCGCATTCGTCACGAAGCGATTGTTATCGAGGATCGAAGGTCGTCTTTATCCGACGCTCGGCGACGAAATGGTAAAAGCGGAATTGGATGTTGAAGAATTCACGTTGAAGGCAGACGCGGCTGCACAGATGTTCGGAAGGACGAAGGCAGAAATCGACAAACTGGCGGCAGAAAGCGGCCGGACCGCACTGGATTTTTACACGTTCTTTTGGGAACACCTCCTGGTCCAGGACGAAACTATGGACGACCTGAAGAAGCAGTGGAAGGCGAAGGATAGTCCGCCTCGATAACCGAGCGCATGCCGCCTCGCGTGCTGAACTCACCCGTAACTTTCAACGATACGGGCCGGCACGCCTTGACGATGTCCCGCAAAATCCGGTTCACCGCATTCTCGTAAAAAATCCCAAGATTACGATATGCCGTGAAGTATCCCTTGAGAGATTTCAACTCGAGACAGACCTTATCAGGGCGATAGCGTATGGTGATCATGCCGAAATCCGGCAGGCCGGTTTTCGGGCAGATAGAGGTGAACTCCGGCATCGCAATCGTGATGTCGTAGCCGGGGAACTGGTTGGGCCAGCACTCGATGTCGGGAAGTTCCGCGTCGAGACCGGATTTGGCGTGTTCTTCGGTGTAATCGGCCATACCCGGACAGTATAGATGAGCGGAGCGAATGTAAGCCCGACGCGGAGCGCAAGCGCGATAGCGCGCAGCCTAAATGGAAGGGCGCAACAATCAAGAAATGCTAAAGCCCTCGGACGCTTCATACGCCCGAGGGCTTTGATTCCCTAGTCTCCTTCATCGCCGCATTCGGTTCCGCCCTGACGACCTCTTCTTCGTCGCGGGTTCCTTCCCGCTTGAGCGTGCATCCTGCAACCGTTTACAAACGACTACCGTCCCTGGCTCGGAGTAGCCGATTAATAGCTACTAGGTAATTTCGTCTTTCACAAGACGCGGGGAATTCTCGTCTTGAGTCGTACTCATTGCAAGAGTTTTTTTCAAAAAACTTTCGGATGCGACGCGAGCGCTGCGCTACTATTGTCGCCATGTCCAAAGCCATTAAGCCTATCGTTGTCATCATCCTCGTAATTGCCGTCGGAGCGGGTGCTGCCGTGTTTTTGAGCCGGCAATCGGACGAACCTCCCGCCGCCGATGCGGCGGCTTTTGGCCTCCAACTCGAGGCGGGAACCGGTCATTTTCGCGGGCCTGAAAAGGCCGAAATCACGCTCGTGGAGTTTGGCGATTATCAATGTCCGAGTTGCGGCGCTTATCACCCGTTTGTGAAGGAAATCCTCAACCGGTACCCGACCCAGGTCCGTTTCGAGTTTCATCACTTCCCCCTTGTCAGCATCCATCCAAATGCGATGGCAGCCCATAAAGCGGCTGAAGCGGCGGGCGAACAAGGCCATTACTGGGAGATGCACGACGCGTTGTTCGATTATCAGGCCCAATGGTCCAACAAGCCCGATCCCAAGCCCGTTTTTGCTGCTATAGCGAATCAAATCGGAATCAACGGCGCGATCCTGGTGCAATCCATGGACAATCCAAAGTTCCAGGAACGCATCCTCAAAGACGTCCAGGCGGGCGATAAAGCATTTGTGCAGGCCGTACCGACCTTCTTCATTAACCGGCAGCCGGTGCATCCCAGGATGGGAGTGCAGGATTTCATTGATCTGATCGAAGCGAATCTCAAGAAGAAATGAAAACGCGTCACCTGGTGATCGCGCTGCTCGCGTTCATTGGAATGATCGACGCACTGTTTCTTTCGATAAAACGGAACGCGGGTCCGATCCCCTGCCACGTGACTCACGGATGCTCGGATGTCCTGACGAGTAAATACTCCGAAGTACTTGGAATACCCCTTTCGTGGTTTGGATTGGCTTTCTATGTAACCGTCCTGAGTCTCGCTATTTTCAAGCTGTTTGAAGATCCGGAACGGCCGTACGAGGCGCCGTCGAAGTTGATCTTTTACCTTTCAGGCGCAGGGTTGATCGTTTCGGCGCTTCTGGTCGGAATACAGGCTTTTATTCTGAAGGCTTATTGCGAGTACTGCCTGCTCTCGGCAGCGTTGGTTCTGACGATTTTTCTGGTGTGCCCGCACCCCGGCCGTCCGGCGAAGCGTACACTCCCTGAGTGACTGCAGAGGGCTGCGGCACACTCGACTCCCGGCTCTTTAACGCTTCATTTTCAGCGCGTGCGATTTCCTCCGTGATGCGTTCCTCGGTTTCTTCGAGCAGTCGGCGCGGTGCACCGTGCTTTTCCAGCCAGGCCTCGTACATCCCGATCGGATCACGCTTGCCCCAGTACTCGAAGGTCTCAGGTGGAAAGATGTCTCTGGCTTCCATCTCGTCGTGGGTCGCGTGGCCACCCATGCGGAAGGTTTCGGCGAAGATGAGTATTGGCCCGTGGCCGTTTCGGACAAGATCGGCGGCAGCTTTGGTCGCCGCATAGGTATCAAGGACGTTATTGCCGTCGCATGAAAAACCAGTAACGCCATATGCCGTACTCCAGGCTGTAAACGGACCGGCCTGGTGCGCAGCGAACCTTGTGCCGAGGGCGATCTGATTGTTCTGCAAAACGAAAATGGCCGGCAGCCGGAGAACGGCCGCCAGATTCACGCCTTCATGAAATGCCGTGGTTTTCGTGGCCCCATCACCGATCCACGTCAAAGCAAGCGCGGGCTCTCGCCGTCGTTTGAAAGCGAGAGCGATTCCAGCAAAAACAGGCACCAGCGCAGCGACCTGACTTGCCGGGGCAATCACGCCGTGGAGCATGCTGCCCACGTGCAGATCCTTTCCGCCGCTGGGTGAATCGGCGGTGGCAAGGTATTCCCGCAGCATGTCGGCGACCGGGATTCCCATTTCGTGACAGGCACCGGCGTTTCGAATCATCGGCCCGACTTTATCGATCTGCCGGTTCAAGGCGTGGACGTTCCCGATCGTGACGGCTTCCTCCCCGGTTCCGAGCCAGGCCTTGCTCAGAATTCCTTGTTTTACCCAGCGTCGCAGCGTGATGTCGTGTAGCCGGAAACGCAGCATTCCGGCATACATCGCCAGCAACTGCTCCTCGGTGAGTTCGGAAACGATGCCTGCCCGTTGGCGATCTTTTTGGAGGGTTTGCTCAAATTCCTCTAGAATCCGGGCGTCCAGCTGCCAGCCTGCATATTCGGGGGGATCGAATGTCGGGTGCCGTTTCATCTTTTTTTGCGAGTATAGTCGGGTATTGATGTCAACGTCCCGAACACATCGCTGGTATTAATGTTATAATGTCGCGGTATTCTTGAAGGGGTAAATGCATGAAACGCAAACAGCTTAAGTTTGCTGCCGGCTCCATCATCATCATTCTCACACTCTCTTACCTGGCGTATTCCGGTTATCAGGAGAGCAAGACCTACTACCACACCGTTCCCGAGATCTACGCGATGAAAGGTGCCGTTGACGATCGCACTCTGCAGGTTTCCGGTGATGTCATTCCCGGATCCATCCAGCGAGAGGGCAAGATCGTCACCTTCACCATCGGAGAAGCACCCCAGACGTTACAAGTGAAGTACGTCGGGAAACAGCCGCTTCCCGATACTTTGATCGACCGCGCCACCGCCATGGCGACCGGCAAGATGGGACCTGATGGCGTTTTCGTCGCGGACACGATCCTTGCCAAGTGCGCGTCCAAGTACGAAAAGGAAAAAGCGGCGGGCGTCGAGCTCACACAAAAGAGTAACTAACATGGCAGCACAACTTGGTCAGTTCGCCCTGGCGCTTGCCTGGGTCGTGACGGTGTATTCTGTCATCGCTTCGCTGCTGGGCATCCGGCTGAAACATGACAAGCTGATCGCCAGCGGCCGCAACGCCGCGATTGGCGTGGCCGTCTGCATCACGACGTCGATTGCTTGTCTCGGATATCTGTTTGCAGTCAGTGACTTCTCCATCAAGTACATCGCTGCGCATTCGAACCGCGATCTGCCGTTCTATTTCAAGATCAGCTCGATCTGGGGCGGGCAGGAAGGCTCGCTGCTGTTCTGGGGCTGGATCCTGACCATGTACACCGCCCTTGTCGTTATCCAGAACTGGCGCAAGCACAGTTCGTTGATGCCGTATGTGACTGCGGTGCTGATGGCAAGCTCGCTGTTCTTCACCTCGATGCATCTCTTCGCTGTAAATCCGTTCAACCAGACCGTGATTCTTTCCTCCCAGATGTCCCCGCTTCCGTTCGTACCGCGGGACGGCAGCGGTTTGAATCCCTTGCTGCAGGATCCCTACATGGTGATCCATCCGCCGATGCTTTATCTCGGGTTCGTCGGTTTCGCCGTGCCGTTTGCGTTCGCAATGGCTGCGTTGATCACAAAGCAACTCGGAGACACGTGGATTCGCACTACCCGGCGCTGGACGATGGTCGCCTGGATGTTCCTGAGCGTCGGCGTCGTGCTGGGCGGCAAGTGGGCTTATCACGAACTGGGATGGGGCGGCTTCTGGGCCTGGGATCCGGTGGAGAATGCATCGCTGATGCCATGGTTGATCGGTACAGCTTACCTGCACTCGGTCATGGTTCAGGAAAAGAAGGGAATGCTGAAAGTCTGGAACATCGTGCTTGTCATCATGACCTACATCATGGCGGTTTTCGGCACGTTTCTGACTCGCAGCGGCGTCGTGAATTCGGTTCACGCTTTTGCGCAATCGCCGATCGGGGGTTACTTCGCCGCGTTCATAGTTGTCGCACTGTCGGGCTCGCTCTATCTGCTCTTCGACCGGCTTCCCTACCTGAAGAGCGAGAATCAGATGGAATCGATGGTGTCGCGTGAAAGCAGTTTCATGTTCAACAACCTGATTCTGCTGGCGTCGTGCTTCGCCGTGTTCTGGGGCACGATGTTTCCCGTGATATCCGAAGCGGTCAAGGGCGTGAAGATAACCGTCGGCCCGCCGTTCTTCAACAAGGTGAATGTTCCGATCGCGATCTTCCTCATGTTCCTTACCGGAGTGGGACCGCTGCTCGCCTGGCGCAAAGCGTCCACGAACAGCTTGAAACGCAATTTCCTGTGGCCGGCCGTCGTCTCACTGGCAACGGGCGTTGTCCTCTACGTGCGCGGCGTGCAGCACTTCTACGCCTGGCTTGCCATCGTGATGTCGATCTTTGTCGCTCTCACGATCTTTCGTGAGTTCATCAGGGGCGCAAGAGCGCGAAGTGGTGGTACCGGTGAGAACTTTGTTGAAGCCATCGTAAATCTCACCTTCCGCAACACCCGGCGCTACGGTGGATACATTATCCATTTTGCTTTTGTACTCATGTTCCTCGGTTGGAGCGGTCAGGCATTTACAACCGACGCGAGCGCTGACATGGGGCTCGGCGACACGCTGGAATTGCGCGAGTACACGCTTCGCATGGATAAGCTCGGGATTGACGACACACCGAACTACACCTCGGACAAAGCGACGGTGAGCTTATTCGCATACGGCAAGAAGGTAGCGAATCTTTATCCCGAAAGACGTGTCTACAAGGCCGGCACAGAGCCCCAGCCCACCAGTGAAGTGGCAATCTATTCGACAATGCGGAACGACATGTACGTCGTCATGGCAGGGGCAACACGCGACGGGAAAAAGGCCGTGATCCAGATCTTTTATAACCCGCTGACAATGTGGGTGTGGATCGGCGCAGTCGTAATGGTCATTGGAACCCTCATCGCATTGCTTCCCAACAGGAAAACACCGGCAAGGAAACGTCAGGAAACAGAGTCCAAAGAGGAGACAAAAGACGTTGAAGCGAAAGTTACATAAGCTCGCGCTCTTTTTTCTTCTCGCAGCGACTTCCTTATCGGCGCAGGCCGACCGGAACGAACGCATTCGCACCTTGAGTTCGAACCTCATGTGCGTTTGTGGTTGTCACCAACTCCTGGGCGCGTGCAACCATTTCAATTGTCCGAGTTCCGGCCCGATGGTCGCGGAACTGGGTAAGCATATCGACCAGGGCGAGACTGATGATCAAATCACGGCGTTCTTCGTCGACAAGTACGGTACAACCGTTCTCGCCGCGCCGCCCGCGTCAGGCTTCAACCTGACCGCATGGATCATGCCGTTTGCGGCCCTGGGAATCGGCGTGTTCGCCGCGATTTACTTCCTTCGGCGGTATCGATCCCAATGGGCAGGCGCCGCTGGAACAAACCCCGACCTGGCGAAATATCACGACAAGGTCGAAGAAGAACTCAAGAAATTCACACCGGAAGATTAGATGCTTTACATAGTCTGCGGCATTCTCGGCGGGGTCGTGATTGGAGCGATCTGCATTCCTCTTTTCAGGAAGGAAGAAACGCTGGAG
>Ga0137465_1000419_pt1 | contig 18410 bp, 18 predicted proteins | sample EasRivERMGT828_2_FD_104906 | JGI IMG/M metagenome (GOLD analysis project Ga0137465, IMG submission 104906) | Soil microbial communities from meander-bound floodplain in the East River, Colorado, USA - East River MetaG ERMGT828_2 | ecosystem: Environmental > Terrestrial > Soil > Floodplain ... | reverse complement strand
GCTCCGTACACACGACATGGATCGGCGCCGGCCGCCGGTGCTGCCGCGCCGCCACGGCCCACACCGCGCGCTCCACCGGTTCCCGATGGCGGCGAATCCGGTGACATGCGTTCGATCCAATCTTCAGTTACAACGGATACCCAGTAACCGGTCAGGTCGACAGGAGCAGCTCCTCGGGCTCCCGGAGCTGCCGCGGGAGCAGCCGGTGCGCCGCCACGACCCTGGCCACCAGGAGCACCTGCGCCTCCGGCTCCTCGCCCACCCTGCGGTGGAGCCTGAGCGAACAAACCGGCGGGAAGAACCAACAAGAGAGCCAACAAAAAAGCCGCCGTCCTATGGCGCTGCGGAATCACGTACATCATTCCTCCGAACCTTACTATTGAAACTATTGGACGCGGCCTTGCCACGTGAATTCTTCACTCGTAGCCGTCTTCGGACGGACAACCCTCCGAACGAGAACTTTCCTGTCGGAAGAATCGCGGGCAGGAGCGCCATCGACGATGATCTTGTCGCCGATCTTGAGAGTGAATCGTGTAACGCCACCCTGCGAAAGCTGGGTCACGCCGCCCCACTCGCCACCCCACCGGGACGTCTTCCCGTCCTTATCGACAACCTCGATGCTGATGAAGGAATGCGGGTTGCGAATGTTGAACTCAGCAACGGTTCCTTCCAGCTTGACGACCTTGTCCTCTATATACGTTCCCGCGAATGAATGATGCGCATAAGCGGCAACGCTGGACATGGCCACCACGGCGATCATCAGGATAAATAATCTGGATTTCATCTGTTTATCCTCCGAAGAGACTTGGACTTTCTAATAATTCCATCGTTAGGGCACAGTGCCACAGGGATAGTGCTAAGTCAATCGTGCCTGGGGAATCACTTCCCCCCGAGATTCCTGTAAATGGCTTCCACAAACATTTCGGCGGTCCATGCCGGATTCCGGTTGAACCGCGGTTCGTATTCGTAGGTCATGCTCGGCTTCGCAGCCTTGATCTGTTGAAGGGTCATGCCTTTCTTGATGGCGTTCTGAACGCGATCACGAATGATCGTCACCATATCGCGATATTCCAGCACGTCATGCTCATCGCCGATCCGGCCGTGGCCCGGAATCACCATCGTGCCCCCTTCCTGCAGATGCTTGGGCACCATGATATCGAGCAGCGTGTTCAGGCCTTCGATGACGCCGTTGATCGTTCCGCCGTGCGCGACGTCGATATACGGCAAGCTCGTCTGATCGAAGATGTCGCCAGTCGCGATGACGTCGGACTTTCTGAACCACACCATGCTGTCGCCGAGCGTCGTCGCATTGGCGATATGCAGCATCACAACGGGTTCGTCGTTCACATACATGTCTTTCTGCTTGCCGGGATACGTGCTGGGCGGCCACCGATCGGTGGAAATCTTTGCCTCGCCGATCTCACTCATCAGCCGCAGAAGACCGTTATGGCCGATCAGGTCCGCCTCGTTCGGCCGTCCTCCGAGTCCCGGTCCCGCCTGATTCAGGAAACCGGCTTTCACGAGAGGTCCGTTTGCGCCGGTGTGATCGTCCGCGAGCGTTGTATTAATGATGGTTCGGAGCGGCCGGTTCGAGATTTTGCGGATAGCCGCAAGCGTCTTGGTGGCCATCTGTTCGAAGCCGGTATCAACGATCAGAATGCCGTCATCTCCGGCCTGAACCGCGACGTTTCCTCCCGCGCCGGCGAGCATGGAGACATTGCCTTGAACCTTCAGGGTCTGGACTTCGAGTTTCGCGAAGTCGGGTTTTTCCGGAATCCGCATCTGCCGCTGCGTCCGAACCTGGGGCGCGGGTTGCTGTGCTGAAACCAGCATCGACAGGCCGGCCAGTGCGGTAAGCGTGATTGCCGACATAACAGACAGTTTATAAAGCGTGGTTTTCATTATTTCTCACCCGGCGGCGTGTACACCGCTTTAGGCATTTTCTTCATCGTCGGTATGTATTCCGGATACTGCGTGTGCGGTCCACCGAGAGTGACATCCTGCGGCAGGTTGTGTGTCGCGGCGTACTCGGGGGCGTACGGGTTCTCGCCTGGGAAATAACTCGGCACTTCGCCGCGCGCTCGTTCACCTTCCTCGATGTATTCGCACGGCCAGAATGGAACGAAGTTGTTCGGGTTCGGAACCAGGTTGAACTCTTCGCTCTTGATGAGGGGCTCGGCCAGAAATATCGGATCTTCCACCACACTGATGTGAGTCAGGATATCGCCATGCCTTATGAAATGCTCGATCGTTGTTGCTTCATCGCTCGCAGGAATGTTCTCGCGTCGATGCCAGCCCTGTTTGATATGCGTCGTCGTGACGGTCAACATGTTGCCTTCCCACACCCCGGTCGAGAAACCCATCCAGGTATGCGGCGCGTACTCTGACGGACGCGGCCGGCCGTCCATCCAGATCGTCCGGTTCTGCTCGTAAGTACTGATGTATTCCCGAATAGCTATGAGTTGATGTGTGACGGGATCGCGCTCCTCCCAGAATCGCGCCTGAAGGGGACCACGATGAATGTACTCAACCACGTGAACCTGGCACTGATGTTCAGGAAGCGAGAGGCGGCCGGGACGATAGGCCAGTCCCCACTGCCGTGCATAATCGTTGATAGGAAGACCAAGAAACTCGACTAATGAAGGACCGGCAAGCCGTTCGGGGTTATCTTCGTCACCCACACGAGGCGCCCAGACACCCGTAAAGTCGACCTGCGCGAACGCCGGCACGCCGGCTAATAATATGAGGCCCAGCAGGAATGGCACTGCCACCCTGGCTCGACTGATCTGCATAACACGCTCCTCGGGCGCAGATTATACCCGTGACCCTCAACGAAGACGCGAGTCATTTTTTGATCAAGCCGGGCGTTATCGAAGTGTGACGGCCGGATCGACCCTTCCTGCACGAATCGCCGGAACCAGCACGGCTACGAGCGCGACGCCGGCGAGCACGAGGACGACGGCAGCGAAGGTCACGTTGTCCGTTTCCGTAATGCCGAACAGCATCGTTTTCATGAACCGGGTCAGCATCAGAGCACCGACCAGGCCGACCGCCATTCCGCTGGAGATGAACTTCGCTCCCTTTGCCACCACCATCCACAGAATTCGCTGACGCGTGGCGCCGAGAGCCATGCGGACTCCCAGTTCAGTCCACGAATGGACGACCAGATAGGAAACAACGGCGTAAAGTCCGATCACCGACACCGCCAGCGAAAGCGCGGCCAGTACCGACACGACGAACATGTTGAACCGTTCATTTCCGATCGAGTTGCTGACGACGTCCTTTGCCGATTGAATCGCGAAGACGGGTAGCGACGCGTCCGCTTCGCGGACCACACGCCGCACCTGGTCGGAAAGCCCAGGCGCGGGACCGTCTGTACGTATCGCGAAAACCAGGCTGCGCTGCGGCTGTGGAGACTGTGCGAGCGGGACATAAAACGCAGGAGTTGCCGGCTCGCCCAGACCTTCCTGCCGAACGTCCTCGACGATGCCGGCGATCGCCAGGTTCCGCCCGCCGACCAGCCAATACAACTGCTTGCCGATGGCATCCGTATCCGGCCAGTACTTCGCAGCCATTGCCTCGTTAACGAGCGCGACCGGCATCCTTGAAGCGTCATCGCCTCTCTCAATCGACCGGCCCCGCTTCACGTCAATGCGGAACGCCTGGAGATAATCCGGCGTGACGATTTTAATCACCGCCGGTTTGAAACCCGCCGTAGCCGGAGGCGCACCCACACGCGAGAACACCGTTCCTTCGGCGGGTCCCAGCGGAAGACTCGTTGCCGCAGAGACAAACGTGATGTTTCGAAAGCCGCGCATCTGCTGCAGAACGGAATCGACCAATCGATTCACATGAGCCGGATCCTTGTAACTTTGCTCCGGCAGCGCAACCGAAAAAGTCAGAACATTCTCGGGATCGAATCCCGGAGAGACATTCGCAAGCTTCTGAAAGCTGCGCAGTAACAGACCTGCGCCGATCAGCAGAACGAGAGCCATCGCAATCTCGCTAACGGCCAATACAGAGCGCAGCCGGTTGTGTCGAATTCCACCCGCCGAACCGCGACTTCCCTCTGCCATGCTTGCAGCCACATCGACACGTCGCGCGCGCAGCGCCGGGGCGAGGCCTGCCAGAATCCCCGAAACGACAGAACAAATGCCGGCAAATATCATCGCGCCTGCATCCGTGTGAATGCCCTCCGGCACTCTTCCGGGGGCGAGCAATACCAACACCCGCAACATACCGAACGCGACGGGCACTCCAAGCAGGCCGCCGCTTGCGGCGAGCGCGACAGATTCGATGAGGAGCTGTGCCGTGAGTACGCCTCCGGTCGCGCCCATTGCGGCGCGAACAGCGATCTCACGCTGCCTCACATGGAGTTTTCCAAGGATGAGGTTCGCGATGTTCGCGCAACCGATCAAAAGGAGAAATCCGACCGATCCGGCAAAGACCAACATGGGCGTCCGATTCCGGCCGCGGACTTCTTCCTGCATCGAGACGACCCGTGCACGCAGCGCAACTTCCTTCTGAACCGCCGCCGGGTACGAATCGAGGATCCCCTTCGCCACCTCCGACGCGTCCTGTTGCGCCTGAGGGAGTGAGATGCCGGGCTTCAGATTTCCGAAGACGATCCAGTTGAACCCCGGCATCGCCATTTCCATCGGTGAAATGCTCGCCGGTATCCAGCACTCGGACTTCGACGCATTACGCATACCTTGCGGGGGAAATACGAACGACTCCGGCATGATCCCGATGACCGTATATGGCTTGAGGTCAAGACGAACCGTTTTTCCGATTACCGTCTCGTCTGAGCCGAAACGCGCGCGCCCCAGATCGTGACTGAGAACGATGACCGGATTCGCTCCATACCGGTCTTCTTCCGCCGCAAACCAGCGCCCACGCAGCGGCGTTATTCCGAGCATTGGAAAAACGTTCGCCGTTAGACGGCTGCACGTTATGCGGGATGGTTCGCCGCCGTTGCTTAAGTTATAACCGGCCGCAGAAAAAGCCGCGACCGTCTGGAAGCTCCTGGTGGTGTCGCGATACGTGTGGTACTCGCGCGCCCACACCGACGCCACCTCAGGCGAGTTGCCGTTGGTGTGCCAGACGATCGCGAGCCGGTCCGCTTCCTTGTACGGCAGCGGCGTCAACATTACGGCTTTCACAAGACTGAAAACAGCCGTGCACGAGCCGATGCTCAGCGCCATGATCGCAATCACCGTCAGGGCGAATGCCGGGTCCTTCGAGAACAGACGCACGATGTGCCGGACATTGATGCCTGTCATAACTACTTCTTTGTCGAGGTCTTCTTCTGGAAGTTCACAGGAAATGACTGGCCAATCTGCTTCCACGATCCCGTGATCGTCGTTCCGGCTTTGTTCAGCGTTCCTGTGTACACCGCCTGAATCGACGCCAGTTCAAATGTGAGTTGCTGGTCTTTGAATTCGATCTTGTCGACCGGCATGCCCATCGCGTTCTGATCGATGCTGTCGAATGTCGCGTTGAGACCTTTACCCGATTCTGTAACGTGCAACGCGAGGCGAAGTTTAATCTCGCCGACGGTGATAACACCTTCCCAGTCTCCGGCCGCAGGCTGAGCCGCCATCACGAGTCCGGCAAAAGCCAGGAGGACAACGATTGGTCCGACAATTCGCATGTTTTGCTCCTTTCGTTTGTGAGTTCGGTGTGTATAGTCCGGACCCGCGGCATTTCCTTACGCGGGAGAAGAAAAATTCCGGGACGGTTGCGTCGTTTCCCTAATTCGGGCTTTTCAAGAATTAGGGAAACGACGCAACCGTTCCGGAATTTTTGTAAGAAACTGACGCGACTTCGGACTACCTAGACCCGAACGATCATGCGACGCGAGGAACAAAGTGAAAGACGACGAACTGGAGGGGTGGCGCCGTGAATGGCAGGCCCAGCCGGCGGTCACAATGGAATTGATTCGCAGAGTTGAGCGGGAAACGGTCACGATGCGTTGGGATCGGTTCCTTCTGCTCGCGCCGGCCGCCGTCGCACTCGGGACGACTGTCATTGCGGCATTGAATCCCCGAATTGACGCTATTGTTTTCGCCGCCGGTATGTGGATCTTCATGGCTGCGAGCTGGCGTTTTCTGGTCCAGAACAGAAAAGGTATCTGGGGGCCGTCATCAGAAACGACCGCTGCCTATCTGGAGCTATCCATTGAACGATGCCGGCGGAAACTGAAAGATTTTCGGTTCGGGCGCGTCTTGTCGCCGTTCATCACTGCATTCGTACTTGCCGGAGTCTGGCAGGGCATGGCCTCTCAAGGCCGGCTGGAATCCGCGGAGGGGTACTGGATTCTGGGAGCGGCGTCGTTGTTTACCATCGGAGTCGTCGCATTCGCGATATCCGCTCAAAATCAGAAACGAAAACAGACGGAAGCGGAATTGGAATATCTGCTCGATCTTCAGCGGCAGCTGAAAGAAGGTGGAAGATGAGCGCCAGGGCTGCTCTCGAACAACGCTTCCACCAGTTGCTCTCCGCCAACGGAGGCGCCCTCAGCCGCCTCGCAGCCAGCTACACCAACAACCCGAGCGATCGCGACGATCTGTTTCAGGACATCGCCCTGGCGATCTGGAAAGCGTTGCCCGGCTTTCGCGGCGAAAGCTCGGAGCGCACATTCATCTTCAGGATCGCTCACAACCGCGCCATCACGTACATCTCCCAGCGACGGCCATCCGCAACCCCGGCGGATGAAGTGGAATTGCCTGATCCCAGGCCCAATCCGGAAAAAGGCTTCGCGCGGGAGCAGCAGGAATCGCGGCTGTTCGACGCAATCCATCGGTTACCCATCGAGTATCGGCAGGTCATTACACTCACCCTCGAGGACATGAGCTACGCGGAAATCGCGGCCGTCCTCGGCATCGGCGAAAGCAATGTCGGTGTTCGCCTCAATCGAGCGCGGCAACTGTTGCGGGAATTGCTGGAGGTTCGTCAATGAAAGACGACGAACTCGAAGTCTGGCGCCGCCAATGGCACTCGCAGCCTGCTGTACCGATCGAACTGATCCGGAAGGTCGAGCGGCAAACGCTGTATCTGAAACTGGAGTGGATTTCGATGATCGTTCCCGTGCTCATGGGGATCGGCATGATCGTGGCGGCCGTCATCAATCCGACGGTTCCGTTTATCTTTCTCGCAGTGGGAACCTGGTTGTTCATTATCTTAGGAACAATTATTCAGTATCAGAATGACAAAGGAATCTGGACTCCCACTAAGGAGACAACCGCCGCTTACGTCGACCTTTCGATCCGGCGCTGCCGCAGAAAGCTCTACGGGATTCGTTACGGCCTTGTGTTTTCTACCCTCTTTACCTTGTTCGTTTTGGTCGTCAACTATCAAATGCTGGCCGGCTACGGTGCATTCCGCACCTTCGAGGATTACCTGGCCGCGGCAGGAGCGTATCTGTTTGCAGCAGTCGTCGTGGCAATCGTCATGTTCCTCACGACTGGAAAGCGGAAGAAGACTCAAGCAGAGCTCGACTATCTTTTGAACCTGCAACGTCAGCTGGGAGAGGATCAAAATGGTTGACGCAAACTCCCCTGCTCACATATCGTACCCAAGATATCTAGGGGACGCTCGATCATGCCAAGACAACCCGACACCCTGCAGGGAACACTCGATCTGTTGGTTCTGAAAACGCTCGAACGAGAACCGAACCACGGTTTCGGAATCACCCTGCACATCCAGAATGCGTCCGACGGGTTCCTGACCATCGAGGAAGGATCTCTGTACCCCGCCCTGCATCGGCTCGAGCGTGAAAAGCTGATCAAAGGTTCCTGGAAGACCACACAGAATGGGCGACGCGCCCGCTACTACAAACTCACGCCGGCTGGAACGAAGCGCCTGTCGGAAGCCCAGGAAAGCTGGGATACGCTCGCACGGAGCGTCACAAAGGTTTTGCGGTTCGTCTAATCGGCAAGGTATCGTCTGCGGATGTTGTTGCGACTGGCATCTTTGTTCGCGTTCCTCCTCCCAGGCCCACAAGCTGCCGTCGATCTCGATACTGTTCTCGCCCGCGCCACCGCGTACGTATCCCAATATGAATCAGACTTGGGAAACCTGATCGGCACCGAGGAATACATCCAGAACAGCATTCTGATGGACAACAGCAACCCGCCGCGGGTCGCGCAACGAATGCAGCGAAGAATGTCGTCGGACTTTCTCATCATTCAGGTCGGCCAGGAATGGGCGGCACTGCGAAAAGTCAATCGTGTGGACGGACAGCGCGTGAAAGAGAAGACTCCCAACTTCGACGACGCATTCGACGATTCGCCGCAGGCCAATTCACGGCGCCTGCAGGAGATGAAAGTCGAAAGCGCGGAATACAACCTCGGAAATGTTCAGCGCGACATCAACCTGCCGACTTTCGCCCTGAAAGTGCTGAGGAAGAGCGAGGTCCCCCGTTTCGCGTTCGAGCGCGCCGGCACCGCGCGGATCGACGGCGTTCAAACCTGGAGAATCCGGTTTCGTGAACAGAGCGGCCGCGCGCTGGTGTCCGCCGGCAGCGGCGAACCGCTCTATTCGACAGGCATGCTCTGGATCGAACCCGAGACCGGGCGCGTTCTTCAAACAGAGTTGGAACTGGAGAATCCGTACGTGCAAGGCGGCCTGAAGGGCCGGCTTCTCGTCACCTACGGAACCGCGAAGAAAGCATCGATCCTCGTGCCCGCAATGATGACCGAGCGCTATGAAAGCAGGTACACGACGGTCGAAGGCCGCGCGGACTATTCGAACTTCCGGCCATTCGAGGTCGATGTGAAATTTGAAATCGCCGCACCTCAGCCGTAAAGTTCGTCATGAATCGACAACTCCCAGCACGCCCCAGTCTCGCGCAACTCGAAAATGAGGTCGAAGACCTGCGCCGCGAAACAGATTCACTCAGCGATGCACAGTTCATACTCGCGCGCGAATACGGATTTGCCGGCTGGTCCAGACTGAAGCGCCACGTGGAAGGCCTGGAGGAGCTGGAGAATCGCGTGGCGCATCTGCGTGAGGAATTTGCGCGAGGAGATATCGAGACGAAAAAGCGCCTTCTGAAGCCGGTCCACGACCAGCGCCGCTTCGAGAATTACGATCCGAATGCCGACTCGATTTCAGACCGGGATGCACGGCTGCTGATCGCCAACGAAGAAGGCTACGCCTTCTGGAGCAAGTACGAGAGCTTTCTGCATCTGGATCCCGATGTTCGTGATGTGATCGCAGCCGCCCAGCTCGGAGATTTAGAAAAGCTGAAGGAAGTGCTGCAGGCGAATCCGTCGGCAACGAACCCGAACTGGGTACCGGGCTTCGCGGCTCCCAGTCCTGTGCCGAACGATTCCATTCCGCTTTTCTGTGTTTCCCAGGCCATCTTCGACGGCTTAAACCAGCGAGGCAATGGGTACGAAATCACCCAGGCATTGATCGACGCCGGCGCGGATGTGGACACCGAGGGTGGACACCCTCTCACGGCGGCCGTCAGTTTCGGCGCGCTTCGGGTTGCAGCGGCGCTGCTCGATAACGGCGCGAAAGTGGACGGTGTCGACGGCGATGGCGTGCCGATGGCCTATGCCATGCATTTCACATTCAGGGAGATCACTGAACTGCTCGCCAGCCGTGGAGCCAAACTCGATGTGCGCTTCGCGGCAGGTCTGGGCCGGCTCGACATCGTGAAGAGTTTCTTCGCCGACAACGGCTCGCTCAAACCCGGAGCCGGCGCGCTTGCCGATCCGTTCGGTCTGGAACGCAAACAGAAGGGACAGTCCGTTTTCTGGTGCGAGCGCACACCCGCGAACATTCTCAGCCAGGCCCTGTACTACGCGTGCATTCACAATGAACTGCAAGTGGCGGAATTCCTTCTATCGCAGGGAGCGGATATCAATGCCATCGTTCCGGGACTCGACATCCAGGCAACGATCCTGCATCGCGTCGCCGCGCTTGGCGTCATCGAGCCGCGTACGCGAGTTCTGAACTTCCTGCTCGAGCATGGCGCGAACCTCACTGTCCGCGACCTGGCGTACCACGGCTCACCCGTGAGTTGGGCATACTATTGCAACCGGCGGGACATTTTCGATCTGCTGATTGATCAGGCCGGTATTCACGATCTTGTGCGCTTCGATCGCATCGATCGGCTTCGAGCTGTACTCGAGGAGAACCCGCAACTGGCAAGAAGCTGCGACGCGCGTGGACTCACACCGCTTCACTACTTACACAGCCATCTGAAGCGTGCGCAGGAAATCGTCGACGTTCTGATAGCCCACGGCGCCGACGTGAACGCGCGCGATGCCGCAGGTCAGTCGGTACTCGAAACGGTGAATAGAATGGGCACGCCGGAAATGGTCGAACACCTTCGATCGCTGGGCGCTACCTCCCAATCGTGAGTTCCGCGTTCCCGACGCCGGAGCGAATCTGCAAACGATCGCGGCCGTTGCCCGTCAGGCTGATGCGCTCACTTGGACCCGGCGGCCGGTTCGGTTGCCGGAACTCGCGACCGTCGATGCTGACCCTGCCGCTGCCCACATTCGCGCGCACGTCCACGTTTCCGTAAGAGTTCGTTGCGCTCCGGACCTGGACCTCACCGACTCCGGATTCGGCATCGATGTCTCCTTCAGGAACGTCGATCCGGACGCCGCCGACTCCCACCTTGGCTTTTAACCCGCCTCGCACGCCACGAACAACCATCTCGCCCACTCCCAGGTCTGCTTCGACCTGAAGGTGGGCCGGCATTTCGACGATCCACGTCTCTTCCAGATCCTGATGGTCCCCGGAAGTCCTTACGACTAATTTCGATCCTTCCCGGCTGGTCCGAAGATCGACGTTCCGGGGGTTCCCGCGATTGCGTCCGTTCGAGTTTCCTTGCCGCACCTCAAGTCGAACGCGAATCCCCGGCGAGGTGCTCGCCAGGATCTGCATCTTGCCGACGTGACCTTCGATATCGACGGCTGTCAGACCCTGATCCGATTCGTTTGCCATTAGTGTCCGTGGTTCCTGAAACTGCACCACCGGAACGAGAATGATGGAAAACACAAGCGCAGCGAATGTCATCGTCTATAACCTCCTTCGCCTAATGACTGCGAATTAGCCGGCCGGTTACACGTCAGTGGCGCTGCAACGCGATCAATGGATCAACCTTCATCGCGCGGCGCGCAGGGAAATAGCAGGCGGCTGCAGCAACTGCAGTCAGCAACAGCGAAACTGCCAGGAACGTTGACGGATCAGTTGCGCCAACACCGAACAGGAGACTCGCACCCACCCTCCCGAGCCAGAAAGCACCTGCCAGACCAATCGCGAGGCCAGCCAGGCTCAGCCGCAATCCCTCCCGGATAAGCATTCCGAAGATATCTCCGGACCGTGCCCCTACAGCCATGCGGATGCCGATCTCCTGCGTGCGCGTGGCAACCGAGTATTGAATGACGCCGTAGATTCCAATGCCCGCCATCAGCAGCGCAATCATGGAGAACGCGATCACGAGCGAGGTTTGGAACCGGCGCTCAGCAGTAAAATTCCCGAACCGATTTTCAAGCGTTGTGACTCCATAAAGTGGCACCTGCTTATCGACACGACGCACGGCTGCCTGCAGCGTACCGAACAGTGCCATTGGGTCCTGGAGCGACGTCCGCACGTAAACCGTCGCGAGCCGGGATGGATTCTGAGCTAGCGGCTCAAACATTTGCGGAAACGGTTCGCGCTCGGGTCCCTGGCGGCGCATGTCGCCGACCACTCCAACAACGGTGATCCATGGTCTATCGACTTCCCGAGGACCGAGTTTGAACCGCTTTCCGACCGGGCCACCGCCGGGCCACAAGCGGCGAGCCATCGTTTCGTTGATGATCGCGACCCGGGGCGAGTCGGGTCCGTCCTCGGCAGTGAAAAAGCGGCCGCGAAGCAATGGCGCGCCGATGGCGGTAAAGAGTGTTGGACTCACTTCGTCGCGCCGGAATTGCACGCGTTCGGAAACCGCGCCGTCGTCGACCTCGGTGGTGAGGATCTGTTCCGCAGAGTTGCTGATAAAGAGATCTCCGATGATGCCGGCGCTCTCGACCCCCGGCAGTGATTCAATCTGTTCGAGCACCTGGCTGTAAAAGTTCGTCCGTTGCGCAGCGGACGTGAAAGACGTCGTGGAAAGCTGCATCGAGAGGACCTGTTCGGTACGGAATCCCGGATCGACGCTCCCAACGAACCACCAGCTGCGAATCAGCAATCCCGCGCCGACAAGCAGCACGATCGCGATGGCGAATTCCGCCACCACCAGCGCGCGCCGGACTCCGCGAGCGGCAACTCCGCCGGATAGACTCCGGCCTCCGTCCTCGACTGCGCGACGAATGTCGCGACGCGACGTCAGAATCGCCGGCGCAATGCCGATCAGAACCGCCGTCAGGAAAGAAATCGCCAGGGCCCAACCCAGCACGCGCACATCGAGATTGGCCTCGTTCAAGCGGACGAGATCCTGAGGTCCCGTCGTGCGAACCACACCGATCAGGACCGCTGCGAGCATGATTCCGACAAGGCCGGAAACGGCTGCCAGAGTCGCGCTCTCGGCCAGCAACTGTCGCGCGATGCGCGCTGGACTTGCGCCCAGAGCGGTTCGAATTGCCATCTCTCTGGCCCGTCCCACCGCGCGGGCAAGCGAGATGCTTGCGACGTTGGCAGCGGCGATCAGAAGAATGCAGAAGACTGCGCCGCCCAGCAGCCATAGCGCGAGGCGCGACCTCGATCCGACGGCATAGTGGCTGAGGGCAACGACTCCGATGCCGCGGGTTCGTGCCGCCGGCGGCAACTGTTCGTCAAAACGACGCGAGAGAGTGCTCATCTCCGCCTGCGCCTGATCCACGGTTACATTCAGTCGTAACCTGCCGACGACAAACCACGGACCCGGCCCGCGTGCCTCACGCCGGGCAGCCCAGTCCGGAAACAACGTGTGAGGCTGCCAGACAGCGCCATTGACTCTCGGAAACTGGAACTCCTCCGGCAGGATTCCGATGATCTCGGAAGGCAATCCGTCCAGTGTGATCGACGCGCCGATCGCATCGCGAGACCCTCCAAAACGGGTTTGCCAGAAACGATGGCTGATCACTGCCACGTTTCGCCGCTGGTCCGCTTCTTCCGCTGAAAAGATCCGGCCATGCAAAGGCTGAACTCCGAGGAGTGAAAAGAAAGCCGGCGACACACGCACGACGGCGATTCGTTCCGTGCGATCCTCGCTTGTCAGCGTCACCGCGGCGCCATCGAAGACCGCGATGTCGGAAAAGCTCCGGTTTTCACTCCGCCAATCTTCGACACTGCGATAACCGGTCCGGCCTTCACGAAGACTCGGACTTTCCGTCCACAGCATCGTCAACTGCTCGGACGACGGATAAGGAAACGGCCGGAGCAGAACCGCATTCAAGACGCTGAACATTGTGGTGTTGGCAGCGATTGCCAGCGCTAGAGTGGCGATGGCGGTCAGAGTGAAACCGGGGCTCTTCCGAAGTGTCCGAAACGCGAAGCGCAGCTCTTCCATTTTTTTCGGTCCTCAGGGAGTTTAGATGCAGGGTATCACCAGATCGTTGGCCGGCAGCGTCCACTGCTCGCCATCACTGGTCTTCCGGACGGATCCAGCGGAAGCTGCTGTTGAGAAGACGGAACGTGTCGAATTCGGCGAGTTGGAGTTGAGCGAGGATTTTGTACCCGTCCATTTCACCCTCGAGCACGAGCCGTTCAGGCGACGGGCGCCGAAACGTGAGGCTCGCTCGCCAGGTTTTACTGCCGCCTTTCGTCAACGCGATGCTGTTCTGATAAACATTCACCGAAGCGACGTAGCGCGCAAAGGAATCGTCGGTCCGCTGGACGGCCATCGCGTTCGGCGCATCGAAGATCACTCGACGCCAGCGGCGATCGTAGTCGTTGAGACCGACCGGCCCAACTTCGCCGTCAACCGATAGTTGATCCACGTTCCAGATCCCGTACAAAGGCGACCTCGGGCTCGCATCGCCCTCCATCTGCCGGAACGTCCAGTTGACATAGGCATAGGTACCGAGAAGGTACACGCCGATGACAAGAGGAATGGCAAGCGCAACACGGTTCGCCATGTTGGAGCGAAAGAGTTCCGTCCGGCTGGATGGACCGGCTGGCCGATTCAGAACGAAGAAGTTCAGAAGACGTCTGGCATCCGGCGCAAGCACCAGGAGGCTCATGAGGATCAAGTGAAACGAAATCTGCTTCACCCCGATATCGAACGTCATGTTCAGGGCGAAGACCTGGACCGCATCGGCGAGGCAAATGAGCGCGCCGAGCATCGCCGTACGAGGCATGAGCAGCAGAATGCCGCCGAGCAATTCGGCGACTCCGGTGAAAGCTTCGTACGCAGGCGAAGCTCCGATGGCGGCCCAAAGCAAGCCGCTGAGCGTCATGTTGCCGAGCGGCGTCACGAGTGTGTTGAGAGGCGGTTGCGGAAATTGCGTGGAAATGACCTTCGCCATTCCGTACTCGAACATCGATGCAGCCAGCGCGAGACGAATGGCCAGGTGAAACCATTGCTGCAGCCTCGCGTAGTTTTCGCGCCGCCGATCGACGACGGACCATATCACTGTGCCGGCAACGGCGGCCAGAAAGATCCAGAACATCTGAACCCAGTAGAACAACGTTTCGCCACTGAATCGGCCGTAAACGAGCGGCTCGGTCGCGCCGAAAACGTGCGTTGCGATCCAGGTCGTGATCGGACGCATCGGCCACAGCAGGCCGAAACCGCGAAAAGAACTGCCTGGAGTCATGAAGAGGCTTCCGGCGATCTGCGTCGCCAGGCAGAACAGGCTGACATACAGAAAGACGAAACGAAAGGCGACGCGCAATCCTCCTGGCCAGACGGGTTCCACGGGTGCTAATGGCACAACTCTCGCCGAGTCTTCTATATGTGCGGCGACGGCCGCGGGCGGCCTGTCTGGGCCCTTGCGCTTCATGATGACGGTCACTATCATACGCGCCGAGCTAACTATGGATTGGTACTCGTTCTTCTCCTGGATTGAAAACTCCGCCCTCGGCGTGTGGATGCGAGAGTCGCCGTCACTCTGGGCGTTCCCGTTCATTCTCATTCTTCACACGATCGGGATGGCATTCCTGGTCGGACCGAATATCGCGATCGACCTTCGCATACTCGGAGTTGCGCCACGTGTGCCGGCTTCGCTGATGGAGAGATTCTTTGTCGTCATGAAGCTCGGATTCGTTATCAATGTTGTATCCGGCCTCATGCTGCTGGTCGCCTATCCGACGAAGGCGCTGACGAATCCGCTGTTCTACATCAAGCTCCTTCTCATCGCGATCGCGCTTACGCAAACCATGTGGATTCGCAAGAACGTGCTGAGCGCGGATTCGTTTCCATTCAAAGGCAAAGTAGTGGCCGCGGCCTCGCTTGTCATTTGGGCGGCAGCAGTAGGCGCGGGCCGGTTTCTCGCGTATACGTACAAATACCTGCTGGCAGGAGAGCTGTTATGAATCCGACTGCTTTTGAACTCTGGCTGAAGAGCACGTGGCTGGCGGACCTGATGCATACGGCGTGGGCGTGGCCCACGGCGGAGAGCCTTCACTTCTTTGGTCTGTGTCTGTTGATGGGAACAGTCGGCGTCTTCGATCTGCGTTTGATCGGACTTGCGAAACAGATTCCGCTGCCGGCCTTGCACCGGCTCATTCCGTTTGGAATCGGCGGATTCATCATCAACATCCTGACCGGCATCTCGTTCTTCACGGCGGAACCCGACCAGTATCTCTACAATCCTTCGTTTCACACAAAGATGCTGTTCATGACTCTCGCCGGCATCAACGTCCTGTTGTTCTACACCACGATGTTTAAGAAAGTGCAGAATTGCGGCCCCGGTGATCAGGCTCCGATGCCCGCGCGGATCATGGGCGCGGCGTCGCTGGTGTTCTGGATCGGCGTGATCAGCGGCGGCCGCCTCCTGACATTCTTCCGGCCGCCGATCATTTCGTGCCCCTGGTGCTGGTTCAGCTAGCGCTTCTGCTTTCGCAGATACTCGAGCGCCGCGTCGAGCTGCGCGTCTTTGCCTTGCAGCAAGTCCTCCCGCGTCAAGTGGTCTCCGCCGCTGTTTCCGCGAAGATCGAGGATCAATCCCGGGGCGTCCTTCATGGATTCGATCGCAGGCAGGAGCTTTGCCTTTAACGGCACGATGAAGTTCGTGAAGTGAATGTAGCCGATACCCTCGGCCAGGCGTTTCGATTCCACGAAAGCGTACCGCGTGGCTGTGAGCAGTTCGACCTCTGACAGGTTGACCTTCTCGGGCAATCGGTGCTCGAGAACGGCATCGCGCTGGATATCGTGTCCGTCGAGAAAAGTGACTTTGTGAGACGGACTCCCCGTGGCCAGGCTGGACTCGGCCGTCTTTGCATCAACGACCGGAACGCCGTCGATCTGTTTGATGACAAATCCGGGCCGTAACCCCGCAGCGTGGGCCGATGAATACTCGCGGACTCGGAACACCACGACTTGACCCGCCAGGCCCCGCAGAGCGACACCCGTCGTAATGAACGACCGTGCGACCGAATCCTCCAACGCTTTCAACTCAAGAATTCGAAGATGCGAAATCGGAATCTCTTTCACCATGGCGTCCAGCAGCGCATGAAGTTCGGCATCGTTCGCGACATTGGCGATCTTTGGCGCGTAACGCCGGCGCACCTCCGCCCAGTCCGTGCCGCTGAATCCGGGGTCGAAATACTTTTCGTTTACTGTCTTCCATACGATTTCGAATGTCTTGTTCCTGACGTCGGGACTGCTGCCGCGCGCTTGTGAAAATGCGGAATCGGCATATCCGACCAGGAGCAACATGGAGAAGGCCACCAGACGCAGGTTGTTGGAGTTACTCATGTGGAGTCCCTTTTGCAATCGGTGATCCGCAGTTAATGCGTTGATTTTCAAGGAAGGGCGAATCGCAGGCTGTGACTCGGATTCACAGTGTGAAAGCCTGTGAAAGCCGGCACTGTGGGATCACATGGCCGACCAGCCGCCATCGATGGGAATGGCAGCTCCGGTGATGTCGCGGCTTTCGGGCGCGCACAGTAAGGCAATAAGGGCGGCTACGGCATCCGGCGCGATCAGGCGTCCCGTAGGCTGCTTCCCGGCCAGCAACAGACGTTCGGCTGCATCACGATTCAGGTTCTGCGTCTGCTGCAGATCGGCCAGCGTCGTCTCGTGGAGTGGAGTCGCGCTGGTTCCCGGACAGACGGCGTTACAGGTAATGTCGAACCCGGTTGTTTCGAGCGCAACGGCGCGCGTCAACCCGATGAGCGCCGTCTTTGTGGTGACGTAGCCCACGCGGTTCGGCGCCCCGACCAGTCCATAGATGGAAGACACGTTGACGATGCGTCCCCAGTTGCGCGTCTTCATTCCGGGAAGTGCCAGACGGATCGTGTGGAAAGCGGCGGAAAGGTTGACCGCGAGATCCTGATCCCAATGGTCCGGCGGCATCGCTTCGACGGCCGCCACATGCCGCACGACCGCGTTGTTGACGAGGATGTCGATCCCGCCAAACGCTTCATGGGCCGCGGCCATCATTTGCTCGATCGCGGCGGCATTCGTCAGATCGGCAGCCGAATCAATGACCCGGACGCCGGATTCCGCTTCGATCTGCCGCTGTACTGCGGCGACGGCGTTGGCGTCTCCCAACCCGTGCAAAACGATGTCGCATCCTGAGGCCGCAAGACGACGGGCAGCCGCGAGACCAAGCCCCTGTGTCGATCCGGACACCAACGCGCGCTTACCGGCCAGTGTTCGCGTCATAACTCGCGACTACTCCGCCCGGAGCGCGACGGTTGGATCCACCTTGCACGCCCGCCGCGCAGGCAGGTAACTCGCGATGCACGCGACGGTGAGCATGGAACCGGAAACGACGATCCATGTTGGAAAATCCAGCGGTCCGACGCCGAACAGCATGGCTGAGAAAAACCGGGAAATCGCAAATGCGCCCGACCATCCGATGGCCATTCCGCAAACCGCCGGCAACAGTCCGTATCCGAGCATCAGGCCGGTGACATTGGCAGGTGAAGCGCCCATTGCCATGCGAATTCCGATCTCGACCGTGCGTTGGGCAACCGAGTGGGCGATCACAGCGTAAATGCCCGCCAGCGAAAGAACGAGGGCAACGGCTGCGAATGCCGACAGCAGAATGGTCGAAAACCGCCGTGGCGCCAGCGATTCAGAAATGATCTGCGCCATCGGTTTCACATCGGAGACGAAAACATCCTTATCAATCTCCACGATTCTCCGGTGCATGTCGGGATACAGCGTCAAGGGATCACGGTCGGTTCGGACGAGCAGCGTGACTGCGGCCTGGGGATACAAACCCTCAGGAAGGTACAGCTCGTTTCCGGGTTCGGCATCGAGTCCCGTGTATCGCACGTCATCGGCGACACCGATGATCACCGACGAGGAG